>Ga0182740_1001031_pt1 | contig 20740 bp, 15 predicted proteins | sample eDN5th37CKraftBY_FD_128872 | JGI IMG/M metagenome (GOLD analysis project Ga0182740, IMG submission 128872) | Enriched backyard soil microbial communities from Emeryville, California, USA - eDNA 5th pass 37_C Kraft BY (version 2) (version 2) | ecosystem: Environmental > Terrestrial > Soil >...
GAACACCACCTGCTGCGCCGGGTCCGCGACGTCCGGCACGAGGTCGTAGTACGCCCCCACCACCTGGTCGACGTCGATGAGGTCGATGTCCTGGGCCGGCTTCCCCGCGCGCTCGTGCATGGGTCGATCTTGCCAGGCTGTCCGCGCTGGGGAAATGCAGACCGAGTGCCCGGTCGGGGCGTCACAGGTGTTATTGTGGCGAGCGCGTACCCCACTAGGGGGACGAAGTGAGCCCGAGACCCTTCCGGACGGTTGTGGCGCTCGGGCTTTGCGCTGTCCGCTCAGACGTCGATCGTCGTGGTCACGATCTGACGGCACGCCGCTCGCCACTGACCTCCCTTGCTCCACGCCCAGCCCAGGATGTCCGGAAGAGCGAGCAACGGTTCCTGCGAGGCCTTCCCGTGGTCATAGCGGACCAGGTCGTGGATGCCGCGCTGGTGGAGACCGTCCCGCATCCATCTCCGATCGGCCTGCTCGACGCCTGTGTCGCGGTCGAGGAGGACATGTGTCGGCTGATCCGCATCGAGGTCGGACACGAGTGCTTTGATGCACTGCTCTCGCCCCGCCCGGTCGGTGCGCCAGGCTGAACGCGCCGCTCGGTAGACGACGAACGTCGCTGGCACCGCTCCGAGCTCTCCGAGGATCTGTCGTTGCCGGCCGGGGCGCTCCCGGACCATGTGGATGTACTTCTGTCGTGGGAGATAGAGCGACTGCAGCCGACGGCGTGCGAGGGCGAGACCGCTTGACGGCACCGACGCGACGACGAGCAGGTAGTCGCCGACCTTCGACTCGTCGACGAACAGGTGCTGTTCCATCCACATCCCGTCATCGCGTGTGGTCGTCAAGGCTGCCCGCCACCCCCGCTGGCGCGGGGAACACGAACGGAAGCCCGGGGAGCAGCAACTGCACCCTGGCTCATCCCGTCGAACGGGAACGGTCCAGAGCGTAGCGACGGTGCTGCCGTGAATGGAAGAGCTTGGAAAAGGGTGAAGTTGCTGTTCAGCCCTATCCGGGTGTGCTTGGGCCCCATACGGTGCTGGCATGTCGCGTGACTTGAGCAATGCTGCTCGTGTCGTCTGGGCGAAGAGTCACCCGCAGCGGTCCCGCGCGATCGAAGCGTGGTCGCCGCTGTGGCGGCATCTTCAGGACTCGGCGGCGGTCGCCGGACGCTTGTGGGACGGCTGGCTTCCCGTGTCGGTACGCGACCAGATCGACCGAGGGTGCGGGGGCGCGGGGGCAGGACGCACGCTGCTCGCCCTGCTCGCGGGCGTGCACGACGTTGGGAAGGCCTCGCCGGCGTTCGCGGTCCAGGTGGACGTGTTGCGCGACCAGATGGTCGGGAGCGGCTTGCCGATGCCGCGCGTGCTACCCGAACGGAGCGCGCTGCCACACGGGCTCGCAGGGCAGATCGTTCTGGAACGGTGGCTCGAGGAGCGGTACGGCTGGTCGCGGGAGTCGGCCGGCGCGCTGGGATCGGTGGTCGGAGGCCACCACGGCATCCCGCCGGGCTTCCATGAGCTGAACCGCGGCTCGCGGAACAAGGAGATGCTGGGTGATGGCCCGTGGCTCGAGGTGCAGGACGAGCTCCTCGACCACATGGCACGGCACGTCGGGGCGCGGACGTTTCTCGCGTCGGACGCCTGGCACCACGTGTCTCAGCCGGTGCTCGCGCTCCTGCTGAGCCTCGTCGTCGTCGCCGACTGGCTCGCCTCCAACCAAGACCTGTTCCCGCTCGTGCCGATGGAGACCGATGACGTCCTGCCCCAACCGACCGGGGACGACGACGCCCGGCTGGAGGCGGCGTGGGCCGCGGTTCGGCTGCCACCCCCCTGGGATGCGCAGGATCTCGGCGCGGGTGCGGACGAGATTCTCCGCGCCCGCTTCGACCTTCCGGACGCTGCGACGGCCCGGCCCGTGCAGGTCGCCGCCATCGAGGCCGCACGCACGATGGACGCGCACGGGATCCTCGTCGTCGAGGCACCGATGGGCGAGGGCAAGACCGAGGCGGCGCTTGCCGCCGCAGAGATCCTCGCGGCTCGGTCCGGGTCGGGCGGGCTCATGGTCGCGCTGCCGACCCAGGCCACGAGCGACGCGATGTTCGCGCGAGTAATGCGGTGGCTCGCACGCACGACGCCGGCGGCCACGACCGCATCGGGCGTCGAGAAGGCGGTCGTCGCCGACGGAGGTGACGACGTTCGGCGCTCCGTCTATCTCGCTCACGGCAAGGCCTGGCTGAACCCGGACTACGACCGGGTGCCGCGCGGTCGGCCCCGCACCGGGGACATGGGACGCGACGAGTCCGGGGGCAGCGCCGCCTATGTCGACTCGTGGATGACAGGTCGCCGCAAGGGAACCCTGGCGGACTTCGTGGTCGGTACCGTCGACCAGGTCCTCTTCGCCGCGTTGCAGTCCCGGCACGTCGCGCTGCGGCACCTGGCCTTCGCGCGCAAGGTCGTGGTGCTCGACGAGGTGCACTCCTTCGACGCCTATATGAACGTCTACCTCGAGCGGGCGCTCGAGTGGCTCGGGGCGTACGGCGTGCCCGTGGTGGCGCTCTCCGCGACGCTTCCGCCGGAACTGCGGGACCGACTCGTGAACGCTTACTCGCGAGGGCGCACCGCCGCGGGAGCGCTGTCGGGGCGGCGGGACCGTCAGGCCGGGCGCGCCCGCCCAGGGATGAGCAGTCCGACCGAGCCCGCAAAGGCGCTGCAGGCGGACCGCCCCGCGTCGGCGCGGGTCACCGCACTGTCCGGTGGGGTGGCGCGCGGCCGCGACGTCGTCGGGCCGAGTCGCACGCGGCGGGTCACCGTAGAGACGGCGCCGGACGACGGCGTCACCGCACTGGTGAGAGGCGCGCTGGCCGACGGTGGGTGCGTGCTCGTGGTGCGCAACACCGTCCGGCGAGCCCAGGACACGTTCCGTGAGTTGCAGGAGGTGCGGGCGTCGGACGTCGTCCTGTTGCACTCCCGATTCCTCGCGAGCGACCGCAAGCGGCGCGAGCAGGAACTGGTCGAGCGGCTCGGCCCACCGCCGCGTGACGGCGGACGGGGGCCCAGACCGCAACGGCTCGTCGTCGTGGCCACCCAGGTGGTGGAGCAGAGCCTCGACGTCGACTTCGACCTGCTGGTCACGGACCTCGCGCCCACCGACCTGCTGCTGCAGCGGATCGGGCGTCTGCACCGGCATCAGCGACCTGCCGGACACCGACCGGCACACCTGCGAGACCCCCGCGTGGTCGTCGTCGGCGTGGAGGATTGGACGGCGCCGCCTGTGTTCCCGCGGGAGAGCGAGTATGTCTACGGGCGGCATCTGCTGCTGCGGGCCGCTGCTCAGGTGCTGGAGCGGGCGTCGTCCGGGACGGCGATCAGGCTGCCGCAGGACATCGCGCCGCTCGTCCACGCCGCCTACGGTGCCGATCCTCTCGGCCCGGCGACGTGGCAGGTCGCGATGGCTGATGCGCGGCGCCGCGCGGAGGGGGAACGCAGCGCTGCCGAGGCGAAGGCGAGGAGCTTTCTGCTCGGGTCGCCCGACGACGACCAGGTCGGGCTGATCGGGTGGCTCGACGGGAGCATCGGCGAGGCAGACGCTGACGGTCGCGCGCAGGTGCGCGACTCCGAGGACGCGTTCGAGGTGCTGGTCGTCCAGGGTGTCGCGGACGGCCAGTGGCGGCTCCCCGACTGGCTGAGCGGCGGCCTCGGGGGAGCGCTGCTCGAGATGCACGAGGTGCCGTCGTTCGCGAAGCGCCGGGGACTGGCCGGGGCGGCTGTCCGTCTGCCCTCGTGGCTGGCGGCGGGCGCGCAGGGCGACAGGGTCCTCAGGGAGCTCGAGGCGCTCGTCGTCGACGCCTGGCAGGAGTCCCCCGACCTGGCGGGCCAGCTGGTGCTGCCGCTGGACGACGCCGGGCGTACCGAGCTCGCCGGGCATGTCGTCGTCTACGACCGCGACCTCGGGTTGCAGGTCGTGCGTTCGGGTTCGACCACTCACAGTCACGCAGCAGTCGCAACACGATCTGGAGGCCTGACGGATGGATGAACCCCGTTTCTCGCTCGTCGACGAGCCGTGGATCCCGGTGCTCGACGGCGGGGCCGTCGTCGAACTCTCGCTGCGGGACACGTTCCGGCGCGCGCACGAGGTGGGGCAGCTCGCCTGCGAGCTGCCGACGCAGTCGTTCGCTCTGCTGCGCGTGCTGCTCGCCGTGCTGCACCGTGCGACCAATGGGCCGGTCACCATCGATGACTGGACTGAGATCCGCGACGACTGGGCGGTCACTGTGGACGACGTAGGCGCCTATCTCGACGACTGGCACGACAGATTCTGGCTGCAGCATCCCGTGCACCCGTTCATGCAGGTGGCGGACCTGCGGACCACCAAGGACGAGGTGTTCGGCCTGGGCCGCATCGTGTGTGACGGTCCCGGGTCGTCGGCGTTCCTGTCGACCCGGCTCGGGGACGCACGGGAGACCGCGACCCACGCCGAGGCGGCGCGGTGGCTGGTGCACGCCCACGCCTACGACGTGTCGGGCATCCACAGCGGAGCTGCGGGGGATCGACGGGTCAAGGGCGGCAAGGGCTACGGCATCGGGACGGGCTGGGCGGGCCAGATCGGCGGCTTGCATGCGGTGGGGGACACCCTGTGCGAGACGCTCATGCTCAACCTGGTGGTCTCGGGTATCGCCGACCTCACCGTGACGAGGGACGACGCGCCGGTCTGGGAGCGCGCGCCGCTCGGCCCGGAGCCCGAGGACTGGGACGGTGCCCACGACCGGCAGCCCACCGGACCGGTGGACCTTTACACGTGGCCAGCGCGACGAATCCGCCTGGTCGGTGACGGCGGGCGGATCACCGGGTGCATCAATGCGCAGGGCGACCGGGCGACACCACAGAACCGCTTCACCGTGGAACCGATGACGGCGTGGCGCTACTCCGAACCGCAGACGCGTAAGTTCCAGACGGATACCTACATGCCGCTCAAGCATCGGCTGGAACGCGCGTTGTGGCGCGGGCTGCCGACACTGCTCGCGCACGACGGCGACCCTGCGCCCGGAGGACGGCCCACGCCGCGGCGTCGGCCCGGGGTGCTGGTCTGGCTCGACGAGCTCGAGGGACGCCGCAGGGTCGGCACCGGCCTGGTGCGGTTGAGGTCCGTCGGAATGGACTACGGCTCCAACGAGTCGGTCTACGACGAGGCGCTCGCCGACGAGCTGGACCTGCCCGTCGAGCTGTTCGACCCTGGTCACCGCGACCTTGCGGACGTCGCGACCGCCGCCGTCGCCGCGGCCGACGCAGCCGTGAACGCCCTGGGCTCCTTCGCGCAGAACGTCGCGCTCGCAGCCGGCGGGTCGTCAGAGTCGGAGGCGCCCGACGCCCGCGCCCGCGAGCGCGCGTATGCCGGTCTGGACCGGGTCTTCCGCGCCTGGGTGACGACGCTGCATGCGGGGAGCGACCCTGCCGAGCGACGGTCCGCGTGGCAGCGAGCCGTCTACGTCGTCGTGCGCGAGGTCGCCGACGACGTGGTGGACGCCGCCGGGCCGGCGGCACTGGTCGGCCGGGTGGCCGGCGGGCACTTCCGCGACGTCGGGGTCGCGGAGCGATGGTTCCGGCGTCGGCTGCGCGACGCACTGCCGCGCGCTTTCGAGCCCGGCGCTGGAAAGGACACGGAGGAGGTCGCATGACGACGACGGAGGAACCGGGAAGCGCCGTCGAGGCTGCACCCAGGAGGACGTGTGCGCTCGGGGCGACCGGGCGCTACGTTGCCCGCCGGGTCGCGACGTTGCAGGAGGGGCGGCACCGCTCCAGGGTGGTCGCTGCGCTCGCGCACCTGAGGGCGAACGTCGGCAAGGAACCCGGCAGCGACCCCGCCGTCTGGTGGCTCACGGTCGACGGGGTGCCGGGCGTGCCGCGGGGGGACGAACCGACCCGTGAGGAGCGCGCCGTGCACGCGACCCTCACCCTGTTCGCCGTGCACCAGCAGGCGCGGTCCGAGGGGATGCACCGCCCGGGGGTGGGGCTCGGGCACGCGGTCGCCCGCCTCGAGCGCGCCGGGGACGGGGTGGACGACGAGCGGCCCTCACCCGTGCGTCGCCGGTTCGACGCGGTCGTTACCGCGACAGATGTCGCCGAGGCGACGCATCACCTGCGTGGACTGATCGCGCAGATGCGGGGTGCCGGCGTCGGGCTCGACTACGGCGGGCTCGCGGACGACCTCGTCGACTTCCAGGCTCCGGAGCGCCAGGACGACGTCCGTCGTCGCTGGGCGCGCCAGTTCTACCACCAGGACACCGAGGATCGGGTCGACGGCATCGAGGCGGCCGTGGCCTCCATCCCCGCAGACCAGCGCAACGACACCACCGAGGAGCACCAGTGAGCCGGACCATCGTCGACATCCACATCCTGCAGACCGTGCCGCCGAGCAACCTCAACCGCGACGACACCGGCAGCCCGAAGTCCGCGACGTACGGAGGCGTGCGCCGCGCCCGTGTCTCCTCGCAGGCATGGAAGCGAGCCACCCGGTTCGCGTTCCGCGACCGGGTGAAGCCCGAGGAGTTCGGCGTCCGCACCAAGCGGGTCGTGGAGCTCCTCTCCGGGCGGGTGAGCGAGATCGACCCCGACATCGCGGATCCCGACGCCGCGGCGCTCGCCGTGCTGGGCGCCGCCGGGATCAAGGTGAAGGAGCCGCGCGGCAAGAAGGACGTGCCTCCGGAGTCCGGATACCTGCTTTTCCTCTCCGCGCAGCAGGTGGACGCGCTGGCCCGCGTGGCGGTCGACGCCGCCCGGTCCGGCGAGGCACCGGACAAGAAGGAGGTGCAGGCCCTGATCAAGGGAAAGAACTCGATCGACCTGGCGCTGTTCGGACGGATGGTCGCGGACGTCACGGACCTCAACGTGGATGCGGCATGCCAGGTGGCGCACGCGCTGTCCACCCATGCCGTCGACACCGAGTACGACTACTTCACCGCCGTCGACGACCACAAGGCCGACGACGCAGAGGAGGACGCAGGCGCCGGAATGATCGGCACGGTCGAGTTCAACTCTGCCACCCTCTACCGGTACGCGACGGTGGACGTCGACCTGCTCGCGCAGAACATCGGCGACGCTGCCGCGACGCAGCGTGCGGTCGGCGCCTTTCTCGACGCGTTCGCGAAGTCCATGCCGACCGGCAAGCAGAACACCTTCGCGAACCGGACGTTGCCCGACGCGGTCGTGCTGTCCGTGCGGGACGACCAGCCGGTCAGCTATGTGGGGGCGTTCGAGGAACCGGTCATGACGGGCGCCGGTGACGGCCGCGTCGCAGAATCAGCCCGTCGGCTCGCACGGTATGCCGGCGACGTGCACGATGCGTTCGGGACCGAGCCGGTGCGCAGCTGGGCCGTGGGTGTCGGGGTCGCGAAGGAGGCGTTGGCCGGCATGGGCGAGGCCGTCTCGTTCGGGGACGCGGTCGCCGGGGTGGGTGCTGTCGTCGCCGAGCGGCTCGCGACGGAGGCACGGTGAGCACGCTGCTGCTGCGGTTGGCGGGGCCTTTGCAGGCGTGGGGGAGCGGGTCGCGGTTCACCGTTCGCGGCACCGACGAAGCGCCGACCAAGAGCGGCGTCGTCGGGCTGCTGGCCGCGGCGCGCGGGCTGCGGCGCACCGACCCGCTTGAGGACCTGCTCGACCTGCGGTTCGGCGTGCGGGTCGACCAACCCGGCACCGTGGAACGGGACTTCCAGACCGCGCGGTCCGTGGACGGGAGCCGGTCGTATCCGCTGACCCATCGCTACTACCTTGCGGACGCGGTCTTCCTCGCCGCTGTCGAGGGAGATGACGGGCTGATCGCCGCCCTCGACGAAGCGGTGCGCCGTCCGGTGTTCCCGTTGTACCTGGGACGCCGAGCGTTCCCGCCCTCCGGTCCGGTGACGCTGGGGACCCGCGACGGCGGCGTGTGGGATGTGCTGCAGGACGAGCCGTGGCAGGCGGCATCCTGGTACCGGCGGCGTCAGGGCCCGACGGTCCACCTCGATGTACGGGTGGACGCCGCGGCCGTCCCCGCGGGCCACGACGGTGTCCATCGTCCCCGTTTGACCACCGTGCGGGACGAGCCGAAGAGCTTTGACCCGCACAGGCGCGAGTGGGGGCTGCGTGCCGTCAGCACGGCGACAGCACGGCTGGACAATCTGGAGGGGCGCCGTGGTCCCGGATGGCACGACCCGATGGCCCTGGTCGGGGGCGCGTGATGCACCTGTCGCGGATGCAGATCAACCCGGCGCGGCGCGGCGGGCGCAAGCTGTTGGGCTCGCCGCAGGCCATGCACGCCGCTGTGCTCGCATCGTTTCCCCAGCCAGACGAGGAACGTGGCCGCGTGCTGTGGCGGGTCGACCGGGACGGCCAAAGCACCTGGTTGTACGTGGTGAGCGGTCCCGAGCCCGACTTCGCGCACGTCGTCGAACAGGCGGGTTGGCCGACGACGCAGGCCGCTTGGGCAGTGCGCCCCTACGGCCCGCTCCTGGAACGGCTCGCCGTCGGCCAGCAATGGGCGTTCCGCCTGACTGCGAACCCGACGCGCGCCCACCAGGGCAAGAGGTACGGCCACGTCACCGCGGCTCAGCAACAGGAGTGGTTCCTGTCCCGTGTCCAAGGGTGGGGATTCGCCGTGGGGCATGACGGCGACGCTCCCGACGTCGTCGTGCACGACCGCCGGGTCGATCGCTTCCAACGCGGTGGACGAACCGTGACGATCGCGAAGGCCACGTTCGACGGAATTCTGACCGTGACCGACGCGGAAGCCTTGCGGACGGCCATGACGCAGGGGATCGGGCCCGCCAAGGGCTACGGCTGCGGGCTGCTGACCCTTGCGCCGGGGTGATGATGAAGCCAATCCCGGGCGCGCGTCCGGCCCAGGTCTCCGAGCTGTTGCGCGCCCAGGATCGGCTCACGTTTCTCTACCTGGAGCGGTGCATCGTGTCGCGAGACGCGTCGGCGATCACCGCGACCGACGAAAAGGGCACGATCCATGTGCCGGCGGCAACGCTCGGTGCATTGCTGCTCGGGCCGGGACGAACGTCTCGCACCAGGCGATGGTGCTGTTGGCTGAGTGCGGGTCCACGGTCGTCTGGGTCGGGGAGCGAGGGGTGCGCTACTACGCCCACGGCTGTTCCCTGTCGACGTCGTCCCGGCTGCTGGAGGCTCAGGCGGAGAAGGTGTCGAACCGGAACTCACGGCTCGCAGTAGCACGCGCGATGTACGAGATGCGGTTCCCGGGCGAGGACGTCGCCTGACTGACGATGCAGCAGCTCCGCGGGCGAGAGGGCGCCCGAGTACGACGCGCATATCGGGAGCACGCTGACCGAACCGGAGTGAAGTGGTCTGGCCGGCAGTACCGTCCAGATGACTTCGACTCGTCGGACGTCGTGAACCAGGCCCTCTCCGCAGCGACGACGTCGCTGTACGGAGTGGTTCACGCGGTCATCGTGGCGCTCGGGTGTTCGCCCGGGCTCGGGTTCGTGCACACCGGACATGAGCGCTCGTTCGTGTACGACGTCGCCGACCTCTACAAGGCGGAACTCGCGATACCCGCGGCGTTCGACGCCGCGGCCGCCGACCCGAGCGATGTCGGAGGGCACGTGCGGCGGGACATGCGTGACCGGATGTACAGGGCTCACCTGCTCGAGCGCTGCGTCAAGGACGTGCGGCGTCTGCTCGTGGGTGACGATGTCGTCGAGGACGAGTGGGCGGACGTCGTGTCGTTGTGGGACGGACGGTTCGGGTCGGTCGCCGGTGGCGTCGCCTACGGGGACGGGACGGCACCGTTCTGATGGTCGTCGTCGTGCTGTCCGTGACGCCCGAGCGCCTGAGAGGCGTCCTCACGCGGTGGCTTGTCGAGGTCTCGGTCGGTGTGTATGTGGGCCACCTGCCTGCCCGGGTCCGTGAGCACCTGTGGCTCAGGATCCTCGAGGACGTGGGCCGTGGCCGGGCGTTGATGGTCTGGTCGCGTCAGGGGGAGCAACGGCTCGACTTCCGGACGCACAACCACGCGTGGGGAGACAGTCGATATCGAAGGCATCACGCTGATGCGCCGACAGACTGCCGAGTCCCGTCAGATCCGTACGAGCAGGGAAGCGGCCCGCGAGCGACGTCGAACGGGTCATCCAGCATCGGCAGTTGACTTCGCAACGCTCGACGAAGAACGCGGGCTACGAGGTCCATCGGCGCCCGGTCGACGGTAGAACTGGAGCAACGCGGGCCGACGCCGACGTTTCCGCAATGCTGTCGAGCAGCGGCACCGACGAGGCGACGACACAGACGCGACCGGGGCGTCGGGCGAGTGAAGCGACCCAGATGTCGTTAGCCGTCACGCTGACTCACTGGTCAGCAAGTGTGCTCCCCGCGCGAGCGGGGATGAGCCCGCGAGCGCGTTGCACGCGCCGGCGATGGCGCCGTGCTCCCCGCGCGAGCGGGGATGAGCCGGTGCTGCACGTGACCCGCAACCGGCCGTGGCCGTGCTCCCCGCGCGAGCGGGGACGAGCCGTCGAGCACGCGGTACGTGCTCGGCAGGGTGTCGTGCTCCCCGCGCGAGCGGGGATGAGCCCGGTGAGAATGCAGTCGCGACCGAGGCGATCGTGTGCTCCCCGCGCGAGCGGGGATGAGCCCATGACGGTGATTCGGTCCATCGGGCCCGGGCTGTGCTCCCCGCGCGAGCGGGGATGAGCCCGACTGGAAGGTGTCGACGTGCTCGGCGGGGTGGTGCTCCCCGCGCGAGCGGGGATGAGCCCCGTGCCTACCGGTTCGTCGAGCGGGACGAGCGGTGCTCCCCGCGCGAGCGGGGATGAGCCGTTCACCCTGTCCGGCAAGGCGGTGCTCAACTTGTGCTCCCCGCGCGAGCGGGGATGAGCCGTCTTGTCGGTGGCGCGCGCGACCCTGGCCTCAGTGCTCCCCGCGAGAGCGGGGATGAGCCCGCGCACCCAATCCCCCGGCGCGGGCTGCAACGGTGCTCCCCGCGCGAGCGGGGATGAGCCCGGGACCGCGATGCCGGTGAACTCGCGGGCGTCGTGCTCCCCGCGCGAGCGGGGATGAGCCGTTGCCGATGGTCTGGATGAGCATGGCGCGCAGCGCCGCAGCGTGCTCCCCGCGCGAGCGGGGATGAGCCCATGGCGGCGAGGTTGGCACCCTTGGTGATCAGGGTGCTCCCCGCGCGAGCGGGGATGAGCCCGACGCCTGCTTAGGCGACACCGCGGGGCCGGCGTGCTCCCCGCGCGAGCGGGGATGAGCCGCTGCCCCAGTTCATCTTGACCTGCCCGAGCGTGTGCTCCCCGCGCGAGCGGGGATGAGCCCCGCACCAGGCCGTACCGAGCGACCCGTTCCTCGTGCTCCCCGCGCGAGCGGGGATGAGCCCGGCGCGGACGAGCCGGCGGCGTTCGTCACGACGTGCTCCCCGCGCGAGCGGGGATGAGCCCGCGGCGAGGATGTCGGCGTAGGTCACGCCCGTGTGCTCCCCGCGCGAGCGGGGATGAGCCCGTCCACACCGGCGGGGTATCCACGGTGGGGGCGTGCTCCCCGCGCGAGCGGGGATGAGCCCACGTCGCGCTCGCCGGAGTCCCAGTGCAGGAAGTGCTCCCCGCGCGAGCGGGGATGAGCCCGCGATGCCGTAGCGGAACTCGCCTGACTCGACGGTGCTCCCCGCGCGAGCGGGGATGAGCCGTCACCGTGGGCGGGCTGCTCGCCGACGCCTCGGTGCTCCCCGCGCGAGCGGGGATGAGCCCTGAGCGGGGACCCCGCCCCCCTAACGGGAGGTGTGCTCCCCGCGCGAGCGGGGATGAGCCCGCGAGCGCGTTGCACGCGCCGGCGATGGCGCCGTGCTCCCCGCGCGAGCGGGGATGAGCCCGCCCACCCGTCGCCCGTGCGGACGCGCAGCTCGTGCTCCCCGCGCGAGCGGGGATGAGCCCCTCTCGCCCGTCACGGACGACGTCGACGAGGCGTGCTCCCCGCGCGAGCGGGGATGAGCCCCACACGGGCAAGCAGCCGATCTCGTCGCTCGAGTGCTCCCCGCGCGAGCGGGGATGACCCGCCTGCTGACAACGAGTCGTCACGGGGACTGACGTGCTCCCCGCGCGAGCGGGGATGAGCCCGGTTCGCCGCTGTCCCGGCTCGGCAGGGTGCGGTGCTCCCCGCGCGAGCGGGGATGAGCCCCCCGCACGGAAGGAACCACCCGATGAACAACCGTGCTCCCCGCGCGAGCGGGGATGAGCCCGGCGCGGAGGAGCCGGCGGCGTTCGTCACGACGTGCTCCCCGCGCGAGCGGGGATGTGCCCGCCAAGGTCAAGAGCCGGGGCCAGTACCTCGAGTGCTCCCCGCGCGAGCGGGGATGAGCCCGTTGCGGTCATGGCTACTCCTCGATGCCTAGCGGTGCTCCCCGCGCGAGCGGGGATGAGCCCCGCGATGCCCGCCGTCTTGGCAGAGATATTCAGTGCTCCCCGCGCGAGCGGGGATGAGCCCCGGAGGTCGTCGAGCCAGGCCGCGCCGGCGAGGTGCTCCCCGCGCGAGCGGGGATGAGCCGAACCATGTTCGTGGGTTGACGCGGCCACAACCGTGCTCCCCGCGCGAGCGGGGATGAGCCCGGCGCGGAGGAGCCGGCGGCGTTCGTCACGACGTGCACCCCGCGCGAGCGGGGATGAGCCCGATCCGAGCCTGATACGAGAAGGAGTCGGCATGGTGCTCCCCGCGCGAGCGGGGATGAGCCGCCGGTCGGGTTGGCGTTGAAGTAGAAGAATCGGTGCTCCCCGCGCGAGCGGGGATGAGCCGTCGAACATCGCCTTGAGGTCGGTGGGGATCGGGTGCTCCCCGCGCGAGCGGGGATGAGCCCGCGCGCCGCAGCATGTCCCACGTGCGGCCCATGGTGCTCCCCGCGCGAGCGGGGATGAGCCCAGGTCCACGAGGTAGTCGGAGCCCTGCCCGGGGTGCTCCCCGCGCGAGCGGGGATGAGCCCTCGACCGCACGGGCCAGGTCGGCCCCGCGCCGGTGCTCCCCGCGCGAGCGGGGATGAGCCGTGCGACCCGGCGAACCGGATGCGCGAGAAGAAGTGCTCCCCGCGCGAGCGAGGATGAGCCCGGCCAGGCGCTCTACCAGCTGAGCTACGGATCGTGCTCCCCGCACGAGCGGGGATGAGCCGGCCCGGCCCGCGCCCGTCTCGAACGCGGCCGCGTGCTCCCCGCGCGAGCGGGGATGAGCCGCGACCAGGAGTCACCCGTGCCCGACACCCCCAGTGCTCCCCGCGCGAGCGGGGATGAGCCCGGCCACGCCGTGTCCTGCGTCAGCGCCTCGTCGTGCTCCCCGCGCGAGCGGGGATGAGCCCGCGGACCAGGCCGCCGTGATGTCCGCGGCCGTGTGCTCCCCGCGCGAGCGGGGATGAGCCCCGCAGCACGCACGTGCCGGTGCCGCCGCTGATGGTGCTCCCCGCGCGAGCGGGGATGAGCCGCTGCGCCGCATCGGCAGGTCGGCCGACGCAGCGTGCTCCCCGCGCGAGCGGGGATGAGCCGACTCGACGAGCCCCGCCGGCACGCTCGGGGCGTGCTCCCCGCGCGAGCGGGGAGAGCCCGCTTCGGCGACGGCGGGCGGCAGGTCGGCCACGTGCTCCCCGCGCGAGCGGGGATGAGCCCGCCCAGCAGATCCTCGCGCACGACGAGTGGCCGAGCTCCCCGCGCGAGCGGGGATGAGCCGATGGGCGTCCTGGTCGACGCGATCCGCACCCTGTGCTCCCCGCGCGAGCGGGGGTCAGCCCTAGGCTCGGCGAACGAACGATCCGCCAGTAAAGTGCTCCCCGCGCGAGTGGGGATGAGCCCCTCGAAGGGGCCCCGCTCGGTCCCCAAACGGTGTGCTCCCCGCGCGAGCGGGGATGAGCCCACGACAAGCTCGACTGAGCCTCCGCCCTGGCTGAGGTAGCGACCTTCTGACTGCGCTGTGAACGGGGACGCGCGCCGCGCGCTCGTTCGCTGGGAGTTCGCCAGGTCCCGACTGACGTTCGGCTGCCCGGTGTCTCGGCGTCACCGGACGGTTGCCTCGGCTGCCTACCGTCGTCGCCATCGGCATGCCGGCGCGCCCTGACGAGGGCGTGTACTCGATCCGCTTCACCGACAACGGAGGAAGTACATGAACCCCCGCAGCATCCGCCAGGCCTGTGCTGTCGCCGGCACCGCCTCGCTCGTCGGGCTGGTCCTCGTGGCGCCCGGCGCCGCGGCGGCGCCGTCGCCCGACCCGGCCCCGACGGCCGCGACCCAGGCGGCCGCGGCCGCCCAGCGCGCCCGGGCAGGCCTGTACACCGGTCACGTCGAGGTCGTGCGCGGCGAGGCCGCCGACCCCGAGGTGCTCACCGGCACCGTGTTCCACGACAAGGACGAGGACTCCACGCAGGACCGACGGGAGAAGGGCGTCGCCGGCGTCCAGGTCTCCAACGGTCGCGACGTCGTCACGACCGACGGCCAGGGCCGCTACAGCCTCCCCGCGTTCGACGACATGACCGTGTTCGTCACCCAGCCCGCGGGCTACCAGGTGCCGGTGGACGAGAACGCCATCGCCCAGTTCAGCTACAACCACTCGCCCGAGGGCTCGCCCGACCTGAAGTACGGCGGCCTGGAGCCCACCGGCCCGCTGCCGAAGGCGGTGAACTTCCCGCTCGGGAAGTCGAAGGCGACCGGCAAGGCGCAGCAGAGCTGCCCGATCGCCTCCGACACGCAGGCGTACAACATGACCGAGATGGGCTATGCCCGTGACGGCGCCGTGGCGGACCTCATGGACCGCGACGACTACGCCAGCTGCGGCATCCTGCTGCTCGGCGACAACGTGGGCGACGACCTGAGCCTCAACCCGGCGCTCAAGGACATCTACCGCGATGCCAACGGGCCGATCCGCCTGGCGCCGGGCAACCACGACATGGACTACGACGCGGCTGACGACTCGCACGCCCTCGACACGTTCCGCCAGCAGTTCGGGCCGGGGTACTTCTCCTACGACGTCGGGCAGGCGCACATCGTCGTGCTCGACAGCATCGTCTACAAGGGCGCCAAGCCGGACGGCAAGAACGGCGGCTACTGGGAGAAGATCGACGACCAGCAGCTCGCGTGGCTCGAGGCGGACCTCGCCGAGGTGCCGAAGAACAAGCTCGTCGTCGTCGCGACGCACGCGCCGATCGTCGACCACCGCCAGGTGATCGTGGACAACGCGCCGGAGCTGTACGACGTGCTGCGCGGGCGTAACGCCGTGACCGTCGGCGGGCACACGCACATGCTGGAGAACCTGCTGCCGGGCGACACCCGCGCCGAGTGGCAGGCGGGCGGCGTCGAGGAGCTCGAGCACACCCAGCTCGTGGCCGGCGCCGTCTCGGGCGACTGGTACTCCGGCGGCCTCGACGAGCACGGCCTGCCCTTCGCCTACATGGCGGACGGCGCCCGGCCGGGCGTCCTCACCCTCGACCTCGAGGGCAACGCGTTCACCGAGCGGTACACGGTCCGCGGGGAGCAGGACGACCTCCAGCTCGCCCTCGGCGTGAACACGCCGCACTGGCGGGACTGGGCGTCGGACGCGCTCGCCTGGCGCGACGGCGGCAAGGTCGGCGCGGCCCCGGCGCTCGGCGACGAGCACCTCGTCAGCGCCGAGGACCTCGCGGGCGACAGCTGGCTCACGGCCAACTTCTACGCCGGCTCGTCGGCCGCGAGCGTCGAGGTGTCGGTGGACGGCGGTGCCGCGGTCGAGGCCGAGCACACGCAGCCCATGACGGGCGAGTCGCTGCGCACCGGGTGGCAGTTCTCCGACCCGTCGGCGGCCACGCGCAACCTGCTCACCAGCGGGAACGCGACGCGGTCGAACGCGCACCTGTGGCGCCTGCCCCTCCCCGAGGACCTCGAGGAGGGCACGCACGCCGCGCGGGTGACGGCCGTCGACCACCACGGCCGGGAGTTCACCGACACCCTGCGGTTCACGGTCGGCAGCCGCTGACGCCCGATCAGTCGAAGTAGCGCGGCACGTCCAGCGGACCGCCGTGCGCGACGAACTCGTCGTGCACGGCGGTCCGCAGGGCGTCGTCCGTGAGGTACTCCAGGGCGGTGAGGGCCAGCCCGACGGCGCCGTCGACGGCGGCCGTGACGGCGGCGGGCCCGCCGGCCGCGTCGGCGAACTCGGCGGTGTGCAGGGCCACGTCGGGGGCCGAGACCTGGATCAGCGGGTGCATCCCCGGCACACGGAACGACACGTTGCCGAAGTCGGTGGACGCCGCGAGCGTCTCCGACACGACGCCGGGCGGCAGCGGGACGCGGCCGCGCCGCCGCTGCGCCGCCACCCAGCGCTCGGTGAGCGCCGCGTTGGTGCGCACGGGCAGGCTCGGCAGGGCGCCGTCGTCCCACACGATCTCGACCTCGGTGCCGGTCATGAGCGCGGCGCCGCGCGCGACGTCGTCGAGCCGCGCGGACAGGTCGCGCAGGGTGTCCGGGTACTTCGACCGGGCGTAGAGCCGCATGACGGCACGCTCGGTGATGATGCTGGGCCGGGTGCCGCCCTCGACGACGGTCGCGTGCACACGGTCCACCGGCGGCAGCTGCTGTCGCAGCAGGCCGATGCCCTGGTAGGCCAGGTTGGCCGCGTCGAGCGCGTTGCGCCCCATGAACGGCTGGGCGGACGCGTGGGCTGCGCGGCCCGTGAACGTCCAGGTGAGCAGCCGCCGCCCGAGCCACACCTGCTCGGCGACGTCCTGCCCGTACGGGTGCACCATGATCGCCGCGTCCACGTCGTCGAACGCCCCGGCGCGGGCCAGCACCTCCTTGCCCGAGTTTCCCTCCTCGGCGGGCGTGCCGAGCAGGACGACGCGGCCCACGGGCGCCGCGCTCGACGTCATCACCTCACGCAGCGCCAGGAACGCCCCCACCCCGGCGGCGGCGATGACGTTGTGCCCGCACGCGTGGCCGATGACGGGCAGCGCGTCGTACTCCGCGCAGATCGCGACGGTCGGCCCGTCGCCATCGTCGTCGGCACGGCCCCGCAGCTCCGCGCGGAACGCCGTCGGGACGCCGTGCGCGCCCAGCTCGGCGCCGATCCCGTGCCGGGCCAGCACCTCGACCAGCAGGGCGGCGCTGCGGCGCTCCTCCCAGGCCTCCTCCGGGTCGGCGTGCAGCCGCTCGACGATCTCGCGCAGGTCGGGCCCCAGCGTCTCGACGGCCCGCTCCACCTCGTCCGCGACGTCGGCGGGCAGCAGCGAGGGGGCGACGTCGGCGGGCGGAGTCGCAAGACGTCGCTCCTCGCTCTCCCGGAACAGGTGGTCGAGGTAGGCGGTGCTCGGGTGGGCGGGCGGCGTGGCGTCCGCGTCGGGCACATCGTCGGGCACATCGTCGGGCACGGTCATGGCAAGCATCGTAGGGAAGCCGTCCCGCCCGGGGGAGGAACCACGCGAATCTCATGATGCGGACGAATCTCTCGCCACGGATGCCCAAGGCGATGACGTTCAGGCGGACACGCCCGCGGCGGCGGGCCGACCCGGGGAGACCGCGTGACCAGCACCCTCGACACCCGATCCCGCACCGACCGGTTCCTGGCGCTCGTCGAACGCATCGGCAACAAGCTGCCCGAGCCGTTCACCCTGTTCCTCATCCTGTTCGGCGTCATCGCGCTGGCGTCCACCGGGATGGCGCTCGCGGGCGTCACCGTGCAGATGCCCGGCAGCGACGAGGTGGTCGAGGTCAAGGGCCTGTTCACGGCCGAGGGGCTGACCTGGCTGACGGAGAACCTCGGGGAGAACTTCCTCGGCTTCCCGCCGCTGGTCACGGTGCTGCCGATCCTCATGGCGGTCGGCGTGGCGGAGAAGTCGGGACTGCTCGGCGCCGCCGTGCGGTACGCCTTCGGGTCCGCGCCGCGGTGGTCGCTCGCCTACGCCGTCGGCTTCGTCGGCGTGATGGGCGGCATCATGGCGGACACCGCGTTCATCATCATCCCGCCGCTGGCGGCCATGGTCTTCCGCGCCGCCGGGCGGCACCCGGTCGCGGGGCTGCTCGGCGGGTTCGCGGCCGCCGGCGCGGGCTACTCCACGAACATCCTCGTCACCAGCCTCGACGCGCTCTTCGCGGGCATCACCAGCTCGGTCGCGCAGATCCTGCCGGACCCGGGCTCGCCCGTGAACCCGCTGTCGAACTGGTTCTTCAACGCCGTCTCGTCGATCGCCCTGGCCCTGCTCGCCGGCTTCCTCATCGACAGGGTGCTCGAGCCGCGCATCCGCCGACAGGGCGTGCCCACGGAACAGGTCGCCGACGACGAGGACCCGCTCGCCGACGCCTCCGCCGCCACGACGGCGGACGAGCGGCGCGGGCTGCGCAACGCGCTGCTCGTGGCGCTCGGCGTCGCGGCCGTCATGCTCGCGGCCGTGCTCGTGCCGTCGTCGCCGTGGCGCAACGAGGACGGGGGGTTCCTGCCAGAGTCGCCGCTGCTCAGCTCGATCGTGTTCATCGTCTTCACGATGTTCCTGGTGCCGGCGGTCGTCTACGGCCGCGCGGTCGGGACGGTGCGTCGTGTCGAGGACGTGCCGATCATGTTCGGCCAGGCGCTGAAGGACATGATCGGGTTCGTCGTGCTGGCGTTCGTGCTCGGCCAGTTCATCGCGCTGTTCAACTGGTCCGGCGTGGGGCAGTGGATCGCGGTGTCCGGGGCCTCCGCGCTCGAGTCCATCGGGCTCACCGGCTACGGCGCGATCCTCGGCTTCCTCGTCGTCGCGTCGCTGCTCAACCTGTTCATCATCTCGGGCTCGGCGCTGTGGACGCTCATGGCCGCCGTCTTCGTGCCGATGTTCGCCCTCATCGGGTACGAGCCCGCGTTCGTGCAGGCAGCGTTCCGCGTGGGCGACTCCGCGACGCAGATCATCACGCCGCTCAACCCGTACATGATCGTGCTGCTCGCCTACCTGCGGCGGTGGGAGCCGAGCGCCGGGCTCGGCACCGTGATGGCGCGGCTGCTGCCGTTCACCGTCTGCTTCTGGCTGGTGTGGGCCGCCATCCTCACGGTGTTCTTCTTCCTCGACCTGCCTGTGGGCCCCGGCAACGGGATCTTCCTGGACGGCTGACGGGGCGTCCGGAACGGTTGCGCGAAGCCACGGCCCGGGTGACGGTGACAGCGTCAACCCGAGTCCGGACAGGAGCCGACGATGTCTCAGACCGGAAGGTCAGCCCGCCGCACCCTCGCCGCCGTCCTGGCGGCGGCCACCGCCACCCTGGGGGTGTCGGCCGCCGTGCCGACGACGGCGTCGTCCGCGCCGTCGCCGGCGTCGTCGGCGGAGGCGTCAGGCACCGGCACGACGGCGGGCCACGGGCGGGCCGTCGACCAGGTGGTGACGTGGGGCGCCAGCGCCGACCTCGTCGGGGGCACCCTCGAGGACCAGACCGTGCGCAACCTGGTGCACACCAGCATCGGCGGGCGGAACGTGCGGATCGAGCTGTCCAACGCGTTCGGCACCGCGCCCGTCACGTTCGACTCCGTGGCCGTCGGCCTGCAGGACTCCGGCGCGGAGGTCGTGGCGGGCAGCAACCACGAGGTCACGTTCGGCGGGAGCACGTCGGTCACCGTGCCGCCCGGCGCCCAGGTGCTCAGCGACCCCGTGGACTGGGAGGCGCCCGCCGACGCGACGCTCGCGGTGAGCGTCCACGCCGCGGGGGAGCAGACGTCGGTGACCGGGCACAACCTGGCCATGCAGACGAACCACGTGGCCGACGGCGACCACGCCGCCGACGAGAGCGGCGGGCCGTTCACCACCACCCAGGAGCACTGGTCCTGGGTCAGCGGGGTCGTGGTGGACGCGCGCGAGCGCGTGGACACGCTCGCCCTGCTCGGCGACTCGATCACGGACGGGCACAGCTCGACCGTGGGCGCGAACCACCGGTGGCCGGACCGCCTCGCCGACCGCCTCGCCGCCGCCCCGGGGCCCGACCGGTTCGGGGTGATGAACCAGGGGATCTCCGGCAACCGCGTGCTCGTGGACAGCATGGGGGTCAGCGCGCAGGCCCGGTTCGACCGCGACGTGCTCGCCAAGCCCGACGTCGAGACCGTCGTCGTGCTCGAGGGCATCAACGACATCGGCAACGGCGACGCGACGTCCGCCGCGCCCCTGATCGCCGCCTACCGGCAGCTCATCGCCCGGGCCCACGCGGCGGACGTCTGCGTCGTCGGCGCCACCCTCACCCCGTTCGAGGGCGCCTTCTACTACGACGAGGCGAAGGAGCAGGTGCGCCAGGACGTCAACGAGTGGATCCGCACCAGCGGCGAGTACGACGCCGTCGTGGACTTCGACGCCGTCGTCCGCGACCCCGACCGCCCCGGCTCGCTGCTGCCCGCGTACAACCCCGGCGACAACCTGCACCCCAACGACGCCGGCTACCAGGCGATGGCCGACGCCGTCGACCTCCGTTCCCTCGACTGCGACCGCTGAGCGCCGTCAGACGGACCGCGTACGGCTGGGTCGCGACTCGTTCCACAGGCGGTCGAGGGCGGTGACGGCGTACGTGTAGCGCCCGCCGGGGATCGCCGTCGTGTCCGTGAAGCCCTGCAGCACCTGCCCGTCGGAGCGGATCGTGCCGAGCAGCTGCGTCGCGTCGTCCACGTCCACCCGCCGACCGGACGAGCGGTAGACCGCGAACGACGTCGCGCGACGACGGTGCGGCGCCGCGTCCACCCAGCGCAGCTCGACGCCGTCGTCCCCGCGGCGGGCGTGCGTGAGCACGGGCTGCTGCACGGCCGTGCCGGGCAGGTGCGGC
>Ga0182740_1001032_pt1 | contig 20740 bp, 20 predicted proteins | sample eDN5th37CKraftBY_FD_128872 | JGI IMG/M metagenome (GOLD analysis project Ga0182740, IMG submission 128872) | Enriched backyard soil microbial communities from Emeryville, California, USA - eDNA 5th pass 37_C Kraft BY (version 2) (version 2) | ecosystem: Environmental > Terrestrial > Soil >...
ACCGGCGGTTGCGGCGGGTAGCCGGCCGCGGGATATCCCGGCGGGCTCCACGGCGGCGTCGTCGGCGGAGATGGCGGAGGAGGCGGCGTCGGCATCAGCCGCGCCAGTTCGCGGCGGTGCCGCTCGGCGAGCACGGCCGCCAGCACGCACTGCGGCGGCGCGCCCGGCGGGGGCGGTGGGGAGATCCGCGACGCCACCTCGCCGAGGATGCGCTGGCCCATCATGTCGCGGATGCGGGGGTCGAGATGCTGCGCACGGTTCAGGTACTGCCGCGCGAGTTCGGCCTGCTCGGGTCCCAGCCCGGACAACTGCAACGACGACGCCCACCACGCCAGGGCGGGCGGCATGGCCGGCGGCGGTTGCATGCGTGGCCCACGCTCGCTGATCACGACCGTCCCGGCGAAGATGTCGCCGATACGTTTGCCTTTCGACGACAGCAGACTGCAGATCACCGCGGGGCCACCGGTCAGCATCCAGATCTCGATGAAGCCCGAGATACCGCGAAACAGCGCCTGACGGAAGCGTTCCGGGCTGCCGTCCTCGGACACCACCCGCAACCCCAGCGCCATCTTGCCCAGGGACCGGCCGCGCGTGGCGGTCTCCATGATCACCGGATAGCCGACGATGGCCAGCACCGTGAAGATGATCAGGATCGCCGCGGACAACGCCTCGTCCAACTGGGTCAGCGTGATCGACCACAGCAGCACACCGACCACGTAGAAGATGAAGATCGCGAAGATGTCGATGAGGATCGCCAGTACACGAACGGGTAGCTGCGCGATCGACACGTCCAGGACCACGGCGTCCCCGGTCACCACCGGCTCGGGCTGGGAGACCATAACGCCCCACGTTAGGCGATTAAGCTCGGCCGAGTGGATGTCGATGCGTTCGTGCTGGCCCATCGTGCCACCTGGGACCGCCTGGAACAGCTGGTGAAACGCCGGCGCCGGCTCACCGGCGCCGAGGTGGACGAACTCGTCGACCTGTATCAGCGGGTGTCGACGCACCTGTCGATGGTGCGCTCGGCGTCGGCCGACGCCGTGCTCGTCGGTCGGTTGTCAGGTCTGGTGGCCCGGGCGCGCGCCGCGGTCACCGGTGCCCACGCGCCGCTGTGGCGCGAGTTCCTCCGGTTCTGGACGGTCTCGTTCCCGGTGGTGGCGTACCGGTCCTGGCGGTGGTGGCTGGGCACGGCCATCGGGTTCTTCATCGTGACGATCGCGCTGGCGATGTGGGTGGCGGGCAACCCCGAGGTGCACTCGGCCATCGGAACCCCCAGCGAGATCGAGGAATTGGTCAACCACGATTTCGCGTCGTACTACAGCGAGAACCCGGCCGGATCGTTCGCGCTGCGGGTGTGGGTCAACAACGCGTGGGTCGCCGCGCAGTGCATCGGGTTCGCGATCCTGCTCGGCCTGCCGATTCCCTACATCCTGTTCCAGAACGCCGCGAACCTCGGGTTGATCGCGGGCCTGATGTTCGACGCCGGTGCCGGCGATGTGTTCATGGGTCTGATCACCCCGCACGGTCTGCTGGAACTCACCGCGGTGTTTTTGGCCGGTGCCGTGGGAATGCGCCTGGGCTGGACGGTGATCGCGCCGGGGGACCGGCCGCGCACACAGGCGCTCGCCGAACAGGGCCGCGCCGTGGTGTCGGTGGCCATCGGTCTGGTGGTGGTCCTGCTGGTCTCCGGTCTGGTCGAGGCGCTCGTCACCCCGTCACCGCTGCCGACGTTCATGCGCATCGGGATCGGCGTCGCCGTCGAGGTCGCGTTCCTGGCATACGTGGTCCACTTCGGCCGCAAGGCCGTTCGCGCGGGCGAGAGCGGCGACATCGAGGACGCGCCCGACTACGCGCCGACGGCGTGACGGCTCAGAGCTTTCCGGTGGCCTTGAGCGCCAGGTAGTGATCGGCCAGGGCGGGCGCCAGATCTTCCGGCGGGGCATCGACCACGTCGACACCGCGGCGGCGTAACCGCGCCGCGATCGCGCGACGGTCGTTGCGGGAACGCTCGGCGGCCGCGGCGTCGTACACGGCAGCCGCATCGGAGCGGCCCGCGGCGAGATCGTCGACACGCGGATCGGACACCGCGGCGAGAAGGATCTGGTGACGCGCCGACAACTGCGGCAGCACCGCCATGAGCCCCTCGTCGAGCGCGGACGCGTTGAGATCGGTCAGCAGTACCACGAGCGAGCGTCCGCGCACGCGGCGCGTGATCGTCGAAACCAGTGCAGTGGCATCCGATTCCACCAGCGCGGGTTGCAGTGGGGCCATCGCGCCGACGAGCGCGGACATCAACTCGGTGCGCGACGCGTTGAACACCCCGGCGCGGGTGACACGGTCGAACGCCAGGAAATCGACGTGGTCACCGGCACGGGAGGCGAGCGCGGCGAGCAACAGCGCGGCGTCCATCGACCAGTCGAGTCGCGGCCACCCGCCCGGATCGCTCGCGGTGGGGTCCACACCGACACGGCCCGCCGACGTGCGCCCGGTGTCGAGGACGATCACCACGCGCCGGTCGCGTTCGGGCCGCCACGTGCGCACGACGACGTCGGCGCGCCTGGCCGTCGCGCGCCAGTCGATGGACCGCACGTCGTCGCCGACGACGTATTCGCGCAACGAGTCGAACTCCGTGCCCTGTCCGCGGATGAGAACCGGGATGGCACCGTCGAGTTCACGCAGCCGCGCCAGACGTGACGGTAAATGCTTGCGGGACAGAAACGGCGGCAAGATCCGCACCTGGTGCGGTACACGGTGCACGGCCTGCCTGCCGGCCAGCCCCAGCGGGCCGATCGACCGGACCGTGACGGTCTCGGAGCGTTGATCACCGCGGCGCACGGGCTGCAACCGGGTGACCAGCCGAACCTGTTCGGCGGCAGCGGCATCCAGCGGGTGCACGCGGGGCTGCGCGCACGCACTGGGCGGCCACGCGTCCCGAACCTGGCCGCGGACCGGGCGCCGTCCGGGGTTGTGGATCTCGACGACGGTGTCGACGGTCTGGCCCAACCGGGCCGTGTGGTCGCCGCCGCGCTGCACGTGCAGCCGGCGCGGACTGCCCGCGAGTGCGACGTCGGCGCCGACCGCCGCCAGCAGCAGGACCAGCAGCGCACCGAACGCTGTTGCCGGCCAAGGTGAGACCGCAATGGGCAGGACACACACCAACGCGACCAGGCCGGTGCGGCCGGTGAGCACCATCAGCGCGGAACCGGCACGGCCGCCAGGATCCCGTCGAGCACGCCGTCGGGGGTGGCGCCCTCCAACTCGGCATCGGGCCGCAGCGCGATCCGGTGCCGCAGTGTCGAGCGGGCCATGGCCTTGACGTCGTCGGGCGTGACGTAGTTGCGCCCGCACAGCCAGGCCCACGACCGTGACGTCGCCAACAGCGCGGTCGCGCCACGCGGGGACACCCCCAGCTGCAGTGCAGGTGAATGTCTTGTGGCGCCGACGATGTCGACGATGTAGCCCAGCACCTCGTCGGCCACGCGCACCCGGCTCACGGCGTCGCGTCCCGCGGCGAGCTCGGCGGGGCCGGCCACCGGTTGCACCGCCGAGAGGTTGCGCGGATCGAAACCGTGCGCATGCCGGCTCAGGATCGCGATCTCCTGCTCGCGCGGCGGCAGTGGCACGTTGAGTTTGAGCAGGAAACGGTCGAGCTGGGCCTCGGGAAGCTGATAGGTGCCCTCGTATTCGATGGGGTTCTGCGTGGCCGCGACGATGAACGGATCCGGCAGCGGCCGGGGCTGGCCGTCGACGCTGACCTGCCGTTCCTCCATCGCCTCGAGCAGTGCCGCCTGGGTTTTGGGCGGTGTGCGGTTGATCTCGTCGGCCAGCAGCAGGTTGGTGAACACCGGACCCTGCCGGAACTCGAATTCGGCGGTCCGCGCGTCGTAGACCAGCGAACCCGTGACGTCGCCGGGCATCAGGTCGGGGGTGAACTGCACACGCTTGAACTCCAGTTGCAGCGCCGCGGCGAGCGTGCGCACCAGAAGCGTCTTCGCGACCCCCGGCACGCCCTCCAGCAGCACATGCCCGCGGCACAGCAGGGCGATCACCAGACCGCTGATCACGGCGTCCTGCCCGACCACCACCTTGGCGATCTCGTTGCGCAGGGCCAACAACGCGTTGCGTGCGGTGTCGGCGTCAACTGTGGTGGCTGGCTGAGTCACGAGTGCGCGACCTGCCTTTCGATGTCGTCGAGTCGATGGGCGAGGTGGACAAGTTCGTCGTCGGTGCCCGGCGGTGGGCCGAACAGGGTGTATCCCACGGTCTGGGAATCCTGCCCGCAGCGTACGGCGACCGCGGCCGCCACAGCGGCCTGATCCGCCTGGGCGGTGAGACCGAGGCGGGGCAAAAGACGCTGCAGGGTGGCGGTGCGCAACGCGTCGGCCGCGCGGTCGCGTGCCCGGTGCGAGCGGTATAGCTTGCCGCGGCCCTCGACGGTCTCGGATGCACGCACCACGACGGGCAGTGATTCGGCGACCAGGGGACCGAGGCGGCGGGCCTGCCACAGCGCGAACAGCGCGACCACGACGCACAGTTGCAGGACGATCCAGCGGACCTGATCGGGCATCAGGTCCGAGAGCTTGCGGTCACCGGTCGAGGTGCCCTCGAACTTCTGTGGCGAGTACCAGATCACGCGGTCCCTGTCACCCGCGAGGTTCATCGCCAGCGCGGCGTTTCCCTCTTTGAGCAGACCGGAGTTCGACATGAACTCGGCGGTGCCGACCACGGTGACGGTGCGGTTGCCGTCGCGGTAGCGCACCACCGCACCGTCGTAGCAGCGCTGCACCGGGATGTCGCCTGCCGCGCGGAAGGTGTTGCTGAGACCCAGTTGTGTCTCACCGGCGCGGCGGGCCTCGGGCAGGTCGCAGTCCGGTTCACCGCCGCCGAACGCCGCGGCGTCGTCGGGACGTATTGCGGGTGCGAGCTTCTCGCGGGTCTTGGTGGTCGGTTCGACCAGTAGCAGATCCCCGGGAACCTGCGACAGCCGCTCCAGTTGGTCGTCCCCGGACAGGAACAGCGTCTGGGCCGCCACCAGCAGTGTGCCCGGGCGTGCATCGCGTTCGACGTCGTCGATGCCGGTCGCGGTGATCACGTCGACGCCGTGGTCGCGCAAAAGTGTCACCAGCGCGCGGGCGCCCTCAGGGGACGTCGAGTCCGGATCCATGCGGCCACCGGGCCGGGGTGCGGTCAGGTACACGGTCAGCACCGCGAGCACGACGATGACCACAGCGGTGGGCACGATCCAGCGCAGGTTGCGAATCTTCATCGGACCTGCGTCCATCCGCTGTCGGCGGGAATCGACGGCATCGATCCGGCCGCACGGTGACCCGCGTGCAGCAGCCGGCCGTCGAGGTCGGCGATCCGCCGGTAGTCGTCTTCGGTGCCCGGTTGTTCGCCGTAGGTGACATCGTTGAAGGTCGTTGCCGCCGCGGCGAGTTCACCGGAAAGGGCGGGAAGCGCGGCGCCCGCGTCACGCGCGAGTTCGGTGGCCGTGCGGCCCGGGACGGGGTTCAGTGTGCCGGTCTCCTCCAGGTGCCGGGCCACCGCTCGCAGCCGGTGCCGGATGGCTGCGGCCCAGTTTTCTTGCGCGGCATACCCGTCGGCGGTCTGGCGGTGTTCGGCGGCACTGAGCTCGGTGCGGCCGAACAGCGTGTGCGCGTCGCGGTTGGTGCGCATGGCGCGCCGGGCCATGCGCACGGCCACGAGCACGGCCACCACGACCAGGATCGCGAGCACGCTGATGGTGAACCACCCACCCGGAACCGTCGACCCCTCGTACGCCAGCCGGTACAACAGCTCGTCGATCCAGTCGAGGAACTGTTGGGTGAGAGACGATCTGGGGTAGATCGGTTTGTTGAGCTCGTTCTGCGCAGCGTCGTGTGCGGCGTCTCTGTCGATGTCGATCGTCGTCACCTCAGAAGTGCCGGACCAGCCACAGTTGATCGGTCGATTCCGCCGGGGCCGCCGGGGGCGCGGGGGTGTAGGCGCCGGTTCGCAGCACCAGGTCGAACGCCTCGGCCCGGATTCGGCGGTCGGTGTAGAGCAGCACGTCGACACCCGCGGCGAACGGTGCGGTGACGATCTGGCCGATCGTGCCGCCGACGGCGACCAGCACCAGACCCACGATCGACATGCTGACGCCGTCGGGGGACATCGTCAGCAGCTGCCCGACGATGCTGAACGGTGCGCCTACCGCACTCGCGATCACCGACGCCACCAGGCTCGCCAGCAGCCAGATCCCAAGAACCCGCCAGAACCCGGTCTTCACGAGTGCGAAAGACCGTGCGATCGCGGCGAATACGTCCAGGCGCTCGAGCACGATCAGCACCGGTGCGAACAACAGCACCGTGAGGCCGAACAGCGCGCCGAGCACCGCCGCCAGCACCAGGGGAACACCCATCACGAACGCCGCGACGGCACCGCCCACGGCGCCGGCCGCCGCGATCAGGCCGATGACCACGAGCACCACGGCGAGCAGCACCACGGCTTCGAGCAGTGTCAGCCCGATCAGCGCGAGAAGCCGCCCGCGCAGCCGCTCCCAGGCCTGGCCGATCGTGACGGTCCCGCCGAAGATCGACCGTCCGATGATGACCGTGAGCATGCCGGTGAGCAACACCGACGCGAGTTGTGTGACGAGCACACCGGCCAGCGTCGCGCCGGAGAACATCGCGACCGCTCCCGTCGACGGCGCCTCGCCCTGCACCTCACTTCCGAGCCCGCCCATCGCGGCCAGTGGACCGACCTGCAGCAGCAGCGTGACGAGTTGCGCGAGGACCACGACGATGGTCGTGAGGCCGAGGGTGGCCTTGGGGTTCCTGCGGATGTAGGCCACCGCACCGTTGAAGATGTCCGACAGGCTCAACGGCCGCAGCGCGACGATGCCGGGCACCGGAGCTCCGAACCCGGGCGCCGGTGCGTAGCCCGGATGAACCGGATACGCCTGCGGTGGGGGATACGGGGCGAACCCGCCGTCAGGCCCTGGGCGCAAGCTCATGGCTACCATCCTGTCCATGACCGGTGGAATTGACAACGTGTCCAGCGTGCCCCGCGTGCCGCCGACAGCCGGGCCCACCGAGATCATCGTGCGCGGGTCTTTCACGGTGTACGAGCCACCGCAGCGGGGAATCGTGCACGCCACCGTGGCCTACGAGGGCGCCGCGATCGAGCCGGTCTACGAGCGGACGGTCCGCGATCTCGACGCCGTCAAGGCGTCGCTCGAGCCGCTGCACCGGCCCGACTCCGGGCCGGTCACCTGGTGGTCCACGCAGCAGATGCGGACGTGGGCCAACCGCCCGTGGAACAACGAGGGCAAGCAGTTGCCGCTGGTGCACCACGCGAGCATCGGCATCCAGGTGAAGTTCAGTGATTTCACCGAACTGTCCCGCTGGGTGGGCAGGCACATCTCCGAGACCGGTGGCTTCTCGCTCGAGCGCATCGAATGGGCACTGACCGACAAGCGCCGCGATGAACTGATCACCGACGTCCACACCGCTGCCGTACGTGACGCCGTCACCCGCGCGCAGCGCTACGCCGACGCGCTGGGTCTCGGCGCCGTGCGGCCAGTGACGGTCGCCGACGCGGGCATGCTGGGCCGCGAACCGCAGGGGCCGTTCGCCGCACCCGCCGCGATGCGGGCCATGAAGTCGGGCGGCGCGCCCGAGGTGGAACTCGCACCCGAGGACATCAAGATCTCGGTATCGGTCGATGCACGCTTTCACGCCGGGGGCCCGGCGTAGCTTTGGCCGTATGGCCGAACTCAAGGACAGGCTGCGCGCCGATCTGACCGCAGCGATGAAATCTCAGGACAAGCTGCGCACGGCCACGCTGCGGATGCTGCTCGCGGCCATCCAGAAAGAAGAGGTCTCCGGCAAACAGGCCCGCGAACTCTCCGACGAGGACGTGATCGCGGTGCTGGCAAGGGAATCCCGCAGGCGCGGTGAAGCCGCCGAGATCTACACCCAGAACGGCCGAGGGGATCTCGCGGCCACCGAGCACGCCGAGGCACGCGTGATCGACGAGTACCTGCCCACCCCGCTGACCGAGGCCGAACTCGCCGACGTCGCCGACACCGCCATCGCGCAGGTGGCCGAGCAGATCGGAGAGCGGCCGAGCATGCGTCAGATGGGGCAGGTGATGAAGGCCGCGACCGCGATCGCCGCAGGCAAGGCCGACGGTGCGCGGCTTTCGGAGGCGGTGCGCGAACGTCTCTGACGGACCGCTGTTTGGGGTTCTCGGCGCTGGGTATCCGCCACCAATCTGCAATCAACAGCCCTGGAGGTACCCGCAGTGTTCATTCACAACAAAGACCTGCAATTCGAGGTACGGGTTACCCAACCGGACCCCCGCTTCGCAACCCTGCTGCAGGAGCAGTTCGGCGGCGCCAATGGCGAGCTGAAGGCCGCCATGCAGTACTTCACGCAGGCGTTCGTCCTGCGCGAGAAGAACCCGAAGTTGTACGACCTGTTCATGGACATCGCGACAGAAGAACTGTCGCACCTGGAGATGGTCGGAGCGATGATCACGATGCTCCTCGACGGGCTCAACGACGATCTCAAGGTCGCCAACGAGCGCTGTGACTGGATGCCCGCGGTCGCCAGCCGCGACGGCAAGGACGAGATAATCCACAGTGTTGCGGTCACGCCGCTGTTCTTGACGCTGTCCGGCGGCGGTCCCGACGTCAAGGACTCCGCGGGAACTCCGTGGAGCGGCGCATTCGTCAACGCCAACGGCGACCCGTCGGTGGATCTACGCAGCAATCTGGGTGCGGAGTCGCGCGCCAAGGTGGTCTACGAGTACCTCAAACAGTTCACCGACGACCCGGGCGTGCAGGACACCCTGACGTTTCTGATGACGCGCGAGGTTGCGCACTTCCAGCAGTTCACCGCGGCGCTCAACGAGCTGCCGGTGAACTTCCCGCCGGCGCAACTGCCCGGCGACGACCGCTTCCAGAACGTCGCGTTCAACATGTCCAACGGAGACGGCAGCGTCCGCGGCCCGTGGAACGAAGGCCAGGGTCCGTGGCCCGGCGGTATGGAGTGGGAGTACGTCGAGAAGCCCGAATCGCAGTGGCTCGGTGGTGAGAAGCGCAAGAACCGTGGCGCGAAGGAGAACCCGGAGGGTTCACCCGCGGTGAAGGGCGAGAAGCCGTTCACGCACGAACAGCACACCGCGACAACGTAATTCGACAAGAATCAGCAGCCGGTACCTCGGTACCGGCCGCTGATTCGTTGGGTCAGTTATGTCAGTGGATCTGGGGGTCCGGCGGATTCTTCGACTCCCGCCCGCTCGCAGCGTCACGCACGTGGTCGACGATCGCCGCGCCCATGCCCATGGTCTTCTGTACGACCGAACTGCCCGGGGTGTCCGAATGCGGACGCGTCGGCGCGATCTTCTTGGACGACTCGAGCTTGGTGCCGAGCGTCTCCAGCTTGTCGCGGTCCACCGCGGCTTCGAGCTTGGGCCACACCACGTCCTGCTCGAACGCGATGTGGTCGCGGCCGAGCTTGACGAACTCGCTGAGCGCCTCGTGGTAGTCCGGCTCACCGGGCTTGCCGTCTTCGAGGCGTTGCAGCAGTTTCTTGCCCATCTGCTCTTGTTCGATGGCCTTGTCGGCGAGTTCGTCGCCGTCCTCAAGAGCCTCTCGCACGAGCGGCCAGAAGTGCTGCTCCTCGATGGCCTCGTGCTGGGATTCGGCGATGATCAGGTTGGTCACCATGGTGTCGAGGCCGCTCTCGCGGGCGCCGTGCCCGGTCGGAGCGTCGCCGAGCACCTCGAGCATGCCGAGCACGCTCTTGTGGTCCTGGCGCAGAAATGTCAAACCATCCATGTTTGTGTTGCCCTTCGGGGATACGGATCTCTGGACTGAGGTGTGTATCCGCATACCCGTCAGACCCGTTGCCAAACAGCGCGTGGTCGGGTTGAAACCGTGACGGATGGGTAGAACTCTCGTCATGCCACGAGGTGACGGGATCTACGACGAAGAGCATCGCGACCACGACACGGGCAGCGCGGCCGAAGGTGGTGCGGGCAAGCCCAAGCGCGTGCCGGAGGACACCCCGGACGTCGAGATGCCCGACGAGACCACACAGGAACCGCCGGACTGAGCGTGCTACTCGGCCTCGCGTCCCACCCGGCTGCGGCGATAGGCGACGCGGCGCACGCCGGCCAGCCAGTCCGGGACCAGCGAGACCCCGGCCGTGGTGTTGAGCACCGGATCGAACGACACATCCTCGTCCTCGATCACGGTGTGCAGCGACAGCCGGGCCAGCGGGCGGAAGCCTGAACCGACGGCTGCCTGGTCGATATCGAAATCGACACTGCCACTTCGGATCTGATCGGCCACCGCATCGACCGAGAGCCCGGACCCGTCGATCGGCGTCGTCAGACGTGCACGCAGCCACCACAGGCCCCCGTCGAACCGGTAGGGCATGAGGCTCGCGAAGGTGACGTCGGTCCACGCGGTGGCCGGCCACAGCGCGAAACGGTTGCCGATCAGTGTCGAGGCGAGCAGGACGTCCCACAGCATGTCGGGTGTCTCAGGCGGCATGCGCCACGCCAGTCCGGCGATGTCGGGCACGGATCCCGGGGACCCGATCCCCTTGGAGACGCGGCCCACGACGTCGCCCGTGCGCACGGGCAGACCCTCACCGATCGGGGCCGTGCGGTCGAGGGTGCCGCGGGCCAGGACACCCGATGGGTGGAAAAGCCGGCGGTCCCGCAGCGCGGAACCGATCTGGAACGGAACGGCGGCCACATCTGAGAGCTTCATCGCCACGGACTGCCCGCCGTGGCGGCATCGCAAACGCCGTCAGGCGTGGGCCATCCGGCCTTTGAGTGCGCCTTCGAGTTCGCTGGTCACGCGGCGTTCCACCAAGAGCGGTACGAAGTCACGGATCGTGCTGTCGTCGAAGCGGTGACGGGCGGTTTCGACGGCATCGGAGACGCGTCTGGGCGGGACAGTCGTGAAACGTTTCACCAGGCGATCTTCAACATCCGCGATTAATTCATCCTCGGATTTTGTTCTCACGTTTCCATTGTCTGACCAGCGCGTTTACGGTGCAACGCGAGCTTTCTCACAAAGTGGACAGCTGTCAAGAGATGTCAAGGCGCCACAGCGCCTCCTGGCACACACTGGCGATCAGCGTGCCCGATTCGTCGATCAGCGAGCCCGTGGTGAGGCCGCGGGAGTCGTTGTGGTTGGCCGCTCGCAACTCGTAGCGGTGCCAGATGTCCGGCCGGAACGGGCGGTGGAACCAGATCGAGTGGTCGAGGCTCGTCGCGAACCCCAGATCGGGCCGCAGCGGAACCGTCGGGGGCAGGGCGGTGGGCACCGGGCCGAGGTCGGACAGGTAGGTCAGCGCGCACGCCCGGACCAGCGGGTCATCCTCGACCGGCTCACGCGTGCGGATCCAGAACGGCGGCACCGCGAACTCAGAATCGTCGCTGGTGCGGGTGCGAACCTCGAACGCGTCGCTGAAGTCGATCTCCGGATCCTTCGGCACGGCCGCGTCGAACTCGAGCCGCGGCTCGGTCCGGGGCTGCCAGTCCACACCCGGCTCCGGTGCGTGGAACGACGCGATCATCTCCAGGATCACCTTGCCGTCCTGGCTGGCACTGACCTGGCGCGTGGCGAACGCGCGGCCGTCGCGGATGCGCGTCACGCGGAACTCGACGTCGGTGTCGTACCGGCCGCCGCGGACGAAGTAGGCATGCAGCGACTGTGGGACCTTGTCGTCGTCGACGGTGGCACCCGCGGCGCCCAGCGACTGCGCGGCGATCAGACCGCCGAACAGGCGCTCGATGGTGTTGGGCTCGGGCTCGCGGATACAGAACACGTCACCGTCGCGCTCGAATGCCAGAAGACCCTTGATCCAACTCGGCGCGCTCACCCGGCTGACGCTACCGACCGCTTGGTTGAGACCTCCGTCACGCCCTTTCCCTGAAGTACTTCTCGCCGTCGGTGGCCAGCCGGCCGAACGCCGCCTTGAGCACCGGCGCGAGCGCCTTGAACGGCACCGCGAAGGCGGGCCTGGCCTCGATCGCGACGATCCACGTGAACTGCGCGCGCCCTTCGCCAAGGGGTTCCACCAGGTAGTCCTCGGCGAACCGGCGCAGTGACGGCACGCTCGCATGGTCGACGTAGAACGAGTAGCGCACCCCGTCCTCCCAGCGGAAGAACGTCTCGTCCACACGCACGATCCCCGGGGAGAGCGCGACCTCGCGCGTCGTGCCGACCCCGAACGGGCGTGGTGACGTCCAGTTCACGAACTTCACCGTCGAACCCCACGCGGCCAGGGACTCGTCCGAGGTCAGCGATTCCCATACGCGCTCGGGCGGTGCGGCGAACTGTTTGCGGTAGGTGAAAACGTGCGGCGCGGAACCGAAGAACGCCTCGTCGGCGGGTTCCAGTGCGAACCGTGGCATGAGGTGAGCATGCCTCGGGGGCGCGTGGAATGCACGGTCCGGCGCGTGCAATAGTCCGGTGCATGGGGAGTGCTGAGCGGTTTCAGCGACTCCTTGGCGACCGCTACGAACTCCGGGGCGTCCTCGGTCGTGGTGGCATGGCCGAGGTCCGCGACGGGTGGGACACCCGGCTGGCACGGCCGGTCGCGATCAAGCTGCTCTACCCGGCACTGGCGGCCGACGCGGATCTGCGGGCCCGCTTCGAACGCGAGGCCCGCGCGGCCGCGGCGCTGACCCACCCGCACGTCGTCGCGGTCCACGACTGCGGCGAGCACGCGGGCACGCCCTACATCGTGATGGAGCGACTGTCCGGCGCCACGCTCGCCGACGAGATCGCGGCGGGGCCGCTGCCGCAGGAACGCGTGGCCGAACTACTCGACCAGATCCTCTCGGCGCTCATCGCCGCGCACGCCGCGGGCATCGTGCACCGCGACATCAAGCCCGGCAACATCCTGATCGGCCACACCGGGCAGGCGAAGCTCGCCGACTTCGGCATCGCCAAGACCGACGGGGTGCCGCACACCCAGGCCGGCCAGATCCTCGGCACCATGGCGTATCTGAGCCCGCAGCGCGTGACCGGGCAACCGGCCGGTTTCGCCGACGACCTCTACGCCGTGGGCGTCGTGGGCTACGAGGCGCTGACCGGGCGCCGGCCGTTCGACCGCGACAATCCCGCGGCCATGGTGCGGGCGATCCTCGACGACGTGCCCGTGCCCATCGCCTCGGTGCGCCCCGACGTCGCACCCGGGCTGATCCACGTGATCGACACGGCCATGGCGCGTGAGGTCGCGTTCCGCTACCCCGACGCGGCGACCATGCGCGCCGCGCTCACCGGTGCCGAACCACCCACGCAGCGTCTGGACCGCCCGCAGACCAAGGTGCTCGCCGCGCCGCTGCCGCCGATCCCGCCGCCCCCGGTGCTGCCGTCACCGCGCCACTGGCGGACCCGGCTGATCCTCGCCGTCCTCGGCATCGTGGCCACGCTCATCCTCGTGCTGGTCCTGGCGCTGGCGCGCGGCTCGTCGGGCCTGACCTCACCCACCTCGACGCCCACCGCGACCACCGTGCCTCCGGCAACCTCGGCCGTCGTTCCACCGCCGGTCCCCTCGACGCCGGTCCCCGCGGCGGTACCCGAAGAACCCCGGAGACCCGGACGTGGGCCCGGACCGGGACCGGGGCCCGGCAAGGGAAAGGGCCACGAGAAAGGGCACGGCCCGAAAGGTCCGAAAGGCCCTCCGCATCCGTGAGGCGCGAAATATCTACCAGCAGAGGATGATTCCGCCCTCGTCGCCCTCGTAGTCGGCGGCGGCGGCGGCGTCGGCGGGCTCGTCGACAACTGCGGCCACCGGCGCCTCGATCGCGTCGTCCAGGTCACGTGGCTCGCGGCGCGCACAGCGCCGATACTCCGCCAGTGAGATCACGGGCGCGCGGTGCCGAGAGCTGCCGGACCTGGCGTTTCTCTTGCTCCCCATATGTCCTCCCATCGTGCCTCCGAGTGTCGGCGGGCAGGGGGCCACGGGCATGAGTAGTGCGGTACCTCACTTGGGGCCCACATAGCGAAAGGCCCTGAACTGGGAGATCCAGTCAGGGCCTTGCTTCTGCGAGTCGGGGTGGCGGGATTCGAACCCACGACCTCTTCGTCCCGAACGAAGCGCGCTACCAAGCTGCGCCACACCCCGCGTGAAGCCACGACAGCGTATCGCACCGGGGCAGTCGAAAGCCAAACGGGTGGTCAGAGGCACATCGCGGCCTCGCGCCGAGATTGAAGCCAGGGACAAAAATCGCGGCCTGCGTGTCCCTGGTTGCAATCTCGGTGTCAGCTACGCCACTTCGTCGTCGAATCGGGGACTCAAAGTGGGCACCCGTTTCGTTGTAGGTGTCATACGACCGAAACATTTCAAGCTTTGAACGACTGGAGTGCGACATGACCGCGTTGGGCGCCACGATTTATCTGGGCTTCTTCGTCATGGCTGCGCTGTGGCTGTTCCTGACAGCCGACGCGGATCACGACCAGGAGCCGGAACGTTCGAATTCCGCGAGGATCTCCGCAGGCCCGGAAGGGTCGAGCCCCTGGCTGGCCAACCAGTCGGCGTCGAAGTAGGTGTCGGTGTAGCGGTCGCCGCTGTCGGCGATCAACGTCACCACCGACCCGCTGCGTCCCTCACGCATCATCTCGGCGAGCAACCCGAACGCACCCCACAGGTTGGTGCCGGTGGACGGTCCCACACGCCGACCCAGCACAGTGCTGGCGTAGTGCGCGGCCGCGACCGACGCGGCATCGGGCACCGCCACCATGCGGTCGACCACCTCGGGCATGAACGACGGCTCCACGCGCGGCCTGCCGATGCCCTCGATGCGTGACGACGCGCCGGTCTCCACCGGGCGCCCCTGCGCGTAACTCGGGTAGAACGCCGAGTTCTCGGGATCCACGACGCACAGCCTGGTGGCGTGCCTGCGGTAGCGGATGAACCGGCCGATGGTCGCGCTGGTCCCGCCGGTGCCCGCACCCACCACGATCCATTCGGGGATCGGGTGCTTCTCCAGCCGCATCTGCTCGTAGATCGACACCGCGATGTTGTTGTTGCCGCGCCAGTCGGTGGCGCGTTCGGCGTTGGTGAACTGGTCGAGGTAGTGGCCGCCGGTCTCGTCGGCCAGCCGCTGCGCCTCGTCGTACACCTGGGACGATTTCTCGACGAAATGGCAACGGCCGCCCTGTGCTTCGATCAGCGCGATCTTCGACGGGCTGGTCGACGCCGTCATCACCGCGATGAACGGCAGGCCCAGCAGCGCGGCGAAGTACGCCTCGGACACGGCCGTGGAGCCCGACGAGGCCTCGATGATCGTCGTGCCCTCGCAGATCCAGCCGTTGCACAGGCCGTAGAGGAACAGCGACCGCGCCAGCCGGTGCTTGAGGCTGCCGGTGATGTGCGTGGACTCGTCCTTGAGGTACAGCGCCACGTCGACGTCGTCGCACCACGCCGCGGGCAGCGGGTACCGCAGCAGGTGGGTGTCGGCGCTGCGGGTGGCGTCGGCCTCGATGAGCCGAACGGCGTTGTCCACCCACCCGCGCGGACCACTGCGCGAGACCGTGGAGACCGTCATCGACGGCGTCAGCGCGCGGACACCGACGGCGACGACGTGCCTGCCCTGGTCCCCGCGTTGCCCCCTCCGGTGGGCGCGGCCACCAGCGTCAGCAGCGTCGCCTCGGGACGGCAGCAGAAACGCACCGGGGCGTACGGCGACGTGCCGATGCCCGCGGAGACGTGCAGCTGCATGTCGGCGCCCCAGCGCGACGCGCCCTTGGCACGCGAGCGGTCGAGTTCGCAGTTGGTGACGAGCGCGCCGTAGAACGGCAGGCACAGCTGACCACCGTGCGTATGCCCGGCGAGCACCAGCTGATAGCCGTCGGCGGCAAACCGGTCGAGCACGCGCGGCTCGGGGGAGTGCGTGAGCCCCAGCGTCAGGTTCGCCGCGGCGTTCGCGGGACCGGCGACGGTGTCGTAGCGGTCCCGCTTGAGGTGCGGATCGTCCACACCGGCCACCGACAGGTGCAGCCCGGCGACCTCGAGGTCGCGGCGCGTGTGGGTCAGGTCTAGCCAGCCGCGCTCGGTGAACGCCGCACGCAGGTCCTGCCACGGCAACGCCTCACCCTGGGTGCGGTGCTGCGGCTTGGTGACGTAGTTCAGGGGGTTCTTGGGCCGCGGACCGAAGTAGTCGTTGCTGCCGAACACGAACAGGCCGGGCACCGAGAGCAACTCGCTCAGCGACTGCACGACCGCGGGCACGGCCTTCGGATGCGCCAGGTTGTCGCCGGTGTTGACCACCAGATCCGGCTCCAGCCGAGCCAGGTCCCGCAACCATGCCTGCTTGCGCCGCTGGTTGGGACGCATGTGCAGGTCGCTGATGTGCAGCACACGCAGCGGTGTCGAGCCCGGCGCCAGCACCGGCATGGTCGCTTCGCGGAGTACGAACGCGTTCCGCTCGATGAGGGATGCATAACCGACCCCGGCGACAAGCGACCCTGCGGTGATGGCGGCAGCCTTCTTGATCACCGGGGCTGTCTTGACGGCGGTCTTGACGAGCGAAACGGCGGACATGCTCGCAGCCTACTGCCCCGAGCTGTCACGGATCGATCCTTGGCCGGTCCGTGACAGCTCAGAGTGGGCAAATCCACAGCGCGCGCATCGCCGTCCGCATCACGGCGGTGGCGGCGGCGGAGGCGGTCCCAGCACCGGCACCGTGATGGGCGGCAGGCCGGGGATCTCGACCACCGTCTGGCCGATCTCGGGCGGACCACCCGGGAGCGGGATGTTCACCGGCGGCGGCGGTGGCGGCGGGATGCCGTTGCTCAGCTGGATCGTGATGATCGAGCCGGGGATGGTCTGCCCGCTGGGGGTGGTGCCGACGACGGTGCCCGACCGCGCGCCGCTGTTGACGTAGCTGGCCTGATCGGCCACCTGGAAACCGGCCTCCTTGAGCCGCTGGCGCGCGGCTTCCTCGGTGAGCCCCGACACGCTCGGCACGCGCGAGCCCGGCCCGCCGTCGACATAGCGCGGATCGGTGGGCGGCAACGCGACCGGGCCGAACGATTCGGCGATCGGCTTCATCGCGGTGAACCACGTGCGGGCCGGCTCGTTACCGCCGAACAGGTTGCCGCTGCCGCACTGGCGCAGCGGGAACGAGCACAGCTCGCTGGGGTTGGGGGAGTCGTCGTAGATGTAGTTGGCCGCGGCGTACTGGTTGGTGAACCCGAGGAACGCCGAGGACCGGTTGTCCTCGGTGGTTCCGGTCTTGCCGGACATCGGCAGGTTCCAGCCCACCGAGCCGGCGGAGGCCGCCGCGGTGCCGGAGCCGGTGTCGTCCTTGCTCATGGCGTTGGCGAGGGTGTTGGCCAGCCCTTCGGGAACCACCTGCTCGCAGGTCTCGGTGGTGACGGCGACCTCGTTGCCGTTGCGGTCCACCACCTGCGCGATCGGATTCGGCGGGCACCACGTGCCGCCCGAGGCCAGTGTCGCGGCCACGTTGGACAGCTCGAGCGCGTTGACCTCGATGGGACCCAGCGTGAACGAGCCGATGTTCTGGCGCTTGACGAAGTCGGCCAGGCTCTCACTGCTCTCGGGGTCGTAGTCACGCGCGGTGCCCGGCTGCGCGTAGGACCGCAGGCCCAGCCGGACCGCCATGTCGACCGCGCGCTGCACCCCGATCTGCGAGATGAGCTTGGCGAACGCGGTGTTCGGCGAGGTGGCCAGCGCATCGGTGACGCTCATCGACCCGCGGTAGCCCCCCGCGTTCTGCACGCACCACGTTGCGGGCGGGCAGCCGCGCGCACCGCCGCTGCCCAGGCCCTTGGCCTCGAACCGGGCCGGGACGGGCAGCTGGGTGTTGATGCCCATGCCCATCTCCATGGCCGCGGCCACCGTGAAGATCTTGAACACCGAGCCCGCACCGTTGCCCACCAGGGAGAACGGCTGCGGCTGCATGGTCTCGCCGCGTTCGGTGTCGAGGCCGTAGGTACGGTTGCTCGCCATCGCGAGCACCGGATGGGACTCCTTGCCTGGCTTGATCACGCTCATGACACTCGCGACGCCGGGGGTGTCCGGAGCCGCGATGCTGTCGATGGCCGACTTGACCGAGGACTGCACGTCAGGGTCCAGCGTCGTCTTGATGAGGTAGCCGCCCTTGGCCACCTGCTCCTTGCTGATGCCCGCGCGGGCCAGGTACTCCAGCACGTAGTCGCAGAAGAACGCGCGGTCGCCCGCGGCGATGCAGCCGCGCGGCAGCTCGTTGGGCTGCGGCAGGATGCCCAGCGGCTGCTCCTTGGCGGCCCGCAGCGCCTCGGCCTCCTGCGGGATGTTCTGGATCATCGTGTCCAGCACCAGGTTCCGGCGGGCCAGGGCACCGTCGGGGTTGGTGTAGGGGTTCAGCGCGCTGGTGGACTGCACCATGCCGGCCAGCAGGGCGGCCTGCTGCCAGTTGAGCTCGGAGGCGTTGACGCCGAAGTACGTCTGGGCGGCGTCCTGGATACCGTATGCGCCGTTACCGAACGACACCAGGTTGAGATAGCGCGTGAGGATCTCGGGCTTGGTGAACGTCTTGTCGAGCGTGAGCGCCATCCGGATCTCGCGCAGCTTGCGCGCCGGGGTGGTCTCGATGGCGGCGCGACGCTCGGCGTCGGTCTGCGCGACCACCAGCAGCTGATAGTTCTTGACGTACTGCTGTTCGATGGTCGATCCGCCGCGGGTGTCGGGGTTGCCGGACAGATAGCCGGAGAGGCCCGTCAGCGTGCCCTGCCAGTCGACGCCGTTGTGCTCGGCGAACCGCTTGTCCTCGATGGACACGATCGCGAGCTTCATGGTGTTGGCGATTTGTTCGCTGGGAACCTCGAAGCGGCGTTGCGAGTACAGCCACGCGATGGTGTTTCCCTTGGCGTCGACCATGGTCGACACCTGCGGTACCTCACCCTCGACGAGGGCCGCGGAACCGTTGGCCACGACGTCGGAGGCGCGGTTGGACATGAGCCCGAACCCGCCCACGACGGGGAACATCAAAGCGGCCGCGAGCACACTTGCGAGAAGGCAGCACCAAGCGAGCTTGATGACGATGACCGCCCGCGGTGGCTGCGCGGAAGGTCCTGTCGGCAGCTCCGGCATGCATACAGAGTAACGAGCTTGCTGGGAGCCCTCAGGGGCCAGCGGCCCGACGGGCGCATCCCCCTACCTCGGGCAAAACCCCACGAGGGGCCACCTGTGGGGGCAGACTGCACGGCCGTCCCAAAAAAGGGGGTTCCAAACTGTTGCGTAAATACCCTCTGACCACCTAGCTTGGATGCACAGTGCGATCCAGGTAACACCACTTGGCGCAATGTGGCATAGATCGCATAGGCGTTCTACCGGAGGGGCTTGATGCCCGCCATCAGGGGTAGATGGCTGGAATGAAGGGATCGCTGGTGTCAGCTACACACACTGTCGCACGTAAGGCGAGCACTCTCTCTACGACCACGAACACCGCACAGCACCGGGACTCCGAAGCGCGGATCGCGTGGGTGTCGCAGGCGCGCTGCCGTCAGGCCGACCCCGACGAGCTGTTCGTCCGCGGCGCGGCGCAGCGCAAGGCCGCGGTGATCTGCCGGCATTGCCCGGTGATCCTCGAATGCGGCGCGGACGCGCTCGACAATCGAGTTGAGTTCGGCGTGTGGGGAGGCATGACCGAACGCCAACGCCGGGCGTTGCTCAAGCAGCACCCCGAAGTGAGCTCCTGGGCCGATTTCTTCGCGGCTCAGCGCAAGCACCGCAGCGCAGTCTGAGAAACCGACCGGGCCCGCCGAGCAGGCGGGCTCGTTCGTTTGCGGGCACGCTTCCGACGGTTCGCTCAGGCGGGAGGCCGCGCGTTGGTGCCGTTCTGTCGGGGCGCGACACCGGCCGCACGACTGTAATGTCGGCAGTCGTGGTACCCGATGACCAGAAGCAGTGACTGATCCTGCTCGCACGCTTCCGCTGTCGGCGATGATCTCAGGCGCCGCCGGAATGCTGATCCCGCTGGCCGGGGCGAGGGATCCCGGCGACGACCCACTGGTGAGCGACGTCGCCCTGCACGAACCGGGCGAACCGGCCGACTACCGCGGCACGATCGTCTTGGTCAACTCCCGCATCGATGACCGTTTCGTGCTCGGATCCCTGCTCGACGAGGTGGGAACCGCTGGGGCCGTTGTACTTCCGCCCGGCGCGACGACGGACCTCTCCCTGGTGCGCGGCCACACCGCCAGGCTGTTCCGCCGCTCTCCGTGGGTGGGGTGGAGCGAGTTGTTCCGCGTCCTGGTCCGCCTGCTCGGCGCGGGCCACACGGTCGACCCGGCGCCTCAGGTCGACAATCTGCAGGCCCTCGCCCGCTGGATCAGCACGCGGACCGGGGCGCCGGTGACCATCGAGGATCTCGACTCGCGGGTGCTCGCCTACGCCGTCGTCGGGCACGACGTCGACCCGATTCGCAACCAGACCATCCTGGGCGGCGCCGTCCCGGCCTGGCGCGTCGAACGGCTCATGTCCACCGGATTCCTGCCCGCGGTGTGGCGCTCCGACGACGTCGTGGTGCGCAACGCCGAGAACGGCGACCCGGCGCGCATGGTGGTCTCGGTGAAGACCGGGGGCGAGACGCTCGGCACGATCTGGGCGGCGCTGGACGACGCCACCGACCGCGACGCGCTGCGCCAGTTGCTGCTGCAGGTGCGCCAGACGGCAGCCGCGATGATGCTGCGCGAGGTCCACCTCGAGCAGTACGAGCG
>Ga0182740_1001033_pt1 | contig 20731 bp, 19 predicted proteins | sample eDN5th37CKraftBY_FD_128872 | JGI IMG/M metagenome (GOLD analysis project Ga0182740, IMG submission 128872) | Enriched backyard soil microbial communities from Emeryville, California, USA - eDNA 5th pass 37_C Kraft BY (version 2) (version 2) | ecosystem: Environmental > Terrestrial > Soil >...
CGCGGGGCGCTTTGCATGGGGTCTCCTCACCTGTTGTCCGCTCGCTAGAAGCTGTTCGCGGGTAAATGAGGGCAAAATCCTGTATGCCGCCTGAACACGCGGTTTTCAGGACGGCGTACCCTTCTGCCTTCGCTTGCGGGCTTTGGAACTCCTGATATAGCATCCGGCGGGGCGGCACGAACTCACGAAGGCACTGAGATCCAACGAATGACGGAAACGCAACTTCGCGAGCGCGCCACGAGCGAGACCCAAGGCTCCGACATCCGTCATGACTTCGCGACGGACTTCCTCGTCGTCGGATTTTTTACGCCGAACTATGAGCCGGCCGCCCGGGCTTTCGCGCAAAACCTCGCCGAGCATCGAATTTCGCATCACCTGTACGCGCGTCCGATCGTCGAAGGCGACTGGTACTCGCAGACGCGCCAGAAGCCAACGGTACTCGCGCAGGCCCGTCGCGATCATCCGAACGACAATCTCGTTTTCATGGACGTCGATTGCCGGGTCCGCGGTGACATCAGCGGCATCCTGAACACGCGCGGCGATGTCGTCATGCGGACGAAGGGCACCGCAAAAGGAACGCAACGCGCGCTGAAACCCACGACGCGCGTCATGCTGCTCCGCCCGACGCCCGGGGCTGATGCCTTCATCGCCGGATGGGAAGCCACGTGCCGCACAGCGCGCCAAGGCCAGTCAGCCGAATTCATGCTGATCCATGCGATGTCGGACAGCCCCGAGATTTATTCCGTCGGGACGCTGCCCATCAGGCTCGCAGGCATTGAGCTGCACGACGCGCTGCCCGACGCCGTCATCGTCCACGACAGCATTCGCGATCCGACGCGTCCGGCATGGGCGCTCCGCCGGGCGGTGCAGAAATATATCCGGGCCGTCCGCAACACGGCTTACCGCTTGGCGACGGGCAAAACCTACGATGAACTTCACGGCAAGCGCCGCGGAGGGCAGAAAGTTCAATAAACACGCGCCTGGCGACAGATTGCCAAGGCGAAAAATAGCGGACCAGCACTGGCCTCAAGCCAAACATCTGGTATGAGAAGCCGCGCGGGCCCGTAGCTCAATGGTTAGAGCTGACGGCTCATAACCGTCTGGTTCCAGGTTCGAGTCCTGGCGGGCCCACCATTTCCATTTCCGCTGAAGTCCGCGGCGGTTCGTTTTCAGCGACTTTCAGCCTGTAAAATCAAGTGTTGATGATACGTCGCGGTCCACGAGCGTTCGTTGGTATCCGTGAAATTTGATGGTATCGTTGTTGGTATTGCTTCGCCAGGATACCAACAGATCACCGATGCCGTTGACCGACACCGCAGTCCGTAACGCCAAGCCTCAAGTCAAGCCATACAAACTATCAGACGGGGGCGGTTTGCACCTGCTGATCCAGGCGAACGGTGCAAAGCTGTGGCGCGTTGCCTATCGTTTTAACGGGAAGCAAAAAACGCTCGCGCTGGGCGGGTATCCGGCCGTCACACTCCAAAAGGCACGAAAGCAGCGAGACGATGCTCGTCAGCTTCTGGTCGATGGGCTCGACCCATCAGTGCAGAAGCGACAAGAAAAGATAGCGGCCCGGCTTGGCGGGGACGCAACTTTCAAATCGCTCGCTCTTGAGTATCTGAGCAATCAGCGCCATGCGCTTAGCCCTTATTACGCCGATCAGCTTCAGCGGCGATTGGAGCGGGATATCTTTCCTTCTCTTGGCCGCCGGCCGATCGCTGAAATCGATGCGCTAGAATTACTCGACGCATTGCGGAAGGTCGAGAAACGCGGGGCCCTGGAACAAGCCAAGCGCCTTCGGCAGACTTGCGGGCAGATTTTTCGTTATGCGGTTATCACCCGACGCGCCAAACACGACCCCACCAGCGGGCTCAAGGGTGCTTTGAAGCCAAACGGAAGGCAGAAACACCACCGGACCATGCCGCGTGAGGAGCTGCCGGCCTTTCTGCGTGCCCTCGACTCCTATGACGGCGATCCGCGCACGGCCATTGCCCTGCGACTTGTCGTGTTGACCTTCGTGCGAACCACCGAATTGCGCGCGGCGCGCTGGGAGGAATTCGAGGGCCTAGACGGGCGGGAGCCGCTGTGGCGCATTCCAGCCGAACGTATGAAAGCGCGATTCGAGCACTTGGTGCCTTTGTCACCTCAAGCCGTTGCGACGCTCAAGGAGCTTGCAGCTTTGCCGGGATCTGACGCCAACGGGTTTCTATTTCCGTCGCCTTCTCGCGAAGGCTGCATGTCCAACAACACGATGCTCTACGCGCTGTACCGTCTCGGCTGGCATGGCCGCGCCACCGTGCACGGTTTCCGCGGCGTCGCCTCGACGATCCTCAACGAAATGGGCTTCAACCCTGATTGGATTGAGCGCCAACTAGCGCACGATGAACGAGACGAGGTTCGAGGGGCCTATAATGCCGCGCAATACCTTCCAGGGCGCCGCGCGATGCTCCAGCGGTGGGCGGAGTGGCTCAACGAGATAAAGACGAGCGGCAAAGTTGCGCAGATTTCGCGTGAAGCGGCCTAATGAAAAGGGATTCGCGATTGCGAACTGAACACGGTGTCCGCGCCTCCAAGAGGGCCAGCAGGTCTTCAGAAAAGAAAACTCCAGTTAGCCGCACAGCAAGCGCGATTCGGAGCAATCTCGTTTCTCATCTCGCCCTGCAATTCACAGATGAAAGCTGGGACGATGTTCTGGGCTTGGTTGCCGAAAAAGTGCGTATCGATCGAGGAAATCGGCGGATCGACAATAGGGCGTTGTTCCGAGAATGTGAGCAGTTGCAAGCGGCGTCTCATCTTCTCAGAAAGTTTTGCGAGAACCGTGCAGAATCCGGGTGGCTTTGGGCCAATTGCCTGGCTCCGTGCGTTGCGCAAGTTGTCAACGAGAAGGCAGCCAATCGTGAAGAAGAAGATGGCTCCGGGAACCGTAGTGTGGGTTTACCGCGGGAAGAGAATTCGAACAGGCACGATCGCGACAGGGGATTGACCCTACTTTTAGAAATGCTCGATCGGTTTTCCAAGGTGAGCGAATTTATCCTCGAATGGCGCGACCCACTGGGAGAGCACGCAGGTAAGGTTCGCGAATTGCATCGAGGACATTTCGCGCAGTCGCTGGCTCACCAGTTCGTAAGAGCAGGCGGGATGTTCCAAGCCGGTGGGCCAGCAGGTTTCCCTCAATTTCTCAAATTGATTTGGGAATTGTTGCCACCTGACTGCCGCACTAACACAGCGGAGAGTTTTGCCGATATTTTATCTCGGTTGGTCAGTAAGTCCGACAGTCAGAGAATGCCGCACTTGGAGATTACTCCGTACTTATTCGAGGACTAACGTACTTTTTCTACGAAGTAGACATCTAGCGAGAAAATCGCTGATCCAGCATCCTTCTCGCACATCCAAACGATGCAGCGAGAATAGAAATGGACAAACCTCAAAGCGACCGTCCGGACCGCCTGCTCCGAGCTAAAGCGGTTCAAGACCGCATCGGATGCGGCAATTCCAAATTTTACGAACTTCTAAAGTCCGGGGAGTTTCCTCCTGGCATTCGCATTGGTTCTCGGTCGGTCGGTTGGCGCGAGAGTACGGTGGAGAGCTGGATCGACCAACGACCTGTCGTCGACCTGAGAAGTCCAGACTGAGCCACGTAGGGGAACCAAAAAACTTTGGGCGCCGATTGGAGCAGCGGCCGACCGAAAGCATAAAAACCGTCCACCGACGGGCGTCGGTAGACGGTTCGAAATCTCAACTAAAGGCGCATTTATAGTAACTCGTTTCGCGCCTCGCGGCAAGACCTGCGGGGAACAATGCAGAAAAACTTTCTCGCGATCGACTCGTATCGCGCTCACGAAACGACGACACCTACTCGCCGCATTTACATCGAACGCACAGGCACGAGCACCAAAGGTGACGTTTATCAGGTCTCCTACGAGGCAGCCGTCCTGTTGGGTCGTACTCGGCTACCACTGCTAGACGCTGCAAGAAAGCTGCGGAACGCTGGCTTAACCGGTCGCCTCGAAATGTATCGCGTAGGCGATCAGGCGCCCGCGATGGTTGCCGATGTAGAGGCCGCTTCGCTGCTCACGGTCGTCGACAATGGGCAAACCTCAGCGACGTTCGCCCGTTACCAATTGTTCGAGGAAACGGCGATTGCGCCGATAGCAGCAAACGCTGGAGCGCCATCTGCATGAGGACCTCTACAGTACCAGCGACATCTAAGAGTGGACATTCTGGCCTCGATGCAATGGACGCAATCCCATTGGTGCAGGGGACTCGACAAGAGCAAAAGATTTGGCCCGAGGAGCGCGCATGTGCCGACGCCTGCGCTGAGTATCTGCCATCGATCATTGATGCCATTCAGGCGTACCTCGATAATATCGAGTGCGGCAACGAGGTTGGCCCCCACTCCATTGGGGCGATAGAGGATTACAGTCGGAAGACGGTCATCTTGGCTGCACTCGTGCTTTCCGCTGCAAAAGCAGTCCGGGCGTGCCATCGAAAATCGCCCCTGACGACCGCGATGCTCCTCTACATCGGGCTCCGCTCGGATAACGAGCATGGTCGGTGCACCGATAGCGCCGCCCGCATTGCTGACTATCTCGGATGCGCCGAGGACGTTGTGCGAGACCTCCGACACGAACTCGTCAAATGCGGAGCGTTGCGATCAGAGCCTCGCCCCGGTCATCCCGTCGCTCTATGGCTGCCCTACGTAGCTCCCGCGCTGCAGAGTTCGCCACATGCGATATTGGTGGCCATGGCTCCAGCTCGCTCGGCGGCCGGGCGTCCGCGCAAATCACAAGATTCGGCCGTATCGGCGAAAACCTCGGGTATCTTACACCCGACCTTTTCTGAAGAAGAACCCCGGGCATGCAATGCCCGACCATTTCCGGAAAAAGGTCGGGTGTTGGACGAAAAAACCCCGGGTGTTGGTATCGAAAACCCCGGGCATCTGATGCCCGACTGCAAGAACTCTTCACTGCAAGAGCTAAATACAAGAACTAGAGATTTGTGTGCTGACGCACACCCCGACGACGCTTTCGAGGAGTTCTGGCAAGCGTTTCCGACAAAGCGCCGACGCGACAAGGTGGAGGCCCGCAAAACCTTCATGCAAATCCTCACAGGTAAGCACGCGAACAAACTTCGAGCGAAGGCCGAAGACATCATTGCCGCCGTTAAGGCCGGTCGCGGCTTCGACCCCGAAGAGCCGCCAATGCCGACGACGTGGCTGAACAAGGGCCGATGGCTCGACGACGATCCGCGCGAACAGACGGCGCCGGACACGCGCCCATGGTGGCAAGTTCCCGAACGCGTCGCGGCAGCCCGTGCCGATCCTGAGCGGCTGAAGGGTTTCATCCGGCAGAGCGCGAACAGGATTTGGCCCATCGATAAGCTCGGCCCGCCGCACGGCCAGCCGGGTTCCGTCGTCACGCAATCGATCGCCGAAGAGCTTGGCCTTGTCGGCACCTACGACCAGCGCGGAATGCTTCGCCCAGGGAAAAAACCAGCATTCAGCGCGCACCCGTCCCTGGATGCTCTGTCGCGAGGGCATTCACCTGGCGGCGGAAGGTCGGCGACAAGGAGATGATGGCATGGGCCAAGGAAGGCGATACACGTCTCGTTCACAGAACCCGCGAGGCGTTGCAATCGATTCGAACGCGATTGAACACTCGACGGGTCGGTCTCCCGATTGCGCCGGAGACCCACCGTCTGCACTACGGCTGAAAAACAATGTAGGCGATGATCGCACCGACTTCAGCTACGTAATCAAGGGCAGGAGCCTTGCGGACGGCATCGACACGTCACGGATCGTATTTAATCCAGAGCCGGTCGAGATCGCCGCAGAAGCTCTGCTCCAGTCAGCAATGAACCGGCAAAGCAAGCTGGAGGCCGCGAAGAACTTTCTTCGAGATATGTTGCTCGACGGTCCGCGCCGAGTGAAAGACTTCAAGGAGGACGTGGAGCGCATAGCGAAATAGCGCATGTTTGTAACGGCCAAAGCTCAACTCGGCGTTGTTTCTGAGAAGTGTGCCGACGGAAGCTGGCTGTGGAGCCTGCCCACGTCGAATGCCGCAAAAAAAGCGGAAGACCGCAACCCGCAAACACCCGGCTATGCTGCGGAGTTGGGAGCATGATTTCCAAGACCGCAGAGAAATCATGTCCCAAAACGTTGCGGCGTTCACGGTCTTTGCGGGATTCACGCGAGAGGGCATCAACAAAGGGAGACCGAATATGATCGCCAGACAACGTAAGATACGAACGAGGCCTGCGACGCAGCTTCGCTCAATACCCAGCGCAGGGTCGCCACGAAAACGGCTGGACGATCCGTTCTATGAGCCAACGATCCTGGATGCCGCCGAAGATTTGCTGAGCCACCTATCAGCACCGGCCCATTTTGTGCTTGGGCAAGCGCGCGAGTTCGGCTTCGACATTCGGTTGCCTCAAGACAGGGCCGCTCTGTCCTCTGCTTGGGTCGGATATGTAATAGTCTATGAGAAGTACGATCTCGCCATTGCGCTCGAAAAGGCGCCCGATGGCTACGAAGAAGCAATTTGCTACATAGATGCCCTGACCTGCTGGTTCGACCGGCGCAACAACGGGAGCCGAATGCATCGGATCCTAGAAAGAGAATGTGCCTCGACTGCCAAAACAGGGGTGGGCGTTCAGTGAGCAAATCAAAAATCAGAAAGAATACTCCTCCCGCTGCTGCCAGTGGTGCGCGCACGGAAGCCGAGGCGGCAGCCGTCCAGCGTTACCGCCAATGCCAGAACGGCAACACCGCGCCGTCGTTCAAGCCCGCTGCTGGAGGGGATGTCGAGATTGATCATCCCGACGACCAGGTGGGTGCAAGGCTTATAGCGGAAAGCATAGGAAGCCCCACTCCCTCGGTGTTCAATGGCCTTATTCGTCAGCTTCGTGTCAACTCGATGGACCATCAGGCTGACGTTGATGTAGGCAAACTGAATTTCGCGTTGGGCGTCGTCGCTGCCGTCAAACCGCGCGATATCTTCGAGACCCTCCTCGCCACTCAGATGGCTCAAGTACACGCAGCCATGATGGATGCGACCCGCCGTGCCAGTCAGGCAGGCCATCACAGTATTCGCGATGCTGAAGTGCGCGCCACTAATGCACTGGCGCGGACGTTCACAACGCAGCTTGATGCCCTGAAGCGCCACCGCTCAAGCGGTCACCAGCGGGTCACAGTGGTGCACCAATACGTCCATGAAGGCGGCCAGGCGATCGGCGTCACCAACTACGGTGGGGGATGCTATGGGGGTAGCAACCAAATCAAGGGACAATCCCATGAACCAGATCGAGGCACGCTTGAACCGCCTGCGGAGCGCCCCTCGTTGCCAAGCCCAATCAAAGCGGACGAAGCAACGCTGCCGAGCGCCGGCGGAGAGGGGCAAGAAGATTTGCCGGTTCCACGGCGCACGGGCCGGCGCACCGAAAGGTGAGGCTAATGGCCGGTGGCGGAATGGCCTGAATACCATCGAGCAGATTCAGCGGCGGCAGGCCCGCGCTAAACTCCTTCGCGACGTCCGCCGTCTGCTCGGCGAAATGCGCGTCGGCCCGCAACGATCCTGAGCTGACCCTGCATATCATGCCGACCCTCCTTTACTCTAACATCTCAAACACGAGATCGTTCAGCTCTTGGGCTTCGGCGGTTTCTTCAAGCTTTTCGCGAATGTGCCGCCGCGTAGCCGCAAAATGCAGTGTGTCGTTCACTGGGAAACCTGCCACGATCTGCTCCAGAACCTTCGCAATTGCGACAACCCGTTGATGGGTTGAGTTGGCTTCGTCGAACTTCGGTATCGGTAGTTGCCAAACATGCTTGTGAATGTCGCGCTCGTCTTTCCCATATGACATCAGCGGACGTACTGCGTCAGTGGTCGCGGGGGCGTTTAAAACAGCACATAAAAAATCGGCCTCCGCCTCACTTGCGACCGCTGCCCAGTACAGACCGTTGGATACCAATGCGCGGCGATGTTTAACCTTAGCTGCGACCAGATGCATTCCAGACTTATTGTAGACCACCCGCAACGCTGCAATGGGAAGCTGCTTGGTCAGCTTGGATTGGTAGTCAAGCTGCTCGAATAGGGACAGGCGTTCGCTCTGTCTGTGTTTCTCCCAAATTCTCTGAGCTTGGCCCCACCACTGTTCGAGGCCGGGGTACAGCTCAATCGCACCGCCGTCCTTCAAGAGCTGGCGGGTATCGCAGGGCACCACGGCGAAGTGGTCAGCGCTGATCCGATACGGCAACAAATTCTCACCAGAGAGCACTTGACGCACAAACTCGCTTTCGACCACGCCCGCGAGGCTCTCCAAGTCCTTCCACGGCTTCTTCTCATTGGGACTTCGCTCCGACACCACCGCCATTCGCCCTGCGGGTAGCCCCAGTGGAGATGACTTTTGCTTTTGCACGAAAAATGCAATCCGGGGCGCGAAAATGGCGCCCTGTGTAAACGCAGCATGGTAGTGCGAGAGACTTTCCCGATCGATCCGGTGAACGGTGCCCGTCGTCCGAATTAGTTCACCTTTGGCGACTTGCCACGGCGTACCCATGCCTCCCACTTTGCCTGACCAGTATTCAGTCATGTCAGGTAAAGCTTTTGCCTCCGCCCCACGCGTTCCGAACACCACACTTGCGCCGCGAGGAAAGAAGTGCGGCCGGATGCGCCGCAGATCCCACGACTCCTCAAAAGCCAAATTGAGGGCCGTCGTTTTATAGTGACCACGACGAAAACCTTCGTAGTGCACCCGGTCGACAGCGGCATTCGGGAGCACCATCGCAAACTTGCCGCCCTTTTTCAGGTATAGCTCCGACGCACGTACGACAAACAGCGCCGATAAATCTTGATGGGTGGCAACGTCAGCGCCGGCCCACAGGCCGCGTGTCTCGCTGAGACTCCGAAATACCTTCTGCATCTCAGCTGTCATGTGCCGGTAGGCTAACCAGGGCGGATTGCCGATCAGCACATCCACTCTGTTCTGGTCGCGCGACAGCCACATCGGCCGTGCCAAATTGCGCACATAGTAACCCCAGATATGGTCCCGCCCCTCATCATGCAGCCTGCACATTGTCTTGAAGGTTGCATCAACCGTCGCACGCGCCTCCTGCGGTATCGCCAACCGTTGATAGACAGACGTCAGCGATGGTGGTGGCGCCCCCTTCTTTTTGGACGACGCTCGGGCAGCTAGCTCATTGACCAATTGATCGAACAACGCTGCATTTTCCAGCAAGCTATCAGGGAACCGCAGCTCGGCAGTGAACAACTCCTTCTTGTCGTCTGCGTGAATGACGAGGTTACCTGCCGTCCACAGGTCGAGCTGCTGTTCTTGCCATTGGATCGAGTCGCCCAGGTAAACTGGCACCTGGATCGTACCGCGTGCCTCATCCATCAAACGCTCGCGCCCAATAGCCAGCAGGTATGTGACACGAGCCAACGTCACTGCGACTGGGTGCAAGTCCATGCCCAGCACATGCTGCGTCACGTTCTCTAGAACCTCCCCAAGTGACTGGCCCTCGGCTTCGGCCGCGGCAATGTAGCGACGGATCGCATGGAACAAGAATGTCCCCGACCCGCAGGCGGTATCGAGCACCCGCATCTCCAGCGGCTTGTCGATCACCTTCTCGACCATGGCCTCTGCAAGCCAGTCGGGTGTGTAGTATTCGCCAAGTCGCTTCCGCGTCTCAGCGCCAATCACGGATTCGTAGAGCACCTTCATCACGTCTTGCTCAACGTGACTCCAATTGAACCGGGCGAGCCGCCGCGCCAGCGCTCGGACAAATTCTTCGCCTCCATCAACTTCCAGCACCCAATCGAAGAAGTCGGCCTCGACGACTCCATAAACGCCACTTTCATCGAATTTGGTGCCCGTCAGAAGCGATGCTGGGTTCAGTCCCTCTACAGGCAGCCCAAGCACCGCATGTGCGATGATCTCGGCTGAGTTGACCAGCAAAGTGTGCTCAATGAAAAGGTCGTCACTGTCATCGAATTGTGTTCCAAGCGCAGAGGTCAGCAGCCGCGACCACAATGTTCGCTTCAGCCGGACCGTCGGATTCTTTTTGTTGGTCTCGAACAAGGTGGCAAGTGTGGCCCTGTCGAGGGCGTAAGCACTGCTTCGCGCTCCCAGTCGCGCTGCAATCTCCCTCGCCGTCGGGAGAATGTCCTTCGCCGTGGCGAGCACACCCTCGAGCCAGAACACCAGTCGCTCAAGATCGCCTTTCGCTCCAGTGACCGTGATCGCCGCGACTTCCTTTAGATCCTTTCCAACCAGGTGGTAGCAAATCCACTCCGCGCCGTCAGTCAAGACGCCGACATAGCGGCGGCCAGTATCAGTGATACGTTTCTCAACGTAGCCGCCCAGCTGTTCCAGCGCCTCGGTCTTCACTTTGCCCTTGCGCAGGTCGCGCTTGACCTCGACCACGGTCGAGCCAGCCTCGACGTCAATGCGCCGTCGGTCTCCAACCTGAGCTTCCAAGTTGACGATCAGATCCCCTTCATCGAGTTGGAAGGGTGCTGTCAAAAACAGCTGGCGCACGTCTGCCTGGACATCCGCCTCTGTGCGCGGCGCATCCCTGCTAATTAACCTTTGAAGTAAATCGAGCACCCCAGCCCCTCCGCGCCATCCCCTAGGAGCGGTGGCTTATCATTGCGGTGAAGCTCATGCCACTCTCGCCCGACCTCCCAACCGGCAGATTGCGCACCGCCGCTTGCCGAAGGCTCCTATTATTGTTACATATTCTGAGAAGGCCGCGCTCGTCGCGAAACTAAAGGGTGCGCGGGACCGCAAGCGTCGCGACACGGGCAAGGTGGAGGGACGGAAGCGTCGAGTCGATCGCCTTGATGCCGAGGGCGCGTCGAAGCTTGCCGCCGCCGTACGCGAAGCAAAGAGGCTGCGGCGCGCGAGCCCGAAGACCGGCAAGCGATTGAGCTACCGCGACATCGCTAAGAGGCTCGAAGCCGCGGGTTATGTGAACGAGCGAGGCGCGCGATACAATCCGGCGTCAATTAAGCGGATGCTTGCCGGCGACCTAATGTGATCGATATGATTAGCGACCACGCCATACGCGACAGCCAGCAATGTTGTGTTTACAGCGCCGTATCCTAACGGCGCTGTCGTCCAAGCTCGCCAATCTGAATTGGATCGCTCTGTTCTCTGGCGGACCGATAAGCCATCTTGAGCCCATGCCAAAGCACAAATCCTCCCGCCAGTCCAAACCAGTTCCAGACAAACACCCAGATTGGTTGCTACTCGACCCCACGAGCCAGCCAAAGCCGCCTGCAGCAACGCGCTCCGACCGACTGCCCTTTCTGGAACTCAGTTGGGCTGACTTTGAACGTCTTGCGCGCCGCCTTGCCGCTGCTCGTGGACAAGTTGAAGAAGCATGGGCATACGGGACAGCCGGCCAAGCTCAATATGGCATCGACATCCTCGTCCGCCTAGCCGATGGTGCTTTTGAAGTCTGGCAAACCAAACGCTATCAGAAGCTCACAGCGGCCGACATCACTAAAGCCGTTGATCTCTTCCTGCACCACCCGTGGGCTGACCGCGCGCGAAGTTTCGTGCTCGCAACCGCTTGCCCTATGGGGATTACGGCCGTCGTCGAGAAGATCGAAGAGTTCCGCACACGACTAGCAACCAAGAACATTGCTTTCAAAACACTCGATGACACGCGACTGACCGCTGAGCTGAAGAGATTTCCCGACATCGTCGACGATTTCTTTGACCGGCCGTGGGTAAAAAGAATCTGCTCGCCAGAAGCGGTTCAATCCCTCGAAAACCGCTTTTCCCGCTTTGATGCGGCCACGTTGCGGGTTCGGTTACGCGATTGCTATCGTTCTTGGTCAGCGACTATAGATCCCGGGCTGCTAATCGCCGGACAAGATCATCACGGGCAAATTCACCCAGCTATTTCCATTTCAGACAGGTTCGTGCAGCCGGATATTTTCATCGCCCCGCTTCATTCCCAACGCGCGCCTCCGCGAGAACCGCAAACCCCCACCGATGCTAGGTTGTCCGCTGATGTAACAACACACGGAGAGCAATCTTCGCTTCGTCTCAAATTCTCTAACTTTCAGTCCATCCGCACCTCATTGGATCAATTCCTTGCCGCCGAACCGCAGGCTGTGATCTCTGGTCATGCGGGCGCCGGCAAGAGCGCTCTGCTCCGCTTTCTGGCGCTCGACATTCTTTCGGACGCCCCTGTCCTGGAGGCCGTGCGCGCACGCTACCAACAACATATCCCCATCTGGATTCCGTTCGCCCTTTGGGCTCGCATGGCAAAAGAGCAAGCCACACCGCCGTCGTTGCCGGATGCAGTGAGAGGTTTCCTCAATGCCCAGGGTGAGGCCGCGCTTGTCCCTGACGTGTTGCGCGCTCTCGAAAGCGGCCGCGCCATCTATCTTGTAGATGGTCTCGACGAAGCGTCCGACGCCAGAACAGCTGAAACCCTCGCTGCGCTACTGACTTCCTATGTCAGCAGTCGGAACGCGCCAGCGATCATCACCTCGCGGCCGCAAGGCCTGGAAATTATTGGACGCCTTGCTGCCGCTTGGAAGCGCGTTCAGCTTGCCCCGCTTTCCGATCCTCAGCAGCGCGCCCTGGCGCGCATTTGGTATCGAATACTGCACGCCAGAGAAGCGTCCCACGGAGCCACGGCCACCAAGATTGAAGCTAGGGCAGAAAACAGCACTGACCAGTTTCTTCGTGCGCTGCATAAGGCGGCCGACATTCACCGCCTTTCGCAGACCCCATTATTTCTGCTCGCTTTCATGGAACTCGCGCGTCATGGCCATTTACTGCCTCGCAGCCGCTTCGCCGCAAGCCGGGAAATCATCGCTCAGCTAATCGAACACCAACCGCACAAACGCGAGACTGGAGCGCTTACGGTAGCCAGCACGCCACTGGACACCAAGCTGCGCGATCGGCTCCTCGCCGACCTTGCTTTTGCGCTCCACTCCGGCGAGATCGAGGGTGCCGTCACCGACTCCGCCACCGAAGACGATGCGCTGGCGCGCGCGATTGCCTTGATCCGCGAGCGCCAAAGTCTCCCCGATCCCGAAAAAGCCCAATCCGGTGCTCGTGCTATACTGCAGTTCTCCGAAGAGCGCGCTGGGTTGCTCGTAAAGAAAGCTCCGGGGAACATTGGTTTCTTCCACCTTTCCCTTCAGGAGCATCTTGCCGCTCGCCACCTTCAGCAACGCTCTCTCGAACGCCGGATCGAGTTCGTTCGTAACCATGCTGGCTCCACTCGATGGCGCGAGCCAATTCTCAACCTGCTGTTCCTTACGGACAGCGAGCACGACGCCGGTCAGCTTCTCAACGCGATCGCTCAAGCAGCCACACCCGAACCCGCGATGGCTCGCGCACGCGATGATCTTCTGGCGGAAGCGTCATTCTCCAATTTCGCGTACGACCCTCACGACGTCCGCCCTGTGGCCGAGCATCACTTTGCCGAAATTGAATCCGTCGCCTATGGCCGTCGGCTTCGAACCCTGCTCTCTCACGTAGTTGACGGTCTTTCTTCGGAATCCGTTGCCGCTCTCTGCCATGCCAAGCTCGCCGAGTGGACACCCGCACTCCACAACTATGCGCGCGCGGAAGTTATCAAGGCGATGCCTCGCTGGAACCCAGAACTCTGGCCAGCAGGGGTGGATGCGTTGTTCCGAAATCTCAAATGCGAAAACGACTACGTCGCACGCACGGCGGCGGAAGCCCTTCCGCTCCTCACGCAGACGCCCGCAGCGACCAAGGCGCGGCTGCTTTCTCTATTACACTCTGCCGATGATATGACATCGATTTCCGCATGCCTTTACGCTCTCGGCTGCGGCTGGCACGCAGATGAAGACGTGGGGGGCATCGCGCTTTCAGCGCGTGGCGCGTCTGCCCCGTCACTCGTGTACGACGCGATACGAATTCGAACCCGACGTGGCGAAGCAGACAAAGAGGACTTCGAGCATTTTTTCTCGCTCGCCTACAGGACGCATCGCTTCAAGGCGAAGGAGTTGATACCCGATCTCGTCCAACACTTCGCCGAGACTCATCGAGAGACCTTCATCGATTTATTGAGGCCTCTGGCGCGCGACACTAACAACCGGTTCCGCGATATAAAAGCCGTTGTGGGATCGCTTCTCTATTGCGATCCGAACGAACCCGCGCTGGCGGATGCCCTGATGGATATTCTTAGAGAAGATTTTTCTTGGCGAGAAATTTTTGGTCAGCATGAACTGCCAACCGACCGAATTGTCTGGACGCCGGATCTTCAGGCACTTGTCGAGCGCCATATCGCCCTGAGTGATGATAAATTCCGAGAGTACGAATTCTACTGGCTTTCCAAGTCTATCAAGCTCCCTAGTCTTAAAGCTTATTTTCTGCGGAACCTCACCGGAGACCGTCATACCAGCTTCTGGTGCGCAGATGCTCTTGTGGAAGGGTGGAACGCTGAAGATCCAGAAATACAAGCTGCATTCCAAGGCCTCCTAGATGCTGCGCCGGAACGCCTCGCAATGGCGGCGCGTGTCGTTCCAAAAGTGATCGCAGATAAGGCCGCCTGCCGGACGGCTCTGCTGCGCGCTTTGGCGGGTCCGAATGATCGAGCCGATCTCGTACTAGATGGACTTCGCGCACTAGGCATCGATCGCGATGATGAGGAAGCGTTCCGCGCAGCGTTAGATTGCCAGTCCTCGCTTCGCGCCCCTCTATACCGAAATTTATGGCGCGCGAGTATGATCCAGGCCTTTCCATGGCGGAATGAGGTCCGCAACCTAGCTCTCCAGCAGATCAATCGTCGCGATGGCGAGATCGCGGCCATCGCCAACGCTTATCCGGACGACCCTGAGATCTGTAGCAAGCTTCTTAAAGCTCTTCTGCCCTTATCGCCTCCTGCGCGCCTTTCGATTCTCAAGCCGTTGCAGGACGCGGCGTTCTCCAATGCCGCAGCGGAAAGCCACCTTGACGAGATACGCTTCGATAGTGAGCGCCTCCAAGGGGCGATCGCCACTATGGCCCATGCCGAGGTTTTGGTCGCCAGGGAAGCCGTCACTGCCGACGACATCGCTTTCTGGGAACGCGAACTCGATGCAGTCGGACCGAACTACGAGCAACGTAGGATCGCTGCCATCTTCGCCCTAACTACCGCCGGCGCAATCTCCAAGTTTGTGGGCGCAAAAGACCACCAGGGCAAGCCTAAGAAAATTGACCTTGCTGTGGTATCGTCCGAGGGACGGACGCTCTATCTCAACAAGCTTCTATCGCTGTGGGATAAGCTCAGCACTGCTTTCGGCTCTGAAGCCGAGTTACTCGATCGTCTCCAGTTATCTGGCGAGACTATTCTTCCGATTCTCGATCCCACTCTGTCCAATGCGGAACGCCTCTTTGCAGCTCTTTACCATCCGCCCATACAGCACCTTCAACAGCATGCCGAGATCCAGCTCCTAGCCCGCTTCCGGCCTCGCAGCAAAGAACTCCGGACGCTCATCACACGACTGCTACTGCCCACTGAAGAGGAACGGAGTTTCAAATCGGGCCGCGACTTAGAGTACTGGGGCACCCTTGTAGCCGCCGAGGTCTATGCCGAGCAGTATTCCGACGATATCGAACTTCGCGCACAACTGATCGACCGAGCAACGGCTGGCGACACGTGGACACCGATCTATGCTGCGCTGGCCGAACTGCTTCTGATCCACCCTGATGTTGAAACTGCCAAACTACTACGCGAGCGTTCACGCGGTCTGCGATTGGACATTGCGACATTTTTCAAAATCTGTAGCGCCGTCGGACATTCCGACGCTCTCATTGAAGCCTTGCTCGAGCATGCGCTCGACCCCTCTAAAGTCGAGGACGTTGCCCATCATGCACCGCGTTGGTTACCAGCGATTCTCCGACGGATTGGACAAGATCAAACTACCCGAGCAGTTTTCATCACTTCGCTCCGAGAAACAAATCAGCCCACGCGTCTCTGCTCACAGTTTAGCCTGCTGCGCAGCGCTGCGGGCGACGCAAATGAACTGCGCGATCTAGCCCGACAAAAGCTTCTTCATTTCTCTGGCGAGCCGGCTCCAGTCGTTGGCTTCGATGTTACCTCCGGCCTGCATATTCCTCTGTTGCCGCTGCTAAACGAGATTACGTCGTCCTGACATCGGCGAGGACAAAGCGGCAGCGAGCAAGCAGAAATCGTCAATTGCCGTTATCAAAAAATCGCGCGGAGACCTAAGACGACCGGAATCGGAACGCGACCGTTGCCCGGATTCGGGATCAACTTCACGGGCATCACGAGGGTCGGTCCATCGATCTCGAATGGAACCGCCGCGAGGACGTCATCAAGCGACTGCGGTACGGCCTCAGCGACGATGAACTGATCGGCAGGGATGCCATCGCACCTGACCTGGTCGTACATCGTGTGGGCAAGCGGGAGAATCGTAGTCGAAGTGAGCATTTGGTGATCGACGTGAGGGCGGGCATCGTGCCGCGCTGCGATGTCTATGTCCATGCCGAACTGGACGAAGAATTGACGCAATGGATGTCACTGGAACTAGCCGGCGCGATTTAACAGGACACGCGTCAGGGCTCGATTGATCGCTATGAGGCGGAGGCGGACCATCTTACCCGTTGCTAGGCGTTCCGAATCGTTACCCCGACGGCAAAACCGTTCTCGAACGAAATTCTGGCACTCCGAAATAACTTGCCCAGCGCCGGCGCAATGATCTCGACCGCAAGCGGCTCGTTGCCAGAGCGCTGGCACCACGCGACATAAGCCTCGCGAAGGTCGGCAGGAGATAAGCGACCGTTCTCAGCCGGTCGCACCATCGCCAATCCAAAACGCTCTGCTTCGGTGGCAGGATCACGATCTTTCGCCAATTTCGGAGACGGAAGCCTGGGCCTCGGCTCGCGGCCGGCTGACGACGTCACTTCCTCAAGGATGATAGCATTGGCGGCATGTTTCGCCGGTTCTGCCTTCTGCGGCGCCCGTCCCATCTTCACTCCCAGCGCGATTAGCGCCGTCGCTGGTAGATTGATCGACAACGACAGCGCCAACGCCTCCAGCACGTCGAAGAGCCATTCCGGCACGCCCGTGTAGTCCGCCAGCGGCGTTGCGCTTTGCGGTGGAGGTAACGCGGCAACACGGGCCTTCGCGAGCTCGATGCGCTTGGCGATTGCTGCGGACTGATCGGCCTCCTGCCGGGCAATGTCTTCGCGCGCGGCCTCCACTTCCCGCTGCGCGCCATCGACTGAGGCTTGCAACAGCAGGCGGCAATTCTGACGGCAACCAGCCTCCGCTGACTTCTCTCGGACGGCCTTCTCGGCTTCGGCTTTTGCTTTCTCAGCGGCGCTGAGCCTGGAACGGTCCACCGCCTGAGGTTTGGCCGTCTGGGCATTGGCCAACTCCGCAAGCGCATCCTGCCGCTTCAGCTCAAGGGCAACGATCGGCGCGCGGCTGGCTCCCCTCGCCGCTGTGACGCGCTGCGCCGTCTGAATCATTGCGCCTGCCTCGCCCGCCAGCATGCCTAGGCTGATGACGATCGCAATCCCATTATGGCGGCCGGCGATGGCTGTTCCTACCGAAGCGGCACCGACACCGAGAATGACGGCCATCGCGATCAGCGCCGGCGCACTCTCCGACTGGATGCCGCCTGACGCCATCACTGCCATGTAACAGGACGCTGAGAGTGCGAGCAGTCCCGCGGCGATGTAGACCCAGCGCATCACTGCTCCTCTCCTCTGAATTTCTTCGCCTTAGCCAACAGGTCGAGCGCTTCCTCCATCACATCGGCGATGCTCACGTGAAAGTGCCTGGCCAGCCCGGAGGCAAGTTGCTTATACGCCGGGGTGCATCGATAGTTGATCTGCGCCGTCCGTATCGCTCCGCGTTTCCTCTGCTTCGGCGTCAGCGACGATCGCCGTTCCGCGCGACGCCGGGCGGTAATGCGTTCGGGCTCAGCGGCAAATCCGGCCTGAAACATGCTCGCAAAGCTGTCGACGGCTTCGTCATCACGCATGGGCAGCCTCCTTTTGCTTCGCAGCTGCTATTGCTGCTTGCTTGATCTCAGCCCAAAGAGCATCGATCTCCGCCGCGGCGGCCTTATCCTTCTCCGGCCCGGTTTTGCCGCTCGTCATGGAGTTGATGTACGGCACCCGGTGCGCCACAACCGTTCGAGAGATCGGGATCCTGTAGGTGTGCAACGTGTTGCGGGCATTCTCGCCCAGAGATTTCGCTTCACGAGAAGCCACGTCGTTGAGCACGCAAAGATAGGCTGCACCATTCTCTTGGCAGAGCCGCACGCAATCCTGAGAGGCCATCAGGTCGAGGCCGCTCGCCCGCATGGGGATTACGACCAGATCGCAAACCTTGATGGCATCCTCCGTGACGATCAGCGAACCCGGCGGACCGTCGAGCAGCACGATCTCGTAGGGCGCAGACAACCTCAGCGCTTCGACGGCATCGCTTGCCCGATCTTCCCCCGTCAGCAGCGCGGGGTTGTCTGGCGAACCGCGGCGCATGTACCAGTCCGAATAGCTCCCCTGAGAATCAAGATCGACGACGCAAACCGCGTTGTCTTGCGCCGCCCGCACGGCAAACGAAGCGGTCAATGTGGACTTACCCACGCCGCCCTTCGAGTTGAGAACCCCGATCACCAACATGCCTAGCTCTCCTCAAATGCCTATGCGTCTGCCTACGCAAATCGCCGGTGCCTATACGTTTCAAAAATGCCTAGGCAATGCAAAATGTGTGAACAAAAACATATGCTTGTTTTCCGCATGGTCTAGGCACTTGCGGACCAGTATTGCAAATCACGAACCGAGACTAGAACGGTCGATGCTAATCCGCATGCTTGACATGCCATCTTGATAACATGATATCATCTGCCTATTGCCGGTCAAGACGGGCATGGTAGAAAAGGCCATAGCGATGCTCATCGAGAATCAGAACGTGGCCAAAGATCTGCCGCCATCACGACAAGACAAAGTGCAATTGACCGTTTGGGTAAGCGAGGAGCTTCGGGCGGCAATGAAGGTCGCGACCGCCGAAAATCACACCACCTTGCAGGAGGCTATCGAGACGTTCTGTAACGAATACGCCGCTGCGGCTCTGAAGCGGATGAAGCGCAAGTCGCCCAGCGATTGACCGGTTCAGGTCCGTGTCGAGCAATTCAAAGACGATCGTTGGATAATTTTCCCCGAGCGCGAAAAAACCCACGTCGAAGACAGCTTGGGCTTTCCAATTACCTCACCATAGCACTACGAGAAATTGACGTGACGCCTGGACGACGTGCGAGGTCGTAAATGACAATTGATGCTTATTCGGTGACTTCTCTAAAACTTGATATGCTGTGCGGTTCGGTTTCGATAGGTACGGCGACGGGATTCATCTATGAACGCAACGGCGAAAGTTTTTTGGTTTCCAATTGGCATGTTTTTTCAGGCAGACATCCCGGCACCGGGCAAGCGTTAAGAAGAGACGCAGCAATTCCGGACGAAGTTTGCGTTTCTGTGAATTACCCGATCGCACACGGCCTAGGGAAATCTAAGCTCGCTCTTCCGCTGATTTCCACGGAAGGAGTTCCACTTTGGAAACAGCACGCGCGGGGACAAGATTTTGATGTGTCGGTACTCCCCTTACAGCATTTGACGCCAGTATATCACTTACCGGAACCGGGCGAAGAGAACGGCCTATCCATGCAGGTTTCGATGGATTGCTATATCCTTGGATTTCCTGAGGGGATTGCGCATCAAGGTAATCTTCCAATTTGGAAAAGGGCTTCGATCGCGACAGAGCCGGAGCTGCCGCACAACGAACTTCCAGTATTCTTGGTCGATACGGCGACGCGCCATGGAATGTCGGGCTCGCCTGTTCTCCTCAGATCCTTTGGAACCGCACTCATGGAGGACGGAACCACGCATACAGGGGCTGGCGTTTTTACTCGTTTCATTGGCGTCTACTCAGGACGTTACGGTGCCGATGACGAACTAGCGGTCCAGCTCGGCCGCGTTTGGCATCGGCACCTCATCGATGAAATCATCGATGACCCAAAATCTGGCGCCTACGAACTCCGACCTTCTCAACGCAGCCCATAAAACTTCCTAAGTGCATTCGCTAGAAGGCCACCCGCTGTACCGACCGCCACCTGCCAACTTCTGTCGATAGCTCAAACACTCTGAGTAGCCGTCGAAGGCATAGCAGCATTTGTTGGCATATCGGTTGGTATCAGCCCCGATCTGAACTTCTAAGTGTCTAGAAACAAAGGGTTATTTGCCAGCAGTGTGCATACTGGCGGGCCCACCACATTACTCGACACACGATACGCTTGCGAAACGCGCTCGCCCCGCGAGCGGGCCGCAAAAAAGGCGCTGACCGAAATCAGCGCCTTGATATTTGCGTTCGCGCGTCCGTTACGCGTTATGCCGCCTGCTGGATGGCCGAAAGCTGCCAGCCATCGGCACGCGCGCGATCGTCACGGCGGAACGTCCACAGCTCGGTGGCTTCCGTCGGACGCGTGAGATCACCGGAGACAACACGGCCCGTCGCCCTATCTACAGTCGCGTCGATAAGCGAATAGCGGATCGCGACCGTTGCATAGTCCGAGCCGTTTTCGCGCCAAGCCTCCGCCAGATCGCCCTGCAGGAGTTTCACGCCGGAGATTTCATTGCGCAAACCACGCTTCGCGTTCTCGGAAATTTCCTCGCTGAAATAGGAGAGCATCTCGGGCGTTGTGATGGCGCCAAGCTTGTCGGCATCCTC
>Ga0182740_1001035_pt1 | contig 20670 bp, 19 predicted proteins | sample eDN5th37CKraftBY_FD_128872 | JGI IMG/M metagenome (GOLD analysis project Ga0182740, IMG submission 128872) | Enriched backyard soil microbial communities from Emeryville, California, USA - eDNA 5th pass 37_C Kraft BY (version 2) (version 2) | ecosystem: Environmental > Terrestrial > Soil >...
CGGCCCCGCCTCAAGGTTAGGTGGGGCCGTTTTGCATGGCGCGTAAATCATTCCCATCAGCAATGCGTGATGCCGTGTGGCCAACATTGTTGGCAGCGGCTATAGAGAGTCTAAGTTGCAGGCCCCGCCGCGAACGGGGTCGCTCTCAGGGGCTGGGGCGATAATCCTTGTGATGGGGCCGGGGCGCGCAAGCGGTCCTCGGTATCGTTCGGCAAGGATAGCTCCCGGCACAGGAACGAGCCAGGGAAGCAGGCGAATGCAGGCGAGTGAGATCGCGGCCCGAGCGCGCAAGCGAGGTCGTACGCCCCCAACAGACATCCGAGACCCGCAATACTTCCACAAAGTCGTCGATTGCCAGTGGGCTTGCCCGACGCATACCCCCGTCCCCGAATACATCCGCTTGATTGCCCAAGGCCGCTATTCAGCGGCCTATATGCTGAATTGGGAGTCGAACGTCTTTCCGGGCATTCTCGGCCGCGTGTGCGATCGCCCCTGCGAGCCCGCATGCCGGCGCGGTCGCATTCAGGTGGGCGACGAAGGCAACGCCAAGGACCCTTCCAAAAAGAACGCCGAGCCTGTCGCGATCTGCCGCCTGAAGCGCGTCGCCGCCGACTACAAGGGCGAGATCGACGACCTGCTTCCCCAGATCCCGACCGAGAAGAATGGCAAGCGCGTCGCGCTCATCGGCGCCGGTCCCGCCTCGCTCGCGGTCGCACGCGATCTCATGCCGCTCGGCTATGACATCACGCTTTTCGAGCGCGATCCCGTACCGGGCGGGCTCATGCGCACGAACATTCCCTCGTTCCGCTTGCCCGCGAGCGTGCTCGACGAGGAAGTGGGCCGTATTCTCGACTTCGGCGTCGAGGCGCGCTTCGGCGCCGAGATCAAAAGTCTCAAGAAGCTGCTCGGCGAGGGCTACGACGCGATCTTCGTCGGCACGGGCGCGCCCAAGGGCAAAGATCTCGAGCTCCCCGGCCGGAAAGACGCTGCCGCCAACATCCACATCGGCATCGACTGGCTGACGTCGGTCGCCTTCGGCCATGTCGAGAAGATCGGCCGCCGCGTCGTGGTGATCGGCGGCGGTAACACGGCCATGGACTGCTGCCGCACGGCGCTACGTCTAGGCGCCGAAGCCGTGACGGTCACGGTGCGCTCACCCCGCAAGGTCATGAAGGCCTCGGATTGGGAGATCAAGGACGCCCTGCACGAGGGCATCCCGATCCTCGACAATCATGCGCCGAAATCCTTCGTGATCAAGGACGGCAAGCTCGCCGGCGTGACCTTCGAGAAGATGGTCGAGAAAGGCGTCGATGCGAAGGGCCGCCCCAAGCTCGAAGCCTCGGGCGAGCTCGTCACCATCGAGTGCGATGACGTGCTGATGGCCATCGGCCAGGAGAATGCCTTTCCCTGGATCGAGCGAGACATCGGCATGACCTTCAACGAGTGGGGGCAGCCCGCCGTCGACCGCCGGACGTTCATGAGCTCGATCCCCGGCGTGTTCTTCGGTGGCGATGCGGCCTGGGGGCCCGAGAACATCATCTGGGCCGTCTCACACGGGCATCAGGCGGCGATCTCGATCGATGCCTACTGCCACGGCAGGAGCCTCGTCGACCGGCCGAAGCCCGGCCACACGCTCGTCAGTCAGAAGATGGGCATCCACGAGTGGTCGTACTCGAACAACTACGACCCGCAGAACCGCCAGGCCGTGCCGCACGCCGCACTCGACGTTTCGCTCAAGAACCTGAAGCTCGAGGTCGAGCTCGGCTTCGACGACAAGATCGCCGCCCGCGAGGTCGAGCGTTGCCTCAACTGCGATGTGCAGACCGTCTTCACGGACACGCTGTGCATCGAGTGCGATGCCTGCATGGACATCTGCCCCGTCGACTGCATCAACTTCACCGAGAACGACGACGAGGCTGATCTGCGCTCGGAGCTGCGCGTGCCGGCGCTCAACAAGACGCAGGCCATCTACGTCTCGGCGCCGCTGAAGACCGGCCGCATCATGGCCAAGGACGAGGATGTCTGCCTGCACTGTGGCCTCTGTGCGGAACGCTGTCCGACCGGCGCCTGGGACATGCAGAAATTTGCGTATGCAGAGGCACAGGCCAGCTCGGCCTGTCTCGCCCATCACAATGCCTATTTGGGATAATGCACTGAACGCCACGCTAAGTCGGGATCGCCCGGACAGTATGAATCAATGTGCGACGGGCACCCTGCTGGAATGAGGATCTGAGACACGCCATGAGCGGAATCAACGATTTCGTCATCAAGTTCGCCACCGTCAACGGATCGGGTTCGGCGTCCGCCAACACGATGGTCGCGAAGACGCTTTTCCGGATGGGCATCCCGGTCAGCCCGAAGAACATATTTCCATCGAATATTCAGGGCCTGCCGACGTGGTACGAGGTCCGCGTCTCCGAGGCCGGCTACACGGCGCGGCGCGACGGCATTGACTTCATGGTCGCCATGAACCCGCAGACCTATGCCGAGGATCTGGCCGAGGTCGTGCCCGGCGGCTGGCTGCTCTATGACAGCTCCATGCCGCGCATCTGGCCGCGCGACGACATCACGCTGCTGCCGATCCCCATCGCGCAGATCTGCGCCAAGCAGTGGACGGACGCGCGCCAGCGCCAGCTCTTCAAGAACATGGTCTATGTCGGCGCGCTCGTCGAGCTGCTGTCCATGGACATGGAGGCCCTCAAGGGCGTGATCTCGGATCAGCTCAAGGGCAAAGAGAAGCTCATGACGGCCAACCTGCAGGCCGTGCAGCTCGGCCGTGACTATGCGCGTGAGCACTTCTCTTGCCCGCTGCCGATCCATGCCCGCACCGCCGAAACTGCCAAGGGCAAGATCATGGTGACGGGCAACGACGCCGGCGGTCTTGCGGCCGTCTACGGCGGCGCGACCGTCTGCGCGTGGTACCCGATCACGCCGTCGACCTCGCTCGCCGAGGCCTTCGAAAAATACGCACGTCGCCTGCGCGTCACCAAGGAAGGCAAGCGCCTTTACGGCATCGTGCAGGCCGAGGACGAGCTTGCGGCCATCGGCGTCGCGATCGGCGGCGGCTGGAACGGCGCGCGCTCGTTCACTGCGACCTCAGGCCCCGGCATCTCGCTCATGAGCGAGTTCCTCGGCCTCGCCTACTTCGCCGAAGTGCCGGTCGTGCTCTTCAATATCCAGCGCGGTGGACCGTCGACGGGCATGCCGACGCGAACCGGCCAACCCGACATCATCTCGTGCGCCTACGCGAGCCACGGCGACACCAAGCACGTGTTGCTGTTCCCCTCGAACCCCACAGAAGTCTTCTCGATGGGTACCGAGGCCTTCGATCTCGCCGAGCTGCTGCAGACGCCGATCATGGTCATGTCCGATCTCGACATCGGCATGAACGACTGGATGACGGATCCCTTCACGTGGGATGACTCGCGCGAGCAAAGCCGCGGCAAGGTGCTTTCCGCCGAACAGCTCGAAGCCTTCAAGACGGTCAAGGGCAAGCCCTGGGGCCGCTATCTCGACGTCGACGGCGACGCGATCCCCTATCGCACGCTGCCGGGTACGCATCCCTCCATGGGCTCGTTCTTCACGCGCGGTACGAGCCACGACGAATATGCCCGCTATACCGAGGACGGGCGCATCCACGCCCGGATCATCGATCGCATCCGGCGCAAGTTCGATACCGCCGCAACGGTCGTGCCGAAACCCGAGATCGACATGCGCGACAGGAACGGCAAGACGGGCATCATCTACTTCGGCGCAACACGTCCCGCCGTGCTCGAAGGTCTCGACGAATTGGAGCGTGCCGGCGTCCGCCTCAATGCCATGCGGCTCAAAGCCTTCCCCTTCAACGAGGATGTGAAGGCCTTCTGCGCGGCGCACGACCAGATCTTCGTGCTCGAACAGAACCGCGATGCACAGATGCGCTCGCTGCTCATCACCGAGGCCGACATTCCCGCCACCAAGCTTATCCCGGCGTTGAGCTATGACGGGATGCCGACCACGGCCGCCTTCGTGCGCAAGGCCGTGCTCGCGCATCTCCATCCTGAAAAAGCTGCGGCCGCCGAATAGCAGGATCGAACAGCCATGAGCTATATCGCCAAACCTTCCGCCCATCATCCCGCGCTCCCGCGCAACGCGCTCGGCCTCACGCGGCGCGACTATGAAGGCTCGATGTCGACGCTGTGCGCCGGCTGCGGGCACGACTCGATCACGGCCGCGATCATCGAAGCCTGCTACGAGATGGACCTGCCGGCGCATCGGATCGCCAAGATCTCCGGCATTGGTTGCTCATCGAAGGCGCCGACCTACTTCCTCTCACGCAGCCACGGCTTCAACTCGGTGCACGGGCGCATGCCGTCGGTGACGACCGGCGCCAACATGGCCAACCGCGATCTCGTCTACATCGGCGTGTCGGGCGACGGCGACACCGCCTCGATCGGCCTCGGCCAGTTCTGTCATGCGGTGCGGCGCAAGCTGAACATGACCTACATCGTCATGAATAACGGCTGCTACGGCCTCACCAAGGGCCAGTTCTCGGCGACGAACGACAAGAATTCGCCCTCGAAGAAGGGCGAGGCCAATCCCTTCGACGCGATCGACCTCTGTCAGATGGCCATTCAGCTCGGTGCGGGCTTCGTCGCGCGCTCGTTCTCCGGCGACAAGCGCCAGCTCCTGCCGCTCATCCAGGCGGCGATCAGCTACAAGGGCTTTGCCTTCATCGACGTCATCAGCCCGTGCGTGACCTTCAACAATCATCCCGCATCGACCAAGAGCTACGAGTACGTGCGAATGCACAATATGGCCTCCGAGAACAAGCTCGACTATGTCGAGCCTAAGGAGGAGATCACCGCGGAGTACGACGAAGGCACGTCGACAGCCGTGGAATTGCACGACGGCTCGCACCTCATGCTCTACAAGATCGGCGAAGGCCATGACCCGCGCGACGCTGACATGGCTATCCATACGATCCGCACGAACGCCGCCAAGGGCACGATCGTGACGGGCCTGCTCTACGTCAACGAGGCCCAGCAGGACCTGCACGATGTCCTCGGCACGGACGAGCGGCCCCTCAACGGCATCGCCATGAGCGAGCTGTGTCCCGGCTCGAAGGCGCTAGAAGCCATCAACGCGCGGCTGCGCTAAATCGCGCCTTCAGCGCGACGAGGGCTAGCCCTCGCGCTCCCATCGGGAGGGACACCCTCCCGAACCCGCCCGCTTTTATGAACTTGGAGTTTGCCGCAAGCGCACCCTTGTCCCTTCTCCCCGCACGCGGGGAGAAGGGACATGACGGCGCTCGCCGCGTGCTCCCTGTCATAAAAAGAAGGGGGTTCGGGGTCTCCCCGAGCGGGTGTGGGCGGCAACCCACTCGCGCCTATGGCGCGACGGAGGCATCCACTTGCGCCGTACGCGTTCGCGCAGCCGCTGCGGCGGTCTTCTCGCCGCCCGGAACAGTCGCTGGCGGTGCGGCGCTCTGCTTCTCGGCGGCGCGTGCGGCCGGCTTGTCCGCCGCCTTGGCCTTCTGATCACTGATCCTGCTGACGAGCGCCAGATTGTGGGCAACGCGCGCATCGCTGCCTTTCTTCTGCCCCGCGGCCTGCCGCAGCATCTGCTCGGCCTCGCTGCGGCGACCTTCGAGCGCCATGGAGAGCGCCAGGTTGTTCAGCACGACCGGATTGCCGGGCGCTTGCCCGAGAGCTTCGGCGAACTCGCGCTGAGCGCCCTTTTGATCGCCAGCCGCGGCGAGCGCCGTGCCGAGAGCCGAGCGCGTCTGCCAATCGCGGCTGCCGTTCGCGACGGCCTTCTTCAGATGATCGCGCGCGCGAGCGATCGCACCAAGCTCGAGGGCCAGCAGACCGCGGTCGCGCAAGAGCCGCGCGTCGTTCGGCGCAACGGGTGCAGACGTATCGAGGAGTGCGAGTGCACCGGCCTTGTCGCCCTGCTGCCGCATGATGCGGGCCGCCGAGATGACAGCCTCGAGATCGCGCGGATTGCTGCGGGCGGCGGCGATCGTCGCCACTTCGCCGAGGCGCGCACGCGCCGCCTTGGCTTCGCCGGGCGTGACCTCACGCGGCGGCGGCTGTTCTTTCGGCGTGACGTTCAGCGCCGACGCGGTCGACCCGAGCCCAGGCAAATGCAGGAGATCTGGGCCGCCGCAGCCCGCCAATGCCAGCACCGCGGCAAGGCAGATCCCAATCCCAAGCACGCGACGCAACGCACTCCACTGACCGAGATGACCCCGACCCATGACTTTTCTCCCGACGCTGCGCATCTGCCCGAACGCTGCGCACGACCCCACGCGATAGCCCCAAGCGTTAGGTGATTCGCGCTCCCGCAAGTCCCGGACCGCTCTTGCCGTCCCCGCAATCCCCAGACGCGCCCCAAGCCGATAATCGGGCACTCGAACGTGCCGGTTGTCGTCGCGAACCCCCTTCGATACTGAATAGGCTGAGTTTTGGAGGTCCCCATGGCCGACGACCAGTATCCGCGCTTCGACACGCTCTCGCTGCACGCGGGCCAGCAGCCCGATCCGACGACCGGCGCCCGCGCGGTGCCGATCTACCAGACGACGTCATTTGTCTTTCACGACGCGGATCACGCGGCCGAGCTCTTCAATCTCGAGCGCGCGGGCCACATCTATTCGCGCATCTCGAATCCCACAGTGGCCGTTCTGGAAGAGCGCATTGCCGCACTCGAAGGCGGCGTCGGCGCGGTCGCGGTCGCGAGCGGGCAGGCCGCACTCCATCTCGGCATTGCGACGCTCATGGGCCAGGGCGGACACATCGTCGCCTCCAACCGCATCTACGGCGGCTCGCACAACATGTTCGTGCACACGCTGCCGCGCTTCGGCATCACGACGACGCAGGTCGATCCGCGCGATCCCAAGGCATTTGCTGCAGCCATTCGTCCCGAAACGCGGCTCGTGTTCGCCGAGACGCTCGGCAACCCCGGCCTCGAGGTGCTCGACATCGCCGCGGTCGCCGAGATCGCGCACGATCACGGTCTGCCGCTGATGATCGACGCGACGTTCTCGACGCCTTATCTCTGCCGGCCGTTCGATCATGGCGCCGATATCGTCATGCATTCCGCGACGAAGTTTCTCGGCGGGCACGGCGTCGCGATCGGCGGCCTGCTCGTCGACAGCGGCAAGTTCGATTGGGCGAAGTCCGGCAAGTTCCCGACGCTGACGGAGCCTTATGCGGGCTATCACGACCTGGTCTTTGCCGAGGAGTTCGGGCCTGCGGCCTTCATCTCGCGCGCACGCGCCGAGGGCCTGCGCGATTTCGGTGCGTGCATGAGCCCAGCCAATGCCTTCTATCTCCTGCAAGGCATCGAGACACTGCCCGTGCGCATGGCGCGCCATGTCGAGAACGCGCGCGCCGTGTCGAGCTTCCTGGAGAATCATCCGGCCGTCGCCTGGGTGAAGTATCCGGGCCTCGAGAGCCATCCTGATCACGCGCTCGCGAAGAAGCTGATGCCGCGCGGCGCCGGCGCCATGATGAGCTTCGGCGTCAGGGCGCCCGATGGCTCCGGGGATGGCGGCGCGCGACGCGCCGGCAAGGTGCTCATCGAGCGCGTGCGTCTTCTTTCCCATCTCGCCAACGTCGGCGACGCGAAGTCGCTGATCATTCATCCTGCGAGCACGACGCATCAGCAGATGAGCGCCGAAGAGCTGCGCAAAGCCGGCGTCGGCGAGGAGCTGGTGCGCCTCTCCATCGGGCTCGAGGACGCGCGCGACATCATCGAGGACCTCGATCAGGCGCTGAAGGCATCACAGCGGACGTAAGTGGGCGCACCTGTGGCGCGAGCGGGCTAGCCCCGCACCCCACCGGGAGGGAACACCCTCCCAGGCCCCACCCGCTTTTATGACCGGCTCTCTCCAACTGCCTGTTTCGGCACACAATTAGCTCTGACGGTTCTCTCTGACCTCGCTGAATATCGACGAACGAATGAGAGTGCACTGCCGCGATCCGATATTGCAGCGCAGTATTTACTCTGTCACACTGTTCGCACCCGCAACCAACGCAGGTGCCCCATGGCGAGTGCAGCTCAGGCTTTGCAGCCCGTACCCTCCGACACGCCGCTCAAGGATCTCTACGAAATCGGGGAGATCCCACCCTTGGGGCATGTACCCAAAAACATGTACGCCTGGGCCATCCGCAAGGAGCGCCACGGCGAGCCCGAACAGGCCATGCAGGTCGAGGTCGTGCCTACGTGGCCGCTCGACAGCCACGACGTCCTCGTCCTCGTGATGGCGGCGGGCGTGAACTACAATGGCGTGTGGGCCGCGCTCGGCACACCGGTCTCGCCCTTCGACGGGCATAAGCAGCCCTATCACATCGCCGGCTCCGACGCCGCGGGCATCGTCTATGCCGTCGGCTCGAAGGTGAAACGTTGGAAGGTCGGCGACGAGGTCGTCATCCACTGCAATCAGGACGACGGCGACGACGAGGAATGCAACGGCGGCGATCCCATGTTCTCGCCCTCGCAGCGCATCTGGGGTTACGAGACCAACGACGGATCGTTCGCGCAGTTCACGCGCGTGCAGGATCGTCAGCTCATGGAGCGGCCGAAGCATCTGACGTGGGAAGAAAGCGCCTGCTACACGCTGACCCTCGCGACCGCGTACCGGATGCTCTTCGGCCATCGCCCGCATATCCTGCGACCGGGCCACAACGTGCTCGTGTGGGGCGCGTCGGGCGGTCTCGGCTCGTTCGCGGTTCAGCTTTGCGCAACGGCGGGCGCGAATGCGATCGGCGTCGTCTCCGAGGATGACAAGCGTGACTTCGTCATGCAGCTCGGCGCACGCGGCGTCATCAATCGCAAGAAGTTCAATTGCTGGGGCCAGATGCCCAAGGTCAACACGCCGGAGTACGCGGCCTGGATGAAGGAAGCGCGCAAGTTCGGCGCCGCCATCTGGGAGATTACCGGCAAGGGCAACAACGTCGACTTCGTGTTCGAGCACCCGGGCGAGTCGACGATCCCCGTCTCGGTGCTGGTCGTGAAGCGCGGCGGCATGGTCGTCATCTGCGCCGGCACGACGGGCTACAACCTGACCATGGATGCGCGCTATCTCTGGATGCACCAGAAGCGCGTGCAAGGCTCGCACTTCGCGAACCTCCTGCAAGCCGCGCAAGCCAACAAGCTCGTCGTCGAGCGGCGCATCGATCCCTGCATGTCAGAGGTCTTTGCGTGGGATCAGATCCCCAAGGCCCACACGCGAATGCTCCGTAACCAGCACAAGCCGGGCAACATGGCCGTTCTCGTTTCGACACCGACGACGGGGCTGCGGACCTTCGAGGACGCCATCGAGGTCTCGAGAGCCCGGTTCGGCTGACCGGCCCTGCGGCGACTTACCGATGACGGCGAGCCGGTGACCCTGTTAGGTTACCGCCGTCGTCCGCCCGTGGAGCGCCCTGCTCCCGCAATTAGGATCAGCCACCGGCATGTCGCTCCCCGACCTCCTCAAGAAGCGCCTGCGCATCCCTGTCATCGGGGCGCCGCTGTTCATCGTCTCGAATCCCGACCTTGTCATCGCCCAATGCACGTCGGGCGTCGTCGGCTCGTTCCCGGCCCTCAATGCCCGCCCGCCCGAATTGCTCGACGAATGGCTGAAGCGGATCACCAATGAGCTCGGCGAGTGGGACGCCAAGCATCCCGACCGTCTCTCGGCCCCCTTCGCCGTCAATCAGATCGTCCACCGCACGAACGAGCGCCTGCAGCATGACGTCGAGCTTTGCGTGAAGCACAAGGCGCCGATCGTCATCACGTCGCTCGGCGCGCGCGAGGAGGTGAACGAGGCCGTCCACTCCTACGGCGGCATCGTCCTTCATGACGTGATCAACAACACGTTCGCAAGGAAGGCCATCGAGAAAGGTGCGGATGGCCTGATCCTCGTTGCAGCCGGCGCAGGCGGCCATGCCGGGCGGATCAATCCGTTCGCGCTGGTGCGCGAGGTCCGCGAATGGTTCGATGGGCCGATCGCGCTCTCGGGCGCCATCGCGGGCGGCGACGGCATCCTCGCAGCAGAGGCAGCCGGTGCCGATCTCGCATACATCGGCTCGGCCTTCATCGCGACCAAGGAAGCCAACGCCATCGAGCCCTATAAGCAGATGATCGTCGAGAGCGGCGCCGACGACATCGTCTACACGAACCTCTTCACGGGCGTGCACGGCAATTACCTGAAACCATCGATCACGCGCGCCGGCCTCGATCCGGAGAACCTGCCGACCGGCGACCCCTCCAAGATGAACTTCGCCGCAGGCGCCGAGCGCCGCAAAGTCTGGAAGGACATCTGGGGCTCAGGCCAGGGCATCGGTGCGATGAAGGCCGTCGTGCCGGCAGCCGAACTGGTCGATCGTTTGGCGCGGGAATATCACGCCGCGCGCGCGCGCATCGGCGCGGCACCGTGGAATCCAAAGCGGGCTGCGGCGGAAGCCTGACGCAATCGCGGCTCCGCCGCGAGCGAGGGCCAGCCCTCGCGCTCCCAGCCAGGCCCCCCTCGGAGCCCCCGCCTTTCATGGATTTGGTGCTAACAGCGGGCACCATCGTCATAAAAAGCGGGGCGGCCGGGAGGGTGTCCCTCCCGGTTGGGGCGTGGGGCGGAAGCCCCACCTGCGAAGCAGCCACTACGCGGCGAGCTTCGCACGCGTCTCGACGATCATCAGCGCCGCCCGGCCAGCTTCACGCCCCTTCTCGACGAAATGCGCGCGGAAAATGCGGTTATGGTGCTCGTCGTCGCGATACTCGTGCGGCGTGAGCGAGACCGACAGCACCGGCACGCCCGCGTCGAGCCCCGCCCGCATCAGGCCGTCGACGACGGCCTGGGCGACGAATCGTGGCGATAGATGCCGCCATCGACGACGAACGCAGCGGCCGCAACGGCGGCGTAGCGTCCGCTCGCAGCGAGGTCGCGTGCGAGCAGCGGCATCTCGAAAGCTCCAGGCGCATCGAACACGTCGACGCGATCGGCGGGGACGATCTCGCAGAACCCCTCGAGCGCACGATCGACGATGTCGGCGTGCCAGCGTGCTTTGATGAAGGCAAATCGGGTGTGTGTCACGGTGATCCTCCTTGGCTTGGACACGTCACCCAAGGCGATCACGTGCAGCCCCGCGCGCCGAGGCACGTCGGGTTTGCGCGTTCTCTTCCATCCGGACTGTGACCGTCGGCTCAGGCTTCGCACCTGATCTGCTGACCCTTCCGGTCGGAAGGCGCTCGCGGGCTCGCAGCCGAGGCTGCATACCGCCGGTGGGGATTTCCACCCCGCCCTGAGAACACGTTGGAGGATAAGCGCGCCGGACCGGTGGCGCAACGAGCGTCAGCTCGAAAGCGCGCGGCTATTCGGCAGCCTCGCGGCCGCCGAGCATCCCCGGCAGCTCATTGAAGAGGCGGGCCGCGACCGTGCGCAGGTGGCGCTCCACGACGGCGAAGCCGGGCTTCTTCTCGAACGTGCGCTCATTCAGATAGAGCGCGCGGTTGATCTCGATCTGCAGCGCATGGAGGCCGCGCTGGGGGCGGCCGTAGTATTCCGTAATGTAGCCGCCGGCGTAGGGCCGGTTGAGGTGCACGGTGTAGCCGAGCGCGGTCAGCTCCTCGCGCAGGAAGCGCGTGAGACGCCCGTCGCATGAGGCCCCGAAGCGGTCGCCAAGCACGAAGTCCGGGCGTTGCGGCCCGACATAGCCCGTAGATGACGACGGCATGGAATGGCAGTCGATGAGCATCGCTGCACCGAAGCGCCGCGCCGTCGCGTCGATGAGCGAGGCAAGCGCGCCATGGAATGGCTTGTACAGCCGCTCGATGCGCTCGAGCGCCACGGCAAGCGGCAGGCGGCGCTTGTAGATCTCCTCCGCGTCGGCAACCACGCGCGCGATCGTGCCGAGCCCGCCGGCGACGCGGATGGAGCGACTGTTGGCGAAAGGCGGCAGGGTTTCCTCGAAGAGTTCGGGGTCGAGCTCGTAGGGCTCGCGGTTCACGTCGACATAAGCACGCGGAAAGCGGGCCGCGAGCAGAGGCGCACCGAGCGCGGCGACGCCGGCGAATAGATCATCGACGTAGCAGTCCTCGGATTTGCGCAGCGCGTTCGCGCTGAGGCGCGACGATGCGAGAAAGGCATCCGTGTACACGCGCCCGGAATGGGGTGAGCAGAACACGAAGGGCACCGTCTGAAGGCGCGGCACCGCCAACAGGTAGGGTGGTGTCAGATGCTGCTCGATGGCGGCGCGCTCGGTTTCCAGCATGGGCCTTTGTCGCTTGCGTCACGTCGTCGTTTGCCGCGTCGTCACAGCCTTCAATGGACCGTGCCGGCGGTCGTGCGCGCACCGGCCTTTTCCGCTGCTCGCCGACAAGATTGCCAAGGGCAATCGTCACTGTCCATCATAAGCATGTCGCTTGGCCGGGAATATGTTGAAGTCGGGTGTAAGTGCCGCACACACAGTTATTTCAAGCTTTCTAAGCGTTCTAAGGCATCGACACGCCTTGGCTCAGGGATGTCACTGACCGCGCCGGCGCGCCGCTCGGTGCGCGGCTGGCGATCCACTTGCATACATGTGGGATGAAATGCTGTGTATTCACTTGCAGTTTACCAAATTGGCGTCAGATTCCGACGTCACCAGCTCGCACGGTGCATACTACCCCATATTTTGGGATGGGGACGGATTGGGGGCACGAGGCAATGACGGCGAAGGTATCGGCACTTTCCGCGCAGCGCATTCTGCTCGCGGAAGACGACGATTCGATGCGCGGCTTCCTCACGCGCGCACTGACCAAGGCCGGCTACGAGGTCGTTGCGTTCGCCAATGGCGCGGAAGCCTACGACCGGCTCAAGGAAGAGCCTTTCTCCCTTCTGCTGACGGATATCGTGATGCCGCGCATGGACGGCATCGAGCTTGCGCGCCGTGCGAGTGAGATCGATCCCGAGCTGAAGATCATGTTCATCACCGGCTTTGCCGCCGTCACGCTCAACAACGACAGGCCGGCACCCAAGGACGCACGGGTCCTCTCCAAGCCGTTCCACCTCAAGGACCTCGTTGCCGAAGTGGACAAGCTCCTGACCGCAGCCTGACACGCACGGCACGATCGCGCCCGCTGCGGCGTCAGACCATCCACCGCTCTTCTACTCGATCCGCGACAAACCTTTGACAAGGACCGGCCTCGCGCGCCACACTTATCCAAGGTGGGGTCCAACGTCGTGGGGATGGCGTTGACGGGTGCCACAAAGGCGCCGCTTTGGATTCCAAATTGGCGATTGTACCTCGACCTCGGCGGGCGGCTTGCGATGCCGCGGGGAAGAGGGTGTGCACCAGCGTATCGGAAGCGAGTAACGTGCGTTCTGTATTCAAGAAATCCGACTACGCCGGCGCGCCGAAGGGCATGGGCGCGCGAGGCACGAGGAGCCGCGCAGCACCCGTGCAGATCATGGCGATGTCGGAGCGGACATCCGGCCTCGATGAAAACCTCGGCTCGCTGGTCGGCGACATGCGCCTCGCGCTCGGCATGACGCCGGGAGAGCTGGCGCTACGCCTCGGCACGACCGTCGACACGATCATGACACTTGAGCAGGGCCGCCTGCGCGCGCTGCCGCACTGGGAAGAAACGCAACGTGTCGTGATGGGGCTCTGTGCGCTCCATCGCGTTGACCCGCGTCCTCTCCTGCAGCGCATCTACCAGCAGACGAACCCCACGCACGCTGGCGCGCCGCCCGACAGGAGCCTCGGAGCCCTGCTGCGGGCAAGCGAGCGGACGGCTGACCGCACGACACACAAGACCACCGCGCCGCCGGAGCCAAGCTCACGCCGTCGCGCGGCGCCGAAGCCCGCACCAGCGCCCAAGAAGCGGTGGAAAGTCCGCCGCGCGGGCCGGGGACGCGGCCGTGCGCTCATGGCCGTGGCGGGGCCGATGGTGCTCATCGCATCGGTGGTATGGGGCATCCAGGCGCAACCGCGCGCGCTCCGCGAGGCCATTGCCGTGCTGCCCGCTTCCATTGCCCAGCCCATGCTGGCCGGTCTCGACACGCTGGCTGTCCGCCTCGCCCCGCGCCGCGACGGCCTCAAGTGGATCGATGTCGCCGATCCGAGCAGCCGCAAGGCCGACAAGCTGCAGGTCACCGCCAAATAGCGCGGCGCCGCCGTTCCCCAGTTTGGATCAACACCTGCGGCCCGCCGGCCGCCCGCCGCGCGATGGACGACGGTTCCCGGTTGCATCCCCAGGCGATCCGGCCCAGAAAGCGCGCTCCCCCCGCAGCGCGAATGGTCGTAAGAAGAGCGCATGTCTATCCCGCAGCAGAAGCTCGACAAGCTGGTCGAGCGCTGGCACGTCGTGCAGGCCGAGCTCAACGCCGGCCCGAGCGCGGCCGACTTTGCGCGCCTGTCCAAGGAATTCGCCGAGATCGACCCGGTCGTGCAGGCGATCGAGGCCCTGCGCAGCGCCGAGCGCGAGCGCGATGAGCTTACCGCCATGATCAAGGCGAGCGGGGGCGATCGCGAGATGGCGGCCCTCGCGGAGGAAGAGCTGCGCGCGGTCAATGCCCGTCTCGAGCAGCTCGAGCACGATCTCAGGATCCAGCTCCTACCCAAAGACTCAACCGACGATGCCGACGTCATTCTCGAAGTGCGCGCGGGCACAGGTGGCGACGAGGCCGCGCTCTTTGCCGCCGATCTCTTCCGCATGTACAGCCGCTATGCCGAGCAGCATCGCTGGAAGGTCGAGATCATCTCGATGTCGGAGAATGACCTCGGCGGCTACAAGGAAATTGTCGCCTCGATCTCGGGCAAAGGCGTGTTCGCGCGACTGAAGTTCGAGTCGGGCGTGCATCGCGTGCAGCGTGTGCCGGAAACCGAGGCGAGCGGGCGCATTCATACCTCGGCGGCGACCGTTGCCGTGCTGCCGGAGCCCGAGGAGGTCGACCTCGAAATCAAGCCCGAGGAGCTCAGGATCGACACCATGCGGGCGGGCGGCGCCGGCGGCCAGCACGTCAACAAGACGGAATCGGCGGTGCGCATCCTGCACATACCGACCGGCATCATCGTCGTGTCGGCCGAAAAGTCGCAGCACCAGAACCGGCGGCTCGCCATGCAGGTCCTGCGCTCACGCCTCTACGAGATGCAGCGACAGCAATCGGATGAAGCGCGTGCCGCCGAGCGCAGGGGACAGGTCGGTTCCGGCGATCGCTCCCAGCGCATTCGCACGTACAATTTCCCGCAGGGGCGCGTCACCGACCACCGCATCAACCTCACTCTGCACAAGCTCGACGAATTGCTGGAAGGCGGCCCCGCGCTCGACGAGGTGATCGACGCGCTGACCGCCGATTACCAGGCGAACCAGCTCGCCGCCCTGTCGATGAGCACCTGAGGCAGACGCATTGAGCCTCGCGACTTTCAATGATGAGAATGCCGGCCGCACGGTCCGTGAGGCCTTGCGCCTGGCGACCGACCAGCTCGCCGCCGCGGGCGTGCCGGACGCGGCCGTGGATGCGCGCCATCTCGTGGAGCACGCCCTCGGCGTCACGCGCGCCGCTCTCATCAGCGCACCGGAGCGAGAGCTCGATAGCCTCGCGCGACAGCGGCTCGCCGCCGCGATCGCGCGCCGATGCGCGCGCGAGCCTGTCTCGCGGATCATCGGCGAACGCGAATTCTACGGCCTGACGCTCGGTCTCACGGCCGATACGCTCGATCCGCGCCCGGATACGGAGACGGTCGTCAGCGTGGCGCTCGCGCTCGTTGCCACGATGCCCGCGCGTAAAGGGCCTCTGAGGATCCTCGATCTCGGCACGGGAACCGGTGCCATCGCCCTGGCTCTTCTCGCGGCCCTCCCCGATGCTGAAGCGACGGCCACGGATATCAGCGCACCGGCGCTCGCAGCCGCACGCCGGAATGCCGAGCGTCATGGTCTACTCGACCGCATCCGCTTCATCAGGTCGCGGTGGCTTGACGAAGTGGACGGCCGCTACCACCTCTTGGTAACGAACCCGCCCTACGTCCCGCGCGATGAAATAGTGTCCCTCGCGCCGGAGGTGGCCCAATGGGAGCCACACAGGGCATTGGACGGCGGCCCTGACGGCCTTGATGCCTATCGGGCCATCCTTGCAGATACCTCGCGCGTGCTGGTGCCCGGTGGATGGGCGGTATTCGAGGTGGGTCACGATCAGGCGGCAGCGGTAGCAATGCTCGCCGTAAACCATGGCATGGAGCCTGCACCGCTGGAGTGGCCTCTCTTGCGGGATCTTGGTGGCCACACACGCTGTGTTGCGGTTGCCACATCTGGTCGCAACTGGAAAATAAATCTTGGAATCGCCGATCAGGGAGGCTAGCTTACGGCCCAGGCAAAGCATGTGGCGCGTCCGAGCCAAGTCGGTTTTGAACCGCGCAGGCAGGAGGACGGGCCCGGCTGGTGAGAGGCAGAGGACGGCGTGTTTGCGCCAAAAGCTGCCAGGTCCACCTGAACTCCGTGATCGAGACGTGTGTCGCACCTTGGGGCCTTGGGTCGGGGGCGGTGCGTAGAGGATCACAGGGACATCTCTGATGTAGGTCGGTGTTGTGCGGGCCTTGTTGCTTGTCGCCGTGGCGATATGACGGAACGTCATGCGTCATCGGGTTTGTGATGGGCCTGCTCGAAATGGAGCCACGAGTTTGAGGGCTCCGGCGTGTCTGATCACGCACGAACTCTTCGAGGAAAGAACGGGAGCCTATGAGGCAGGGTCAGCAGCATCGCCGCGGGCGTAGCCGCGGCAGCAGCGGTGGCAATGGCAGCCATAGTCATCATCACCGCAAAGGGCAAAACCCGCTCGCGCGCAGCTTCGAGTCGAATGGCCCGGACGTCAAAGTCCGGGGTACGGCGGCCGACATCGCCGCCAAGTACATCGCCCTCGCCAGGGACGCGCAATCCTCGGGCGATCCCGTTCTCGCCGAGAACTATCTCCAGCACGCCGAACACTACAACCGCATGATCATCGCCTACCGCGAGCAGCAGATGCAGCAGGGCGGCGATGTGGCCAACGGCAACGGCCAGCGCCATCGCAGTATGCACGGCGCCGATCTCGGCGACCCGGGCGAGGAGGGCGACGTCGAGGCAGCCGATCCGGGCATGGGCGATCAGCCCGCCGTTCCGGCCTTTGCCCGCCATCCCGGCCAGGAACCTCAGCCCCCCCAACAGCGCCACGAGAATGGCCGACATGAGGAGCGGCGTGAGGACCGTCGTGACGAGCGGCGCGATGAGAGGCGTGACGATCGGCGCCAGCACGGCCGCCAGCAGGATCACCGCCACGACAATCCGCGCTTCCGCGATCGGCGCTACGAGCGGCCGGACTATCGCAATGAGCGCAATGAGCGGGGCGAGCGTAGCGAGGGCGGCGAAGAGGCGCGCCCCACCCCGCGCGAGCCCGCACCCAGCGACCAGCCGCAACAGCCCGTCATCGAGGCCAGCGAAGGCGCGCCGCGCGAGCAAGCGCAGCCCCGTCGCCGCGAGCGGTTCGACATGATGAAGGACCAGCCTGAGTTCCTGCGCCGTCCCGTACGCCGGCCGCGCCGCGAGGAGACCGGAGACGGCGACGATCCGGACAGTGGTGCTCAGGAGAAATCGGGCGCCTAATCCTTCGCCCCTTTGAGCGGCTTGATCAAGCGGACGACGCCTCTCGGTGTCGTCCGTTTTGTATTTCGGCCCCACCGCCCTCGTCTTGCCGGCCGAATCGTGCCTCTGATCGTCCGAGAGTTGCATCGCGGACCGGAGAGGATGCCATGGCGGAGCAAACGAGCATCGGCACGCGCGCGCGGTCGAGCCGCGCCCGCGCCGCCGGGACCAGCGTGAAGGCCGTCGCCCGGGCTCCAGCAGCAAGCGCGGCCAAGGCGGGTTTCGGCAAGAAGACGATCGCGCTCGTCTACGATTTCGACGGCACGCTCTCGCCGCGCCCCATGCAGGAGTACACGTTCCTGCCCAAGATCGGCGAGGATCCGAAGTCGTTCTGGCGGGAGTGCAATACGGTCGCGCGCGAGCAGGAAGCCGACCCGCTGATCACCTACATGCACCTCATGTACAAGAAGGCCAAGGCGCGCGGGGTACGTATCGACCGCGACGATCTCGTCGCACTGGGCCGCGATGTCGAGCTATTCCCGGGCGTTGAAGCCTGGTTCGGCGAGATCGCCGAGTACGTCCGCATTCGTGCCGAGAGCCAGGGCGTTGCGCTGCGCCACTACCTCATCTCTTCCGGCCTCGTCGAGATCATCGAGGGGACGCGCATCCGTCCGCACTTTCACAACGTGTTCGCGTCGGAATACTGGTTCGACGCCTACGATCTGCCCTATCCGAAACGCGTCATCTCCGACACCGGCAAGACGCAGTACCTGTTCCGCATCAACAAGGGCATCGAGAACCTCGGGCAGTCCATCAACGAGCATATGCCCGAGGACGCGCGCCCGATCCCGTTCGCCAACATGATCTATTTCGGTGACGGCGATACCGACGTGCCCTCCATGGCGGTCATGCGCAAGAATGGCGGCCACGCCATCGCGGTCCACACGCCGGGCAAAGCGCGGGCCAAGTGCGTCGAGCTCTTCCGTGCCGGTCGCTGCGATTTCTTCGCGCCTGCCGACTACACGCGTGGCTCCGAGCTCTTTCGCCGCACGACACTGCTCCTCGATCGCATTCTCGCGAACATCCGTCTCGAGGAAGAAGCCTGGCGTCTGCGGCGTGCTATCGAGCGGAAAGGTAGTGACTAAGGCCGATAGCCTTCGAAGACCGGCGCATCCGCCCATTTCGCCGCGATTTCGCGCTCGCGCACGGAGCGTACCGTCCACGTGAAGAGCGGTAAGCCCATTGCCTCACGCGCAAACCGCGTTACCGGCGTCGGCAAGGCGCGCACGTGATAGGAAAAGAACGAGGGCTCGGCCTCGCGGCTTTCGAGCAGATAGGTGAGGCTGATCGCGCGTGCGGCATCGATCTTGTTCGGCCACCAGTTGGTGACCGTGTAGTCGGTGGCGATGATCCCGCGCGGGATGTCGGGCGCGAGGGCCCGGCAGCGCGCCATGACCGCCGGATCGAACGATTTCAGGCAGATTGGTCCTTTGTACGCACGCGCCGTCGCGGCAATGGCCTCCAGAAAGCCAGCCTTCGGCGCGTCGAAGTCGCTCTTGATCTCGACGACGAGCGGCACGCGCCCACTGACCAGTGCGAGAAACGCCGCGAAGCTCAGGATGGGCGTGTCCTGCCCACGATAACGCAAGTTCGCCAGTTCAGCCGGCGTGCGCTCGTCGATCAGGCCGTCGGCATCGATGAGCCGCTTGAGTGCGCGATCGTGGAACACCATCGGCGTGCCGTCCGACGCCGGCTGAAGATCGCACTCGATGCCATAGCCGCCCTCGATCGCCGCGATGAAGGCCGGACCGGTATTCTCGATCACGCCGGCACTGCGGTCGTGCAGTCCGCGATGCGCGATCGGACGGATGAATTGAGCGCGGTCGAGCTGAGGGCCCACGATGTCAAGCTCCCAATGCCTTGAGGCGCGTCTGAGCGTCGAGAAGTTCGTCGGCCAGCATGAGCGCCGCCATCAGCAGCAGACGATCATCGCCGGCAGCGGAGAACTCACCCGCGAGGCTGTCGACGCGCTGTCGTACGATATCAGACAGCGCGAGCAGGCGCGCCTCCTCGCCATCGCCGCACTTCAGCCGGTACGTGCGGCCGTTGATGGTGATCGTCGCCTGCCCCATTCGGCCCCCGCCCACCGCTCCGCGTGCCCGCGGACTGCCGCTCGCCTTATTGTTCGGTCTCGATGAGGCTGCGCAGCGAATCGATCACCCAGTCAATCCGGTTCAATACCTGATCGCGCCCCTCTTCGAGCGCGCGAATGCGACTCTCCGCTTTCTCGAGTGCCGCGCGCAAGCGCTCGCGCTCGCTTTCGAGCTGCGCGACGCGCGCGAGAAGCACCGCGGGCTCGGGCGCCGAAGCATTCTCGGTAGCGGCGCGCTTGGCAGCCGCTTTGCTCTTGCCGGGCTTGGCGCCGCGCACTTTTCCGCCCGCCGCAGCAGCCTTCTTGGAAGCCGCCGCCTTCGATGCCGGCTGTTTGGATGCAAGTGCCTTTGAGGCGGGCGATTTACGCGCATTACTGCTGGCACGCTCGCTCATCTCGAACCTTCCAGTCAGCGGTGAGTGACTCGTGCGCCGCGCACAATCCCCCGCCGATCGAAACTTAAGTGGCGCGCCGCCTGTGCGTCAATCACGATAAAGGTAGAGGGTTCATGTGACAGCGCGTGAGTGTCGGCCATGCACGCCACATAGAGCGCCACCTAGCGCAGTGGCTCACCTGTCGAAATCGCCGAGATGATGACGATCGCCTGCGCCATGGGAAAGTCGTCGGTAATCGTGAGGTCGATGCGTGCTTCATAGCCGGCCGGCGTGATCCGCGCGAGCTGCGCAGCGGCACCACCCGTCAGAACAAGAGTGGGGCGGCCCGACGGGAGATTGACGACGCCCATGTCGCGCCAGAATACGCCTTTGCGCAAACCCGTGCCGAGCGCCTTCGAGCAGGCTTCCTTTGCAGCAAAGCGCTTGGCGTAGGAAGCCGCGCGATGCCGGCGGCGATCGGACTTCTGGCGCTCGATCTCGGTGAAAATGCGATTCAAGAAGCGATCACCGTAGATCTCGATCGAGCGCTCGATACGGCGGATGTCGATGACATCGTTGCCGAGGCCG
>Ga0182740_1001037_pt1 | contig 20653 bp, 19 predicted proteins | sample eDN5th37CKraftBY_FD_128872 | JGI IMG/M metagenome (GOLD analysis project Ga0182740, IMG submission 128872) | Enriched backyard soil microbial communities from Emeryville, California, USA - eDNA 5th pass 37_C Kraft BY (version 2) (version 2) | ecosystem: Environmental > Terrestrial > Soil >...
ACTGTATCGTCCGCCGATGCCAAGAACCAGAAGTGTGGCCTTGATGCCGGCCGTCCAATGCCCCCAGATAGGCGGGCCTGCGCCGAAGCGCCGCCGCGCCACATCCAACCGCGAGGAACACCATGCGACTGATCGGCATCCTGAGATCTCCCTACGTGCGCCGCACGGCGGTCAGCCTCAATGCCATGGAGATCCCCTTCATGCTCGATGCGGTGCCGGTCTTCGACAAGCCCGAACTCGTCTCCCCGCACAACCCGCTGACGCGCGTGCCGACGCTCGTTCTCGAGGACGGCGAGGCCTTGATCGACAGCGCGGTCATCCTCGACTACCTCGACGAGATCGCCGGGCCGGAGAAGCGGCTCGTGCCGGAGCGTGGTGCGGAGAGGCGTCACGTCCTCAAGCTCACGACCGTGGCGCTCGGTGCCGTCGACAAGGCGGTATGGTCGGCCTACGAGTACCGCTTCCGTCCGGAGGAGAAGGTTCACAAGCCTTGGGTCCGGCACAACGATGCGCAGGTCATCTCGGGATTCGAATATCTGGATGCCATCGCGGAAAAGCTCGGGCCGGACGAGTGGATGGCCGGCACGCCGCGCATGAGCCAGGCCGATATCACGACGGCCGTCGGCTTCACGTTCGCGCAGATCGTGCGTCCGAATCTGGGGCTCGCGGAGAAGGCGCCGAATGTCGCGAAGTTCGCTGCGCGCTGCGAGGCACTTGCGCCCTTCAAGGCTGCGGCCATTCCGGGTTGAGGCTCAGGTTGCCATCCATCCGGTCGCCGTAATCAGACCGGCCATGATCGGGACGAGCGCATCGTCGATGGCGGTGCCAAGTGTCGCGATTTTGGCGAGCCCATCGGCCGGGTCGGGCGGCGCTTCCTCGAACTCCATGATCAGGTCCTCGATCATGGCGCGGCGCACGCCGGGATGGCCGGTGAAGCCGAAGGCGTTCGGACCGATCTGGAAGAGCGCCGGTTGGCCAGCTTCATCGGTAGCAAGAATGGTCGCGTAGTCCGGCGGGCGCGGCCGGTCGCGCATGTAGACGACATTCGGGAACTGTGCCGGCAGGAGACCGCCGAGCGCGTCATCGCGCACGCGCCGCGCCGTGCCCACCGAGAGCACAAGCGGCGCGGCTTCGGTGCCGCCATCGGCTGCCAGTGCCAGGATTTGACTGCCGAGACCGATGCCGATGACGGGCTTGCCGAGCATGAGGCAGGCGCGCGCAAGGCGCAGCTCCGTCTCGAGCGTCGGCAGGATGGGGCCGGGCGCGCACGTCCCCCATGGCCCGCCGCCGAGCAGGATGAGGCCATCGCCGACGACGGACGTCTGGGGAATGGCTCCCCCGGTCGTGAATGGCCGGAAGTAGCCGAAGCGGACGCCGCGCCCTTCGAGATGATCCTCGATCTGGCCGAGCCATTCGGACTGTGTGTGCTGGATGACGGAGACGTGCTTCATGGCTTCAAGGTCTCGCACGGCGGCCGCGGCGTGGCTATAGCATCAAGGCCGGGCGATGCTGCCCGGGAAAGGCGCGATCGTGGATTATACCATCTCCTTCGTCGTGGCCGCCGCCGAGAACGGGGTGATCGGGCGCGACGGTGCCATTCCGTGGCGCGTGCCGTCCGATTTGAAGATCTTCCGCCGCCTCACCATGGGCAAGCCGGTGATCATGGGCCGCAAGACCTATGCCTCGATCGGCAAGCCGCTCGATGGCCGCGACAACATCGTCCTCACGCGCGACGCCGATTTCCGTGCCGCCGGTGTCGAATGCGCAGGCAGCATCGAGGAAGCGCTGCAGATCGCTCGAGGATGTGCCGCCAGGCGTGGCGTCGATGAGATCATGGTCATCGGCGGCGCCGAGATATTCGCGGCGATGCTCGCGCGCGCGGATCGCATTTATCTCACGCGTATTCATGCGCGCCCTGAGGGCGATACGGTATTTCCGGAGCCCGATCCGGCCGTCTGGCGCGAAGTGTCGGCAGCGTCCGTTTCGCCCGATCCGCGTGACACAGCGCGTGCGACCTTGCACACATACGAACGGGCCGCCTGAGAGCGGCCCGTCCAGCTTTCAGAAATCGTAGTGTGTGCTACTGCTTCGCCGTCTTCTTTGCCGGCGTCGGCGCCTTCGCTACCTGCTGCGGGGTTGCGCGCACCTGGTTCACGAGATTGACGTAGGCATCGAAGAAGGCCGCCGAGATGGTCTTGCCGATCTCAGTGTTCGCATAAGCGCCGCCGCCGCCGGCGCCACCCCAGCTTGCCCGCGAGAAGTCGAAGCCCGCATCGGCCGTCGAAGCTTTGCCTGTCGCCGCCGCGACCTGGACGCCCGACTTGCCACTCGTCAGATAGATGGCAACCTGCGCCTCCTGCACCTTGACCGATATCGAGCCCGCGATCGTGCCTGCGTAGCCCGGAAGCAGACGGCCCATGCCGCCATCGACGCCGCCGGCATTCTCGTTCTTGGAGATCACGTCGGGTGTCAGGAAGTAGTCAGCGCGCGCAAGCTGTGGGCGCTTGCCCTTTTTCGAGACGTGCCGCTCCTCCATGATCTTCTCGAGCGCCTCGCCGCGGTCGACGATCTGGAAGCAGTTCGATTGCGCGATCATGAGGCGCAGGACAGACGAAGGTGCCGTGAGGCCCGTGCCTTCGAGGGCGGGAATCTCCTTGTCGACCAACGCGACGGTGCCGAGCGGCTGCTCGCACCGCGGGAGCTGGGCAGTCTTCTTCTGCGGTGCGCCATCCGCGCCTGTCGCGCTGGTCATAAACGCGTTATCGCCCATATCCGTCGACGAGCAGGCTGCCAGCGCAAGGCACGCACCAACTGCCAATGACTTGAGGAACATAGCCATCTCCCAACTGCTCAACTTGTCCTGAGTATCCCGCGACTCGGAACACGAGCGGGCGCTGGCGGACTATCGGCCCGGAATTTAACACTCGGCAATCGGTCGGCCACAGGATACTGGGGATCAGTTGCCGAAGATCAACGGCACTGAGACGCGCCGGCCACAGGCCGTGCCGCCTGTCCGTCGCCCGCGACGCGGGTCAGATGATCTCGTCCTCGTCCATGACCGGCTCGGCGGTGACATCGGCCGGGCGAGGCGCGCGCTGTTTCTGGCTCTGGCGCTGGTGCTCGCGGGCCCAGGCAATATGGAAGAGCGCGTCGCCCATATTGACGATGGGGAGTGTCGTCGCGCCGATGACGATACCGCGAACGGGCGAGCGCACTTCCATCTCGGTGTCGTCATAGGGATTGGCGACGCAGCCGAGCAGATCGCCCTCACTGACGGCCTGGCCGATGCGCCGCGCCCCGCGGAATACGCCCCCATCCGGCGCCCGCACCCACTTCGAGGCATTGGCGAACACCGGTCCGCGTCGCAATTCGCCCGGTGAGGGCTCGAGCTCGCCGCCGGGAAGCTCGATCAGTCCGCGCGCCGCCATGATGCGGCCGATGCCTTCGACGCCCGCTTTGATCGCGAACTCGTCGAAGCGCAGGCCCTCGCCGCCCTCGTAGACGAGCACGTCGACGCCGGCCTGCGTTGCCGCCGCACGCAGCGAGCCGTCGCGCTCGGGCGATGCCAGCACGACCTGGACACCAAAAACATCGGCGAGTGCGCGGCAGCCGGGCCGCTCGGCGAAGTCGGCGCGGATTTGCGGCAGGTTCACGCGATGGACCGCGGCCGTGTGAAGATCGACGCCGAAGTGCGAACGGCGGATCACCTCGGCAAGCAGGATGTTCGCAAGGCGCGCGGCGAGCGACCCATTCGGCGAGCCGGGAAACGAGCGGTTGAGGTCGCGCCGGTCGGGAAGATAGCGCGAGCGGCCAATAAAACCGTAAGCGTTCACGACCGGCACGCAGAGCAGCGTGCCGCGCAAGCTCGCAGGATCGACGAAGCGCAGCACGCGCCGGATGATCTCGACCCCGTTCAGCTCGTCGCCATGGACGGCGGCCGAGACGAACATGGTCTGGCCACCCTCGCGGCCATGCAACACGTGCACCGGCAAGGTCACGGGCGTGTGGTTAGAGAGCTTGGAAACCGGAAGATCGACGAGCGCTCGCGTGCCCGCCGGCACCTGCTGGCCGCCGATCTCGAAGGGCGCGCGCGTTGTCACGGCCGCTTCAGCTCCAGTTGCGCGCCCTGTTGCCATGGGCGCCGCGCTGCCGGACCCTCGCGGTCGCCGCCGCCTCAGGGCTCCTCGTCGCCCTCCGGCACGGGACCGCCGATGATGCCGCTCACATCGCCGCCGTCCTCTTCCTCGGACTCGAGGAAGGTCTCGTCATCATCGTCGCTGATCGCCTCGTCATCGGCGTCGATATCGACCAGCGCGTCGTCGGCCTCGATGTCGGGCGCATCGCCGGGTGTCGCCCCTTCGAGTTCGGGCTTCTTGGCCGCGGCGGGACGGCGCGGCTTCTCGGCCGCCGCCGGAGCGACAGCGCCGACCGCGGTCGTCGTCATCATCTCGTAGATCGTGCCGCAGATCGGGCACACGATCGGGTCACGATTCAGATCGTAAAATCTGGCACCGCAGGCTGCGCTTTGGCACGTCCGTTTGGTGCCACGTTCGGCTTTCATCGACATGGCTGGGCCTCACGCCTCGGGGGCGGAACATGTGGGGTTTTTTCGGGCTGCTCATTGCCATGGGTACCGGCCGGTGTCAAAAGCAATTCGCGAGGCTTTCCGGTGTGCCTTTTTTCCGCGATTTGGGCCAATCGCCGCTTGCGCCGCCGGACCGCGGCGCCTAGTGTCCGCGCCGCCTTGCGGGACCCGGCACGCGGCCGTCCTCCCGAAACAGGGTTCCGAAACATAGTGAGAGACCCCCAGCCATGGGCTTTTTTGCCGACAGCTTGAACCGGATCCAGCTCTCCCAGACCATGGGGATCTCGGCCAAAGCGCGCGCGCTGGCCGCCGAGGGGCGCGACATTATCGTCCTGAGCCAGGGCGAGCCGGATTTCAATACGCCGGAGAACATCAAGGAAGCTGCTATCCGGGCGCTCCGCGAGAACAAGACGCGGTACACGGACATCGACGGCATCCCGGAGCTCAAAGAGGCGATCTGCGGCAAGTTCAAGCGCGAGAACGGTCTCGAGTACAACCGAAATCAGATCTCGGTCGGCACCGGCGGCAAACAGGTGCTCTACAACGCGCTGCTCGCGACGCTCAATCCCGGCGACGAGGTCGTCATGCCGGCGCCCTATTGGGTGTCCTATGCCGATATCGTTCTCCTCGGCGGCGGCAAGCCGGTCGAGGCGCACTGCACGCTCGAGAACGGCTTCAAGCTGCAGCCCGAGGCGCTCGAAAAGGCCATCACGCCCAAGACCAAGTGGTTCATGTTCAACGCGCCGTGCAATCCGACCGGCGCGGCCTACACGCGCGAAGAGCTGAAGGCACTGACGGATGTCCTCATGCGGCATCCGCACGTATGGGTGCTGACCGACGACATGTACGAGCACCTGATCTTCGACGATCTGAAATTCTACACGATCGCTCAGGTTGAGCCGGGGCTCTACGAGCGCACGTTGACCGTCAACGGCTTCTCGAAGGCGTACTGCATGACCGGGTGGCGACTCGGCTATGCCGGCGGCCCGAAGCCGTTGATCGATGCCATGCGTAAGCTGCAGTCGCAGTCGACCTCGAACCCGTCCTCCATCACGCAGTGGGCAGGCATCGAAGCCTTGAACGGTCCCCAGGACTTCATTCCGAAGAACAACGAGGCCTTCCGCGAGCGCCGCGATCTCGTCGTGTCGATGCTGAACCAGGCCAAAGGCATCAAGTGCGCGACGCCGCAAGGTGCCTTCTACGTTTATCCGAGCTGCGCGGGGGCGATCGGTAAGACCACGCCGGGCGGCAAGAAAATCAACAACGACGAGGATTTCGTCACGGCCCTGCTCGAGGACACCGGGGCCGCGACGGTCCACGGCGCAGCGTTCGCGCTGAGCCCGTTCTTCCGTATTTCCTACGCGAGCTCGCTCGATGTGCTCGAGGATGCGTGCTCGCGCGTCCAGCGCTTCTGTGCAAGCCTCAGGTAGGCGGCGCGGGGGCTCGATTTTCCGAAGGTCGGAAGGGCGCGGTCACGCGCCCTTTTTGCTGATACATTTTGACGACATAGTTGAGTACGTTGCTCCGCTGCGGGCGGTTTTCTGGAGGGCATTGTCGTGGCGACGCTTTATCCGGTCATTCTCTCCGGCGGCTCCGGCACGCGCCTGTGGCCGCTCTCGCGCGCCATGTATCCGAAGCAGTTCATCCGCTTCTTCGATGATAGCGACCCGAGCTTTCTCGGAGCGACAGTGCGCCGCCTGCCGCCGTCGGACGGCTTTGCGCCACCCATCGTGCTCTGCAACAACGACCATCGCTTCCTCGTGCGTGAGGAGCTCGAGCGTGCCGGCATCACGCCCGAAGCCGTTTATCTCGAGCCGGTCGCCCGCAATACCGCGCCGGCCATTGCCGTCGCTGCCCTCGCCGTCGCCGCGCGCGATGCGGAAGGCATCCTTGTGATCATGCCCTCCGACCACGTGATCGAAGACGGCCAGGCATTCGCCGATGCCGTGCGACGGGCCGGGCAGGTAGCGGCGGCCGGCCGCCTCGTTCTTTTCGGTATCAAGCCCTCGTCGGCGCACACGGGCTATGGCTACATCCGGTGCGGCGAACCGATTATGGAAGGCGGCGGCGCGCGCGCCGTCGATGCCTTTGTCGAAAAGCCGGACCAGGCGACGGCCGAGGAGTACCTCGCCGCCGGCACGTATCTCTGGAACAGCGGCATCTTTGTCCTGCACGCGCGCACCTTCCTCGACGAGATGCAGCGCCTCGCGCCTGAAATCCTGGAGGCGGCAAAGGGCGCTCTCGCCAACGCGCGCGAGGATCTCGGCTTCCTCCGCCTTGACGGCAATGCCTTTGCGAGCGCGCCGGCGATCTCGATCGACTATGCGGTGATGGAGCGCACTCAGAAGGCCGCGGTGCTGCCGATCGACGTCGGCTGGAACGACGTCGGCTCATGGTCGTCGCTCTGGGAGATCGCCGAGCACGATGCCGCCGGCAACTATGCCCGCGGCACCGCGATCATGGAGGACGCGACCGGCCTCTACGTGCACAGCGAGCGCTCGCTCGTCGCCGCGATCGGCGTCAAGGATCTCGTCATCGTCGATACGCCCGACGCACTGCTCGTCGCCGACAAAGCCCGGGCCCAGGACGTATCCAAGATCGTCGCACGGCTCAGGAGCGAGGGGCGCCGGGAGCACGAGCAGCACGTGCGCAACTACCGGCCGTGGGGTTTCTTCGAGACGCTGAGCATCGGCCCGCGCTTTCAGGTCAAGCTGCTACACGTGAAGCCGGGTGCCAAGCTCTCCATGCAGCGCCATCACCACCGCTCGGAGCATTGGGTGGTGGTTCACGGCACGGCCAAGGTCGTGATCGGCGAGAACGAGCAGCTCGTGCGCGAGAACGAGAGCGCCTACATCATCGCGACGCAGTGGCACCGGCTCGAAAACCCGGGCAAGGTTCCCGTCGAGATCATCGAAGTGCAGATCGGCAGCTATCTCGGCGAGGACGATATCGAGCGGACGGACGACATCTACCACCGCTCGGCCGACGAGACGCGATGAAGACTACGAGGACGTGTCCCGCTTCGCATCGCCCTCGATGCCTGGATCGTTGGCTGCGACCCGCGGCGCAGTGCCGCCCGGAGCCGGCGTATCCTTCAGTGTTTCGGCGGGCGCGGGATGAAGGCGGTCCCAATCCTTTTGGAGCTGCTGGAAACGGCGATAGCTGAGCGGGATCATCGCGAGATAGGCGAGCGTCAGCACGGTGAGCGTGCCATACGGATAGGTCACGAGCAGGCCGACGAGTGCCGCCACGCCCGTCATGATCGGCAGGATGAGCTCGCCGCGGACACGCTCGCCCATGAGCTTTCCGGAGAATGTCGGAATCGTCGAGACGAGCAGGAACGCCATGGCGAGTGTGTAGAGCGCGATCAGCAATGGGAAGTCGCGGACATCCATCAGGCCGAGGCCGTTGAGATAGAATGGGAGCAGCACGGTGACCGCGCCCGCCGGTGCCGGCATTCCGGTGAAGTAGTTCGACTGCCACTTCGGCTTGTCGATCTCGAGCATCGAGTTGAAGCGTGCGAGCCTGAGACCCATGGCGCATGCGAATATGAGAACGGAGATCCAGCCGAAGCCCCTGAGGCCGGATAGTCCCCACGTGAACAGCACGATCGCGGGGGCGACGCCGAAATTGATGAAATCGGCGAGGCTGTCGAGTTCGGCGCCGAAACGCGACTGCGCCTTGAGTGCGCGCGCGAGACGACCGTCGACGCCGTCGAGGATGGCGGCAACGACAATGAGGCCGATGGCCAGCTCGAAGCGATGCTCGATCGCCATACGGATCGCCGTCACGCCGGCGCACAGGCTCAGCAGCGTGAAGAAGTTCGGCACGAGCATGCGTACAGGAATCTTGCGCTGGCGAAAGAGCAGGCGCCGTCGCCTGCGTGCGCCCAGCTCGCGATCCGAATCCCGATAAGGCTCGTCGTCCTCGATCAACAGTCTGCTCCTTTTCTCCCTTCCCCGATTCCGGGGAGGGCGATCATACGCCGTAGGCTAACCGTCGTAGCCCTCGATGATGATCACGCTCGCATCCGACGCCTCGTCGCGAATGGCGGCAGCAGCCTTGTACTCGGGACTGTCATAACAAGCACGCGCGACTTCGTAGCTCTCGAATTCGATAACGACGTGACGCTCGCCGATTTCGGCGCCTGCGCGTTGCTCGAACTTTCCGCCGCGGACGATGAACTTTGCGTTGTACTTCGTGAACGCACGCGCATTCGCCGCGACGTAATCCTTATAGCGGTCCGGATTTTTCACCTTCACATGGGCAATCCAGTATCCCTTGGCCATAGGCTGCTCCCCAAATTGAGTACACGGGCCGGAACCTTAACGGTCCGGATGGCGAACACAAGGCGGCATGATTTTGCCGGCTGCGTGAACATGAAACGGCCAGGCACATAGGCCTGGCCGTGCAAACTCCGATCACGATGCAACTCGAGGGTGAGTTCGCGCGTTTTGTTTAGTTCAACCGTCCTTCGAGTCCGTAGTCGCGCATTTTCCGATAGAGCGTCGAGCGACCGATGTTGAGGCGCTTCGCCACCTCAGTCATGTGGCCACGATAGCGGCCGAGCGCAAGGCGGATCATGTCGGCCTCCATGGCTTCGAGCGAGCGGATTTCGCCGCTGTCGTCGATCGCCGGAATGCCAAGTGCGTTCTTCCCTGGTTCGCGGGAGACCTCGATCGTGCGCGGGATGCTGTCCTCGGCGCCGAGCAGGGCCGGACCCGTGTAGGCCGGATGCGGATCGACATACTCGGGCTCCTCCGGCATCTCCGCCCGGAAGCCTTCGACGTGCGCCGCGATCTGCGGGAACTCGTCGACCGTCAGCTCGGCCTTGTCGGCGAGCACCACCGCGCGGAAGACGGCGTTCTCGAGCTGGCGGACATTGCCCGGCCAGGCGTAGCTCACAAGCATGTTCATGGCATCGCTGCTGATGGCCGTGATGCGCTTGCCCTCCTCGGCGGCAAAGCGCGCGAGGAAATAGCGGGCGAGCTCCGGCACGTCGCCGATGCGCTCGCGCAACGGCGGCACGACGATCGGGAACACGTTCAGCCGGTAGTACAGATCCTCGCGGAACTTGCCCTCTTTGACAAGCTGGATCATGTCGCGGTTCGTCGCCGAGATCAGGCGGAAGTTCACTTTGACGCTCTTCTTCGAGCCCACGGGGTCGATCTCGCCTTCCTGCAACGCGCGCAGCAGCTTGACCTGGGCGTCGAGCGGAAGCTCGCCGACCTCGTCAAGGAAGAGCGTGCCGCCATCGGCCTCCTGGAACTTGCCGATGCGCTTGTCGACGGCGCCGGTGAACGAGCCCTTCTCGTGACCGAAAAGAATGCTCTCGACGAGGTTCTCGGGGATGGCGCCGCAGTTGACGGTGATGAAGGGGCGGCCGGCACGCTCGCTTTCGCCCTGGATGGCGCGTGCGATCAACTCCTTGCCGACGCCGGACTCGCCTTCGATCAGAACCGGGATGTTCGAGGCTGCTGCACGGCGGCCGAGAGCGACGACCTTGTTCATGACCTCGCCGCGCATGACGAGATCATTGAAGGTCAGCGTGCCTTCGACCTTCTTCTTGATGCGCGTGATCTCGCCCTGCAACGCTTCAATCTTGAGCGCGCTCTTGATCGAGACGTCGAGGCGCTCCTGGCTTGCCGGCTTGACGACGAAATCGGCGGCGCCCGCGCGCATCGCGCCGATGGCGGCATCGATCGAGCCGTTGGCCGTCTGCACGATGATCGGCGGCGTGCCGGGCTTCGAGCCGAGGCGTTCGAGCACGGCCATACCGTCCGTGCCGGGCATGACGAGATCGAGAAGCACGATGGAGATCGAGGGGCCTTCCGGGCCTTCGAGAATCTGGAGGGCGTGTTCGCCGCCCTGGGCGGTGCGGGCGTCGTAGCCCAACCGCTTGATCATCTCTTCCAGGATGCGGCGCTGGGCGGGGTCGTCATCGACGACGAGGACGCGCTTGGACATGAGCATACTCACGCAACATTACGGGACACGTAGGCCGGCCAAACGATCCGTCCGGGGCAGGGCCCAAATTCGGACAGATCCTCAGGCGCGGCTTACTCACGGACGCGAGAGTGCCCCAGTGGGGTAAATGGATCGTTGCGAAACGATCGCTTTTGAATTTTTTCCGCCAACTCTTCGTGCGCGGCCGCCCTTCGGTCGCGGAGGCTATTGAAATACAACCCGAATCCTGCGTGGCGCCGGGGCGGGCTGCAACGTCGCACCGTCCGCCCGCCTTGCCAGCGCCCCGCAATGCAACAATTGTGGGTGAAGAAGACGGCAACCAGATTCGGGAGACCGCTCATGAGCACCAGCGACGCCGCCCTCGGCTCCATGCCGGAATGGGACCTCCGCGACCTCTATCCCGGCACCGACTCGGCGGAGTTGAAGCGCGACCTCGCCTGGGCCGCCGACGAAGCGGCCCGTATTCGCGCGGCGTACCAAGGCAAGCTCGCCGCGCTCGGCGGCGACGGCGCCGCGCTGGCCGCTGCCCTCAAGGCCTATGAGAAGCTCGCCGACGTGATCGGCCGCATCGCGTCGTACTCGGGGCTTCTCTACTACGCCAATACCTCCGATCCCGATCGCGCCAAGTTCTTCGGCGACATGCAGACGAAGATCACGGCGATCTCGACGGAGCTCGTCTTTTTCGAGCTCGAGATGAACCAGATCGACGATGCGGTGCTCGATGCCGCGTTGAAACATCCCGAACTCAAGCGCTACGCGCCGTGGTTCGCCGATCTGCGCAAGGAAAAGCCCTATCAGCTCGAGGAGCAGCTCGAGCGGCTCTTCGTCGAGAAGGCGACGACCTCGCGCGCCGCCTGGGACCGCCTGTTCAACGAGACCATGGCGGCGCTGCGCTTCGAGGTCGAGGGCGAGGCCAAGCCCTTGAGCCTCGAGCCGACGCTCAACCTCCTCATGCATCCCGAGAGCGCCCGGCGTCAGGCTGGTGCAGAGGCGCTCGCGAAAGTCTTCAAGAATAACATCCGCCTCTTCACGCTGATCACCAACACGCTCGCCAAGGACAAGGAGATCTCCGACCGCTGGCGCGGCTACAAGGACGTCGCGGATTCGCGTCACCTCGCGAATCGTGTCGAGGCGGAGGTGGTCGAAGCGCTGGTGAGCGCCGTGCGTGATGCCTACCCCCGCATCTCGCATCGCTACTACATCATGAAGGCGCGCTGGCTCGGCATGGACAAGCTCGCGCATTGGGATCGCAATGCGCCGCTTCCCGACAAACCCGACCAGCTCTACACGTGGAAGGATGCCGAGCGGATCGTGCTCGATGCTTATGCCGGCTTCTCGCCGCGCATGGCCGAGATCGCGATGCCGTTCTTCAACAAGGGCTGGATCGACGCGCCGGTGCGCGAGGGCAAGGCGTCAGGTGCCTTCTCGCATCCGACGACGCCCTCGGCGCACCCCTACATCCTGCTCAACTACCAAGGCAAGCCGCGCGACGTGATGACGCTCGCGCACGAGCTTGGCCACGGTGTCCATCAGGTGCTGGCGGCGCCGCAGGGACCGCTCCTCGCGCCGACGCCGCTGACGCTCGCCGAGACCGCCTCGGTGTTCGGCGAGATGCTGACCTTCCGCGCGCTTCTTGCGGCGACGCCCGATCCGCGCGAGCGAAAGGCGCTCATGGCGCAGAAGGTCGAGGACATGATCAACACGGTCGTGCGCCAGATCGCGTTTTACACCTTTGAACGCAAGGTTCATATGGCGCGCCGCGAGGGCGAGCTGACGTCGGACAAGCTTGGCGAGCTCTGGATGTCGGTGCAGGGCGAGAGCTTAGGCCCGGCGATCGAGCTGAAGCCCGGGTATGAGGTCTTCTGGTCCTACATCCCGCACTTCATCCATTCGCCGTTCTACGTCTATGCGTATGCATTCGGCGACTGCCTCGTGAACTCGCTCTACGGGCTCTATCAGGAGGCGCACCCTGGCTTCGTCGAGAAGTATTTCGACATGCTCAAGGCCGGCGGCTCGAAGCACCATACCGAGCTGCTGGCGCCGTTCGGCCTCAATGCCGCCGATCCGAATTTCTGGAAGAAGGGCCTCTCGGTCATCGAAGGCATGATCGACGAGTTGGAGAAGATGGATAAGGTGGTTTGAGTTCGCTACGCGCGCGCCATGTCCCTTCTCCCCGTCCTTCACGGGGAGAAGGTTAGGATGAGGGGCGGACGCCTGCTGAAACGTTTGCGTATGCCGCCGCCCCTCACCCCGACCCTCTCCCCGTGAAGTAGGGGGAGGGGGGGGGAGTTAGCTACAGCTTTAAGGCCGGCCGCTTGATCTCGTAGAGCATCAGCGCTGTGGCGACGGCGAGGTTGAGCGAATCGAGCTTGCCCGCCATCGGGATCTTCACGAGGTGATTGCAGACGGCCGCCACCTCGTCCGACATGCCGGGGCCTTCGCGGCCCATGACCAGCAGTGACGGACCCTCGTAGCCGCCGTTGCGATAGTCGGTGGCCGCATCGAGGTGCGTGCCGATGCGATCGCCCGGCCACGTCTTGGCCCAGTCGACGAATGCCGCGCGCTCCACCTTCGCGAGCGGCACGGCGAAGAGCGAGCCCATGGTCGCGCGCACGGCCTCGCGCTGGTAGGGATCGCAGCAGTTGCCGACGAGGATGACGCCATCGGCGCCGACCGCGTCGACCGTGCGGACGATGGTGCCGAGATTACCCGGATCGCGGATCTCGTCGAGCGCCACCCAGAGCGCCGACTTCGCGAGCGATTTCACTTCCGGCAGCGTCGACCAGCGCTGCTCGAACACGCCCATGAGGTTCTGCGGGTTTTCCTTCGCCGCGAGCTTCTCCAGCACCGCGCGCGAAACCTCCAGGCCCTCGGTCCCTTCGCGGAGCGCCCAATCGATGAGATCGCGGTGCGCAGCCCCATCGCGCGCCTCCGCGCCATGCACGAGGATCTGCGGCCGCCAGCCGTTCTCGCGCGCCGTCATGAGCACGGAAGCGCCCTCGGCAACGAACAGGCCCGTTTCGCGTCGTGCCTTGCGCATGTCGAGCGAGCGGATCAGCTTCACGCGGTCGTTGGTGAGGCTCGTGATGACGCGCGAAGCCGGCGGCGAGCCGCGGTCAGATCTCGAGGTCATCGCCGCACCAGCGCGTGAACAATGACGTCGGCACCGCGCGCGCGCCGGATTCCTCGCGGATGGCGAGTTCGCCGCTCTCGAAGCGACCGCCCTTCTCGGCAAGTGCTTCGCGGCAGAGCTGGTCGAGCATCAAGGCCGAGGCGCGGATCGCATAAGCCGTGAGGATGAGTGCGCTGCGCGGTCCCGCGAGCAGCGTCGCGCAATTGCGCAGCATGTCGGGAAGGTCGATGAAAAGATCCCACGTCTCGTTGTTCGGTCCACGCCCGAACTTCGGCGGATCGACGAGGATCACGTCGTACTGCCGGCCGCGACGCACCTCGCGCTGCACGAACTTGCGCGCATCCTCCAGCATCCAGCGCACGGGCGCATCCTTGAGACCGGACGCCGTCTGGTTCTCGCGCGCCCAGGTGATCGCCTTCTTCGAGGCATCGACATGCGTGACCTCGGCGTCCGCGTGCGCCGCGAGCAGCGTTGCGGCGCCCGTGTAGGCAAAGAGATTGAGCACGCGCGGGCGCTCAACGCCGGTCTGCTGCTTCAGAGCTGCCATCATCCAGCGCCAATGCGGGAGCTGCTCGGGAAATATGCCGAGATGGCGGAAGGCACTGAGACGGCACGTGAGCGTGACGACATCCTCGAGCCGCACCGGCCAGCTTTCGGGCACCGGCTTGTTCGTCCGCCAGCGACCGCTCTCCTCATCGTCGTTCGCGGAGAAGACGGCGTGCGCGCCGGTCCAGGCTTTTTCCTCAGCCAGCGGACGCCACAGCGCCTGCGGCTCGGGACGGTCGACGATGATCTTCCCGAAGCGTTCGAGCTTGCGGCCGTTGCCGCTGTCGATCAGCCGGTAGTCCGCAAAGCCGTTGCTCTCGATGAGGCTGAGCGCGGGCGCCGCCGTAGCGGCGCGCGGTGCTGCGGGCTCGTTGCTGAAGCGGGGCTTGGACATAGGCGAGCGGCTGCGGACCACTCCTTAAAGGCTGCTGGCGTTGAAGGTATCGCAGTCCCGGATCTGGCCGGACTCGAGACCACGCTTGAACCAGCGCACACGCTGCTCCGACGAGCCGTGCGTGAAGCCTTCGGGCATGACGCGACCGGTCATCTTCCGCTGGATCATGTCGTCGCCGATCGCCGACGCAGCGCGCAGACCCTCTTCGACGTCGCCCGGCTGCAGGCGCTTCTTGAGCTGATCGTTGACCGAGGCCCAAACGCCTGCAAGGCAATCCGCCTGCAACTCCATGCGCACCTGGAGGGCATTGGCCTGCCGCTCCGGAATGCGCTGCTTGGCGTCCTGCACCTTCTCCGCAATGCCGAGCAGATTCTGCACATGATGGCCGACCTCGTGCGCAACAACATAGGCCTGCGCGAAATCGCCCGGCGCGCCGAACTTCCTATCGAGCTCGTTGAAGAAGGAGAGGTCGATGTAGACCTTCCGGTCGAGCGGGCAGTAGAAGGGCCCCATCTGCGCGACACCCTGACCGCACGCCGAGTTGGTCCCGCCCGAAAACATCACGAGCCGCGGCTCTTGATATTTGCGGCCAAACGACTGGAAGATCTTGCCCCAGACGTCTTCGGTATCGGCGAGCACGCGTTTGACGAACTGAGCGGCCTCGTCATCGGGGCGCGCCGTGCGCTGCGCCGGCTGGCCGGGCTGCTGCGGCTGCGCCTCGCGGCTTCCCGGCAAGCCCGGGATGTCGAAGGGATTCGTGCCGCCGCCCGGCCGGTCCACGCGCTGGTTCTGCGGCATCTCGGGGAAGCTGAAGCCGCCGCCTCCGCGCAGGAGGTCGAGCGGGTTGATGCCGAAGAGCAGCATGATGGCGCCGATGATCAGCAGCGTCGTGATGCTGAAGCCGCCGCCGCCGCGCCCCATCGGGATCGGAATCTGAATGCCGCGTCCGCCGCCGCCGCCAGGAAAACGAAAACCGCCGCCGCCTTGCCCGCGCCGATCCTCGACGTTGCTGCTTTCGCGATCCGATTCGTCATAGCGCATGACGGTACAACTCCTGCCCTCGGTGTGCCCCGTGCTGCGAGCCCATGCCGGCCAACGCCGCCGCCGCCAAGAACAATTCAGCACACGGGCGAACACGGAACAAGTGGCGCGGCGCGCAGTCTCTTACAAGACCTCGCGGCGCCCTAGTGACGCGCGACGCGGAAGACGCTCCGCTCCTGCTCGTCGAGGCGTTTGACGAGATCGACCTCCCAGGCGAGATACGCGCGAGCGGCTTCGACGTTTCCATCGTGGCGCTGGTGCGTGTGGAATACGAAGTCGATGCGCGCGGCGTCGGGCGGGCTGTCGGGCGTCTTGTTCAATGTCTGGCCGTCCGCCAGCCACGCCTTGGGACCGCCGGTGAGGATCGAAATCTCCTTCACCCCGAGCTCGGCGAGGTCGAGGCTCGCCGCCGCCGCGACCTCCGCACTGTCGGCGATCAACACAATAGGTTGGGCGGGGTCCGTCACAGCCCTGGCAAGGCGCGGGCGCGACGCCCAGACCGAGCCCGGGATGTGTCCCTCGCGGTAATCCTGGCTCGCCCTCAGATCGAGTGCGAGACCCCCGCCGGACCACAGCAGCGCCGATAGGCCTTGCGGGGTTACCGCGTGAAGCGATGCCGCACGCTCTTTCAACATCCCAGGCGCGCGCGGCTGCCGATCGGCCGGAATGGCCGCTCCGATTGCCGCGGCGTTGTCACGGTCCTCGAGGACGAAGGCCTCATGGCCGAGCTGGCGTAGCCACGCCGCCACCATCGGTGCGCGGATGCCTTCGCCATCGGCGAGCACAATGCGTGCGCCTTTGACGCCGACCCACTGATCCGTTGCCTGCTGGAGCTGTCCGCCCGGCGCGTGCACGAAGCCGGAGAGCGGCGCTGCCGCGACCTCCTCGGCCGTACGCACATCGAGGAGGTAGGTCGTGCGGCGCGGATCGGCGAGCCAGACGCCCACGTCCGCCGTCGTCACGGCACGCACGCCGCACGAGGCTGCATGCGCTGCGGCGCGATTGCGGCGCTCGGCGAGCTTTTCCGCGCTCAGTGCCGGCTGCGGATACTTCTTGTCGGCCCCGCGCCCGACCTCGTATCCCGCGAGAAACCAGCCCTGCGTGCCGTTCTCGAGCGCCACCACCTCGTTCGGCACGCCGAGATCGATCAGCGTCTGCGCGCCGATGATGGAGCGCGTGCGGCCGGCGCAGTTGACGACGATCCGCGTCTTGGGATCCGGCGCGATCGCGTCGATGCGCAGTGCGAGCTCGCCATTTGGACAGCTTATCCCGCCCGGAATGTTGAACTTCTGGTACTCGGCGAACGTGCGGCCATCGACGATGACGAGATTATCGCCGCGCTTCTGCATGGCCACGAGTTCATCGGCGCTGATGCGCGGCGTGTGGCGCTCGATCTCGACGAGTTCGCCGAACGTCTTGGACGGCAGGTTGACGCCATCGAAGAGCGTGTATCCCGCAGCTTTCCAAGCCGGCGCCCCGCCTTCCATGATCGCGACGTTCGTATAGCCGAGGCCTTCGGCGCGTTTCGCCGCCCGTTCGGCAACGTCGTCACCGTCGTCCATCAGCACAATGCGCACGCTCCGCCGCGGCACCAGGCGTTCCAGATCGATTTCGAAGCGGCTGTAGGCGAGCGGCACAGCAAAGAACGGATGCCCATCCGCGTACTGGCCCGTCTCGCGCACGTCGAGGAGGGCGATCTCCTCGCCATCGGAGAGCATCTTCTTCACGGTCCCGGCGGGAATCGCCTTCGCCATCACGTACCTCGCCTCATGTCCTGGTCCGGGGAAACAGGGGAAGCAATATAGCAGCCCGCTCGAGCCCGTGTCGCCCGAAGCGTTGTCATGGCTCCGTCAGAAATGCGCATGACCTGCGCGAAAACGCCCCGTGGCCCCCCTTCGGACGCCCGCTTATAAGCGCCTTCAGGGTGGCCGTCCGTACACGCTCCCGGCGATTGACGAGAATCTGACGAGAGCCCGGGGGGCCGTATGTCGCGACCATTTCTGGTCATGTTCACGGGGCTGCTGCTCGCCCTGAATGCCTTCTCCTGCGACATCACGCTGCCGGCCTTCTGGTCCATGGAGCGAAGCCTCGGCGCACCGATCGAGCACGTCCAGGCTGTCATCCCTGTCTTTCTGTTCTGCTCGGCGATCGGCCAGCTCGTGTTTGGGCCGGCGTCGGACGCTTTCGGGCGCAAGCCGGTCATCCTGACCGGCGTCGCGCTTTACATTATAGGCGCGCTGATCGCCGCCGCTGCCGGCACACTGACCGTCGCGCTCTGGGGGAGGGCGCTGCAGGGCTTCGGCAGTGCCTGCGGTGCGGTGATCGCGCGCGCGCTCCTGCGCGATGTCCATTCCGGCCCCGAGCTTGCCCGCACCATGGCCTTCGCGAGCTCGGTGATCGCGCTCGGGCCGATCATCGCGCCGCTGGTCGGCTACGGGCTCGTCGTTGTCGGCGAATGGCGCGGCGTCTTCATCGGCATGGCGATCTACGGTGCTGGTCTCGCGACGATGGTGCTGGTGCGCCTCAAGGAGACAAATGCATCACCAGATCGCTCGGCAATTGCGCCGGCGCGTCTCAGCGCCGCCATCGCCCGCGTCTTCGCCCATCGCCAGTCGCGCTATTTCGTACTGCTGTCCGGGATCAACTCGTTCGCGATCCTTTCCTACGTCACGAACGCGCCGCGTCTGTACAAGAATGCCTTCGATGTGGAGGGCCTCGCCTTCACCGCCATGTTTGCCGCGACCGGCGCGGGCATCGTCGCGGGACAGTACGTGAATGCGCGGCTCATCGGCCGCCTCGGCGTCATGGCAGCCACGCGCTCCGCGGCCCTCCTGCTGTGCTCAACGGCGATCGTGATCGCGCTGCTGAGCCATCTCGGCCTCATCACCTTGTTCCTCTTCGCCGGGCTCATGCTGATCTACAACGCGTCCTTCCTGGTGGTGATGTCGAATGCCGTGAGCCTCGTGATCGATCCTCATCGCGAGATCGCCGGCGTCGCGTCCTCGACGGTCGGTTTCGTCTCGCAACTCGCCTCGAGCCTGCTGGTGTTTCTCACGCTGCCCCTTTTTCAAGGCGCGCTGCTGCCGTGGTCGCTCGGCATGGTGGTGGTGACCGTGATTGTCGCCGTTGCCGTCACCGCGTACCGGCCGAGGACGGATCATTAGCGCCCGTCGTTCAATTTAATTGTGCGTCGCATCAAGGCCTTGCCGGGACGTGCGCCCCATCGACAGTGCCGCCGACTCAGTCCAGAATCAGCAATGCAGGTTGGCGTGAGATCGTTCAGACGGTCCGCCCGCGCGCCGGGCGGCGCATAACGGGAAGGATCGAGCATATGGACGCTGCTGCAATCATCGTCATGCTTATCGTCGGTGCCATCGCGGGCTGGCTCGCCAGTCTCGTCGTTGGCGGCCCCTGGGGTTTGCTCGGGTACATCGTCGCCGGCATCATCGGCGGCGTCGTCGGCGGATGGCTGCTCAACGTGGCCAAAATCAATCTCAATCTGGGCAGTCCCATCGTAAACCAGATCGTTACGGCTGCTATCGGCGCCATCGTGGTCATCCTGATCGCGCGGCTCATCTCATAGCAGGTTGCCGCTGGCGGCCTGGGCAAGGCCCTGGCAGATCGTGTAAATCCAAGGGCGGGCGCCGGTGGCGGGCCCGCCCCTCTTGTTGAGCGGGTGCAAAGAGCGCAAGTAAAGGCCGATGGTCACAGTTCTCGATACGACGGATGGAAAGCGGATCGGCGCGGCGCGCCATCCGGAGAAGGCGGCGCGGCCAGACACGCCCGTGCAGCGCAAGCCCGATTGGATCCGCGTCAAGGCGCCGGGCTCGCCGGTCTATGCCGAGACGCGTAACATCGTCCGCCAGCACGGCCTCCACACAGTCTGCGAGGAAGCGGGCTGCCCGAACATCGGCGAGTGCTGGAGCCAGCGCCACGCCACCATGATGATCATGGGCGATACCTGTACGCGCGCCTGCTCCTTCTGCTATGTCGCGACAGGAAAGCCCAATCCGCTCGATCCTCAAGAGCCGCGCAATGTCGGCGAGGCCGTGGCCAAGCTCGGTCTGAACCACGTCGTCATCACGTCGGTCGATCGCGACGACCTGCCGGATGGCGGCGCGCAGCATTTCGCCGAGGTCATCGGCTGGATCCGCAAGCTCGCCCCTGCAACGACCATCGAGGTGCTGACGCCGGACTTCCTGCGCAAGGATGGCGCGCTGGAAGTCGTCATCGAAGCGCGTCCCGATGTCTTCAATCACAATCTCGAAACAGTTCCCGGCCTCTATCCGAGCATCCGGCCCGGTGCGCGCTACTTCCATTCGCTGCGCATTCTCCAGCGCGCGAAGGAGCTCGACCCGACGATCTTCACGAAGTCGGGGATCATGGTCGGGCTCGGCGAGGAGCGCGAGGCCGTCCTTCAGCTCATGGACGACCTGAGAACGGCTGACGTCGACTTCCTCACCATCGGCCAGTACCTCCAGCCGACGCGCAAGCACGCCGAGGTCAAGCGCTTCGTCACGCCGGACGAGTTCGAGAGCTACAAGCGCACGGCGCAGGCCAAGGGCTTCCTGCTCGTGTCGTCGAGCCCGCTCACGCGCTCGAGCTATCATGCCGACGCCGACTTCGCGCGCCTCCAGGCGGCCCGCGCCGCGCAGGTTGGCTGACGTCATGTTCGGTCGAGCACTCTGCTGTTCGCCAGTCGCGGCCCTCAATCCCCCTCCCCCTTGTGGAGAGGGGTTCGGGGTGGGGGGAAGCCCGACGGCCGCGATAGGCTCTACTGCAGATGTTCTGCGATCCGCCTTGCCCGCCCCCACAACGGGGGAGGGGAAAGAGGCGTTTCATCGTGAAGGGGCGCACTAGCCATGCCCTCCTTCGAAACCCGCCGCCAGGTGCCGTTCACGCCGCGTGAGATGTTCGACCTCGTCGCCGACGTCGAGCGCTATCCCGAATTCCTGCCGCTCTGCGAAGGGCTACGTGTGCTCTCGCG
>Ga0182740_1001039_pt1 | contig 20617 bp, 17 predicted proteins | sample eDN5th37CKraftBY_FD_128872 | JGI IMG/M metagenome (GOLD analysis project Ga0182740, IMG submission 128872) | Enriched backyard soil microbial communities from Emeryville, California, USA - eDNA 5th pass 37_C Kraft BY (version 2) (version 2) | ecosystem: Environmental > Terrestrial > Soil >...
CCCCGGCGGCGGGAAGAGTTTTTCGAGAGCTGCCCAGGCGATCTCCTGAATCTGACCGACGATGTCGGCCAGCCTGATCACATCGACGTTCGACAAGATCGACGCCACGAGGGCAGCGATCTGCGTCGCGCCGGATGGGTCCGGGATGACCGCAAGGATTTGCGAGACCCACCGCATGTCGACCTCCGCAGCCATCTTCACCAGCGGGGAGAACTGGTTGTTCAGCTCGCCTGCGATCTGGTGGGCTCCTTGTGCGTCGAGCGCAGCGACCTTCTGTGGCAGCAGAGTCAGGTTGTTGAGAATGCCGGGCAGGTCCAGGGCGCTCACCCCGGTAGCGACGCCCAGGACCTGGTTGACCACCACGGTCGGTTTGAGCACCGACAACACACTGGTCGCCGAACTGAGCGCCTCAACGGGGGTAGAGACCAGCGGTGCGACCTGGCCGGTCAACAGGTTCGCATTGTCGGCAAGCGTCTGGATCTCGGGCGCAGAGGACGGGAGGATGGCGGAGGCGTCCCCGGCCAGGGCACTCGCAGTGTCCGCGATCTCGAGGGCCGCATCGAAGGCACTTTCGAGGTCGGATTGCCCCGCGCGGGTGAGGACGTCAGCAGCGCTGTGCTCGGCGGTTCCGACCGGCGCGGCGACGAGCTGACCGTTCGCCGCGGGATTCGCTGCGCCGGAACTGAGGAGATCGGTCAGCGGAGCGAGGGTCTTCGCAATGGATCGGGCGGTATCGGCCACCTGGTCGATATCGACAGTCGGTGCGGTCAGCTGCTGCCCGAGAGTGGCCACCTTCGCCCCCAGAGCTGGCAGGTCCGCATCAGAGAAGTCAGAGGTCAGAGCCGCGGCGAGCTGCGTGCTGCCTCCAGACCCCGCAGTGGGGACATCACCGACGCTCGAGCTCTTGCTCAGGATCGACCCGAGCGAGCCGAGCAACGGGCTCGATCCCTTCTCGATCGAGCAGTACAGATCCCCCGGGTCGCAGATCGAGGCGACGCGGCCGGACAGGGCCCCCATTCCCTGGGGTCGAGGATCAGCGATGCCCTGCCCGGAAGTGCGCGGACCCACGGTCGCTGCCCCTGTCGTTCCTGCTCCAGGATCTGCCAACAGGCCGACTGCGAGTACACGGCTGGCGTCGATGGGCCCTCTACCGTTGCCGATGTCGGAGGCGATGTCGCCGGCAGCGTCCGCGCCCTGCGAGTAGCCGATCATCGTGAACTTCGTACGGGGGCACGAGTTCGCGACGTCTGCGAGCACCTGCTTGGCCTTCGACACCGCGTCGGCCTTGCTGTCGGCGTAGGTATGACCGTTGTCGAAGGCTCTGGCCATGTACGGCAACGTGTAGACCTCCACGGCACTGCCGTGGGTGTTCTCGAGCGCGTCCGCAATCGGCTCGAGCATGCCCACCGGCTGACTGGGGTCAGCGTTCTCGTCGGTCTCCCAGGTGCCGGGAATGAAGAGGTTGAACGTCGACGCGCAATGGGTTGGAGCCGCATGCGCAATCGCGGGTGCAGTGAGTAGCACGCTCCCGCTCGCGACGGTCGCGGTGGCAACCAGCGCAACGGTGCGGCGGGACCTCGAACGTCTGACAGGCATGGGCACCTCTGATGGCCGAATGGGAATGTGCCTGCATACGTTCACCCATGACCGGGCTTTTTCCCAACGGGGTGAATCGTTCATCGGGCCGCATTTGCGCCTATTGAACTGCGCAAATGTCCCGCCTCAAGAACACGCACGAAAATGCCGAGGGCCGCCCCGCATAGCGGAAGCGGCCCTCGGTGACCTTGCCTCAGTGCCAGGTGACATCGAGTTTGTCGATGGCATCGAAGTGAAAGCCGAACTGATCACCGTAAACGTCGAAGCCCTTGCTCTCCGGATAGTCCAGGGTGGCATGGCGTTCGAGGATTGCCACGACACGCGCCTGGTCGTCGTTTGCCAGTGCCATAGCGAGAGCTTGAGACTCTTCTGCACTGAAGGGGACGTCGGAGTTACCGAAGTCCAGCGTGCGGGTGCGGAAGTCGTATCCGGCTTCATCGCCGTTGCGAACATGCACACGGCCGGTGACGCGGATGGTGGCGATCTTTGGGGTTCCGTCCGGCTTGAGAACACCGGCCTGGTGCATGGTGACCTGAGCTTTTGCGGCTTTGAGCTTGGACTTTGCGTCGTTGCGCAACTCGTTGGTCTTTCCCGACATGTACTTGCGCACCGACGACGGGCTGCGACCGATTTTCTTCGCCACCTCGTTGACCCCGCCAAGCCGCGCGATTGCGGCGCGGCGCTGCGCAAGTTCGGCGATCGACGCGTGAGGGATGCGGTCCTGTTGCGCCCACCGGCGCAGAGTGCGGTCCGACGGAGGCTTGGCACCGGCATCGATCGCGGCCTGGCGAAGACCGTCGTTGCCGATCTCGCTGCGTATCTGTTTGATCGGGACCTTCGCAGTCAGGCCGGCCAGTCCACTACTAGATTCCTGTGCCTTGGCCACCCCCGCCGCCGCGGCCGCGGCAACCTTGACCTTCATGCCGTCGAGGCCGACGGCCTTCTGCGCCACGGCCTTCGACCGAGGCTTGGGAAGATGCAGTGCCATCTAGTCCTCCTCGTCCGGTGAACCGTACGCTGCGGCGATCGCGAGACGAACGTCGTGAGTGGTCTCTGCGGAGGCGAACGACAGCAGCATCTCATCGGTCAGCCCGACGTGCTTCTCCAAAGTCATCTTGCCCAAGGCATCGCTGTCATCGGCGAGGGTCTGCCCCTCCCCTACCAGGTAGACCCAGGAGTCGGTCATGGTGCGGATCGGCCAGCGTCCGGTCTCACGTGCGATGCGCATCGCCACTCGGCGGCCGCGCCAGCGGCAGTGCGCCATGATTGCTGCCCGCCACAGCGGCTGATGGTGATGCTGCATCCGGGTAGCGGTCCACATGTCCGGGTTGACCATCCGCCCGACGTAGCCCTTGTAGCAGGCCCCGAGGAAGCGCTTCATCGCCGCATCATTGGTGTCCACGGCGACGGTGCGGGCCTCGCGCAGGATCTTGGCCCACTTGTCGAGGGCGCGGCCTTGTTCTTCGTAAATCCAGGCTTCGGTGATGTCGAGATCGTCGAGGTCCAGGCCCATGCCGCCGTCGGCGATCGGTGCGCACAGTCCTTCGAGGCTGACGGTCGTGATCCAGGTCTGTACTGGCTGGTCGTCGAGCATCGCCGGGTGCGGCAACGGCAGCTTTGCCGGCAACGCGTACTGGCCCGCGGCGGGCAGTGTCACGCGCCAGATCCCGAAGGGCGGCTTGTCGGCTGCGGCTGCGGCCGCGGCGTCGGCGCCGGTGAGGTTGCGGATGCGGCCGTAGCCGAAGGACAGCATGCCCGCCGAGGCCAGGTACGCGGCACGCTGGTCGATGGTGACCAGCTCCGTAGCGCCATCGAGATCGTCGGTGTCGGGAATCCGGGACCACCCGGCGGCCGGCTCGAAGTCCCCACGCGGTGCACCGTCGATCGGCGGGATCGGGCCGCCGGCGGTGACGACGATGCCTTTGCCGGTGCGGAGGCGTTCGCGCCGGATCTTGTCCAGCACCGCAGCGCCGGTGCGAGCGGGAGTGGGCCCGGGCAGGGTGTCGAGATGCTTGACCGACCAGGCCAGACGCCGACCGAGTTCGCGGGCGGCGGGCTGGTCGTCGTCAGGCAGGTAGGTGCCGGCGGTGGGGTTGCCGAGGATACCCATGTCTCCTACACGGTTACCCCAGCCGAAGTCCTTGTTCCAGTACGTCCACACGTACGGCTCGAGGATCAGGTCGACCATCTGGGTGGCTTTGCCGACCTTGCGGACCAGGTGCACGACGAAGCCAGGCTCGCCCCGCAGCTCCCAGCCGGCGGCGATGAGCGGCGGCAGTGTCGCCGCGATGGCTTCAGTGAGTTCGGATGCAGCACGTTGGCGGAGCTGTTCGAGGTCGTCGACGTCGTCTTCGCTGCCGGGGTCGATGGTCCACCCGAGTTGAGCGCACGAGTCGATGCCGACGAACCACACCTGCGCGGTGAGTCCGTGCGGGGTCAGCGCTGCCCAGTGCAGCAACTTGTCCAGCTTCTCGATCGAGTCGACCGGACCGGTCAGGCGCGCACCGGAGGGGGTATAGGTGGCCTCGGCGGTGACGACGATCGCGTGGCCGTCGGCATCGGTGGTTACCGGCAGAGATTCCCACGGTCGCGGATTGAGTTCTGGTGCCTCGACGGTGGTGTCGGCCTCTTGTTCCGTGGCGTCTGCGTCGTGCTCGGGGCCTTCTTCCCGCGTCTCCGCATGCTGCATCGTCTCGGGCTCGGGCTCGGGCTCGGGACTATTCAGTTCTTCGTGATCGCCTTCTTCGGGGATTCCGAAGAGGGCGAACTGTTCTTCTCCTCCGTGGTCGGTCATCAGCTTGTCACCAGCTCACGTTCCTCGACGTGTTCGCGACCGAGGGAACCTTCGCCCAAGTCAGGCAGCGGCGGCATGGTGAAGCCAGCCTTTAGTGCTGCCTCTTCTGCCTTGTTGTAGCGACGCAATGCGGTGCTGGTGGCGACACCACCGGTTCGCTCGGCGATCGCCGCGAACGTCAAGTCCGGAGTGCTGATCTTCATCCGCGCGGTCTCGCGTACTTCCTCAGAGAGGCCGGGAACCTGGTCGATGAACTCGAGAAGCGCGCGGGTGCTCTGCTCAGGCGCCGGTGCTGTTTCGACGATCGCGGCCGTTGCGATGTCATCCGCAACAACCGTCTCGGGAGTCGGCGACGGCGTGCCTTCAGGTGCAACGGATGCAACGTGGTGCGCAACAGATGCAACGTCGTGCGCAATGAGTGCAACGTCGTGCGCAACAGGCGTCCGCTCGGACGCAGCGGCGGCGTCGCTGCTCCACTCGTCGGTCTTCGTGACGGGTCTGGGTTCGGCGGGTTCCGTTGAAGTCCACGCAATGGTGGGGGCCGACGTTGCAGCGGCACGGGGGTCGGCGCCGGAGATGTCGTCAGGTGCCGCAACGGACGTCGACGTTGCATCGGCAGCTTTGACCAGTTCGCTGTACTCGGTGAAGGCCGATCCGATGGCCTTGATGAGGATGCCGATGCCATGTGTGAAGGCCAAGACCAGCAACGGAGGGATCACCGCGATAATCGGCGCAACCGTCGGTGCAAGGGGGTTGAACCCCAGGATGGCGCCTCCGGCGATGGTCTGTGCAGCATCCTGCGCGGCCCGATAGGCGTGATACGCATTGCCTGCAACGCTCACGAACACCACGGCGATCAGAAGGCAGAGGAAGAAGTTGCGCCCTTTTGCGCTCCCGCTGATCTTGCTCAGGACGATCACAGCAATGGTTGCACCGAGGATTCCGCCGTCAACAATCGCAGGGAAAATCCAGGCGTGCTCAGCGGGGAGCATGCCTTGCACAGCGAGGTCCTTCAGGACGGAGAACGAAAGAATGAATGCGCCGGTGGTGATCCCAGCGGCGAGCAGTGCCGCGAGGAGCACCGCTGCAAGAAGTCCGTACAGCTGAAGTCGCGCCGCGCGGAGATTAAAGTCGGTCATAGATCGGGGTTCCTTCCACGGTGGTCCCGGTCGCAGAGACCCTGCCGGGTACCAGCCGGCGGGGTCTCATTGCATAGTGGCTGCTGGAGGATTCGGGGTTGCGCAATTGCGCAACGGCGCTGGTAGAGGTGTTGCACCACGTGCAATGTCCATACTTGTACCCATATCCCCTATGTCCCATATGGGCTATAGGTTGACTCCCTGCGCCGGAGGCGGGAATGCCTCGCCGTTGTTGAAGTCGGACTCCAGACGCTTGCACAGCTGCTCGATCGCAATGCGGATGAACTGCTGCTGGCTGGTGATGCCGGTGCGCGGGCGTGTGTGCTCCAGCGTTGCAACCATGCGCTCCTTCAGCTCCTCCGACACCGAAAGCAGGATGTCGGTGGTGGCGACCTTCCGCTTTTTCGGAGCGGGTGCTGCCGGCTGCGCAACGGGGGCCGGCATTGCACCAGCCTGTTGCGCAACGGGGGCCGGCGTTGCACCAGCTTGTTGCGCAACGGGGGCCGGCGTTGCACCAGCTTGTTGCGCAACGGGCGCTGGCGTTGCGGAGATGGCGTCGTCGGCCGCGAGGGATTCCCTGGCTTGTGCAAACGTGTTGCGCGCCCTGCGAGGCGTCGGTCGCGTGGGTTCTGGGATGCCACTCATCAGGAAGCCACCTTCTCGAGGATCTCGGTAAATGTCGCGTGGAGGTTGCGCGCCCAGGCCGGCGACTTGGGGTGTTGATCGAATCCCATGCCGACGTTCGTGAGCTTGGAGATGTCGGCGAGTTGCGGGATGAGGTCGCCGAGAATCGCAATGCCGTCCTCGGCCGCGTACTGCTTGAGGTATTCGATCGACTTGGCATGGTCGCCGCGACGGCCGTCGACCCGGTTGACGACGACGCCTGCAAGCGGAAGCACTTTGTCCATGTACTCGGCGATGTCGTCGAGAGCGTCCCGGATTGCGTCGAATCCGTCGAGAGCATCCTGCTCAGGCTGCACAACGACCAGGACGTTGTCCGCGGCGTACAACGCACTGCGCGAGACCAGATCGATCGCAGGACGGCAGTCAATCAAGATGTGGTCGTAGTCGCCGGAGATCTTCTTCAGCGCCCGAGCGAACGCCATCTCCCCGCCCGGCTTGGTGCCGAGCTGGTCGCTGACCGCCTGCAAATCGCCGAACCCGCTAGGAAGCACATGTATCGCTTCCCTGCGCGCAGGAATGATCGCCTCCCGGGCCGGAAGGTCCACATTGCGATCCAGAACATCAGCGAGCGATTTCGGTGAGGGTTCGGTCGCCGAGTACCCGGTGAGATGCTTCGTCGAGTTTCCTTGCATGTCCGCATCGATCAACAGACATGACTTTCCGGCCGCGGCCGCGGCGTGGGCCAACCCATTGGCGACGGTCGTCTTGCCCACCCCGCCCTTGAGGTTGGCGATCGCGGTGATCGTCATTGCCTCCCCTTTCGTTTCCCATATGGGTACTAATATTAGCTTATATACGCTCTATGTACTACAGAACAGCTGAACTTATCTTAGAGAAGATGATATGTCTCCAGCACAGCACAGATCATCTACCGGCAGTTACTATCTGGTTCGCATAGGTATGGTGTGCTCAACGCATCTACCGAAGTCTGTCATTGCAGCACCTCATGTGCGCTTTTATCCGCTCAGGCAATGGCTGCTGAGGCATTACCCCCAGCACTCCGATAGCCCCGGTGCGCCGCCTGGCTCCGCCGCTGACAGCCCGATCCCCTATAGCCCATATGGGCTATAGGGGATCGGGCTGTCAGCGGGGCTGGCTACGTGAGGAGGCCAGAGGAAGCGACGTGAACGTTGGTACGAGCGGGGCCTGTGACCTTCACGCCGCGCGCGACAGCGGCGCTGGCATCTCCAGAAAGACGCACGGAGGAAAAGTCGGCCGCGGTGACTCGAGCACGATCGCTGGCGTCCACCCGTGCATGGTCGTACGCAGCGATCTCGGTGTCGTCTACCGCAACGACGACGACCGAGTCGCAGGCACTGACTGCGGCGTAATTCCACGCGTGAACGGTGCATTGATCGAATGCGTGAACAGTGGCATGGGTGTAGGCATGGACTGTTACTCGTCCCGTGACCTCTACGAAGGATCTTCCGGTCGCAACGATCTGCGCGGTGGCCGGCAGGGGAGTGGAGAGGTGGATTCGGACCTTCGACGTGCCCACGATCCGCAGCGTCCACTCATGCTTCGCCCGCAGTTCCTTTTCGGACAGGTCGATTACCCGATCGCCGCTGTCGACCACGATCAGCTGCGCGCCGTTCCGAAGCCGTTCTCTCACTGAGTCCGCGTTGCGAGAGACCTTCCGCCTCTCGTCTACCGATCGACTGACCAGGACACGGGGATGCGAACGGGGGGCCTGCTTACTTCTTATGGTCACTTCCGTCCTCCTGCTCGCTCCAGGCTCACGCGACTCGTTTCGTAGCCTATGCACTCGTTGCCTTCAGGCCAGCGCTTTGGCTCGGCGCGGCCCATTTCCCAAACGCCGTGACGCGCTGAGCAGGTTCGATGACACGTCCCTCCCTGCGTAGTCATCCGACATGTACCGAGGCCAGAGCGCGGGCCACCTTCTTCGCTGCCAGGTCAGCTGTCAACTTCTCGCGAATCGCTCGTCGATGCTTGTCAGAGGCCGGAGGGGCCTGCTCCGCCGAGACGGCCGTGCGGGTCCGTCGGTGGGCCTTGATCATGCGGTAGGCAGCCTCGGCCGGGCATTCTCCGGCCAGTTCGCGGCCGTGAACCTTGCGCTCGGTCAGGGACGGGCCACTCCAGTCGAGCTGAGAGAGCCGGAAGGCAACCAATCTCAGCGGGGAAGTCATCGCCTCTGCTGCTGGCCACATCCAGCCTCGGGTCGCTCCATCGTGGTTCAGGACCTGTGCGATGTCGGCACCTGTCCAGCGAGTTGTATCGATCCCCGCTTCGACAAGCAGGTCGCAGACCGATCCGATGTGACCTCGACGTTTCCCGGTCGCTTCGTCGAGGCCAACGACGGCACGAAGTGCTGGGACACGTTCGACCAACTCTGCTGCTGCACGCTGGAGCGTCAGCGGACGAGTCTCGATCGGTGTTGAGTGTTCTTCGCCCGCGCGCTCGCGCGCTTGGTGATCTTTCCTAACGGAAAGACACACGAGAAAAGAACTACTAGAAGATTGGGGTGCGGAACGCGGTGACCTGCGCGGGACCGACGAAACCGGGCGGGAGGAGGATGCCCGTGTCTTCAGTGCTCGCCGCGCAGACCGGCTCCGCGACCGCCTCTTGGGCTTCTCGGGGGCGGGCATGGCTTCAACTGCCCAGAGCGGCGCAGACAGCGCCCACACGCTCGCTGCGCCGCTCTGGAGCCGTTTCGGGGCCTGTCCGTGGGTCTGGGCGTAGAGCCGCGCCGCAGCTTCTCGTTCGTGGCCGTTGAGCTTTTTCCCACGGGCGAGTTCTACGCCGAGTTCGAGCGTCTTGAGGACGCGGCGGCCGCGCTTGAGCTGGTCGGTCGACAGCTGCGACCGACCAGCGAGGGCGGCAAGGGTGGCTGCTACGTCACGGCCGGTGGGGGAGTCTGCGTACTCGGCATGAGCCGCGCAGACCTTCAGAAACGTCTCTGCGGCGATGCCGTGGCGCTTGAGGGCGGCCTTTCCTCGGACGGTGTTGGTAGCGATCCACTCGCACAGCGTCAGCCAGTATCGGCGGCTGTGCCAGGTCGGGATGCGGGCGCAGGCACCTGCGGGAACAGGCAGCGTCAGTGCGGCGCGCGCGCCGGCTGGCTGGGCTTCGAGAAGGTCCTGGACGGCTGCTTCGGCAGGGTCGTCCTGGCATTGAGCCGCTTCGATTGCGGCGACGTTCGCTACCGCGGCAGCGACGATCGCTTCCCATTCCTCGTCAGCGAAAGGCTGGGGGAGGGGGAAGTCAACATCACTGACCTCGGGCGACACGCCGGGGGTCGTAAAAAACTGAACGGTTGAGCCTGTTTCAGGGTGTGCGCTACCCTGAGACGTACCTGGCAAGGTAAGTCCCTTCGGGGAAGCAGTAACGAGTATCTGAAGCTCCAACTTCGGACACTCACCCAGAGCGCGATCGTCCTGCCAGACGATCTCCCTCAAGTGGCGAAGGATCTTCCAAATCCTTCGGCGGATCTCCTCCTGAAACCCACCCCCACCTGGGGGCTTCTCTTTTTTTGGGCTATATCACTGCACTGTTTAGTTGCTGGGTCATCCGTTGGATCACTCAGTCATCGGTGCACCTCCTGTGTTTTCGACCCACTACAGCACCCCACATCACACCATGCGCAGGACTCTTCGGAGTGGAGGCACGCATGGGATTGGTGAGACGCATGGAATGGGTCACGCACTCTGTCGACTTTGTGGCAGGACGATCGACTGTGCGAACGCGGCGACCTCTCGGATCTGTTCGATCGAGGCCGTTTCTGGATCGGACGCTACGAGGCCGACAGTGTCGGCAATCGCAGCGAACCCGCCGGTGACAGCGGGCTGAGGAGGGAGCAGGGTCAAGGGGCCGTGCATCTCGACCAGCTCGTCGAGGGCCCAGATGACGGTAGCTGCGCCTTCTCGGCTGAGACGGCCTTTCAGCTGGCCATTGAGAGCGAAGAGCGTCCATTCACGGCCGTCCCGATCGAGAGCAGTCGGATCGTTCCCCCCGGGCTTCATGCAGCAACCGACTTAAAGAGCGTCAGCTGGTCACTCGCAGCAGGCATCGGAGTAGGCGTCGAACAACCAGCCGCGCGGCGCCGAGATCGGCTGCTCCGGCCCTTGGTCTTCATCCCGCGCCGGTCTGCGTACTCGTCGAACTTCTCGACAGCGATCTCGACGCCCTGAGTGGAGAACAGTCGGCCGGCCAGAATCTGGTCACTGATCTTCTCGCCGCTGGAGAGCTTGCGTTCCAACTCTGCGTTGCACTGGGACAGTAACGGGCACTGTGCACACGCAGCGACGGCTTGTCGTAACGGGGCGGACTCGTTTCCGGTGACAGTCCACGCAGCACCTTTTCCGGAGCACAGGCCCTGGCCCGCCTTGATCTCACTGATGGGGGCTTTGAACCGGGTTTCCAGTTCCAGGCCGATACGGCGCGAGGTGGGGCACAGCCGCACGCTCGGGGTATAGACGAAGCCACACCGGCGGCAGCGGCCGGTGCCGCAGTGCTCTCGCTGCATCGCGCGGAGTCGGGTCGTGGAGTAGTTGCTGAGGGACTTGGTAGGCGCACTCGTCGCCACCTGACGCAGTGCCTCGGCGACGGGCGGGCACAGCGGCTGTTCCTTGGAATAGACGAAGTGGCAGGTCGAGCACGCGGTCTCGGTCATGTTCGGCAGGTGCCGAGCAAGGATATGGCGAGGATCTTTGCTACTCGAAGGTGCGCGCCGGGCCCCTTGGGGAGGGGGGGTTGGGCGACCCGTCACTAGGCGAAGGGGCCCAGTGCCAACTAACGTGTTCATCGCAGGCTCCATATCTGCAATCGAGGTCGCGGGGGGCTAACCCGCGTTCCTCTGGCTTGTCCGACTGCGTCAACAGTCGGCTTGCACTCTGAACGGTCCCTCAGCTGCGTCAACAGCTGGGGGACCGTTTCTTTTCTGTGCTCAATTCCACCACCCCCTTATCCTTATTCTATTCAGCCATAATTCTCTACCCGTATGCGCACATCGTATCGAGAGGGTTGCACAGTGTCTAGCGATGACCACTTCACGAGGAGGACGCGCACGGTGAGCCGTCGAGTCATACGGGGGTTCAGTCCGGACGCATTGCGCCAAGCGCGGCGTGAGGCCGGTTTTGTGCAGACAGAAACTGCGCGACTGGCCAAGATTGGCACCGAAACCCTTCGTCGCTGGGAGAGCGGTGCCGCTTCTCCGCAGGTGGACCTGCTCGCACGCGTTGTCGAGGTGCTGGGCGTGACGATCGCCGACGTCGTGTTGGTCCCGGAGGACGATCGCTACCCGGGAGACTTCCGTGTGCTGCTGGGTCTGACGCAGCCTCAGCTCGGCGCCAAGGCCGGCCTCCCCACCCAGACAGTGAGTTCGGTTGAGCGTGGCGTGGTTTCGCTCTCGGATGCTGCGGCGCAAAAACTGTCCGCAGCCCTCGGGATCTCGGAAGACGAGCTGCGTGCAGCACATGAGCGTGCCCGGAATAGGCCGCCGGGAGCACCTGCGTAATTGTCCCGCTCGTGAAGCCGTCGCGCGTCTCTCGATCCTGGTGCTCGCTATTTGCATGCCGTCCTCCGATTCCTGGTAGCTGGAAGCAGACCTCACGATTTTTCGTGGGCCTTCTGCTTCCAGACGGGAATCACTCACCGACTGGCGCGAGCACGAAGGAGACACTCCCCCGAGCAGAAGGGAACATACCCAGAGGAATCGAACGATGCAAGACTGTTACATACGTCACTGTAACAGTCACCCGTATCAGACATATGGCGGCTGATAGCCCATAGGGCGCGTCCCATAACCTGACCTGCATGGCACTTTCGGGGACATGGATTGCCGTCGACATCATCGGCAGCCAACTAGGTAACGACATCTTCGTGCACTCGGCCGCGGGGGAGCGCGTCGCTCGGCCGTTGCACAGGGCGAAATCGCTCGGCTTGGACAAGACCGGCGAAGCAGTAGTGAGGGCGGTCCTTTCCGCAGCCCTCGAAGGCCGTTCGATCCCACAAGTCGACGGCATGCACATCGAAACCCACCAGGTAGATGCCTCGGACGGAACACCGGTCGGCCTGATCGCCTGGATCGGGACCGACAAGCCCGGCCCGCGGCCGACCTACAACGCGTGGATTCTCGACATGGCGGCGATGACCACCCGGACCACTGGCGACAACCCGTCGCTCATCGGCGATGGCCGCGAAGCCAATGAGGAACGCCACGTCCAGTACCTGTTCACCTACCTGAACCCAGAAGACGCCTGGAATATGGTCGGTGGCTACTACGACGCGCTGACCGGCGAAGACGGATTGCTCATCGATTCCTACTGGAGCCTGCGGCCCGGTGGTACCTGGGTTCACTTCTGGTCCAGCTGCCGGCTGCGAGTGCGTAAGAACGACCAGCGCCTCCTCTACGGCCTCACCATGCAGCTCGACAAGCGAGAGATGCTCGAAGCGAACATTTCCTCGCTCGTCCGATACAGCAATGCGACGCTGCTGCTCGTGGAAGCCCGTCAGACGATCCCGATCACCACCGTCGGAAGGCACGCCCCACTGGGGGAAAGTCGCATTTCTCAGGTCCTCGAGCAGGTCGACCTTGCCGAGCTGGCCAGGCCGGACGCTCCAGAGGATGCAGAGCAGAAGATCACGATCGACGGTGTTCCGTTCCTCGCGGCATCCTTTCCGCTGCATTCGACCCGTGAGCGGCACGGCGACCCTGTGGCAATCATCCTCCTGGTCGAAGAACGGCACGCTGCTCTCGAAGAACAGCTCGCCTGACCTACCACCCACCAACCACCATCTACGAATCGTCAACTCGGAAGGAACTATCAGTGCGCGTTCTCGTCACCGGTGCAACACGCGGCATCGGCGCGGCCATTGCCAGCCAGCTCGTCAAGGAAGGACACACGGTATGGGGAACGCACCGCGGCTCATCCGTCCCTGACGGTGTACACGGCATCGAATGCGATGTCACCGACGATGCGTCGGTCGATGCGGCCTTCACGCACATCGAGACTGAAGACGGCCCCGTCGAAGGTCTGGTGGCCAACGCCGGTATCAACGACGACACCCTGCTGATGCGCATGAACACCGAGAACTTCTCGCGCGTTGTCGACACCAACCTGACCGGTGTCTTTCGCGTCGTGCAGCGTTCAACCCGCAACATGCTCAAGGCACGTTCCGGACGCATCGTGATCATCGGCTCGGTCAGCGGTCTGTCCGGATCGGCGGGTCAGGTCAACTATGCCGCCGCCAAGGCCGGTGTGGTCGGTATTGCACGCTCGGTGGCCCGCGAACTCGGCTCCCGTTCGATCACCTGCAACGTCCTTGCACCCGGATTCACCGAGACCGACATGACCGACGCTCTCGGCGAGAAGAACATCGAGCTCGCCAAGCAGCACATCCCGTTGGGCCGATTCGGCAAGCCCGAAGAGATCGCAGCTACGGCGGCGTTCCTTTTCAGCCCTGGTGCCGCGTACATCACCGGAAGCGTCATCAACGTCGACGGCGGTATCGGCATGGGACATTGATGAATCGATGGGGGGTCTTCTACCGGCTAGAACGCCGCGCCCCCTGCGATTCCGAACGAGGCTGGCCCGGCACCTCGACCGCTCCAGAGAACGGAGAACGAGATGCCGGGCCGGCCTCGTTTATGAGACGGGGAGGGAGTAGCTGCCAGCCGCAGGGCGGCGACGAAAATGCCTCCTAACTGCGGTGACGGCACGTCCCCAACGTTTACTGCTCGCCGCGCAACTCTGCATACGCGGCCTCGGCGACAGGCTGCGCCTTGGCGTACTCCGAAATGGCAGTTTCGTCGTTCACGAAGAAACGCTCGTCTTCGATGTATCCGCGCTCATCGGACTGCTGTACCGCCAGCGCGTACGCTGCCGGGTCGCTCGGATCGGCCTTCACGGCTGCGGCGTTATCCATGAACGTGTACGTCGCGACGCGCACCGCGTCCGTGGAATCGGCACCGATGTTGTACGTGAATCGCCATCCGTAGATGTCCGCGATTGCGGTCGCAGGCGGCGGCAGGGACAACCCGGACCTCCAGCCCGTTTCGGCCTGACCGGCAAGAAGAGCAGCTATGGCCTGTTCCGGCGTGCCTCCGCGTTCCTCCACCGCTTCGATGATCGCGACGGCGTTCCGCTGATGGATCTTGAAGAGGATGTCGGTGCTGTCTTCGCCGAAGACCGATACCGCCGGTGCTGCGGTCGTGCTCGGAACCTCAGCGCCGGCAGGAGCCTGCGGCTCGTCGCTGCCGCATGACACCAGAGCGGTCGCGAGAGCGGCGGTGATCAGGGCAGCAGCAAGGTTCTTCAGCTTCACAGGTCCTCCAGGTCAGTAGCGGATCTCGTCGATGAGCCAGCGGTCGCCTTCTCGCACGATCGTGACCCATACCGTGGTGTCGGAATCGACGGTATCGGCGCCGCTGCCGGACACCGCGGTCTGCTTGATGGTGGCCACGCGATGAACGACGGTGTCGGTGTCCTCGGGGCACCCGGAGCACTCGATACTGACGTCGGCGATGACCTTCGCTTGTTCCTCGGCCCACTGAGCCCACTGCACGCTGGGCCCACGCTCGGTGCTGGCGTCGACGATCATGCGCTCGGCAAGGGAATCGGTCAGCCAGTCCCTGGCCCGGCCGTAGGCATCGTTCTGGGTGCTGTCGGTGGCCGGATACCACGTGAATGCCACGGTCAGTCCCTGCTTGGCCGCATCCTCGGCTGCCCGAGCCGGGGGCGCTGGAGTCGTGATCTCCGCAGTTGTAGAAGGCCGGGGCGTCGTGCTGGGCATGGTGGGCGACGACGAACTGGTCGTTGAGCCGGCGCTCGCAGATCCCTCGACCTTGTTGGGGCGAGCCGTGCACGAATACGCGGCCCAGCCGATCACTGCGAGGACCAGCAACGCCACGACAAGTTTCCGTGCCTTCAAAAGGCCCTCCGATCCGGACAGAAAATGCAGATGAGCAGCATAAACGACACGTCCCCTTGCGCCGAATGGGTGAAACCCGAATTCATCAATCGCATGTCGCGGTGACGTTCGTAGGTGTCGGGCGCCCACGGGCGGAAGGGATTGCAGTTCCGGCCGGGGGCGCTAAGAACTTCTCCACTATCGAAAATAGGTCTCTGAGCAGCAAAGATGGCACGTCCCCTACATCACTCGGCGGGCTTTCATTCCTGGTTGGAGCGGTGCTTCGGTGACGACATCGCCGGTAGTGGGTGCATGGACCATCTGGCCGTTGCCCGAGTAGATCCCCACATGGCCGGGCCCGGCCGGGCCCCAGCTACCGAAGACGAGATCTCCCGGCTGCGCTTTCTCGATCGGAACCTCGACCCCGACGGTCCACTGCTGTTCGGAGGTCCGGGGGAGTGAGATCTTGCCGGCGCTGGCCGCATGGACCGCGAACGAGGTCAGGCCCGAGCAGTCGAACCCACCGCCGGAGGGCCCACCGATGCCCCCGCCTCCCCAGACATATGGCGTGCCCAGATACTCGCGCGCCGCCGCAACGACCTGCCCGTTACCGTCCGAAGCATTCGGCATGAACCGGCCCCGCGAGTTCGGGTTGGTGAAGGCCGCGCGCGCTGCGGTGATCTTGGCGACGTAGTTCTGTGTTTCCGCATAAGGCGGGATGCCTCGATGCAGCAGCACCGCTCCCGGCCCTGCGTTGTAGGCCGCCAGGGTCAGCTCGATCGGATCTCCCGGTACTTCGGAAATGTCCTGGTAGAGCGCGCACATGAAGTGTGCTTGCGAGATCACGGCATCACCGATCGAGTTCGGGTCCGCTGTTCCGTCACCATCGTGGTCCTTGCCCCAGGTAGCCCAGGTACCAGGCATGAACTGCGCCGGTCCCACCGCGCCGGCAGGTGAGACAGGAGCGTTCGGACCGTGCCTGAAGTTGTTCTCCTGCTGGAGCTGCGCGGCCAGAAGGGCCGAGTCGATCTCCGGGCATACCCCGCCTGCGCGACGCAGCCACGGCTCGAACTCGGCCGGTACGGCTCCGAAGGCGAGATTGCCGCCGCCGGCCATACCGAATCCCGAACAGTCGGCGGTCGAACGGGACGCGGCGACGAGCCGCACGTCGCTGCTTCGCTCGCTGTCACTGGTGTGAGGGTCGTCGGCGATCAGTGCAGCTCCGCCGTTTTGCTGCGCAATCTCGGGCAGCACGGTCACCGGGTCGATCGGTGTGCCACCCTGCAACCGGCCACCCTGCCAATACTCGAAATGTAGGTGTGGTCCGGTGCTGCTGCCAGCGTTTCCGATGTCGGCGATGTGCTCGCCCGCGGTAACTCGCTGGCCAGCGGTCACATGGATACCGTCGGCGAACATGTGCCCGTAGACAGTGCTCACGGGGGAGCCGTCGACGTTCGAGTCGATGATCACCCAGTTCTCGAAGCCGACCCCTGGCCCTTCCCCCGAGGACCCGGCGGCGACGACCACCCCGTCGAGTGCAGCGAGAATCGGCGTGCCAACCGGACCTGCCAGGTCATCGCCATGATGCTGCCCACCCCAACGCGGACCGAATCCGGAGGTGTGAGTGGTTGTTCCGGGACGAACCGGCAACTGGATCGGGCCGGAGACCGGCACGGACGCCCCCGGTGCAGTCTCCGCGGAACCGCTGGTATCGGTCGGCAGGACCCGGCACGGATCGCGCGGGATCACCGGCGCACCCACCGAGCATGCGGACGTGCCAATGACTACGGCAGCCGCCCCACCGAGCAGCAGCGCCTTTCCGGCGCGGCGGACACTCACAGCTGCCCCGGAATAGGGGTATCGAGTTCCGGAATCGGAATCGGACCCGGAACCGGGGTGGGATCGGCGGTGCGACTCGGTGTGGCCTCGGAGTCGTAGCGATCGAGCGTCGGCTCAGAGGTCGACGTCGGTGATACCGGAGAAGGCTTGGTCGTAGGGCTGGGCTGTACAGATGCGTCGTCCGTCGATGTCCGGGGCGCGGGGGTTGTCGTGGTCGGTCCTGCGACCTTTTCGACCTCGGACAGATCCAGTGTCGGCAGCGGACTGGTGACCGCCCACCGCTGGCTGCCATCCGACAGTTCCTCGACGACGACCGAGACCAGCAGATCTCCCGCCTGCGTCGGGACGCTCACCTTCGCGGCCGCGGACTCTGTATCGCCGATAACCGAGGTGCTTGTCGTGGGGCCGGCGATGACGATCGGAGTCCGCGGCCGCGCGGCCACTGTGGTCGGACCGGGTGTATCCACGGTGTAGCGGCTCAGCGCGCGGGTCCACTCGGCGTCGGAGAGCGTCGTGTCGACGAAGATGTGCGCGTAGGCCATTGCGGTAGCGGGTGCGCTGGAAGCGACCCAGGACGCCGACTTGGCGACCACTACGGACTCGGTGACTTCGTCGAGGTTGTACTCGATTGTTTTCGTGGGCGGCGCGCTCTCCACAGCTTCTATCGCGGTGCTGTCTACGGATCGAGGCTGCGGATCTTCTCCGAAGATCATTCCGGCCAGCGACAACACCGCGAGGCCGGAAACCACCGAGATCGCCAGGTTGGTACGTGAGTAGAGCACCCACCGTCGGATCGGTGCAAGCACGGGGTTGGGTCCGGACCTCGTCATCAGGCGTACCTATCCGTCGACGTGGGGCCGGACGGTGCAGGTGCGCTCCGGACCCGTGCCCGAGGCGCGGTGGTCACCGTCGATCTGGTGGAGCTGAGTGCCAGGTGGCGGGGGGATCGACTCGGTTCGCGACTGCCGGCAGGGGTGTAGACCTTCATCGGTGCAATGGCCGAGCGGTCCCCGCCGTCCCAGCGCTGCCCGACGCCGGCTGTCAGCATCTCCTTACGAGCTTGTCGATCCCGACGGTGGTTCTCGATCTCGTCCTTGTCCAGGCGCTTCCACACCGCGGCGCCGGATGCTGCGGCCCGCTCGGTGTCCTTGCGCTCGACGGGATTGTTTCCTCGGGCCAAGTCCCGGCTGGCCACAGCGGCGATGCTGGCGATACGTGCGTCGCGCTCGGCAACCCGATCGGTGCCCTGGCCCAGACGTTCTGTGCGGCTCTTGCGAGCGTCTGACCGTGCCTGTGCCAGTGCCTGCTGCCTGCGGTTGTTGAGGCCGCGGCCTTCAGGTCTGGCTGCGAATGCGGCCTTGGTCTCGCCGTCACCGGTGGCGTCGTTTTCGTGGGCCCGTCGAGCGAAGCGTTCGCCGGCCTTGGCTGCGACTGCCCCGCCGGGCCCGCCGATTGCTGCGCCTGCCGCGGCGAATGCCTTGGTCTTGAGTGAGCGTTTTGCCTCGCGGGCCTTGCGATTGACCATGCTCGTGTTGTTCTGGGTGAAGGTCTGGGTCATTCGCTTGAAGGGGCGCATGATCGCCCAGCACACGACGGTCAACAGGATCATGAACCACAGTCGCCAGGACCCGTCGACCTGGCCGTTGTCGACGCCGTACAGCTGCACGAGGGCCATCAGATACAGCGCGACGATGACGGCACCGGCTACGCCCCACAGGTAGGCGGTGGCGAGCATGCGCATGATGCGGGCCAGCCAGCCGCCGCCAGCAAGTGCGAGCGGCACCCACAGCGGCGCGAACAGGATGGCGAACCGGATGGCGAGCAGTGCGGTGATTTTGAGCAGTGAGGCGCCGATCCAGAGCACTGACGGCATGGCCAGTTTGAGCATGCCGATGAAACCGGTCGCCGTGCGGCCGGAGTCCTTGCCCTGGAACTGGTAGTAGGACAACTGATGATCGGTTTCCAACGACGAGACGATCTCGCGGAACTTGTCGGCCTTCTGCTCGGCGAGCTCGGCCTGGGCGTCCGAGTCGTTCTTGACGCGTTCCTGTTCGTCGTACGAGAACGCCAGCGAGTCCCGCAGCTTCGGCCCCAGCCCGGCAGCGTCCGTCTGGTCGTAGTTGGTGCCGAACCAGCCCTTGCGCCAGTCCTCGAGAAATACCCGATCGATCAGCACATTCTTCGGATCTGTCGGTCCACTCGTGAGGGTGCCCCCGCCGGAGCCGTTGCCGAATTGGACCGAGAAGATCTGGTCCTGGGTCTCGGTGATCAGGGCGCCGAACGTCTCGTCGGCAACCTGGACTGCTTTCTGCGGTGCACCGACGAACAGCGCTCCGAGCATCAGTCCGGCTGCGGCGATCGCCGAGGTCTTCGTGACGCCGGCGGTGTCGGCCTTGAGTGACTTCCACAGCACGGTCGCGGCGACGATGGTCAGCGCGATCATCAGCCACTCCACGTAGACCCCGCGCATGCCATCGGAGATGGAATAGACGATGCGGTCGAACTGGGCCAGGGCGGGTTTAACGCCTGCCTTGAGGGCGTCCTGTCCCGTCTTGGTTTGGTCGTCGAGCCAGAACGCTGCGGCCGCGAGGGACTTGCCGATCGTCAGGAAGGTGTTGCCGAGGGTGGTGTCGGCGACCGCGCCGGGCGCCTTGACCAGATCCTCGCCGCAGCCGAGGTCGTAGGTGTGCCATTTCAGCCCGGCCCACCCGTACGTCTCGTAGCCGGTTCCCCCTCCCCCTTCCCGAGGTTCCCGGTGGGCGCTGGACGAGTCGAACGTCGTCTCGACGGGCTCGTTGGGGAACTCCGCGGTCGGCACTTCTGTGCAGTCGAATCCGCTCGCGGTAGCTACACCGGTGCCCGCCGCGATCAGCGAGATGCCCGCGAGCATCAACACGGTCAGAAACCGTGCCAGCAGCCCCATACGCCACCCGAAACGGCGCGGGGAAGGGCAACGGCTGGTCGAGTCTGTTCGGAACCGCTCCGGGCTCATGAGGCACCGCCCATCGCAGCGCGGGTCGCCCGCGAGTCCAGTGCCTCGAAGACGTGCGCCAGGTGGACGAAGTGGGTCCAGTCCGAGCGGATCAGTTCGATGTCGTCGGCCATCTTCACGATGAACCGGCGGGCCTGATCGAAGTGCTCAGTGTTGGTGTCCGGATCGAAGGTGTCCTCGCCGCCGCCGCCGAGGTCGGCCAGCAGTGCTTCGTAGCCTTCCCCGGCCGGTAGGTTCAGCAATTTCAGAGCGCCGTCGATAGCGTGAGCGTTGCCGCCGAGATCGCCGATGATCACCTCGTAGGTCAGTGCGGATTTGTCGTCGCTGCCGTCGACGCCGAGGTAGTCGTCGGGTAGCTGTGAGCACACCAACGCGCGGACTTTGTATTTGCGGGAGTCGCGGGCGATGCGCAGGTTCAGGGTGCGGCCGGCGCCGGTCTGCTCGAGGTACTTGTTCTCGTCGAGGAACAACACCTTGCGCTCGTAGCGCGGCAGCTCGTAGACGAGCCGGTTCGCCAGCCACGCGGCCATGTGCATCAGCGGGCCGGCCATGCGCTGCTGCGGGGTCCACTGCGACGGGTCGGTACCGGTGGGAGGCAGTTGCAGTCCGGGCATCGTCAGCACCGTCAGCCGGATGTTGTCGCCTGCGATGTCGCCGGTGTCTCCTGTGGTTCCGCGCTCGGGGAAGAGCACTCGGGCTTCGGCG
>Ga0182740_1001040_pt1 | contig 20582 bp, 21 predicted proteins | sample eDN5th37CKraftBY_FD_128872 | JGI IMG/M metagenome (GOLD analysis project Ga0182740, IMG submission 128872) | Enriched backyard soil microbial communities from Emeryville, California, USA - eDNA 5th pass 37_C Kraft BY (version 2) (version 2) | ecosystem: Environmental > Terrestrial > Soil >...
CCTTCAGTCCCGGCTCGATTTCGTTCGTCGGGAATTTGTGGCCGACATAGGCCTGCAGCGCGAGATCGCCGAAGCCGATCGACTTGTCGGTGCCGGCGACGGAGAACTTGCCGTCCTTGAACTCGATGTCGCCTTCGGCGGCTTCGAGGAGATGGGCGGCAATCTTCTTGGCTTTCGCCTCGACCTTGTCGAGCGCTTTCACGATCGCCGACATGCCGACCGCGCCGGAGCGCGAGCCATAAGTGCCCATGCCGAACTGCACCTTGTCAGTGTCGCCATGCACCACCGTCACATTGTCGATCGGAATGCCCAGCCGGTCCGACACGAGTTGCGCAAACGTCGTCTCGTGTCCCTGGCCGTGCTGATGGCTGCCGGTGAGCACCTCGACCGAGCCCGTGGGATTCACCCGCACTTCGGCGGATTCCCACAGGCCGACGCCCGCGCCGAGCGAGCCGACCACCGCCGACGGCGCGACGCCGCAGGCCTCGATATAGGTCGAATAGCCGATGCCGCGCAGCTTCCCGCGCTTCGCGCTCTCGCGCTTGCGCTGCTTGAAGCCCTTCGTGTCATGGATATCCATCGCCTTGGCGAGCGAAGCGTCGTAGTCGCCAGCGTCGTAAAGCGAGGCCACCACGGTCTGGTACGGGAAAGTCCGCACGAAATTCTTCCGGCGAAGCTCCGCCGGATCGACGCCGAGTTCGCGCGCTGAAACTTCCATCAGGCGCTCGACCACGAATGTCGCCTCGGGACGCCCTGCCCCGCGATACGCGTCGACGGGCACGGTGTTGGTGTAGACCGAATCCACCTCGCAATAGATCGAGGGGATGTCGTACTGCCCCGACAGCAGCGTGGCGTAGAGATAGGTCGGCACCGCCGACGAGAAGGTCGACATATACGCGCCGAGATTGGCGATGGTCTTGACCCTCATCCCGACGATCTTGTTGTTCTCGTCGAAGCCGAGTTCGGCATGCGTGACGTGATCGCGGCCATGCGCGTCGGTAACGAAGGCTTCCGAACGGTCCGCCGTCCATTTCACCGGACGCGCCACCTTCTTGGAGGCCCAGAGGCACACGACCTCTTCCGGATAGATGAAGATCTTCGATCCGAAGCCGCCGCCGACATCGGGCGCGATCACCCGCAGTTTGTGTTCCGGCGCAACCCCGATGAACGCCGAGATCACGAGGCGCGCGACATGCGGGTTCTGGCTGGTGGTCCAGAGCGTGAAGTTCTCGGAGCCCGCATCATATTCGGCCAGCGCCGAACGAGGCTCGAGCGCATTCGGCACGAGGCGGTTGTTGATGAAGTCGAGCCTCGTGATGTGCTTGGCCTTCTGCATCGCGGCCGCGTTCGCGTCCGGATCGCCGATATGCCAGTTGTAGATGGTGTTGTTCGGCGCGACGTCGTGGATCTGGACCGCGTCCTTGCTCTGCGCCTTCGCGGGATCGATCACCGCCGGCAGCACTTCGAAATCGGTCACGATCTTTTCGGCGGCGTCCTTGGCCTGCGTCAGCGTCTCGGCGATCACGACCGCATAGGCGTCGCCGACATGGCTTACCTTGCCGGCTGCAAGCGCCGGATGCGGCGCCATCTTCATCGGCGAGCCGTCCCTGGAATTGACCATCCAGCCGCAGATCAGCGGACCGAGCTTGTCCGAGGCGAAGTCCTCGCCGGTCCAGATCGCGATCACGCCCGGCATCGTAGCTGCCGCCGACGTGTCGATCTTCTTCAGCTTCGCATGCGCGTGCGGCGAGCGGACGAAATGAGCGAAAGCCTGATCCGGCCTCGCGTGATCGTCGGTGTAGTGGCCCTTGCCGGTGATGAAGCGGTGGTCTTCCTTGCGGCGCACTGGTGCGCCAATTCCGGTGGCAGTCATGACAGACTCCTTCCCGAATTGTCGAAAAGACGCGTCCTTATTTCGCCATAGCCTTCGCGCCGGCGGCGATCGCCTTCACGATGTTATGGTAGCCGGTGCAACGGCACAGATTGCCGTCGAGCTCGTGACGGATGGTCTTGTCGTCGAGATCGTTACCCTTGCGATTGACCATGTCGATCGCGGCCATAATCATGCCGGGCGTACAGAAGCCGCATTGCAGGCCGTGATGCTCGCGGAAGGCCTCCTGCATCGGATGCAGTTGCGCTCCGTTGGCGATACCTTCGATCGTTGTGATCTTCGCACCGTCCACCTGCCAGGCGAACGTGGTGCAGCTCTTTCGGGCGACCCCGTCGACATGGACGACGCAGGCGCCGCACTGCGACGTGTCGCAACCGACATGGGTTCCGGTCAGCCGGAGATTCTCGCGCAGGAACTGGACCAGAAGCGTGCGCTCATCGACGTCGGCGCTGGTCTGCTTACCATTCACGGTCATCGTGACGGATGCCATGAAATCCTCCCTCGGCTTGAAATCGCAGTGTTTTTGGCTCGAAACCGGCGCGGTGGCTCCCCCCGGAGCCGAAATCTTGCCGTTTTCGGCAACTTGGAACACGAACAAGTCTTAACAGGCCGCTGGCGGCGGTCAAGCGGCGCCTTTTCGGACCGCCTCCGGAGCTGCTTTGCAGGATCGGCGGAGCGACTCAGCGACTCAGCGCACGGCGGACCGCTCTCGCCGCCACCGGCTCGCCGCACTTTTTTCGCGAAAAAGTCAGGATCGACCCGCGGACCGCGCCCGCCGGTATCAGCGCACGGCAATCAGCGTTAGTCCGCTGTTAGCCAAAGATCTGTAGGTAAGTTTTCGGTTTACGGCTTCGCCTTAAACCGACCGTATTGCGTAACGAGTAAGTGTACATGAAATTCGCCCTCGCCCTTGCCGCGGCGTTGATTGCGACTCCGGTCGCAGCTCAATCCCCTGTCAAGCCGACAGCGCTGCTGTTCAATGGGCTCGCGCAATATCAGCCGGGCATCCTCACCCCTCTCGCCCCGCTTGCCAGTGATCTGCGACAGCAGGGCTGGCGTGTCGTGATCGACAACCATCTCGGCATCTTCAGCCGCAGTGAAGAGCCGGTGTTGATCATCGGACATTCGGCCGGCGGCGCCCGCGCCTACATGTTCGGGAAGAAGATGGTTGAAGAGGCGAAATTCCACCCGACGATCATCACGCTCGACGCCGCCACCATATGGGGCGACGTCTACCGTTGCCCGGTCGAGAACTGCATCAACATCCACACCCTGACGTATCCGCGCATTCCGGGCTCTTACAATCTCAGCGCAGGCAAAATCACCGACTCGATCGTGACGCATGTCTCGATCCCGCTGAACGGCGACATTCGCAAGGCGATCCTGCAGCAGGCCGCCGATCTGTTGCGCGGCGGCTCGAATCTCTCGACGCTGGTTTCGGCCTATAGTCCCGAACCGCCGCGCGCCGGCCGTTCGCTCGCTGAAGTCTGGCGCCGCAATGTCGGCCAGCCGCGCGAGATGAACTAGCGCTCGCGTCCGACGCTTATACCGACCGGGTCAGCCCGCCATCGACGCGTATGTTCTGGCCGGTGATGTAGCCCGCCCCTTCCGACACCAGAAACGCGACCGTCGCCGCGATCTCGTCCGCGCTGCCATAGCGCCGCATCGGCACGCTCTCGCGACGCTCCTCGGTCGCTGGCAGGCTGTCTATCCAGCCGGGCAGTACGTTGTTCATGCGCACATTGTCGGCCGCATAGGTGTCCGCGAAAATCTTGGTGTAGGCGGCAAGGCCCGCGCGCGCGACGGCCGACGTCGGAAACATCGCGCTCGGCTCGAATGCCCACGCGGTCGAGATGTTGACGATCGCGCCCGCCCTCTGCGCCACCATGATCGGCGCGACGAGGCGCGTTGGACGCACTGCGCTCAGGAAATAGACATCCATGCCCGCGTGCCACTGCTCGTCGGTGATCTCGATGATCGGCGCGCGCGGCCCGTGGCCGGCGCTGTTCACCAGCGCATCGACGCGGCCGAACGTCGCCATGGTCGCATCGACCAGCCGCTTGATGTCGTCATTCGACTGGTTGGAGCCGGTGACGCCGATCCCGCCAAGCTCCTTCGCCAGCGCCTCGCCTTTCCCCGACGACGACAGGATCGCAACCTTAAACCCGTCTTTCGCCAGACGGCGCGCGGCCGCGGCTCCCATACCGGAACCGCCCGCGGTGATGATCGCGACCTTGTCTGCCATGACACGCGCCCGCGATCAGCCGGCCTTCACCGCTTCGGCGAAGCGCGCGAAGAAATCGTCCGCCATCTTTTTCGCCGCGCCGTTGATGAGGCGCTGGCCGAGCTGCGCGAGCTTGCCGCCGATCTGAGCTTCGACATCGTATTTCAGCAGCGTGCCGCCACCCTCACTGTCGGTCAGTTGCACCGTCGCGCCACCCTTGGCGAAACCGGCGATCCCGCCATCGCCCTGCCCGGAAATCTTGTAGCCGTTCGGCGGATCGATGTCGGTCAGCTGCACCTTGCCTTTGAACTTCGCCTTCACCGGCCCGATCTTGTTGACCGCAACGGCCTCGAACTCGTTCTCGCCGACAACGTTCAACTCCTCGCAGCCGGGGATGCAGGCCTTCAGCACTTCGGGATCGTTGAGCTTCGCCCACACCACATCCCGCTTTGCCTCAAGCGGAATTTCTCCGGTCATCGTCATCGCCATCGGCGGTTACTCCATCTTGGAAAAAATCAGGCCGCAGCCACGTAGTCATCGATCGGACGTACGACCTTGCCATCCACGATCGGGACACAGTCGGGCGGGAAATCCTGGCGGATGCGGCCACCCGCCTCACCCACCTTATCAAGAAAACGCGGCAGATGCGCCATCGCCCCGGTCGGCAGATCGTGCAGGACCATCAGCGTCCAGGGCTGCGCCCTGCAATGCGACAAGGCGGTTTCGACCCAGCCGTCCGGATCGGCCCAGTCGCGCGGGATCGAATTCCACAGCACGCAGGTGTAGCCGCCGCGCGTGAGATATTCGAGCACCGGACCGGACATCAGACGTCGGTCGAGATTGCCGCCGCCACCGAACGGACGGAAATACCGGTGCGGATGTATGAGCCCGGCCATCGCCTCCTGCGTGCGCCCGATCTCGCGCTCCGCAACATCGGCTCCGGTCTGCTGGCCGAGCGGCACCGAATGCGTCCAGGAATGGTTTCCGATCCAGTGGCCTTCGTCCCTGGCGCGCTCCGCAAGCGCGCGGCTCTCCGGCTGCGCGAGCTTCTGTCCGATGACAAAGAACGTGGTCTTGATCTGCCGGCGCGCGAGTTCGTCGAGCACAACCGGAGTCACAGCCGGCTCGGGGCCGTTGTCGAAGGAAAGGGTCAGATCGAACATGCGGCGGTATCGCCGATTTCGGCATGGCGAAGCAAGCCTGCATCTTGGCGCGACATGCCGGATTGCTCATACCGCATGGCGCCGCACTTGGCGGACCTGCTCGACGCGCCTAGTGTGCGGGCCCGATCGAGGCGCGCCAAGGTTTTGCACATGTCTACACCTCTGCTTCCCTCCGCGCTGATGGGCCCGCTGTTTTCAAGCGCGGCGATGCGCGAAATCCTGTCCGACAGCGCGCGGCTCAACCGCATGCTGCGGGCCGAAGCTGCACTCGCGGCAGCGGAAGCATCCCTCGGCGTGATTCCGAAGGGCGCTGCGAAGCCGATCGCCGATGCCTGCCATGCCAGGTTCTATGATGTGGGCGCTCTCGGCCTGGCCGCGGTCTCGGCCGGCAATCTCGCGATCCCGCTGGTCAAGGCGTTGACCGCGGAGGTCGCCAAAAAAGATCCGGAGGCGGCCCGCTACGTGCATTGGGGTGCGACCAGCCAGGACATCATCGACACCGCGCTGGTGCTCGAATTGCGTGCGGTGATCGACGATCTCCTGACCGAGATCGACCGCGCAATCCCCGCCTTCACGACGCTCGCGGAGAAGCATCGCCACACGGCAACCGTGGGCCGCACCTGGCTGCAGCAGGCCCTGCCGATGCCGTTCGGACTGAAGGTCGCGGGCTATGCGGCGGCGCTGACGCGGGCGCGTGCTCGTCTCAAGCGCGTTCGCAATGAGGATCTCGTCCTGCAATTCGGCGGCGCCACCGGCACGCTCGCCGCGCTCGGCGACCGCGGCCTCGATGTCGCGATCGCCTTCGCCAAGGAACTCGATCTGCCTCTGCCGGACGCGCCGTGGCATACGCACCGCGATCGTCTCGGCGAAGTGGCCAGCGCGCTCGCCCTCCTTGCCGGCACCTGCGGCAAGATCGCGCGCGATGTCGCGCTGCTGATGCAGACCGAAGTCGGCGAAGCCTTCGAGCCCGCGGGCGAAGGCCGTGGCGGCTCGTCCACCATGCCGCACAAGCGCAATCCGGTCGCAGCCGCCGCGGGCCTCGCCTGTGCGGCGATCGCACCGCAGCTCTGCGCGACCATTCTTGCCGCGCAGGTGCAGGAGCACGAACGCGCGGCCGGCGCCTGGGCCGCGGAATGGCCGACCTTCCCGGCGCTCGCGCTCGTCACATCGGGCGCACTGAATTCTGTGGTGGATATTGCCGAAGGGCTCGATGTCGATGACGAGCGCATGCGCGCCAATCTCGACATCACCGGCGGACAGATCATGGCCGAAGCGGTCGCATTCAAGCTCGCTGCAAGCATCGGCAAGGCGGAAGCACACAAGCTCGTCGAAGAGGCGAGCAAGCGCGCCCATAGCGGGAAGAAGTCGCTGAAGGATGCGCTCGCCGCCGATCCGAAGGTGACCGCTGTCGTGCCTGCCGGCGAGTTGTCGAAACTGTTCGATCCGATGAGCTACCAGGGGGTCGCGCAGCAATTCATCGACCGGCTGATCGCGACGGCGAAGACGGGACGATAAATGTCCGCACCCGGCCTTGGCCAGCTCGTCCCCGCGCAAGCGAGGACCCAGATCTTGTTGAAGATGCTCTCCGGATTCCCGCTTTCGCGGGAATGAACGGAGAGATATTGCACTCGCAGAAGTCACTGGAGGAACTGAATGCCCGTTATCAATTCCCACGACGGCTGCCCGATCGACGTTGAAGTCACAGGCCCCGACAACGCGCCGGTGCTGATGCTGTCATCGTCGCTCGGCACCACCAAACATATGTGGGATCCGCAGATGGCGGCGTTCACCGCGAAATATCGCGTTGTGCGCTACGACAGGCGCGGTCACGGCAAGTCGGGCGTGACCAAGGGCCCCTACTCCATGGAGCTGCTCTCGCGCGACGCCATCGCGGTGATGGACGGACTGAACCTCGACGAGGTGAACTGGCTCGGCCTGTCGATGGGCGGCATGGAGGGGATGTGGCTCGGCGCCAATGCTGGCAACCGCATCGACAAGCTGATCCTCTCCAACACCTCGACCTATTACCCCGACAAGACGCCCTGGAACACGCGCATCGAAAACGTCACCAGGGCCGGCAGCGTCGCGGCCATCGCCGACACGGTCATCAATGCGTGGCTGACGCAGACTTTCCAGAAAAACAATCCGGCGGAGACCGCGCGGATGAAGGAGATGATGATCGCGACGCCGGTTGAGGGCTATATCGCCTGCTGCGCGGCGGTGCGCGACATGGATCATCGCGAGATCATCAAGAGCATCACCGCGCCGACCTTGATCATCGCCGGCTCGAAAGACATGGCGACCAATGTCGAGGCGGCCGAGTTCATCCGCGACCGCATCAAGGGCGCAAAGCTCGCCATCGTCGACGCCGCCCATATCAGCAATGTCGAACAGCCGGCCGCCTACATCGCGGAAGTCACCGGCTTTCTCGGCTGACCCGGAGATCGATCATGGACGAAAAAGAACGCTTCGACACCGGCATGGCGCGGCGCCGCAAGGTGCTCGGCAATGCCTGGGTGGACAAGGCCAATGCCGGCAAGACGCCGTTCAATTCCGAATTCCAGGACTTCATCACCCGCTATGCCTGGGGTGAGGTCTGGACCCGCCCGCATTACGACGAGCGTACGCGCCGCGTGCTGGTGATCGGCACCATGCTCGCGCTCGACAAATGGGCGGAGTTTCGCATGCATGTGCGCGCGGCCCTGGTGGAGGGCGGATTCACGCCCGACGACATCAAGGAAATCATCATGCAGCAGGCGATCTATTGCGGCGTGCCGGCCGCGAACCACGCCTTCAAGGAAGCCGGCGAGATTATCGCCGAGCTTGGCAAGGCCTGATCTGGCCCCGTTCGAACCTAAGACCGCCATGCGCGTTGGCTTGGGCGATCCGCTGGAGCGCCCGCAAACGCCATGGCGAATACCGATCCCCGAACGGGAATGCCGTCCGTCGCGCTCTCGCGCGACGAATTCGTGCGCCGGTTCAAGGCGCGGTTTTACGATCCGCTGTTCGAACCGCTGGCGGCCGAGATCGACAGGATCGCCGACGCGGCCTGGACGGGGTACAGCGAGAACCACAAGTCACCGCGCACGAAGCCGGCCGGCGCAGGCTATGCCGACCCGGCCTACGAATTGTCGGACGAGTGGCGTGCCGCGAGCGAAGCTGTCGCATCCGCGCAGGCGCGTCAGCAGGACAAGGCATCACCCTCGCGCATCCTGATCGTCAACGGTTCGTCACGCAGCGATCAGACCTGCCCGGGCGAAATCTCCAAGACCTGGCGGCTTGCGAAGCTTGCGCAGGAGATCGTGGACAGCGAGCGAGGCTTTGAATCCGAATTGCTCGACCTTTCGCGGCTGGCATCCGAATACGGACGGGTGATCTATCCCTGCAAGTCCTGCGTCTCTACTGCGATGCCGCTGTGTCACTGGCCCTGCAGTTGCTATCCCAATCACGCGATCGGACAGACCGGCGACTGGATGGCGGAGATCTATCCGAAATGGGTCGCCGCCCACGGCGTCATGGTCCTGTGTCCGGTCAATTGGTACCAGGTGCCCTCCTCGCTCAAGCTGATGATCGACCGGCTGGTCTGCGCCGATGGCGGCAATCCCGATCCGACTTCGACGCAAGGCAAATCGGCGAAGCTCGCCAAAGAGATCGAGCTCGACGGCTGGTCGTATCCGCGCCACCTCGCCGGACGGGTCTATTCGGTCGTGGCGCATGGCGACGCGAGCGGCGTCGAGAATCTGCGGCGCATTCTGTCGGATTGGCTTTCGGACATCGGCCTGATTCCGGCAGGCCACATGGCGGAGATCGATCGTTACATCGGGTATTACGAGCCCTACGCGACCAGCCACGCGGCGCTCGACGCCGACATCGCGCTACAGGATGAAGTCCGCAATTGCGCCCGCGCCCTGATCGAGGGTGTGCGGCTCAGGCGCAGCGGCGAGTTGAAGTCGCCGGATCGCGGATTGCGCGAGGTGCGCCCGAAATAGCGATCAATTGCGTCCGGGCGCAAACCAGGGCCCGGTCGGCCGTACGATCCGCGCGGGTTCGACCACGAGGCCGCCGGCATCGCGAAGGTCGTCCCAGCGGCGGGCATCAGCCTCATGGCGCAGCGCCGGTGTGACGATGGTGCTGTCAGCCCGCTTCCGGCGTGCCGCATAGCGCTCCCACAGCCGGTCCAAGAATGTCGGCTGGACGGTTTCAGTGTCCGGCAGACGTTCGATCATCGACAGCGTGGCCGCGAGGCCGACCAGCCAGAGTGGCAGCCGCTCCTGGACCAGGATTTCGGTCGCACCCTTCAGCATTGCGGGCGTCGCCGCAATGATCGTCACGATCACGACGAGGATCAGCGCTGCATCGAGCAGGTCGTGCGAGATGCACCCGCCCCGTAGCACGCCGAGGCGGGTCGCGAGATGCAGCGTGAAAACAAATGCAATGGTGAGATAGACGCCGCCGAAGAACGCGGCGAGATTGTACAGCCCGTATCCGCTCAAACCGAATACACGGCCGATGCCGTGAACAAGGTTGGCAAACGGAACCTGGTCGAGGCCATAGATCGGTGACGACAGAACCCTGAACGCCTCGAAGCCGAACACCAGCACAAAGTCGAGCGCGATGATCGTGATCAGAACCGGGATCGCTCTCGGAAGCCACCGCATTGTTCGCACCCCCGGTTTTGCCTCGGTTTTTCAGGGAGCCGGACTCTCTGCTGTTTACGATTGCCGCTTCAATGGAAAGGTTTTGTTTAGGTTAAGGGCGCCCCTGGCGATGTTACCGTCGTCAGGCGGCCGCATGCGCGCACCGCCTTGCGCCGCGGCCATTAACCCAGTTGCGCGGCCCGGAAGTCCTGCGGGCTCATGCCGGTCTGCTTGCGGAAGAAGCGCGCGAAATGCGACGGATCGGCAAAGCCGAGTTCGTACGCAATCTCGTGGATCGCCCGGCCGGTAAACACCAGTTCGCGCTTGGCCTCGGTCAGCACCCGTTGCCGGATCAGATGTCCCGCCGTCACGCCCGCTGCCCGCTTGACGTGATCGTTCAGACGGTCCGCGGTCATGTTGAGCGCGGACGCGTAGAATCCGATCTGCCGCTCTTTCCGGAAATTGTCCTCGACCATCCGTTGCAGCGTATCGACCGTAGTGTCGGCCGGCGCGAGCGTCACGGCGCCGGTGCGCGCACGGCTCGCCGATTGCCGCCCGACCTCAATCGCGATCAGCGCAAGCAGGGCCCGCATCGCGAGGCGATGATTGTCGCGCGCAAGAAACATCTCCTGGCTCAGGTCTTCGCACAGCTTTGCGAGACGGCCGTCGCGTGCCGGGCTGAGCGCGATGATCGGTTCTGCCGCGAGCGCCTTGAGCTGCGCGATCGCCTCCCCCGACCGCTGCCCGAGCAGCGAGGCGACATCCTCGCTGAAGCTCATCACGAAGCCGTCGGTAACGTTCGCGTGGAAGCGGAAGCCATGCGCCACATTGGGCGCGATGATGATCGCGCAGGGCGCGGTGAACGGCTTGATCGAGGCCTCGAGCGTCATTTCCCCGCCACCGCTCTCGACCAGAAGAATCTGGAACAGGTTGCGATGACGATGCGCGCGGATCAGCCAGTCGTGCAGTGAGGATCGCGATGCGATGCTTTCGACATGAATGAAGTCGAACGCCTGATCGTCAGGCGGATCGCCGTAGAGATGGAACAGTGGGAGCCCGGCGCTCATGAGCCCAGATTAAACGCGTTCGGTCGGCCGGCCAACCGCCTGTCTGACGAGCCAACATGGAAAAGCCTCGCCGCTAGGCGAGGCCTTCCGTGCAACCGTCTTGTTGCAGTGCAGCGTTAGCGGCTTTGCTGCTGACCGGGCTTCTGCTGGCCGCCATGCTGGCCACCCTGCCCCGGATTCTGGGTCTGCTGGCCGGGCTTCTGCTGTCCGCCGCCGTGCTGGCCGCCCTGATTCGGGTTGCTCTGCTGCTGCTGACCTTGGTTACGCTCGTTAGACATTGGAGGCTCCTGGTTTACCCGCCCCTGCACCGATAACGCAGCGCAAACGGCGGCCGTTCCGTGCGGAGTCACACGAAGGTTTGACTCAATCCGCCCATGAAATGTGGGGTTCCGCCACAATTCGGAGGCAGCGCGGCGCCTGTGCACGGCCCACCTGCGCGGCACACCGCGGGCGCGCGTCGCGTTGCCGCCCCGCACCCCCGCTGCTAAGACTTAACGAGTCTTTCAGGCGCGAGTTTTCAGGCGCGAATTTTGCAGGCGCAGGTTTGCAACTTGAACGCAACCTGAACCTTGCACCTGATCGCGGGGGCCGGATGCGACACTCCGGGGGGAAGGCGCGCCGACATGGAAGTTTTTGTCCAGCAATTGATCAACGGCATCACGCTGGGATCGATCTACGGTTTGATCGCGATCGGCTACACCATGGTGTTCGGCATCATCGGCATGGTCAACTTCGCGCATGGCGACGTCTTCATGGTGTCGGCCTTCGTCGCGCTGATCACCGTGCTCGTGCTGTCGACGGTGCTCGGCATCTCCTCGATCTTCCTGACGCTGTTTGTCGTGCTGATCGTCGGGATGCTGATCACGTCGCTCCTGAGCTGGGCCATTGAGCGCGTCGCCTACCGGCCGCTGCGCGGCTCGTTCCGGCTCGCGCCGCTGATCTCCGCGATCGGCATGTCGATCTTCCTGATGAATTTCGTGCAGGTCGCGCAGGGTCCGCGCAACAAGTCGATCCCGCCGATGGTCACGGACGTGTTCGTCCTGATGGACAGCGGCAATTACACTGTCACCCTCTCCTACCGGCAATTGATCATCTGGGGCGTGACGGCGCTCCTCCTCGCCGCGTTCTGGTATCTGGTGGCAAAGACGCCGCTCGGCCGCGCGCAACGCGCCACCGAGCAGGATCCGAAGATGGCAGCCCTGCTCGGCGTCGATGTCGATCGCACGATCTCGCTGACCTTCGTGATCGGGGCCGCGCTCGCGGCGGTCGCCGGTACCATGTATCTCATGTATTACGGCGTGGTCAGTTTCGCCGACGGCTTCGTGCCGGGCATCAAGGCTTTCACCGCGGCGGTTCTCGGCGGTATCGGTTCGCTGCCGGGCGCGGTGATTGGCGGGCTCCTGATCGGGCTGATCGAAACCTTCTGGTCCGCCTATTTCTCGATCGACTACAAGGATGTCGCCGCGTTCTCGATCCTGGCGATCGTGCTGATCTTCCTGCCGCAAGGCCTGCTCGGCCGGCCCGAGGTCGAAAAGGTCTGACATGCCGGAGCCTGTGCCAGCGCGCGTCGACATTCAGCGCGCGATCCGCGAGGCGATCGTTGCCGGTCTGGTCGCATTCGGCATCCTGCTGCCGCTGATCGGCCTGCAGACCACCGTCAATATCCGCAACGAACTCGTCCTCAACCCGCGGCCCTACCTGTTGGCGGTGATGGTCGCCTTCGTGGTCGGCATCAGCCTCCTGATGTCGCTCGTGGTTCATCCGCTCGCGGCGCGGCGGGCCGCCGCGCGCACCGAGGGCGCCAGCATCAAAGCGGCCGAAACGCGCGCCAGGATCGCAAGGATCGCCGCGCCCTTCGCGCTCGGCTTCGCCTTCATGTTTCCGGTGATCGTAATCGCGTTCGGCGGCCTTGCGGGATCGGTCAAGTGGATCGACAATTTCGGCATCCAGATCCTGATTTACATCATGCTGGGGCTCGGGCTGAACATCGTGGTCGGCCTCGCGGGCCTCCTCGATCTCGGCTATGTCGCGTTTTACGCAGTCGGCGCCTATTCCTATGCGCTGCTTGCGAAAACCTTCGGCTTCTCGTTCTGGATGCTGCTGCCGCTCGCCGGCATTCTCGCCGCCTTCTGGGGCATCCTCCTGGGCTTTCCGGTGCTGCGATTGCGCGGCGATTATCTTGCGATCGTGACGCTCGCTTTCGGCGAGATCATCCGCCTCGTGCTGATCAACTGGGTCGACCTCACCGGCGGCTATGCCGGCATCTCCGGAATTCCGCGGCCGACCTTCTTCGGCATTCCGTTCAACGCCAATGACGACGGCTTCGCCGCGGTGTTCGGGCTTGAATTCTCGCCGGTCTACCGGACGATCTTTTTCTATTACCTGATCCTCTGCCTCGTGCTGCTCACCGCTTTCGTCACCTGGCGGCTGCGCAGACTGCCGATCGGCCGCGCCTGGGAGGCGCTGCGCGAGGACGAGATCGCCTGCCGGGCACTTGGCATCGACACCACCAAGACCAAGCTGTCCGCGTTCGCCATCGGCGCGATGTTCGGAGGCTTCGGCGGTTCGTTCTTCGCCGCGCGGCAAGGCTTCATCTCGCCCGAGAGCTTCACCTTCATGGAATCGGCGATGATCCTCGCCATCGTCGTGCTCGGCGGCATGGGAAGCCAGGCCGGCGTCGCGATCGCCGCCATCCTGATGATCGGCGGCACCGAATATCTGCGCGAACTGGACTTTCTGAAGAGCGTGTTCGGCAGCCAGTTCGATCCGACGCATTACCGCATGCTGCTGTTCGGCCTCGGCATGGTGCTGATCATGATCTGGAAGCCGCGCGGCCTGATCTCCACGCGCGATCCCACGGCGTTCCTGCACGAGAAGAAAACCATTGCCGCAAAATTCGTGAAGGAAGGCCGCGGATGAGCCTCGCGCACGATGTCCTGCGCGTCGAGCACCTCACCATGCGCTTTGGTGGGCTGGTCGCGGTGCATGACCTCAGCTTCGTCGCGCGCCACGGCGAGATCACCGCGCTGATCGGGCCGAACGGCGCCGGCAAGACCACGGTGTTCAACTGCATCACCGGCTTCTACCGACCGACCGAGGGCCGCATCGCCCTGCAGAGCGGCGATCCATCGGTCTGGCAACACATCGACGCATTGACGGCGAGCCCGGCGCAAAGTCGCGTCCGCAGGAAGGGCGCGCTGTACCTCCTCGAGCGCATGCCGGACCATTCCGTCGCGCGGCAGGCACGGGTCGCGCGCACGTTCCAGAATATCCGGCTGTTCCGCGGCATGACCGTTCTGGAGAATCTCCTGGTCGCGCAGCACAACCCGCTGATGCGCGCATCCGGTTTCTCGATCTTCGGCATTCTCGGGCTGACGCCGTTCCGCAAGGCCGAGAGGTCCGCAATCGAGCGAGCGACGCAGTGGCTGGAGACCATCGGCCTGATCGATCGCGCCGACGATCCCGCGGGCGACCTGCCCTATGGAGATCAGCGCCGTCTCGAGATCGCGCGCGCCATGTGCACCGAGCCCGTCCTGTTGTGTCTCGACGAGCCGGCCGCGGGTCTCAATCCACGCGAAAGCGCCGACCTGTCCGAACTGCTGATTTCGATCCGCGACCGGCACAAGACCGCGGTGCTTCTGATCGAGCACGACATGTCGGTGGTAATGCAGATTTCCGACCATGTTGTCGTGCTCGATTACGGCGAGAAAATCTCGGACGGCACCTGCGAGGAGGTGAAGAACGATCCGAACGTAATCGCCGCCTATCTCGGCGTCGAACAGGAAGAGGTGGAAACGGTCGCGACGGAGGTCGGGCTGTGACACCTCCGTCAAACCAATCGAGCGCCCCGCTCCTCTCCATCCGTGGCGTCACCACGAAATACGGCAACATCGTCGCGCTGCGCGGTGTCGATCTCGACGTTTATCCCGGCGAAATCGTTACCCTGATCGGCGCGAACGGCGCCGGCAAATCGACGCTCATGATGACGATTTTCGGCAATCCGCGGGCGTCGGAAGGCCGGATTCTGCTCGAAGGCCGCGACATCACCGACATGCCGACGCACGAGATTGCGCGCCTGGATATCGCGCAGTCGCCCGAAGGCCGGCGCATCTTCTCGCGCATGACGGTGATGGAAAATCTGCAGATGGGCGCGGAGGTCATCGGCAGCAAGCATTTCGCCGAAGACCTCGAGATGATCTTCACGATGTTTCCGCGCATCAAGCAGCGCATCAACCAGCGCGGCGGCACGTTGTCCGGCGGCGAACAGCAGATGCTCGCCATCGCGCGCGCATTGATGTCGCGCCCGCGCCTTCTCCTGCTCGACGAGCCATCGCTCGGCCTCGCGCCGCTGATCGTCAAGCAGATCTTCGACATCATCGCCGACCTGAACGAGCGCACCGGCCTCACCGTTCTCCTCGTCGAGCAGAACGCGTTTCATGCGCTGCGCCTCGCCGACCGCGGATACGTGATGGTGAACGGCGAGATCACCATGTCGGGCACCGGACGCGAATTGCTCGACAAGCCCGAAATTCGCGCCGCCTATCTCGAAGGCGGCCGCCGGGAGGCCGGCTAGCCATGCTCACGACCATCGGCCACCTCTTCTACGAGGAAGACTCGTTCTTCATCTTCGTTCTGGTCACGCTCATCCTTGGCGGCGGCGCGGCCTTCCTGTCTGGACGCGCCATCGCACTTACCTGGCGTCCGTGGTGGCAGGTCGCGGCGTACATGATCGTGCTGGGCGGTGCAGTGCGATTCTTTCATATGGCGCTATTCGGAGGGCACCTCCTCTCCCTGCATTACTACGTCGTGGATACCGCATTCTGTCTGCTGTTCGGGTTCTGCGGCTTCCGGATGACCCGCGCCGGGCAAATGGCCGAGCAATATGGCTGGCTTTATTCCCGCGCCGGATTGGTCAACTGGGCAAAAAAAAGGCCTGCGCCAAACGCCGCAGCCCAGAAATCCGGCTGACGTTGTCGCCGGTTTATCGTTAAATCCGGCATGCGGCGGGGCCGGACTCATTCGGCGCAAGCATCCCGCCAACGCATCACGAGGGAGCTTCGAATGAAACGGATCACCGCGCTCGGCGTCGCTGTCGGCCTCGCCGTCGCGCTGTCGGGCCAAATCTCGAATCCGGCCAACGCGCAGATAAAGTTTGGCGTCGCCGGCCCGCTCACGGGATCGAACGCCGCGTTCGGCGCGCAGTTGAAGAACGGGTTCGAACAGGCGATCGAGGACATCAACGCGGCCGGCGGCATCCAGGGTCAGAAGATCGTCCCCACGGTCGGCGATGACGTCGGCGACCCGAAGCAAGGCGTGTCGATCGCCAACAAGTTCTCGGCGGAAGGTGTGAAGTTCGTGGTCGGCCACTTCAATTCCGGCGTGACCATGCCGTCGTCCGAGGTCTACCAGGAGAACGGCATCGTCTCGATCACGCCGGCTTCCACCAATCCGCGCGTCACCGAACGCAATATGTGGAACGTGTTCCGCACCTGCGGACGCGACGACCAGCAGGGCGCGGTGGCGGCCGCCTATATCCTCAAGCACATGAAGGGCAAGAAGATTGCCGTAGTGCATGACAAGACCACCTACGGCCAGGGCCTCGCGGACGAAACCCGCAAGGCCATGAACAAGGGCGGCATGAAGGAAGTGCTCTACGAGGGCATCAACCTCGGCGACAAAGACTTCTCGGCGCTGGTGTCGAAGATCAAGGCGTCGGGCGCCGACCTCGTTTACTGGGGCGGCCTGCATACCGAAGGCGGCCTCCTGGTGCGCCAGATGCGCGACCAGGGCGTGAAGGCGCCGCTGTTCGGCGCCGACGGCATCACCTCCGACGAATTCGCCGCCATCGGCGGACCGGGCGTCGAAGGCACGCTGATGACGTTTGCTCCCGATCCCCGCAAGCGCCCGGAAGCGAAGGCCGTGATCGAGAAATTCCGCGCCAAGAAGTTCGAGCCGGAAGCCTACACGCTCTACAGCTACGCCGCCGTGCAGGTCATCAAGCAGGCGGCCGATGCGGCCAAGACCCTCGATCCGAAGAAGGTCGCCGCGCAGATCAAGTCCGGCCAGAAGTTCCAGACCGTGATCGGCGAACTGTCCTTCGACAAGAAGGGCGACATCACCCGGCCGGACTATGTCGTTTACGTCTGGAAGAAGGGCGCCGACGGCAAGATCACCTACGAGGAACTGCCGGCCAATATGCAGGGCTCGTAAGTCCGGGACGCATAAGATCAGGAAAGCCCGCCTTCTGGCGGGCTTTTCGCTTTTGAACGATCCCTGCAACGCCAGTGCACTCAGCGGCGCTGATATTTCGTGAAGACGAAGTTGCGGTCTTTTACGAGCGTGTGACAGGCGTGACAGGTATTCGCGAAGTCCGGACCGTCACCGAATGTCTTCCACGCTTCCGACGATCCGTCGGGCTTGAACGTGGCATATCCCCAACCATCGGTTTGCGGAAATCGCTTTGAGTCCTTCATCATGAACGCGACCTCCGCGAGCGCGCCGGGCACGAAAGCGCCATAGGCCGAGAGCGGGTCTCGCGCCTTCTGCCACTCGATCTTGGCCATCATCGCGCCGTCGGGAATGGATTGTCCGTTGGCTGGAATGCCGGCCTTGTATGCGCGGATCATTGCGGGATTACCGAGGATCACCTTGATGCAACCGGGCGCCGGTGAGGTGCCGCATCCGGTGGCGTCATCCGGCAGGCTCGAGGCAATCGCCTGCCAGGTTTCGTAATCCCTGAATTCGGAGAACGAGATGCCGTTTGGCGCCGTGAGGTTGAAGCGGTCCTGCTGCGCGACCGCCAGACCACCGGCGAGAACCGACGCCGAGATAAATACCGCCGGCGCGATGTGCGTGCGCTTCATTTCGGTGTCTCCTTCGATGCACGGTGAATAGCGCTGCCGATCCCCCCTGTCCCCTGCTGCCGTTGCCGCTGTCCGGAGGTCCTCAGGAACCGGCGACGTCGATGACCGCCTTCACGAAGGCGCTCGGATCCTCCTGAGGCAGGTTATGCCCAATGCCTCCCTCGATGTGCCGATGCGCGTAGCGTCCCGTGAACTTCTTCCTGTATGACGCGGGATCCGGGTGCGGCGCGCCGTTGGCATCGCCTTCGAGAGTAATGGTTGGGACGCTGATCGTCGGACCTGCGGAGAGCTGCCTCTCCAGTTCATCGTATTTCCGCTCGCCATCGGCGAGGCCAAGACGCCAGCGATAATTGTGAATGACGATATCGACGTGATCGGGATTATCGAACGCTGCGGCGCTGCGCGCATACGTCGCCTCGTCGAAATTCCATCGGGGTGAGGCGAGCTGCCAGATCAGCTTGTTGAAGTCGCCCCGGTTTTTCTCATATCCGATCCGGCCGCGCTCCGTGGCGAAATAGAACTGGTACCACCACTCCAGCTCCGCCCTGGGCGGCAACGGCATCTTTCCGGCTTCCTGATTGCCGATCAGATAGCCGCTGACGGCGACGAGCGCCCTGACGCGCTCCGGCCAGAGCGCAGCAACAATGTCCGCCGACCGCGCACCCCAATCGAAGCCGGCGACGACCGGCCGCTCGATCCGCAATGCATTCATGAAATCGATCACGTCGACCGCAAGCGCAGACGGCTGACCGTTGCGGACGGTGTCGCCGGACAGAAAGCGGGTGGCGCCGTAGCCGCGCAGATAGGGAACGAAAACGCGGTGCCCGGCGGCCGCCAGCATCGGCGCTACGTCGGCGAAGCTGTGTATATCGTAGGGCCAGCCATGCAGGAGAATGACGGGAGAGCCGTCGGCCGGGCCCTGTTCGACATATGCGACGTTCAGCAGACCGGCCTCGATCTGCTTCAGCGGCCCGAACGACTGGCCCGTGCCGGGCCTGATTGCCGGCTGCACCGGACTGGCCGATTGAGCGCTTGCCGGCGCTGATGGCCCCAGTTGCGCGAGAGCGGCCGCGGCCGCCACGCCGCCGATCAAATGGCGGCGACGAAGGTCGATCACATCCGGACCGGTGTTCATGGCACTCTCCGGGTTCGATTGTCGCAAAGGTCAATTGTCCCAAAGACTGTCCAGCCCGGACGGCGCGCCAGGCGATCGGCGACGCGCGCGGCCCATCGATGGGCGACCGGAGGACTATCGCGGAGGCCCGGATCATCCACCACTCACAATGCCGGGAACCGGGAACCGGCATTGCTGCCCTTCATTCCCGGGGCAAATCACTCTACACCCCTCCTCCCATGCCCGATTTCTCTCCACAGCAGGACGAAGCACTCCGCGCGGTATCCGCCTGGCTGAAAGCCAAGCCCGGCACCGGGAACACGTCGCAGGTGTTCCGGCTGTTCGGCTATGCCGGCACCGGCAAGACCACGCTCGCGCGCCATCTCGCCGAAAGCGTCGATGGCAGGGTGTCCTACGCCGCCTTCACCGGAAAGGCCGCGCTGGTGATGCGCGCCAAGGGCTGCGCCGGCGCCTCCACCATCCACTCGCTGATCTACAAGACGCGCGAGAGCGGCGAAGAGACGCCCAGCTTCGAATTGTGGGACGATGCGCCTGCCTCCAAGGCCAAGCTGATCGTGATCGACGAATGCTCGATGGTCGATGCCGAACTCGGCCGTGATCTGCTCTCCTTCGGCATTCCTCTGCTCGTGCTCGGCGACCCGGCGCAGCTTCCGCCGATCCAGGGCGCGGGCTTCTTCACCGAGGCCGAGCCGGACGCGATGCTGACCGAAGTCCACCGGCAGGCGCAGGACGATCCGATCGTGCGGCTCTCGATGATGGCGCGCGAAGGCCTGCGGCTCGAGCCCGGCCGCTATGGCGAGACCGAAGTGGTCATGCGCAGCGACTTCGATCCCGATCGCGTGCAGGAGGCGGACCAGATCCTCGTCGGCCGCAACAACACCCGCCGCGCCTACAACACGCGGCTGCGCGAACGGCTCGGCCGCGAGGAAGGCCTGCCGGTCGCCTCCGACAAGCTCGTCTGCCTGCGCAACAATCGCAAGAAGGGCCTGTTCAACGGCGGTCTGTGGACGGTGAAGGAGCGCGCCGTCGGAAAATCCGGCGGCATCATCACGATGCGCATCACACCGGATGCCGATCTGTCCGGCTCCGCGCTTGGCGTGAAGGGCATCAAGGTCTCGGTGCGGCGCGAATGCTTCCTCGGCGGCATCGAGGATTACGACTGGCCGCAGCGCAAGAAATACGACGAGTTCGATTACGGCTATGTGCTCACCGTGCACAAGGCCCAGGGATCGCAATGGGACGACGTCGTTCTGTTTGACGAGAGCTTCGCCTTCCCCGACAGCCGCGCGCGCTGGCTCTATACCGGCATCACCCGCGCGGCCAAGAAACTGACGATAGTCGTCTCATGAGCAAGGCTTCGCGTCATAGACTACCGGTTGATGACGCTGGTCTGCTTCGGGAACGGATATCTTGCTGGCAAACGCCGGCAGGAAGAGCCCGACGCTTTCAGCACAAAGAACGGTGACTTTCTCTTCGTTCGTCCGCGCGACAATGGCGAGCCCGACGATGAGATCGCCGCAAGCCCGAGCGGCTGGTTCGCGTGGCTTGATGCGGCCGGCGCGCTGGGCGTGCGCATCGCCTATGCCCCACGCGAAACTGATC
>Ga0182740_1001043_pt1 | contig 20554 bp, 13 predicted proteins | sample eDN5th37CKraftBY_FD_128872 | JGI IMG/M metagenome (GOLD analysis project Ga0182740, IMG submission 128872) | Enriched backyard soil microbial communities from Emeryville, California, USA - eDNA 5th pass 37_C Kraft BY (version 2) (version 2) | ecosystem: Environmental > Terrestrial > Soil >...
ACAACGCGCCTATTGCCGGGGTGCCGGCGCTTGCCATGAAAGGTTTCGAACCGAGTCTGCTCGACAAGCTGTTCGACGACGAGCCCCACGCGCCGCTGCCCACCGCGATGCGGCAGCTGACGCTGGAGGAGCTGAAGTCGACGGTCGCGCGCGACATCGAGGCGCTGCTCAATACGCGCATCGTGATCGACGAAGCGCAGTTGGGCGGCCTGCCGGAGTGCAAGCGTTCGCTGCTGACGTACGGGCTCAACGATTTCGCCGGGCTCAGTCTGGCCAGCTACTACGACCGCAATTACATCTGCCAGTCGCTGACCAAGGCCATCGAGCGCCACGAGCCGCGGCTGCGCAATGTCACCGTGTCGCTGGATGTCAGCGAGCGCAACACCAATGCGTTGTGCTTCGGCATTACCGCCATGCTGCTGGTCGGGCCGGCGCGGGAGCCGGTCAGTTTCGATGCGTTGCTGCAGCCGTCGACGCTGCAGTACTCGGTGACGCGCGGACGAACCTGACAGGGCGGGCACGCGCATGGCCGGGACCATCGACAGACTCGATGCCCGACTCCATGCCCGAGCCGATCCCATCCGTCACCGCCACGCACCGACCGCCGAGCAGCCATGGAAGAGCTACTGCCTTACTACGAGCGTGAACTGGCGTATCTGCGCCGGTATTCGCGCGACTTCGCCGAGCGATATCCCAAGATCGCCGGGCGGCTCGCCATGTCGGCCGACGGTTGCGACGATCCGCACGTCGAGCGGATGGTCGAGTCCTTCGCCTTCCTGACGGCGCGCATCAGCAAGAAGCTCGACGACGATTACCCGGAACTGACCGAAGCGCTGCTGGAGGTCATGTATCCGCATTACCTGCGGCCGTTTCCGTCCTGCTCGATCGCGCATTTCGATGTCCGTGGCGCGGCCGCGCAATTGTCTGCGCCGATGACGGTGCCGCGCGGCACGATGCTGAACACCCGCCCGGTCAACCGGGTCGAATGCCGCTTCCGTACCGCCTACGACGTGACGTTTGCCCCGGTCCGCATCGCCGAGGCGAGCTATCGGGGCGCGGCGGTGGCGCCGGCCGCCACCGTGCTGCCCAAGGGCGCGACCGGTGCGCTGACGATCTCGCTCGAATACCAGGGCGAGCGGGGCGGTTTCGACACGCTGGCGCTCGATACGCTGCGCGTCTATCTGGACGGCGAGCCGTCCTTCGTCGCCGCACTCGGCGACGCGCTGTTTCTGCATACCGCGGCGGCGTATCTGGAGGGCCCGCGGCCCGGCGTCTGGCAGCGGCTGTCGGCCGTGCCGTTGCGCGAGGTGGGCTTTGCCGCCAACGAGGCGCTGATCGACACGCCGGCGCGCTCGCATCCCGCCTACCGGCTGCTCAGCGAGCATTTCGCCTTCGCCGAGAAATTCAATTTCGTCGACATCGACCTGGCGGCGCTGCGCCGTGCGCTGGGGGCGGCCGGCGGCAACACCCGACGCCTGCAGCTGCATCTGGTGATGACCGACATCCGCAGCGACTCGCACACCGCGCGCCTGCTGGAGAGCCTGCAGGTCGAACATCTCCGGCTGCATTGCACGCCGGTGGTCAACCTGTTCGCGCAGAAGGCCGATCCGATCCGCATCGAGCATACGGCCAGCGCCTATCCGGTGGTGGCCGACGGCCGCCGCGCGCACGGCTACGACATCTATTCGATCGACCGTGTCCATCTGGTGCGCGAGACCGCCAACGGCAACGACGTGATCGAGTTCCGGCCGTTCTATTCGCTGCATCACGCCGACGATCCGAACCGCGCGGGCCACTTCTGGCTGGCGCGCCGCGACGAGCTCGTGGCGCGCCGCAGCCCGGGCTACGAGACCGAGATCTCGATCGTCGACCTGGATTTCGATCCGGCGCAGCCGCAGACCGATACGCTGAGCATCGACGTCACCTGCACCAATCGCGATCTGCCGGCCAGCCTGTCGTTCGGCCATGCCGACGGCGACCTGACCATGGAAGGCACGTCGATCGCGCGCCAGATCACGTTCCTGCGCAAGCCGACGCCGTCGCTGCGGCTGCCCGGCGGCCGCGCGGCGCAATGGCGCCTGATCTCGCTGCTGGCGCTGAACCACCTGTCGCTGGTGCAGGACGGCCTGCCGGCGCTCAAGGAGATGCTGCGGCTGCACGACCTGGCCCGAAGCGGCATCTCGGCGCGCCAGATCGAAGGCATCGTCGGCCTGGACTATCAGCCCAGCACGCAGTGGCTGGCGGGCAAGCCCTTCGCGACGTTCGTGCGCGGCCTGCAGGTTCGCCTGACGCTGGACGAGGAAGCTTTCGTCGGCACCGGCCTGCACCGCTTCATCCGCGTGATGGACCATTTCTTCGGCCTTTACGTCCATCTGAACAGCTTTGTGCAGCTCGTCGCCGTCTCGCGCCGCACCGGCAAGGAATTGATCCAATGCGCTCCCCGAAGCGGCGAATCGATCCTGGTGTGATACGCCGGCTGCTGCGGCAGCCGTATCGCTTCCAGTTCTTCCAGGCAGTGCGGCTGCTGCAGATCCAGTTCGCGCGTCAGGGCAGGGCGCAGGGCGGTGCCAATGGCGGCATGCATGGCGTGGCGAACGGCTCGGCGAACGGCGTGGCGAATCGCGCAAACGGCGCGGCGTACGGCGCCGCGAACGGCAATGCCGTCGCCCGTGTCGCCGACACCCCCGAACACCAGCTCGCCACGCGCGTGCGCTTTCCCAATGCGCTGTCGCTGTCGTTTCCCGCCAGCGAGATCGTGCAGATCGAGGCCGGCGGCATCGCGCAGCAGGCGCTCGACAGCGATGCGGCCTTCGCCGAGGCGATCGCCGAGCGTCCGCTCGACGACGTGGCGGTGACGCCGGCCTTCTTCGGCATGCTGGGCGGGCAGGGCGCGCTGCCGCTGCATTACACCGAAGTGGTGGCCGAGCGCGAAACCCTGCGCCGCGACGGCGCCGCGCGCGCTTTCTTCGATATCTTCTCGAACCGCGCCGCCGCGCTGTTCTATCTGGCGTGGAAGAAGTACCGGCTGCCGTTCCAGCACGAGGTCGACCGCACGCGCCACTACCTGCCGCTGCTGCTGTCGCTGGCCGGCGTGGCCGATGCGGGCGTCCGCCGCGGCCTGCGGGAGACGCCGGGGACCATCCACGACGAGGCGGTCGCCGGCTATGCGACCGCGGTGCGCCATCGGCCGATGTCGGCGTCGTATCTGCAGCAGGTGCTGTCCGATTATTTCCGCGTGCCCGTCCGCGTCGAGCAGTTCGTCGGAGGCTGGTATCGGGTGCCGCCATCGCAGTGGTCGCGCCTGGGCGGCGTCAACAACGTGCTCGGCGCCACCGCGCTGGCCGGCCAGCGCGTCTGGCAGCGCGATCTGCGGGTGCGCGTGTGGATCGGTCCGCTGGCGCGCGACCAGTACCGCGCCTTCCTGCCCGGCGCCGAGGGCGCGCTGGCGCTGCGCAAGATGCTGACCGTGCTGGGCGGCGCCACGCTCGAATATGAAGTCAAGCCGATCCTGCGCCGGCAGGACGTGACCGGGTCCCGGCTCGGCGCCGCGGGCAGCGGCCACGTCGGTTGGGACACCTTCCTCGTTTCGCGACCCGCCATGCAGGATCGCAGCGACGCGCATTACACGCTGTCGCCCATTCATTGATAGACCGGAGCCGAGCCATCATGGCCACCCCCTTGAAGACGCTGATCGCCAAGCTCAATGCCACCAGCCGGCAGGCCGCCGAACGGGCCGCCTCGCTGTGCATGGCGCGCGGCCACTATGAGGTCGACCTCGAGCATCTGTTCCTGGCGCTGCTGGAGAATCCGCGCAGCGACGTGTCGGTCGCGGTGCGGGCCAGCGGCATCGATCCTGCCGCGTTGCAGAGCGACCTCGACAGGGAGCTCGGCCGCTTCCAGACCGGCAATGGCCGCACGCCGGCGTTCTCGCCTTGGCTGCCCAAGCTGTTCGAGCATGCCTGGCTGATCGCCTCGCTCGATTCGCAGACCACGCGCATCCGCTCGGGCCATCTGCTGCTGGCGCTGCTGACCGAGCCGAGCCTGGCGCCGCTGGCCGAGCGCGGCTCCCGGCGCTTTGGCCAATTCCCGGTCGAACGCCTCAAGCATGAACTGGCCGCATTGACCAAGGGCTCGGAAGAGGCCGAGCAGGCGGTGACCTTCGCGGACGCGGGCGCCGCGCCGGCCGAGGAGCCTTCCGGGCAGGGCGCGCTGTCGAAGACCCCGGCGCTCGACCAGTACACCGTCGACCTGACCGCGGCGGCGCGCGACGGCCGCATCGATCCGGTGATCGGCCGCGACGCCGAGATCCGCCAGATGATCGACATCCTGATGCGCCGCCGCCAGAACAACCCGATCCTGACCGGCGAGGCGGGGGTCGGCAAGACCGCGGTGGTCGAAGGGCTGGCATTGCGCATTGCCGCCGACGACGTGCCGCCGCCGCTGCGCGGCGTCGCGCTGCGTACGCTGGACATGGGCCTGCTGCAGGCCGGCGCCAGCGTCAAGGGCGAGTTCGAGAACCGGCTGCGCAACGTCATCGACGAGGTCAAGCGCAGCCCGCAGCCGATCATCCTGTTCATCGACGAGGCCCACACGATCATCGGCGCGGGCGGGCAGGCCGGCCAGAACGACGCGGCCAATCTGCTGAAGCCGGCGCTGGCGCGCGGCGAGCTGCGTACGATCGCGGCGACGACCTGGGCCGAATACAAGAAGTACTTCGAGAAAGATGCCGCGCTGGCGCGGCGCTTCCAGGTCGTCAAGGTCGAGGAGCCGGACGAGGCGCTGGCGTCGGCGATGCTGCGCGGCATGGTCGGCCTGATGGAGCGGCACTTCGACGTGCGCGTGCTGGACGAGGCGATCACCGAGGCGGTGCGGCTGTCGCACCGCTATATCAGCGGCCGGCAGTTGCCGGACAAGGCCGTCAGCGTGCTCGACACCGCCTGCGCCAAGGTGGCGCTGGCGCAGAGCGCGACGCCCGCCGAGATCGAGCAGGACCAGAAGGCGCTGGAGCGCCTGACCGTCGAGATCGGCGCGCTGCAACGCGAGCTGTCGACCGGCGGACAGCACCAGGCGAGGCTGGCCGAGTTGCAGAAGCAGGAGCAGGTACTGCGCGAGCGCATTGCCGCCGGCAACGAACGGCTCGCACGGGAGCGCGAGCTGGTCGAGCGGATCGTCGCACTGCTGCGTTCGCGGGACGCGCGTGCGGGCGATGCGGCCGCGGTTGGCGACACCGGCGCCGACACGGTCGATATCGCCACCGAGGAAGCCGAACCGGTGGCCGCCAACAGCGATATCGCCCCCGCCGGCGGCCGCCGCAAGACCGCCACGCCGGCCGCCCCGATCGCGCCCACCGACGAACTGTCGCGCCTGAAGGACGAACTGCGCCAACTGCAGGGCGAAAAGCCGCTGGTGCCGATCCAGGTCGACGGCCAGGTCGTGTCCGAGATCGTCTCGGCCTGGACCGGCATTCCGTTGGGCCGCATGGTCAAGGACGAGCTGCATACGGTGATGAACCTGAAGCCGCTGCTGGAGGAACGCGTGGTCGGCCAGCCGCACGCGCTCGAAGCGGTGGCGCAGCGCGTGCGTACCGCGGCGGCCAATCTGGAAGACCCGCACAAGCCGCGCGGGGTGTTCCTGTTCGTCGGCCCGTCCGGCGTCGGCAAGACCGAGACCGCGCTCGCGCTGGCCGACATCCTGTACGGCGGCGAGCGCAAGCTGATCACCATCAATATGAGCGAGTACCAGGAGGCCCACAGCGTCTCCGGGCTCAAGGGCTCGCCGCCGGGCTATGTCGGCTACGGCGAGGGCGGGGTGCTGACCGAGGCGGTGCGTCGCAACCCGTACAGCGTGGTGCTGCTCGACGAAATCGAGAAGGCGCATCCGGACGTGCTGGAGATGTTCTTCCAGGTCTTCGACAAGGGCTGGATGGAGGACGCCGAGGGCCGGACCATCGACTTCCGCAACACCATCATCATCCTGACCTCGAACGCGGGCTCGGCCTCGATCATGCAGGCGTGCCTGAACAAGTCCGCCGAGGAACTGCCGGATGCCGACGCGCTGACCGAGGCGCTGCGCCCGACGCTGTACAAGACCTTCAAGCCCGCCTTTATCGGCCGGACCAAGGTGGTGCCGTACTACCCGATCAGTGACGACACGCTGGTCGAGATCATCGAGCTGAAGCTGCGCCGCATCGGCGAGCGCGTGCAGCAGAACCACCGCGCGGCGTTCGAATGGGATGCGGCCGTGACGGAGGCGGTGCTGCAGCGCTGCACCGAGGTCGATACCGGCGCGCGCGCGGTCGACCATATCCTGAACGGCACGCTGCTGCCCGAGATCGCGCAGTCGGTGCTGGCGAAGATGGCGCAGGGCGAGGCGATCCAGAAGATCAAGGTGGGCGTCAACAAGAACGGCGGCTTCCGCTACAAGGTCAATTGAAATCCATTGAAATCAATTGACTCCGTCACTCACAGTCGAGGCAGCGATGGGCGTACTGACCGATATGGCGCATGAACTGGCGGCGCAACTGCGCGCCGCCTTCCGCCAGCACGACCGGCTGCTGCGGCTCGCCACGCCGCTGGGCGAGGACGTGCTGCTTGCCGAGCGTCTGCTCGCGCGCGAACAGCTCGATGGCGGCGGCTTCCGCATCGAGTTGTCGGCGCTGTCGGATGACGCCAGGCTCGATCCTGCGGCGCTGCTCGGCCAGCCGGTGCGCATCGATCTGCTGACGCAGCTCAGCCGGGACAAGCCGCGCGCGCTGCACGGGCATGTGACGGTGTTCGAGCGCGTCGGCGCCAATGGCGGCCTGGCGCGCTACCGGCTCGTGATCGAACCGTGGCTGGCCTTCCTGCGCCATCGCCGCGACAGCTTCCTGTTCCAGGACATGTCGGTGATCGAGGTCGTCGACAGCGTGCTCGGCGACTACCGCGGGCAGGGCAAGTTGGTGCCGGAATGGCGCTGGGCAGTGGCCGACACCGCTGTCTACCCGAAGCGCAGCGTGGTAACGCAGTACGACGAGTCGGATTTCGACTTTGTGACGCGGCTGCTGGCCGAGGAAGGGCTGTTCTACTACTTCGAGCACGAGGCGGCCGACGGCGATGCCCTCGGCGTGCATCGGATGGTGATCGCCGATCGCAACGACGTCTTCAAGGACAACGCCCAGGCCAGCATCCGCTTCGGCCGCGCCGATGCCACCGCCTCGGAGGACGTGATCACCGAATGGCAGGGTGAGCGGCAATGGCAGACCAATGCGGTCGAACTGGCGACCTGGGACTATCGCACCGCCTCGCTGCGCAGCGCGACGCTGAGCACGCACCATGACAATGGCGAACAGGCCAGCCCGCTGACCGACACCGACTACGTCGGCCAGTACGCCTTCGAGGATGCCGAGCAGGCGCAGCGCATCTCGCGCATCGCGATGGAATCGCTCGAGGTCCGCAACAAGGCCTTCCATGGCGGCGGCACGGTCCGCACGCTGGCGCCTGCCACCACGTTCTCGCTGCTGGACCACTACGAGCACGATGGCGACGAGGAAGACGGCCGCCGCTTCGTGGTGCTGTCGGTCACGCACGAGGCGCGCAACAACTTCAACGAAGGTTTCGGCCAGGCCTTGCTGGCAATGACGGGCCTTGCCACCGCGGGCGACAACGAAACCCTGCCGCTATACCGCAACCGCTTCACCGCCGTGCGCGCCAGCGTGCCTTACCGGCCCGCGCTGCGCGGCGACGACGGCCGCCTGCTGCATCCGCGGCCGACCGTGCGCGGCAGCCAGACCGCGCTGGTCGTGGGCGACGGCGGGCCGGTCCATACCGACCGCGATCACCGCATCAAGGTCCAATTCCATTGGCAACGCGGGGGGCGTTCGTCCAGCCGGCAATCCCACCCGGCCGGCGACGACAACGCCCGCGCCGAGTCGGCGCTGGGCTGCTGGTTGCGCGTCGCCACGCCGGTGGCCGGCGACAACTGGGGCGGCGTCGCGCTGCCGCGCGTCGGCCAGGAAGTGGTGGTGGAGTTCGTCAATGGCGATATCGACCGCCCGGTGGTCGTCGGCGCGGCCTACAACGGCGCCGGCGAGACCGACGCGCAGATCAACAAGCAACAGGCCGGCGCCGCCAACGCGACCGGCAACGCGCCTGCGTGGTTTGCCGGCGAGGGCAAGAACGACAAGGCGCACGCGCACAACGCCGTGCTGTCCGGCATCAAGACACAGGCACTGTCCGCCAGCCAGACCGGCAACGGCGGCTACAACCAGCTGGTGTTCGACGACACCGAGGGCCAGAGCCGCACGCTGCTGTCGACCACGCAGGCAGCGACGTCGCTGACGCTCGGCCACCACCTGTTCCAGCGCGACAACGCCCGCGAGGCCGATCTGGGCCACGGCGCGGCGCTGGCCACCGACGCCTCGGGTAGCGTCCGCGCCGGTTCCGGCCTGCTGATCGCCGCCGAGGACGGCAGCGTCACGCAACCCCTACTGCAGAGCGAGCAGGCCGCGACGCAGGTCGAGGACAGCCTGGAGCTCGCCCGCACGCTGGCGCAGCAGGCGGCCAAGCAGAAGGCCGCGCTGCCAGACGAGCCGGCCGCCGATACGCTGCCGGCGCTCGAATCGCTGAAGCAAAGCGCCGAGGTGCTGCGCACCGAAGCGAAGGCCGAGGACGGCGGCTCGGCGGTCGCCTACAGCAAGCCGCATCTGGTCGTGTCGGGCCCGAAAGGCGTGGCGCTGTCGACGCCGGCCGATGCGGTGCTGGTCGCCGGGACCAATGCGACGCTGGTCGCGGCCGAGCATGTCAATCTGGCGGCCGGGGGCAACCTGGCCGTCGCGGTGGCCGATGGCTTGAGCCTGTTTACCGACGGGCAGGGCGGATCGGCGGGATCTGGTTCCGGCGCGGGCGCCGGATCGGGCTCGGTATCGAGCTCCGCATCGAGTGGCCAGCGAACGCAGACCGCGCAGAAGGGCGGCGACGCGAACGGCATGGCCCTGCACGCCGCCACCGGCAAGGTCGAAGTCGCCAGCCTGACCGGCGCCAGCCGCTACGCCGCCGAGCGCACGGTGACGATCGCCTCGACGCAGGCCAATGTCACGGTCGAGGGCAAGCAGCACGTGCTGCTGAACGCCGCCGGGGCGCAGATTCGCGTGCTGGGCGGGAAGATTGAGTTGCATGCGCCGGGCAAGGTGGAGTTCAAGGGGGCGGGGCATCGGTTTGTGGGGCCGGGGGGAGCTGAGGCGAGCAACGAATTGCCCAGCGGCAATCTCAAGGCCTGTCCCACCAAGGACGACTCTGCCGCGGCCAGCGGTAGCGCGGTGCTATAGCCATGGCCATCGATGCGGAGCAGTTGATCCAGCAGATCGGCACATCGCTGCAAGCCGACGACAGCCTCCGTGCGTATCTGCTGATCGATCCAATGCTCTACGAGCCAATCGATGCAGAGCGTATCGCAGCTGCGGCGCTTCAGCGTTGGGACATCCCGGTTCGCCGGCCGGGCATCGATGACGATAAGCGCCCGTATTTGCTGGAGCTACGAGCGACCGCGGTAGAGATACTCGAAGCCAGCGTTGTCGCGGCCATTGCGGAACTCGAAAACCCGGAGCTTGAAAGCACGCGGGGATTTGCGGTCGGCGGCTGGCTGCTTTCCGAAGAGCCCGGCGACGTACTGGTCCGGCATTTCTCCAACATCATGTCGCCGATCGAACCGGGGCACGGTATTCGCTATTTCCGTCTCGCAGACCGGCGCGTGCTCGAATGGATGTGGCCGGTGCTCGAGTCCGGCCAGCATGCATCGCTGATGCGGCCGATCCGGCAATGGCTCGTACTCGATAGGCGTGGCGCCGTCGTGCGTTATGTCCCGCCACAAGTCTCGCCGGAACCCATGGCCGCAGGGATGCCGCTGCTGCAGCTGACCGAGGCGCAATGGCGGCACGCGCACCGGTGCGAAGAGGTTCAGCAGATGCTGCGAGGCTGGCGGGCCTTCGAGGACGCACTGCCACACGACTATTTGAAGCAGGCCGACCACGCCGTTGCATCGGCTCGCAGCATCGGGCTTGCAGAGAGCGCCGACATCGTGCTGCTCGGCGCCTATCAGCTGATGCTGCATCCCCGATTGACCGAACACCCCCGCATCTTCAAGGCGGTCGAGGATGCCCGCGACCAAGGCATTCCGCTCGGCCTCGCGCTGGAAAAAATCCCCGACCCGGAGGGCTGGGACGCCATCCGCCGCGACCTGGAGCGCGCGGACGTGCCGGCATAGCGCCACAGCTTCCCGCTCTCAATCGCTCAATTCGACGCAACACAACATCGGATCCAAGACATGGCAGAAGGACAAGTAATGACCTACGGCTCGCGTGCCAATGCGGCAGCGGCGACGGCCACGGCTTGTGGCGGGCAGGGCTGCCCGTCCTGTGTGAAGACGGGGTTGCCGGTGTTGCTGGTGCGGCCGGGGTTGGCTGACGCCAACTATGCGAATGCACGCAGGAAGTACATCGAGCCCCTTCTAAAGGGCGTTGCGGATCAGAAGCTGACGGCGTCCGGTTATGTCATGCGAACGCTGCGCAAGGGCTATCTGCATGCCTACTACGAGCATCCGCATACGCCTGAGCTGAAGAAGCAGGGCGGTTGGCAACTCTTCCATGTCGACGAGGGCGGATATCTGACGCCAGTTGCTTTGGCCGCAGCGGGGGAGGAACCGAAGGCGTTCTATTGCAAGCGGACCGAGGCGTATGCCATCGCCATGCTGTTTGTCATCCCCGACGCTGCCAACACAAAGCGTGTGTGGGTTGGCTTCAGCGACCATCCGTGGAGCGAACCCGTACGGAACCGCTATGCAACGAATGAGAGTCTGCGTAGCAAGCGCATGGCGTGCATTGACGCAAAGGCGGGAAGGGCTGAGCGTTCGCTGCCCATGTCGGTAGTCAACATCGAGGAGTGTGTCGCCGACTATAAGCCCAAGCTTGCGCAGACACATCCGGAGGCATTGCGCGGGAATCCGTTTCAAGGGCATCAGCTGACGGAGCCGGAGCCGCAAGCCAAGGACGCGAAACAGGGAAAGAAAGACCAGCCGCACGTACTTGACGATGAGCCCCCCAAGAAGCGACGGGAATGGGCGTCGCAATTGATGGCTGAAGCCCGCAAGCTTGTGGCGGCCGATCCGTCGAAGAAGTTCACCGATGCCAATCTGATGATTGTCAGCGTGCCCGACCCTGTCGGCGTGACAACCGAGGCCGCGCAACGGAGGCTGACGCTTTGCAATGAAGCTGCCCGATGGCTGCAAAAAGAGGGGCCCGAGCGTTTGCCATCGGCTCTCCAGATCGAGGGCATGCTGAAGATCATCGAACAGAACGGCGCGGATAGAAGACGCATGAATGGGAGCTTCGCGCATTTGCAGGGTAAGGCCGTGACCCGAAAGCAGTTCGATGCGATGGTAGCCAGTAAGCAATTGCCCCCTGATGCTCGGTTTCGTCCGGGGCTCGTGAAGCGGTCACCTAACCCCAATCATTGGTATCCCGACAATGTCAATGGAACCATTGATATTCCGAGTGCCAAGGAAATCGATTACCAGACGAACGACCTGGTCGGGGACGTTCTTGACAAACTGCAGGGGCAACGCAAGGCACCAAAACACAGGGAGTTTCTGCAAACGTATTACCAAACGATCAAAGACGACGAAAAGAAGCTCGCGCGTGTGGAGGACGACTATCTTGCCTGGTTACGGAGCGATGCTCGGAAGATCCTCACAAAGAATGATTTCGATACCGCAAACGAAATCGATGGCCTTTTCTATGCTCGGTGCATCTGCAAGTTGACGCTTGGTGGTCCCTTGACGAAGAAGGGGCAGGAGGCTTTCGCGGGGTTCTTGACACTGCCCGCGATCAACGATGAAGCCCTGTTGTGGAGAGCCCTCCTTGGAAATCAGATAACCTTCGCGAAATGGGTGGACGACCCAAATCAGTGGTCGAAGGGGTTTGATGCCATCAAGACGCTAGCGGATCTCGCTCCTGGTCGGAAGTTCGCGGCAATGATGCAAGAGACAATACAGGACCTGCTTCCAGTAGTCGGTGCAGTGTCGGCTGGCTTGGATAAGGCACGCAATCTGCCTGAACAGCTTCGGTACAAACTGAAATTGGCGACGATGGCCCTGATGGTCAAGTCCGAGCCTTCGCCCATCACGCTGGTGCGGGTTAGTGTGACGTTGAGCGAAGCTACTGCGCTATGGCACAGCATGAAGGGGGAGATTCGGCAAGCAGTGGCTGCTACAGCGAAGTCGGCCGAACGGAAGGTTGAGAGCCTTGTGCTGACCGGGGCCACGGCGCTGGAGATGAACGGCGCACCCGTTGCGGCGATGGGGATGATCGACGTCTACCTTATCGCGAGAGGGGCACCGGAGGATGTCTTTCGGAGTGCGAAAGGCGTCGGTGCTGCCGTTGGAAAGTATGTCGTACGTCCAGCCGAAGTCTATGGTGAGAAGCTGGCTCAGTGGACCATGAGCTTGGACTTCTCGGGGCTCACCAAAGCCACGCGAGATTATATGGCGGCCCTTCGGACGAAAACCGGCGTACTCGCAACCGGATCCGGCGTATTGCAAGTTTTGGTAGTCGCCAAGACGTGGGGCGACTACTCAAAGGGCAATACTAGCGAACGACAGGATGGCGCTCTAGCACTATTGTCGGCGGGGCTTGGTATCAGTGCGGTATTCGCCGAAATTGGGGTCGCAAAGCGAATTCGACTCGGTGTTGCCACCGAAGGGATAACAAAATTAGCCGGTCTGCTGGGTGCCTTCGCCACGGCGATCGATGCCGTTCAGGCATATATCAACATGGAGCGATCTGGAAAAGATGGTGATAGAGATGCGCAGGCTGGATATCGATTCCAATTTGTCCTTTTTGGTGTTGCCTCAGGGGCTTTAATTGCAGCGGCACTTGGATCGACGACCCCATTTTTAGGTCTGACAGCCACAGGCTGGGGCCTGCTGTTGGTCGCTTTAGGGGTCATTGTTGGCTTCGTAATCCTATTGATAAGGGACAGACCCCCCGAGAAATGGGCTGCAAAAACACTTTGGGGCGAAGCGTCCAATAAATGGGGTAGTTTCGAAAAAGAATCGGGGGAGGCAAATAAGATATTGCTCGGGTTGGAAGTTGATTTTTCCTATCGATTGAATCTGCTCGAGAATATGGCCATATCCGCGGCGTCGTCACAGCTTGGTTTTGCCAATGTATCCGCCTCCACGCATGTCACTCCAAATTTTTCGCGGGAAGCTTGGTTGCGATTAAGAATTCCGCTTCTTCTTGATAAAAAGCTGCCGTGGGAAGCGAGAATATATGCGTCTGGTAAGGCGGGGGATTCCCTCGTTGCAGGCATTCGACACTATGGTGAAGGACGACACGGATGGCTCACGACGGGTACGAGGAGCGGCGTCCAATCGCCAAAACACGAGCCGACCGTAGACAAGGATTCCGGATATTCTAGTCACATCATCTCCGTAAAAGTCGACATGCTGGTGTACGATTCGGCTTACGCAAGAGTGTCGATATTTGCACCGAATGCAGGTGCGACGGGAGATGAGGTTTTCATCGTGGACGAGATTCTTCGAGATTAAGTAATGTTTGTGCGCGAAATCGATAAAGAAATACTCCTGCCGAAGACTGGCGAGCCAGAACGGACCTTTGACATACCGGAGGAGTTGAAAAGGCGTGTTCCATTTCTAAAAAAAGCGCCTGTCCGCGGTGCGCCGGCTTTAGGTAGTGGTCCCGTAAGCAAAGTAGCGAGGAGTTACGGCACGATCATCGGCGCCTATCCGAACGCTCTGTTGGTGGGTTCTCCTGCAGGAAGGTCGGTGCGGCAATTTTTTGTGTGGATTGCCATATTGATGGGGATTGTGTTTCTTTTTCCAATTTCATTTACTCTTATTGGCGATGTCTATCGTTTCGGATCTGGTGATGTCTGGTTTTCCGATGTGATTGGTGCTTTGCTGTTTTTTTTTGTGTTTGTGCTCGATTGTTTTTTTCTGATTTGGTGCATTAATATTATTTTCCGAGCGCCGCCCGACTGGCCGATTATGTTTAATAAACATACTCGACAAGTAGCTTGTTTTCAGGTTGGGTTTCCTCATTTTTTTAAGTTCTGGCAACCTGTGCGTTCTGACCTCATCGTCCGTTCCTGGGATGAAGCTCACTTTCGGACATACAAGGCTGTGCAATTTACGGGTGCGTTGTTTAGGGAGATGTCTGAAATTGCTATTCTTTGGGGCGATGAGAAGGATCCTCGGCGGCTCAAAGATGTCGTACGATTGGGCGATACCTTTAACGCAGGCGATGAACCTTGCATTCAGGTTTGGGAGCATATCAGGCGATATATGGAAGAAGGTGGACCAGTTCTTAACGATGGGGAATCACTCCGTAAGCCGACGAACGACAACCCACCGCTGCGTTTTCCCAAGCATTTAGAGGAAGCTGCCGGAGGTGCCCCGTTGTCCGCCGAGCAGATCGAAACAATGCGCCGTTGACAACATGGTCAACTACATCGACATTGGCCGCAGATCTCTCATCGCAGGGGTGTTGACGATTTTTCTTTGGCCTCCCAGCGGTGTCGCTGTTGCCGCCAACAAAGAGTCAAGCAATTTTGAGGCTGTCGCCACGCGCGTCTCCGAAGCCGTCGCCACCGGCGAAGTGATCCCCGCCGCGAAAGGCACGCTGAAGCAACAAGGCGACAAGGTCCCGCCGCAACGCGCCGCCTGCCTGTCGGCGATGGAGCCGCGCACCGTCGCCAACCGGATCGGCTATCCGCTGGCGGAGGATTTCTCCAGGGAGGAATTCCTTGCCCTGACGCGCTTCCTCGATACGCCGGAAGGCAAGCGCATCCAGCAGGCGCGTGCCGAGCGGCTGGCATCGGGCAATCTCGTGTTCCGGCTGACGCCGGAGGAGTCCGCGGCGGTCGGCAAGGCCTTGCCGGCGCCGCTGGCGGCGAAGTGGTCCGCCGGCGCCGCCACGCAACCGAAGACGCTGCAGGCGATGCGCAAGGTGTTCGAGGAGCAGCAGGCGATCTGCCGCAATGAAGGAACCTCACCGCGTCCCGCGGCGTCCGCGCCGGTCAGCTATCGGGAAGGGCTGCCGCCCAATGTCGGCTGCTCCCAGCCGCGCCTGAGCCTGGTCAGCGAACTGCCCGACAAACCGGTCTCGGTGACCGTGCGCGTCTGGATCGGCGAGGATGGCTCGGTCGCCCGCACCGCGCTCGAAAAACCTTCGGGCTTTCAGCCGGTCGACAACGCGGCGCGCCGGGCGATGAACGGCATGCGCTGTTCGGCTCGGGATAGCGGTGCCGTGGTGCCGTTTACGACGACGCAGTCGTTTGTGGTGCGGGCCGGCGGGTAACCAAGGAGTTGCTGCGACGATGTTCCCTCGTGAGTACGACTACTGGCGCAGCCGAAGCTCCATCGCCCGAAGCAGGGAACGCCTCGGCCTCAACGATCAGCGCTTGTGGAGCGTCAAGGAAAGCGTGGATCAGGAGGGGGTGATTCTGCCAAATCACTCCGTGTACGCCCAGAACGATACCTACCTGGAGTTGACCAATCCAGGCTGGGAATATCAATGGAAGTACGCGATGGCGGCAGCAACGGTATTGATATTCTGCCCGCCAGCCATCTGGGCCTGGTACAGCGTGGCCGTTCACCCGCTCTTGTTCGGAACTATTGTTCCGTTCTTTTCTTCGCTACCCTACGAGTCCGATATGGCGCCGCTGTTTTGGGGAGGGTGGCTGTTGTTCTTCCCAATGGCGATCGCTGCGGCCGCGCTCTTATTGATATTCTTTCATCATATGGCGGGCCGCACTGCCTTCTTCACTTACCCGCGAGGCCGCATCCGCTTCAATCGCAGGACACGCAAGGTCTATGTGCTGCGTCCCCGCTGTTGCGGTGGAAACCGGGTGTATGACTGGGACCGGATGTTGGCGGTGCTGGCGCCCGAGGGGACGGCACCTAAGGATCGACAGATTCTGAAAGCACTGGCGCTATATCACCCGCCTGCCAATCCTGCCGACATGTCGGGGAAGGACGAGGACGTGATCTTCGTCGGGCCGACCATGCCTTCATACGAGTACACCGCAGGTCTGTGGGAATACATCCGCCTTTATATGGAAGAGGGGCCGACGGTCGAATACATCCCAAAGAACGCTCCAGAGGGGTATCGCGCCATTCCAAGACACCTTCCCCCTATCTATACGACTTTCTGCGGAATGCCGAGCGCTGAACAATACAGGCTCGAAATGCGCCCGGGCGTCATGGAGACCTTCTATCAGACGCTGAGCCAGGCAACGTGCCGCTGGCCACGATTCCCGGACGAGTGGCAAAGCGACTCTGGAGTTGGCGAGCCGGAAGATAGGCCCGTGCAGGCGGGGGCGGTCATGACGGCGATGGTCTATCGCGCCAAAGGCAAGCTGTCGAAGGACGATGAACTGGCGTTCCTGCGCCGTTGGGGTACCGAGGAAGCGCTGGCCCGCGCGATTGCATCGCTGTGATACTGCGCTACAACGTTGTCCTCTTCCCCTCCCGATCCACCTCGAACACCTTGTGCTCGCCCAGCCGCCGCTTCAGCCACAGCCCGGCCTTGCCGAGCACATGCGCCTTTGCCCAAATGAGATCCACGCCGACCAGCCAGTCGGTGTACGGATAGGCGGTCAGCGGCAGCTCCACCAATTCACCTGATCCCAGTTCCGAAAGGATCAGTTGCCGCGGCAGCGTGGTCCAGCCCAGGCCCGTGCGCGCGAGTTCGAGCAGCGCCGCGTAGCTTTCCGCCTGCCAGCAGCGCGTCGCGTCGAGGTATTCGCTGCTGGGCAGCTTGTGGTTGTGGCCGCTGAACACCAGGCGCCGGTGCGCGCGCAGGTCGGCGAAGTCGACACGCTTCAGCTTCGAAAGAGGATGGTCGCGGTGCGCGACGTGCGACAGGATCAGCTTGCCCATCTGCGTGAAGCCCAGATCGCGCGGATAGGCGGGCTGCGAGAACGCGATGCCCAGGTCCGCTTCGCCGCGCGCGAGCAGTTCGGCCACGTCGCCATGCAGCGGATGGCGAATCTGCAGGTCGACGTGCGGAAAGCGTTCGGCGAAGTCGCGTAGCGGCGGCATCAAGGTCGAGTAGGGGACCTCGATCGCCAGCGTCAGCGCCGGTTCGACGCGTTCGCCCAGCTCGTTGGCATGCGCCTCCAGCTGCAGGCAGCGCTCCAGCACCAGTTCGGCTTCGTTACGCAGCTTTTCTCCGGCCTGCGTCAGCGTCGACGCCTTGCCGCCGCGTTCGAACAACACCAGGCCGAGGTCGGCCTCCAGGTTGGCGATGGCGGTGCTGACCGCGGACTGCGTCTTGCGCAATTGCCGGGCCGCGGCCGAGAACGAGCCGGTGCTGGCCACCAGGGTGAACATTTCCAGCTGATCGAGCGAATAGCGCATCGCGGCCTGGACTCCTGCCTGTCAAAAAACTGCCTGTCAGAAAACTGCCTATCAAAAAAATCGATGGCTGCCGATTTGGCCCGCCGCGCAAACCCGCCGGATTATGGCGCACCGATCCGGCCGGCGCAAAAGCGCGGGACCACAGACCAGACGGAGGAGACCACGATGAATTCGCAGCAGCAGGCGCACCCCGACCCGATGCAGCAGAACCCCGCCGCGCACCCGGCCAAGGAGCCGGCCGTCCATCCGGTCGATCAACGATTGCCGTTGCGGCAGCTGGCCAGCTTCGGCCTGCAGCACGTGCTGGTGATGTACGCGGGCGCCGTCGCGGTGCCGTTGATCCTCGGCAACGCGCTCGGCCTGACCCAGCAGCAGATGGTCACGCTGATCAACGCCAATTTGCTGACCTCTGGCATCGCGACGCTGATCCAGACGCTGGGCTTCTGGCGCTTTGGCGCGCGCCTGCCGCTGATCCAGGGTTGTTCCTTTATCGCGATCGCGCCGATGATCCTGATCGGCCAGCAATACGGGCTCAGCCACGTGTTTGGCGCGGTGATCGCCGCCGGCGCGCTGACCATCGCGATTGCCCCGCTGTTCAGCCGGCTGCTGCGCTGGTTTCCGCCGGTGGTGATCGGCAGCCTGATCGTGATCATCGGCGTCACGCTGATGCCCGCGGCGGCGATCTGGCTGGGAGGTGGCAATCCGGCCGCGCCGGACTTCGGCGCGACGCCGAACCTGCTGCTCGGCCTGGCGACGATCGCCATCACGCTGTTCGTCTACGCGCGCTTCTCCGGCTTGATCGGCAATCTGTCGGTGTTGATCGGCCTGCTGGCGGGCACCGCGATCGCCATGGCCTGCGGCATGACGAGCTTCGACGCGGTCGGACGCGCCGCCTGGTTCGAGATCAGCCCGCCGTTCGCATTCGGCGCCCCGTCGTTCGCGCCGATGCCGACGCTGGTGATGCTGCTGGCGATGCTGGTGATCATGGCCGAGACCACCGGCAATGTGCTGGCGATCGGTACCATCGTCGGCCGTCCCTCGACCCAGCGCACGCTCGGCGATGCCTTCCGCGCCGATGGACTGTCGACCATGCTGGGATGCGTCTTCAACAGCTTTCCCTATAACGCCTTCACGCAGAACACGGGGCTGATCGCGCTTTCCAACGTCAAGAGCCGTTATGTGGTGGCATCGGCGGGCGCCATCATGGTGCTGATGGGCCTGTTCCCGAAGCTTGGCGCGCTGATTGCTTCGGTACCGCGGCCGGTGCTGGGCGGCTGCGCGATCGTGATGTTCGGCATGACGACGGTGGCCGGCATCCAGGAGTTGTCGCGCGTGAGGTTCGACGGCACGCGCAACGCGATCATCGTCGCGGTATCCGTCAGCGTGGGGGTGCTGCCGATGTCGCTGCCGGCGCTGTTCGAGCGCGTCGAAGGGCCACTGAAGCTGGTGCTCGACAGTGGCATCTTCCTCGGGGCGATCACGGCCGTGCTGCTGAACCTGCTGCTCAATCGCGGGACTTCGCAAGCGGCGGCAATCGACAGCGAGCATGCCGACGCCGTCGCCACCAGCCAGCCTTGATTCCCGACGCGGCCATGCCGGCCGCCATCGCATCGCGCCGCCAGGGCGCCTACTTCGCAGGAGAATCGTCCGATGCCAGCCATCGACACCCAGACCCGTACCACCACCGACACCCTGACCGAGCTCGACCTCCGTCTGCTGCGCCAATCGATCGCGCTGGCCGAGGAATCGAAGCAGAACGGCCGCCATCCGTTCGCCGCCATCGTGGCCGACGAGCACGGCAATATCGTCGCCTCGGCGGGCAACAACTCGATGCCGCCGCAGGGCGATCCGACCCAGCATGCGGAGCTTGCCGCGGCGGCGCTGGCCGCCAGGCGCCTGAGCCCCGAACAACTGGCCCGCTGCACGCTGTACACCAGCGCCGAGCCCTGCTGCATGTGCGCCGGCGCGATCTACTGGTGCAATATCGGCCGCGTGGTCTATGCGCTGTCGGAGCACACGCTGTTGGGGCTGACCGGCGACCATCCGGAGAATCCGACCTTCTCGCTGCCATGCCGCGAGGTGTTCGTGCGGGGGCAGCGCCATATCGAGGTGCACGGCCCGATGCTGGAAGAGGAGGCCGCGCGCTCCCATACTGGGTTCTGGAAGTAAGGCGGGGCAGGGGCTTCGCGCTTGCGACTGTTTGTCACCGTAGTCAGCGGGAGGCACCATGCCGGAACAACTGACCAAGCATCCGGACGTCACCTTGCAGGTGTTGCGCAGCGCCGGCGCGCGCTGCGGCACGGGAGAGACTCCACAGATCCTGAAAAGCTGTCCGGCCGAGCGCTTCTGCCAGCTGCCCGGCGGCGAGATCTGCGTGTTCGGGCTGCCCGATGCGGCCCGCATGACGCAGATCACGAAGGCCGACTGGCAGGCGCTGACCGCGACGATGGCCGGCGTGACGCCGACCGCCGCCCCGGGCACGCCGGGGACACCGGCGACCGCGCCGCCGATGGCGGCCTCGTGGCTATGGATCGTGATTGCCCTCGTCATCGGCTTGGTGCTCGGCGCCGTGCTGTCGCGCCGACGCCGCCCGCCGCCGTAAGCCGGCGCCGGTCACCGCGCTAAGCCGTGCCGCCCACCGCCCTGGGCCGGCGCTGGGACGGCGTCTTGGGTGCCGGTTGGGGCGGCGTTCAAGCGGCGTTTAGGCGGCGTTCAGACATCGTTCAGAGGCCATGCAGGCGTCGTTCAGACGGCGACGGAGACGGCGCAGGGCACGAATCAGCCCCCGGGCTTGTTGCGAAACACCAGCGCCAGCCCGAGCAGGATCGTGACCATGCCGCCCAGCGCCAGCGGCGCCAGCCGGTTGCCCAGGATCAGATAGTCGAGCACCGCGGTGCCGGCCGGCACCAGGTAGAACAGGCTGGTCACGTTGACCAGATTGCCGCCCTGGATCATCCGGTACAGCAGCAGCGTCGCGCCGATCGAGCCGGAGAACAGCGTGTAAAGCAGCGTCTTGATCGGCACGAGCCGGGGATCGGCGGCGAAATTGGTCGTCGCCGGCAGCCCGGCCGCCTGCTTGCCAGCCTCCGCGAAGCCGAGCAGGGCCAGCACGGGGACGAGCAGGGCGAAGGCGAACAAGAGC
>Ga0182740_1001045_pt1 | contig 20539 bp, 21 predicted proteins | sample eDN5th37CKraftBY_FD_128872 | JGI IMG/M metagenome (GOLD analysis project Ga0182740, IMG submission 128872) | Enriched backyard soil microbial communities from Emeryville, California, USA - eDNA 5th pass 37_C Kraft BY (version 2) (version 2) | ecosystem: Environmental > Terrestrial > Soil >...
AGAGTACTGACCCCGACAAAACGTCGAAGGAGGGCCGGATCACCGACGGCGAGGAAATAGGTGCCAATAGGCAGCCCGATCAGAAGGCCGAGAACGAAAGGGCCACATTCGCGCCAGTCGGCAACCGGGATCGCCTGCCGCGCGATGGCGGCCTGCCCCACGGCCGCGATAACCATCGTCAGCACGATCGCCTGCGCCGGAACGAGGAGATAGCTGAGCAGCGGCACCATTAAGAGGTTACCACCGAAGCCCGAATAGCCGTGAACGAGCCCGGAGAGCAGGACGATGCCAATATACGCGAGGGCAGCGACGCCAAGTGCATCCGTCCAACCATGGAGACCGGCGAACTCGCCCATCTGGTGCGCCCCCTGAAAATGGCTAATGGGGAATGGTTGCTCGATGCGGGAACTTGGAGGCCGGCGGCCGGCAGCCTACATAATCGCCAGGCAGCGCGCCATCGACTTTGCGCGCGACACGCGATACCACAGCCCCAACCAGGCGCCGCCTGCATACCCCCGAAAGCTCCGACCGATGAAGTTCCTCGACCAGGCCAAGATCTACGTCAGCTCCGGCAATGGCGGGGCGGGCTGCGTCAGCTTCCGGCGCGAGAAGTTCATCGAGTTCGGCGGGCCGGACGGCGGCGACGGCGGCAAGGGCGGCGACGTGTGGGCGGAGTGCGTCGAGAACCTCAATACGCTGATCGACTTCCGCTACCAGCAGCATTTCAAGGCGAAGAACGGCATCCCCGGCATGGGACGCAACCGCACCGGCCCGAGCGGTGACGACTGCATCATCAAGGTGCCGCCGGGAACGGAGATCCTCGCGGAGGACGGCGAGACGCTGATTGCGGACATGACCGAGCCGGGCCAACGTGTCCGCATCGCGCGCGGCGGCAACGGCGGTTTCGGCAATGCCTACTTCAAGTCGCCGACCAACCAGGCGCCGCGCCACGCCAATCCCGGCCAGCCCGGCGAGGAGCTGACGCTCTGGCTGCGACTGAAGCTGATCGCCGACGCGGGTCTCGTCGGCCTGCCCAATGCGGGGAAGTCGACCTTCCTCGCCGCCGTCTCGCGCGCCAAGCCCAAGATCGCTGACTATCCCTTCACGACGCTGCATCCGAACCTCGGTGTCGTGCGCGCCGGTGAGGTCGATTTCGTGCTGGCCGACATTCCGGGCCTCATCGAGGGCGCGCACGAAGGCGCCGGTCTCGGCACGCGCTTTCTCGGTCATGTGGAACGCTGTCGCGTGCTGCTTCATCTGGTCGACGCCACCGGCGAGGACGTTGCCGATGCGTACAAGACCGTGCGCGCAGAACTGAAAGCCTACGGGGGCGGGCTCGCGCGCAAAAAGGAGCTGGTCGCGCTCACGAAATGCGACGCCCTCACCGAGGACGTCATTGCGGAGAAGGCGGCCGAGCTTCAGCGCGCCGCGCGCAAGAAGCCGCTCCTCATTTCCGCGGTCTCGGGACAGGGCATGAAGGAGGCGCTGTTCGCGCTTGCGCGTGAGGTCGAGCGCGGCCGTGCGGAAGAAAAAGCCATAGCGCGCGAGGCGGCGAGCTGACCCGTCTCAGCGTTCCGCCTCCGGTCGTTGCTCGAAGAGGCGACGGACGGCCCGCTGAATGAAGGGTGAAGCCAGCAGCACGACCGGCAGCATCGTCACCCACGCAATGGCCCACGCGACCATCCAGCGCTCGACGAATTCGAGAAGCGAATGCGCAATCGGAACGATCGCGATCGCTGTTGCGACGGCCGTCGTGATCGCCGCCTGCAGAATGCCGTAAGCATAATGAGCGTAGTGAACGTAGCGGTGCGGTAGTAGGGGTGCCATAGTTCAGAGCACGTGCCGGCCTCAGTTCTCTCCCTTCTCAAAGCCCAATTGGGCGCCAGCGTCCAGAACGAAATTGGAGCAGGGCGATGCATTCCTGGGCGGCGCGCCCCCATTTCGGCTGAGGGCGGGAAGGCACTATGCTCCCAAGCATGTCCAACATTCAGCCGAAGGCCGCCAACTCATGCGCGATCTCACGCCCGAAGGTCTGCTCGACGCCGTCAACGCGTGGGTCGAGATCGAGAGCCCGACGCAGGATTCAGCGGCCGTCAACCGCGTCTCGGCGCACGCGGATAAATTGCTCCGCGCCATCGGCGCCAGCATCGAGCGCGTTCCAGGCGAGAACGGGATCGGCGACATCCTGATCGGCCGCGTGTCCGGCGCGGCGAACGGCCCGGGCATTCTCCTGCTCGGGCACATGGACACGGTCCATCCCCTCGGCACGCTCGCAGGCCCCCTGCCCATGCGCGTCGAAGGCGATCGCGCGTACGGCCCCGGCATCTACGACATGAAAGGTGGCAACGCGATCGCGTTCTCCGCGCTTGCGCACCTGCACGCGACGGGACAGCGTCCGCATCTTCCTGTCACCGTCATGATGATCCCCGACGAGGAGATCGGCAGCCCGTTCTCGCGCCCGCACATCGAAGCCGAGGCGAAGAAGCACGCGATCGTTCTCGTCGTCGAGCCGTCGGGCGACTTCGGGCGCATCACCATCGCGCGGCACGGCATCGCACGCTATCACCTCAAGACGACCGGCATCCCGGCCCACGCGGGCGCGTATCATGCCAAAGGCCGCAGCGCGATCCGCGAGATGGCCCGCCAGATCCTCGATATCGAGGCCATGACGGACTACGAGCGCAACATCACGCTCAACGTCGGTATCGTGAAGGGCGGTACGCACGAGAACATGGTGCCGCTCCATGCTGAGGCGATCGTCTACTGCCTGGTGCCGCTGCCCGAGGATGAAGCGGAAGTGCGCGCGAAGCTGCTCGCCTTGAAAAGCTACGATCCCGACGTAAAGCTCGAGGTCACGCCGGGCCTCTATCGCCCGTCGTTCGTGAAGTCGCCGGCCATTCAGAAGCTCTATGATCACGCGGCCGCGCTCGCACGCGAGATCGGCTTCGAGGTCAAGGGCGAGCGCGTTGCCGGCGGCGGCAGCGACGGGAATTTCACCGGCGCGCTCGGCGTGCCGACCCTCGACGGCCTCGGCGTGCTCGGCGACGGCCCGCACACGCACCAGGAGTATCTGCTGGTCTCGTGCCTCGTGCCGCGGACCCGGCTGCTCGTCCGCCTCTTCGAGACACTCGATGCGTCATTTGCGGTGGGGAGGGGTTAGGAGTGGGTGGCATCCCTACCGCTGGCGTTCTGCAATCCCCCCCTCCCAGCCGCCCCCACCAGGGGGGAGGAACTGCTAAGGGGCTCGGGCGGATCGTCATCGAGCGCGCGCCAGGCCGCGCCATCCAGATCGTCGTACTGACCCGACTTGAGCGACCACAGAAAGCCGGCAAGGCCGAGGCCGCCGAGAAAGAGCGCGATCGGGATCGTGTACGCGAGCGCGGTCATGAGAGCCTCCGGAGGCGCTGGCGCGAGAGACGCAACGCATTGGCCGTCACGGCGATGGATGAGGCCGACATCGCGATCGCAGCGATCAGCGGCGTCGCAAGGCCGATCACAGCAAGCGGCACGAAGATGCAGTTGTAGCCGATCGCAATGGCAAAGTTCTCGAGCGCCCGCCGGCGCGCACCTTGCGCGACGCGGAGCACCTCGAGCAGCGGCGCGAGGCGCTCGCCCTGGAAGACCGCATCGGCCGCCGTCTGGCTGATGTCCGCTGCGGTAGCCGGTGAGAGCGAGGCATGTCCCGCCGCCAGGGCCGGCGCATCATTGAGACCGTCACCGACCATGAGCACCTTACGGCCCTCGGCTTTGAGCGCATCGAGCCGTGTGATCTTGTCGGCAGGTTTCAACTCGGCTTGCCAGCGTGCAATGCCGACCGCGCGCGCAGCTTCCTCGACAGCCGCGTGGCCATCACCGGAGAGTATTTCGACGTGATAGCCGGCATCGCGCAGCTTCTCGACGACCTCGGCGGCGTCGAGGCGCAGGGCATCCGTGACATGCAAAGCCGTGGCGCGACCATCAGGTGTGCACAGCCAGAGCGTCGAGCCGCCCTCGGCGGTCTCATCGGCCACCTCGCAGAAGCGGGCCGAGCCGAGGCGGGTCACGCCTTGGGCATCTCTCGTGAGGAGCCCGGCGCCGGCAATTTCCTCGACACCGGGTGCCGGCACCACTGGAATGCCGCGCGCCTTTGCTGCAGCTACGATGGCGCGCGAATAGGGATGCCGGCTCACGACCGCAAGGCTCGCCGCGAGCGCCAGCGTGTGATCTGCGATCGCCGGGTCATCGACGAAGCGCGGCTCGCCAAGTGTCAGCGTGCCCGTCTTGTCGAGCACGATCGTGTCGATCTCCGCCATGCGCTCGAGGCCGTCGGCGGCTTTGAGGATGATGCCATTGCGATAGAGCCGCCCGCTCGCCACGACCTGCACGGCGGGCACGGCAAGCGCCAAGGCGCACGGGCAGGTGATGATCAACACCGCCACAGCCGCCGTCAGCGCCGGCTCCCAGCCGTAGCCGAGCAGCATCCAGCCGACGAACGTGCCTGCGCCGAGCAGATGTACGGCCGGCGCGTAAAGACGCGCGGCGCGATCGGCGAGCCGCACGTAACGTCCGCGCGCCTGCTCGGCCGTGGACATGAGGCGCGCAATATCGGCGAGGAGCGTATTTTCCTCGCGCGCCACCGCCTCGGTTTCGAGCACACCCGTCACATTGATCGTACCCGAATAGACAAGATCTCCGGGCGTCACATGACGCGGGCGACTCTCGCCCGTGATCAGGCTCTCGTCGACATCGGCGTCGCCATGGCTGACGCGCGCGTCGACCGGGATGCGCTCACCCGCGGCCACGAGGATCCGCATCCCCGGCAGAACGTCGCGCGTCGGCAGCCGCTGGGTCATGCCATCGGGGAGGAGGACCGTCGCTGACGCTGCACGAAGGCCAAGCAGGTTCTGGGCGGCGCTCGATGCGCGCGCGCGCATGGCCGTGTCGAGATAGCGGCCGATGAGCAGGAAGAAGAGCAGGGTCACGGCGGCATCGAAGTAGACCTGATCGCTGCCGCGCATGGTCTGGTAGAGGCTCATGCCCGTCGCCAGCAGGACGCCGAGCGAGATCGGGACATCCATGTTGAGCTGGCGGGCAGCGAGCGCACGCGCCGCCGAACGGAAGAACGGCTGGCCGGCATAGGCGATCGCCGGCAGCGCGACGAGCGCCGAAAGCCAGTGAAAGAGCGTCTTGAGCGACGCATCCATGTCGCTCGCAATGCCAGCCCACACGGCGACCGACATGAGCATGATGTTCGACGCCGCAAAGCCGGCAACGCCGAGCCGGCGCAGATAGTCGGCATCGGACGCGGCATGTGCGGGCGTCGTACCCTCGGCAAGTTCATAGGCCTTGAAGCCGACGCCGCGCAGCGCCTCCGCGAGCGTGTCGACCTCGACGCCCTGCGTCGCGGTGACATGCGCCCGCCCATTGGAGAGGTTCACGCGCGCAGCGACGACGCCGGGAACGGCCTGCAGCGTACGTTCGACCTTGCGCATGCAGTTGCCGCAGTGCATGCCCTCGACGACGAGCGTGAGCGATTGCGTGCTGCTGGCTTCATCGCCGCCGCCGATCTCGCGAAAGGCCTCACTCGTCAGGGTTTCAGCCATAGCCGCTTCCGTAGCTGGTAGGCGATCTCCGCAGGTGCCGCGAGCGGGCGGGCTTCCAGTGCCACCATCCACGCCCCGGCCTCGGGCGGCGCCATCTGCGCGCTGTACGTGCCGGGCTGCAACTCCGTCAGCTCGAGCTTCACATCGTGCTGCGCCGTGGACGGCCGGCCGAACGTGCCAGTCACGGCCAGCCCCTCGACGGGCACACCGAGTCGATTGGTGAGCCGCAAGGTCACCTGCCCGCTGCGCGTCACCTCGAGTGCGTCGTGCCAGCCCTGTGCCTTCTGCGCCTCGTCGGCGGCAATGCGCTGGTTGTAGTTGAGGCCCTTGCGGTAGGGTTCGACCGCGACGATGCCGGTGTAGGTCGAGATCGCGGAGTAGAGGAACACGCCGTTGACCGCGAACACGACGAGGAAGAAACCGAGGAACGCCATCAGCACGTGGCGCCCCTTCAGTCCCTCGACGCCGTCTGGCCGAACTGTATTCATGGCCGGCTTCCTTGCGCTGGCGCCTGGAAGAGCGTTCCGCGGCGCGTTGTCTGCCCCGAGGTCGTGTCGCGCACCTCGAAGGCAAAGCTCGTCGAGGCATCGTGAAGCTGGTCGAGCGCACCGCGCGGCACGGTCACGAAGACGCGCAGCTCGCGCAGGGTATTCGTCGGCACCGTCACATTGAGAGGCGCGCCGGGCTCCGCGCCGACCATCGAGAGCGTGCCGCCGGGCAGATCCGCCAGACGAAGCGCGAACGTGCGCGGCTCGTGCAGCTTGTTCAGGATCTTCACGGTGTAGCCATTGCGGATGCCGCCTTCGGTGAGGCGTACGAAGGGCGGATTGCGATCGTGCTGCACGTTGAGCTCGAGCGTCGTGCGGTGCCAGAGCGCGACCAGCATGACGATGCCCACCAGTGAGATCATGCCGAAATAGAGGAGCGTGCGCGGGCGCAGGAGCTGTACGGGCTCGTGCGCGATGCCGCGTGCAGTCGCCTCCTGCTTGGCGACGGTGTCGTAGGCGATCAGGCCGCGCGGGCGCTTGATCTTGTCCATGATCTCGTCGCAAGCATCGATGCAGAGCGCGCATTGGATGCATTCGAGCTGGGAGCCGTCGCGGATATCGATGCCCATGGGGCACACCACGACGCACGCCTTGCAGTCGATACAATCGCCGCGCGTCGACCAGTCGACGAGGCCGTCTGCGCCTTTGCGCGCCGGCCCGCGTGGCTCGCCGCGCTCGGGGCGGTAGCTGACGAGCAGCGTGTGGCTGTCCGTCATGGCGCCCTGAATGCGCGGCCAGGGGCACATGTAAATGCAGACCTGCTCGCGCGCGATGCCACCGAGAAGATAGGTCGTCGCCGCGAAGATGCCGAGGAAGAGGTAGGCGACCGCAGGCGCCGTCCCCGTCACGAGCTCCACGGCGAGCGTTGGCGCATCGCGGAAATAAAAGACGAGCGCGCCGCCCGTCAGCAGCCCGATGAGCAGCCACGAGAGATGCGTCATGACCTTGAGGAAGACCTTGCGGATGCCCCAAGGCTCCTTGTCGAGACGGATGCGCGCGTTGCGATCGCCCTGCCAGAGGCGCTCGACGGCCACCATGAGATCGGTCCAGACTGTCTGCGGGCAGGCATAACCGCACCACACGCGCCCGGCGATCGAGGTCACGAGAAAGAGCGAGAGCGCCGCCAGCACGAGCAGGCCCGTGACGAAGTAGAATTCCTGCGGCCAGATCTCGAGGAAGAAGAAAAAGAAGCGATTGTGCGCCATATCCAGCAGCACAGCCTGATCGGGGAGATCAGGGCCACGGTCCCAGCGCAGCCACGGCAAACCGTAGTAGATCGCCAGCGCGACCGCCATGACGACCCACTTGACCGCGCGGAACCGACCGTGCGCGAGCTTGGGGTAGATCTTCTGGCGCGCCGCATAGAGCTGGCGATCGGCCGCGCGATTGACGGCGGCCACATCGTGCGCCTCGACATCCGCCGCGGCCGTGCGCGTACGCGGCTTGGCTGCCGGATCATTCCGCCGATCGAGGACCGTGGTCACCTTCCGCTCCCGCGGTTGAGGTCTTGTAGCGGCACTTCACCAAGCATACCTGCCAGCCAGGTCATCATGAAGCGCTCGAATAAGGAGCGATGACGCGGTGCGAGATCAGCACGGCGGCGCGGCTCCTCGGCGCAGCAGGTCGCCAGCACCAACCCCAGCTCGCACCCACACCCGCACATCGCGGTCTTTCCTCCAGCGCTACCTGCCGCCACCGAGGCTGTGCACGTAGATGGCCAGCGACTTCAGCGTCACCGGATCGAGCCGCTCGTGCCAGGCCGGCATCGAGCCGCCGCGTCCGGTAGTGATCGACTGCACGATGGCCGGCTTCTGGCCGCCATAAAGCCAGATCTCGTCCGTCAGGTTCGGCGCGCCGAGCTCGGCGTTGCCCTTGCCGTCCGCGCCGTGACACGTGACGCACTGATCGGCAAAGATCTTCGCGCCCCGCTCTGCCGCCGCACTGTCCGTCGCGCGCTTGCTCAGCGAGAGTACATACTCCGCCGCATCATTGATTTCCGCAGGCTTCAGAATGCCGTCGAGGCCGTACTTCGGCATATCGCTGACGCGCGCTTCCTTATCGCCACTGCGAATACCGTAGCTGATGGTCCTCTCGATGTCGGCGAGTGTGCCGCCCCAGAGCCAGTCATCATCATTGAGGTTCGGATAGCCGGCAAATCCTTGCGCGCCACGGCCATGGCACGGAGCGCAATTTGTCGCGAACGCCGCCGCGCCGCCGACCATGGCAAAGCGCAACAGATCCGGATCGTTCTTCACGTCGGCAAGCGACGTCTTCTCGAGCGCGGCGCGAAATGTCGCCTGCGCGGCCTTCGCATCCTGCACCTCGTTCGAGACCGCCACGCGCTGGCTGTAGCCCCAGATGCCCTTCGTGTAGCCATTGAGCGTCGGCCACGCCGGATAGACGATCATGTAGCCGATGGCCCACACGATCGAGGCGTAGAACGTCATCAGCCACCATTTCGGCAGCGGCTTGTTCAGCTCCTTGATGTCGTCCCAGGTGTGCCCGGTCGTCTCGACGCCCGTGACGTCGTCAATCTCGCGCTTGCCGCTCATGACTGCCCCCGCTTGGCCTTGTGCTTGTCGTCGAGATCGAGCGCGCGGCGCTGCGCGGCTTCGAAGCGCGGACCGTTGGCCGGCCAGAGCGCATAGACGACGACGCCGGCGAACAGCCCGACGAATATGAGAAGGGAGACCACCTGGCCAACGGTGGCGACTGTATCGTACGTCATTCTCGTCACCTCCTCAGCGCAGGTTCGGTCCGGCGGCGTCGAACGTCGCGAAATCGACGAGCTGGCCGAGGACCTGGAGATAGGCGATGAGCGCGTCCATCTCGGTCGCGGGCACGCCCGCCTGACCGTCGAACTTGGCCACACGCGCCTTGGGATAGCGCTTCAGCAGCTCGCGTGCGGGGCGGCTGTCGGGATTGACCTGGGCGGCGATATCCGTGCGCACGCTGGCGATCATCTCGTCGCTGTAGGGCACGCCAACCTTGCGCAGCGTCTTCAGCCGCGCCTCGACATCCGTCGGATCCACACGTCGCGTCAGGAGCCAGGGATAGCTCGGCATGATGCTCTCCGGAACAACCGAGCGCGGATTGTGCAAATGCTCGACGTGCCATTGATCGGAGTACTTGCCGCCGACGCGCGCGAGGTCAGGCCCCGTGCGCTTCGAGCCCCATTGGAAGGGATGGTCGTACATGCTCTCGGCCGCGAGACTGTAGTGCCCGTAGCGCTCGACCTCGTCGCGGAGCGTGCGCACCATCTGGCTGTGGCAGTTGTAGCAACCCTCACGGATGTAGATGTCGCGGCCGGCCTGCTCGAGGGGCGTGTAGGGACGCATCCCCTTCACCTTCTCGATTGTGCTGTCGATCCAGAAAAGTGGCGCGATCTGAAAGAGGCCACCGATCGAGACGACGATGAGAATACCGACCAGAAGGATGATCGAGTTCTTTTCGAAGACTTCGTGCTTCATGGCGCGCCCCTCCTCACTCGGCCGGCTGCAGACGCAGGCCGGGCGCGGCGGCGACGCGCGGCTGCTCGGCGATATCGACAGGTTCATCGCCGCGGATCGTGCGCCACACGTTGTAGGCCATGATGAGCGCGCCGGTCAGGAAGAGGATGCCGCCGATCGCGCGGATCACGTAGTAGGGATGCATGGCCTCGACAGTCTCGATGAAGGAGTACTGGAGGAAGCCAAGGCTGTCGTAGGCGCGCCACATGAGACCCTGCGTGATGCCGGAGACCCACATCGCCGTGATGTAGAGAAGGATGCCGAGCGTCGAGATCCAGAAGTGCCACTCGACGAGCCGCATGGAATAGAGTCCCTTGCGGTTCCACAGCCACGGGACGAGGCAGTAGATCGCGCCGAAGGAGACCATCGCCACCCAACCAAGCGCACCGGAGTGCACGTGGCCGATCGTCCAGTCCGTGTAGTGTGAGAGCGAGTTCACGGCCTTGATGCTCATGAGCGGGCCTTCGAACGTCGACATGCCGTAGAAGGCGACGGAGACGACGAGCAGGCGCACGACGGCGTCGGTCCTGAGCTTGTCCCAGGCGCCGGAGAGGGTCATGAGGCCGTTGATCATGCCGCCCCAGGAAGGCATCCACAGCATGATCGAGAAGGTCATGCCGAGGGTCTGCGCCCACTCGGGGAGCGCGGTGTAGTGCAGATGGTGCGGACCCGCCCAGATGTAGATGAAGATGAGCGTCCAGAAGTGCACGATCGAGAGGCGGTAGGAGTAGACCGGCCGCTCCACGCGCTTCGGAATGAAGTAGTACATGATGCCGAGGAAGCCGGCCGTCAGGAAGAAGCCGACGGCATTGTGGCCATACCACCACTGCGTCATGGCATCCTGTACGCCGGACCAGAGCACGTAGCTCGCCGGGCTCGTGAAGCTCACGGGTAGTGCCGCGTTGTTCACGAGATGCAGCATCGCGATCGTCACGATGAAGGCGAGATAGAACCAGTTCGCGACGTAGATGTGCGGTTCCTTGCGGCGCCAGATCGTGCCGAGGAACACGAGCAAATACGTGACCCAGATGATCGTGAGGAAAAGGTCGGCGTACCACTCGGGCTCGGCGTACTCCTTCGCTTGCGTGATGCCGAGCAGATAGCCGGTGCCGGCGATCGCGATGAAAAGCTGATAGCCCCAGACGACGAACCAGGGCGCCCACCGGCCGGCGAGGCGCGCGTGGCAGGTGCGCTGCACGACATAGAAGGATGTGCCGATCAGCACGTTGCCGCCAAACGCGAAGATCACCGCGCTCGTGTGCAGCGGGCGCAGACGGCCGAAGCTGATCCAGGGAAGGTCGAAGTTGAGCGCGGGAAAGGCGAGCTGGAGCGCGAGAACCACCCCGACGAGGAACCCGGCTATGCCCCAGATGACGGCCGCGACGACCGTGACCTTGATCGGTCCGTCGAAGTACCCCTCGGGTGGCTCGTAGCTGCCAATCGCGCGGGCTGCCTTCTCCTTGAAGGCGACCGTCAGGATGTAGATGCCGGCTATGGCCGACCCGACCATCATCAGCAGGCCATGGAACGACATGGCCGGGTCGCTCGACCCAAAAAACCAGATCGCGCCGACAAGCGTGAAGATCCCGGCGACCATCACCGCCAGCACGTCGCCGAACGCTTCGAGACCCTCTCTCGTGTCCGCCATCACAATTTCCCCCGGATGCCCGAGCCGCAGGCCGCCGCATCAGGACGAGCGGTCAGCCGTTCAGGCCGGACTTTAGAAATCGGGGAACGCCGACGGCTTGATCCAGGTCAAGAACGGTTCAAAGAAGTGCGGCGACGCGCGGTCGCACGAACCGTCCGAAATTGATATTTCAGATACCGAGAATGTCGGGCAGCTCGCTGAGCGAACTGATCCGGTGCTGCGGGGCGCCGCCATCGATGACCTTGGTCACGTCGTGAATGCCGCCGTCCCGAACGACCTGCACCGTCGTCCAGCCCATGGCGTTCGGCGCCACAAAGTCCTTCACCGGATTGTCGCCCACATAGACGAAGCGGTCGCCCGGCACGCCGATAGCGGCGGCGACGCGCTCGAAGGCCATGGGATGCGGCTTGAAGTAAGCCCGATCCTCGCCGAGCGCGTCCGTATAGACGATCTCATGGAATCTCGGCTCGAGCGCCAGCGCAGTCACCTTCTTGCGCTGGACGGTATGCGTGCCATCGGTGATCAGCCCCAGCGGTCCCTTGGCGGCGTAGTGCTCCAGCGCCCAATGGGCGTCATCGAAGAGCGAGAGCTCCGCGGCGGCACCGCGATAGGCCTCCCTCAGCGCCACGAGATGCTCCGGCCTGTGGTCGGGAACGTGCGACTCGAGCACCATCTTGAACAGCTTGCCCAGCATTCCCGTATCGAGCAGACGGGTCATCTCCTCGGCCAGGCCGTCGACGCCAAACTGCGCTTTTGCCCATTCGCCGCACGCGCGAAAACCGCACAGCGCGAACTGACGCTCGGGATAGAGCGTGTCGTCGAGATCGAATGCGACGCGCAGGCGGGACACGGGAGGCTCCGTCGAATGCTGAAGATGGCGGCCGGCATCATACCGGGGTCCGGATCGCGATGACACCCTCCGTGCGGGCACGGACCTCGGGCGAACCAAGGCAGGTTGCAACGGCTTCATAGCCCGGCGCGCCCGGGTAGGGCTGAACGAGGCTTGGCGGGCTGTGATTGGCGGGGCAGAGGATGATCGTCTCGTTGGAACCCACCGCTGCGAGATCCAGGATCGCGTTCGAGCGCGTGAGCAGGAACAGCGGCCGCATCTCCGATCCACGGCGGCGAAGATGGGCGATCAACGCTTCCTGGGTCGACTGGTCGAGCCCATGCTCGACCATGTCGACGACGAAGGCCCCCGGTTCCGCCGCCTCCAGGGCCTCGACCAGCCCCATCAGGGCAGGCGACACCGTCGCGCCCTCGCCGGTGAGCCAACCGAGCGTGCGATCAACGCACGCCTTCAACGCCGGATCGGCGGCCCCGTCGTCGTACGATCGCTCGAGGCCGACAAACACGCCGCCCGGCAGCGCGGCTGCGAGCGCACGCGCGAGCCGGGTCTTGCCGCTGAACAACGGACCGACGATGAAGGTCAGCGGCTTGATGTCGGTCAGCTCGAACCGCTCACCGCCCCACGGCCATGGCAGATCGAACGCGACGGCGGGCCTGCGCGGCTGCATCAATCCTGCGAGATCGTCGGCGCCCGGCATCCTGCCCATCTCGAGTTCTGCGCGCAGACCGCGCACCCGGACAATCTGATTGGAGAGCCGATGGGCCTGCTCTTCGAGATTTGATTGATGGGCGGCGAGCGCGCGCGATAGCGCCGCAGCGTCGCCGCTGTGCACGATCTCGCCGACTTCGGCGAGGCTGAGACCGAGCGCGCGCAACGTGACGATGTCGCTGGCCCGCGTCATGTCGTCGGCGCCGTACGCTCGCCAACCCGACATGGTGCGCGACGGCTTGAGCAGGCCGCGCTGCTCGTAGAGACGCAATGCCTTGACGGAAATGCCGAGGCACCGCGCGGCTTCGGAGGGGCCGAGAAAGGGAGCGGGCATGAATCACCTCATCGCAGGCTGAGGGTGCCCTTATCGATGCGGCCCCAAGGACCGGGTCAAGAGATTTCCATGAGATCGCGCGAGCGCTAAGGCAGCGGCAGGGTCTCGTGCTCGCGGAGCTTGGCGCCGGTCATGTTGTCCACCTCGACGAGGCGCACGCGGAAACCCCAGAGCCGCGCGACGTGCATGAGCGTGCGGTCGCACTCGTCCTTATCGAGCAGGATTCCATCGCGCACGAAATGCGTGAGCACGAGCCGGCGGCTTCCCGAGAGGTCGGCATCCGTCACCTGGATGTCCGGGTCCTGCTGCGAGACATCGTACTGGCGCGCCAGCAACCGGCGGACATCGCGGTAGCCCATCTCGTCGTGGATGGCCTCGACGCGTACCGCGTGATCCTCGGACTTGTTGCGGATGTGGAAGAGGCGGAAGTCGCGGATGACTTTCGGGCTCAGGAACTGATGGATGAAGCTTTCGTCGCGGAAGTTCGCCCAGGCCTCCCTGAGCGTCTCCATGGGCTGACCGTTGCCGGCGATGTCGGGGAACCACTGGCGGTCCTCGTCCGTCGGCTCGAGGCAAATGCGCTTGATATCGCGCATCATCGCAAAACCGAGCGCGTAGGGGTTGAAGCCCGAGAAGCCCCGATCGGAGAAGCCGGGCTGATAGACGACGGCCGAGTGCATGTGCATGAACTCGAGCATGGAGCCGTCGGTGACGAGACCCTTCTCGTAAAGCCGGTTCATGATCTCGTAGTGGACGAAGGTCGCGCAGCCTTCGTTCATCACCTTGGTCTGGCGCTGCGGATAGAAGTAGGTCGAGAGCACGCGAACGATGCGCAGGATCTCGCGCTTCCAGCCCGCGAGCTTCGGCGAATGCTTCTCGAGGAAGTAAAGGAGGTTCTCCTCCGGCACGATCGGTGGCGAAGGATCGATGACGACCTCCTCCGCCTTTGCTTCCGGCTTCGACTGTGGGAGCGTGCGCCAAAGCTCGTTGTAGATTTCCACCTCGTACTCGCGGCGCCTGATCTCGCGCTCGCGTGCCTTGGCCGGATCGAAACGGCGCCGCGGCGCCGCATTGCGGCTCACGCCCTGATTCATCAGCGCATGCGCGGCGTCGATAACGGCCTCGACGGCGGGAACGCCGAAGCGCTCCTCGCAGTCGGCGACGAACTTCTTCGCAAAGGCCAGGTATTCGAGGATCGCGTCGGCCTGCGTCCACTGCTTGAAGAGATAGTTGTTTTTGAAGAAGTGGTTGTGGCCCATGGCCGCGTGCGCGAGCACGAGGCACTGCATCGTCATGGAGTTCTCCTCCATGATGTAGTTGATGCAGGGATCGGAGTTGATGACGATCTCGAAGGCGAGCGAGCGCGCGCCCTTGCGATAGTACATCTCGTCGTGGGCGAAGCGTTTCCCGAACGACCAGTGGCGGTACATGACCGGCATGCCGATCGATGAATACGCATCGAGCATCTGCTCGGCGGTGATGACCTCGATCTGGTTCCTGTAGATGTCGAGGCCCATCTCACCGACGCCGATCTCGGCAATGGCATCGTAGACCTCGTGGATGAGGTCGAAGTTCCACTCGGGGCCGTCGAAGAGCGGCTTCGATGCCTTGACCGCGGGCTTGGGCCTCATCTCAGGAATGTCCGTCATCGTCATGTGCGGCTTTCTCAGGCACCAGCGGAGGCGGAGAACAGCTCGTGGAAGACCGGGAAGATCTCGGACGGGCTCGTCACGCGGCGCATGGCGAAGTGTTTGTTGCGCTCGGCAATTTCCTTATAACCGTCCCACACGATCGTGTCGCCGAAGCCGATCTGCTCGCTGACCTCGATATAGGCGAAGTACTGACACACGGGCAGGAGGCTGTTCTCGACGAGATCGAGGCAGCGCCCCATGTCGTCGGGAATGTTGTCGCCGTCAGAAGCCTGGGCGGCGTAGATGTTCCAATCCTCGGGCGAGTAGCGGTCGCGCACGATGCGGTCCATCTCCTCGAGCGCGGTGGAAATCACGGTTCCGCCGGTCTCGACGCCGCGGAAGAAGGTCTCCTCGTCGACCTCGCTCGCCGTGCTCGTGTGGCGCACGAAGACGACGTCGACCTCGCGATAGTGCCGCGAGAGGAAGAGGTGGAGGAGCATGAAGAAGCGCTTGGCGAGATCCTTCAGCGGCTCCGTCATGGAGGCGGATGCGTCCATGAGGCAGAACATGACGGCCTGCGTCGCAGGCTTCGGCACGCGCTCCGTGCGGTTGTACTGGAGGTCGATCGGATCGACGTAGGCGATCGTGCGCCTGAGTCGCAGCACGCGGTCGAGCTTGGCGCGCAGCTCGGCGATCAGGTTCTCGTCGCGCGGCACATCAGTTTCGGCCTCGGCCAGCGCCCGTTCGAGTTGCTGGACCTCACTCTCCTTCGGCCGGCGGAGCGCGATGCGGCGCGCGAGCGAGCGGCGCATGGTGCGCACGCGATTGAGCTTGGCGGGCGGGCCGTCCGAGGTGTAGCCCGCGCGCTGCGGCACCGGCGACTTCAAGTCTTTGAGCCGCGTTTTGATCAGGTTCGGAAGCTTCAGGTCCTCGAAGAAGAGATCGAGAAACTCGTCCTTGGAGAGCGTGAAGACGAAATCGTCCTGGCCCTCGCCGTCCGCGCTCGCTTGGCCGCCGCCGCCGCCCCCACCGCCGCCCTGCGGCTTCGGAATGAGGTCGCCGACCTTGTAGTCCTTGTTGCCCGGCAGGATCATGTCGCGCGAGCCGCTGTCGCGGCTGTGCGAGAATGAGGGCTCGCGTACGCTCTTCGAGCGGATCGAGATCTTCTCGGAACCCTCGACCTCCGAGACCTTGCGCTTCTTGAGCGCGTCCTTGACGGCCTCGCGGATGTCCGCCTTGGCCCGGCGAACGAAGCGCTGCCGGTTGCCAAGGCTCTTGGATTTGGGGTTGAGCCGACGATCAATGATGTTCATGCACAGCCCCCAGCGAACCCTTCCGGGTCAGCTCGACTTCTTCACACGCATGTACCATTCCACCAGCCGGCGGACCTGACGCGGCGTGTAACCGCGCGCGACCATGCGGTCGACGAACTCGTGGTGCTTCTTCTCGGCGTCGCTGTCCTTCTTGGCGCCGAAGCTGATCACCGGGAGCAGATCCTCGACCTGACTGAACATGCGCCGCTCGATGACGTCGCGGATCTTCTCGTAGCTCGTCCAATCCGGATTCTTGCCGCCGTTACGCGCCCGCGCGCGGAGCGAGAACTTCACGACCTCGTAGCGGAAGTCCTTCGGATTGGCGATGCCGGCCGGCTTCTCGATCTTGGAAAGCTCCTGGTCGAGCAACTCACGGCTCATGAGCTGACCGGTATCGGGGTCCTTGAAGTCGTGGTCCTCGATCCAGGCATCGGCATACGCGACGTAGCGGTCGAACAGGTTCTGCCCGTAGTCGTTATAGGACTCGAGATAGGCCTTCTGGATCTCGTTACCGATGAACTCCGCATAGCGCGGCGAGAGTTCCTCCTTGATGAATTCGAGGTAGCGCTGTTCCGTATCCTCCGGCATCTGCTCGCGCTTGATCGCCTGCTCGAGGACGTACATCAGGTGCACGGGGTCAGCGCTGATCTCGTGACTGTCGAAGTTGAACGTCTCCGAGAGGATCTTGTAGGCGAACCGCGTCGAGGCGCCGTCCATGCCTTCCGTGACGCCGGCGGCATCGCGGTACTCCTGCATGGTACGGGCGTGCGGGTCCGTATCCTTGAGGTTCTCGCCGTCGTAGACGCGCATCTTGGAGAAAAGCTGCGAGTTCTCGTGCTCCTTGAGGCGGCTCAATACCGAGAACTGCGACAGCATCTCGAGCGTGCCCGGCGAGCACGGCGCGTCGGCCAGTTCGCTCGCGTTGAGCAGCTTCTCGTAAATCTTCTTCTCCTCCGTGACGCGCAGGCAGTACGGCACCTTGATCACGCAGATGCGGTCGAGAAAGGCCTCGTTCGTGCGGTTCGCGCGGAAGCTCTGCCACTCGCTCTCGTTCGAGTGCGCGATGATGATGCCCTGATAGGGCAGCGCGCCGACGTTCTCCGTGCCGACATAGGTGCGGTCCTGCGTCGCCGTCAGCAGCGGATGCAGCATCTTCAGCGGGGCCTTGAACATCTCGACGAACTCGAGAAGGCCCTGCGTCGTGCGGTTGAGCCCGCCCGAGTAGGAGTAGGCATCGGCATCGTTCTGGCCGAAGTGCTCCAGCTTGCGGATGTCGACCTTGCCGACGAGCGCCGAGATGTCCTGGTTGTTCTCGTCGCCGGGCTCGGTCTTGGCGATGCAGATCTGGCGCAGCTTCGACGGATAGAGCTTCACCACGCTGAACTTCGAGATGTCGCCGCCGAACTCGTCGAGGCGCTTCACCGCCCACGGCGAGATGAAGCCGCCGAGCACGCGCACCGGAATGCCGTACTTCTCCTCGAGGTGCGGGCCCATGGTCTCGGGATTGAACAGACCGAGCGGGCTCTCGAAGATCGGGCTGATTTCATTGCCTGCCTTGAGCACGTAAATCGGGCAGGCTTCCATGAGATCCTTGAGGCGTTCGGCAAGCGAGGATTTGCCACCGCCGACGGGACCGAGCAGGTAGAGGATCTGCTTCCTCTCTTCGAGCCCCTGAGCGGCGTGGCGGAAGTAGCCGACAATCCGCTCGATCGTATCCTCGAGACCATAGAAGTCTTTGAAGGCCGGATAGACCTTGATCGTCCGGTTCATGAAGATGCGGCCGAGGCGTGCGTCATCGGCCGTGTTGACCATGGTCGGCTCGCCGATCGCCTTGAGCATCCGCTCGGCCGCCGTCGCGTACATCGACGGGTCCTTGCGGCACCCCTCGAGATAGTCCTTGAGCGGCATTACGACCTGCTTCTGGCGGTCGTAGCTCTGAGCATAGAGGTCGAAGATCTCGCTGCGCGTCGCCATTGTTCTGCCCTACGGTGTTTAGAGCCCAACGGGGGCCCGATCTCTGATCCGTCGTTTCCGCACGCGTCACTCAGATCGGGCAATTCGCCAAAGCCAAGTATGAGCCATTTTGCCGTCCCGTGGGCGACTGCTCGTCTTTGCCTTTGTATTTCGTCGGCCTGTGCGGCGTTTCAACCGCACCAAACGCTACATTCTCTTGTCGCGTCGCAACATAACGATACCGCATCGCAGCAACGATACAAGCGCTCTCTGTGCCGCGGCGCTCACGCCTGCCCCGGCATCTCGCCGGATGCCCTCGCGTACTCGCGAAATCCAAATCAGGACAATGGCCTGAGCGATTGGGCGCAGGAACCGGCATGGCCGGGAATGCGATCCGTTGATCGCATTTGCTGCCGGACGAACTCATTGCCGCTGTCATTCGCCGGTTCAAATTGCATCCCGCATCAACATAATGCCAGTTGCAAATTCGTAATGTAGATCGTGCCCGATTCGACCGGCCTCGGCTGTTGTTTCCAACAGCGTGATTGCTTTCAAGTCTTCTGTGTCCGGAAGGTGACAGACGCCGCGATTTCAAGACACGCTGCCGCATTCCCCTGCATTTGCCCGCGTTTTCGGCGCTGCAATCTTTGAACGGTGCGACAGGCACGTTCGTTCCACGGTGTGGCGTCGTGCGCTCAGGTCTCCTCGCCGAAACCGTCCCGGACGAGTGCCACGAGGGCGATCAGCGCTTCGCGCGCGTCGGCACCTTCGGCCGTGATCGTGATCGTCGTGCCCTGGCTGGCCGCGAGCGTCAGCAGGCCCATGATGGACGTGCCGCCAACCGACTGTCCGTCACGCGATACGCTGATCCTGGCCGAGAAGCCCTCGGCGCACATGACGAACTTCGCCGAAGCCCGCGCGTGCAAGCCCTTCTTGTTGCGGATCGTGACGTCCGCGCGCTGTATGCCTGAACTGCTCAAGTCGGCTGGCTCGTCGATGGGGAACGCTGCCGCCAGATCAAGTCGTGCCCGAGAGCACCTGGCTCGCGACGGAAATGTACTTGCGCCCGGCGTCCTTGGCCAGATCCACGGCCTCGACGAGCGGACGATCCTTGCGCACGCCGGCGAGCTTGATCAGCATGGGCAGGTTGACGCCGGCAATCACCTCCGCCCCCGTCGCCTCCATTACGGAGATCGCGAGATTGGATGGCGTGCCGCCGAACATGTCCGTGAGTATGACGACGCCATCGCCGCGATCAGAACGCTGCACGGACTCGATGAGCTGCTGTCGTCGGCGCTCGATGTCGTCATCGGGGCCAATCGACAATGTCTCAAGCTGGTCCTGCGGCCCGACGACGTGCTCGAGCGCAGCCTTGAATTCTGTCGCCAGTCCTGCGTGCGTAATGATGACCAAACCGATCATCGCTCGCTTCCGCCTCCTATCACCCCCGACGCGCGGCACATATTGTCAAAGGCAACAACGCGCGCAAGCAAAACCCGGCGGTCCGGAGGTTACATATCCGTCATGTGAGAACTGCGCGGCGGAGGCGAAACCGCGTTAATGATCAAGGGTGGCGGTCTGCCGGTACCAGGGCTGGCGCTCGAGGAACGCGCGCTCGGCGGCGTCGCTCCCGTCGAGCGGTGCCCGGCCGGCATAGGTCACGCGCACCGTGGCAAGGCCACGGGACTTGAAGTCGAGCAGGCGCGCAGCCTCGCTGGACAGGTCGATAATCCTATCCCCTTTGAAGGGTCCGCGGTTGTTGATGCGTACCATGATCGTGCGCCCGTTGGCGGGGTTGTGCACATAGGCATAGGACGGCATAGGCAGCGTCCGGTGTGCTGCCGTCAGCCGGTGCATGTCATAAGTCTCGCCGTTGGCGGTCAGCCCGCCATGAAAGCCGTCCCCATACCAGGAGGCGGTGCCCGTCTCTTCGTAGTCGGGATCCTCGGCCGGCACGTAAGTCCGTCCGGCCACCGTGTAGGGCTTGCCGACCTTGTAGATGCCCTTCCCCGGCAGGGCGCGCGAAGCACGGGGACCAAGAGCGGCGCATTCCGCCGGGGCGTCGAGGCGCGGCGATCCCCACTTCGTCAGGCAAGGCCCGCGGTGCGGGGGCTTGGCCTCAGGATGCTGCGGCAGGACCTGCATGGACGGCGCCATCGGCGTCTGCGGCATGGCAGGCGGTGCAATCGTCAGAGGGGCTGGTTCGGGCTCTGTTGTCGTCCGCCAGTGCGCAACTGGCGGCTCCGGGCGCGTACAGGCGCCGAGCATGAACACCGCGCCGAGCGTCAGCAAAAACCTGAGCCCACCGCCTCTCCGCCCAAACCAGGGTCGGGCCGTGTTACCAACCATGCCCATCAGGCGCATGGAACTCCATCGACTCGAAGCCGGCCGACGACATGCCGGCCAGCGAGCCGCGAACGCTGAGTGATTCGCAGCGATTGCGCAAGCTTATGCTCAATCCGA
>Ga0182740_1001046_pt1 | contig 20535 bp, 16 predicted proteins | sample eDN5th37CKraftBY_FD_128872 | JGI IMG/M metagenome (GOLD analysis project Ga0182740, IMG submission 128872) | Enriched backyard soil microbial communities from Emeryville, California, USA - eDNA 5th pass 37_C Kraft BY (version 2) (version 2) | ecosystem: Environmental > Terrestrial > Soil >...
CGCCAGCGTCAGGCCGATGGCATGTTCCGCCACCACGGTGCCGAGGCTGTCGCCCGCCGTCGCGACCATGATCTGCGGCGGGATCTTCTCCTTCTGAAGCCGGTCATAGCCGACCGTCAGAATCTGGATCAGCCTAAGCTTCGGCGCATGCCCTTCGCGCACCGCCTGGGCGATGGCCGGCGTATAGTTGAACACCTGAAGCGCCAGCACCTCGGCTTGCGGCAACGCCGCGATCACCGCATCGGCGCTGTCGACGCTGACGAGATCGAGCCCTTTGACGCGGCCGAATCTCTTTTCCATCGCCGGCTTCGACGCCGGCGTCGCCCACAGCACGACGCGCATGATCCGCAATCCTCCCAGCCGCGCCCGGGTCCCGGCCTCCGTACCACCGAGGCGGCGCGCAGTCGCATTACTGCGCCGCCGGCCCGGAAGGCAATGCGCGGCGTCCGCCGGCACCCACCGCGGGAGGGCCACGCACCGCCGTTTGCGCCGGGCTTTTTTCAGCCTGAAAGCACCCACACTCCCCGCCCGCCCGAAAGATGGGCAGACAAAGTGCCCCGAGCACTCCTCGAAAGCCCCGATTTTACGGGAAAAACGCGGTGGGCAAGTGGGCGAGATCGCCGTTGACGCCGGCCATTCTGTCGTGGCTTGTGCAAGGTGGCGCCGATCTAGCCGCGGCTGTCCACAATGATCGCGGCAGCCCGGCGCCGAGGCCACCGGCCAAGAATTTGCCCGGCCGCAACGGAGGAAGCGCCATGCACCTTCGCCGTCGCCGGGCATGACGGCTAATCGTGTTTCAGGATCGCAGGACGACGCCATGCCCGCTTCACAACACCAGAATCCCAAGTCCGACATCGAGATCGCCCAGGCCGCGAAGATGCAGCCGATCCTCGACATCGCCCGCGAGAAGCTCGGCATGAAGCCGGAGGACCTCGAACCCTATGGCCACTACAAGGCCAAGGTGTCGATGGACTATATCAAGTCGCTCCAGAGCCGCCCGAACGGCAAGCTGATCCTGGTCACGGCGATCACGCCGACGCCGGCCGGCGAGGGCAAGACCACCACCACGGTCGGCCTCACCGACGCGCTGAACCATATCGGCAAGAAGGCGATGCTGTGCCTGCGCGAGCCCTCGCTTGGCCCGAGCTTCGGCATGAAGGGCGGCGCGGCCGGCGGCGGCTATGCCCAGGTCGTGCCGATGGAGGACATCAACCTCCACTTCACCGGCGACTTCCACGCCATCACCTCCGCGCACAACCTGCTCTCGGCGCTGATCGACAACCACATCTATTGGGGCAACGAGCTTGGCATCGACCAGCGCCGCGTCACCTGGCGTCGCGTCATGGACATGAACGACCGCGCGCTGCGCGAGATCGTCTGCTCGCTCGGCGGCGTCGCCAACGGCTTCCCGCGCGAGGCCGGCTTCGACATCACCGTAGCCTCCGAGGTCATGGCGATCTTCTGTCTCGCCAGCGACCTGGAGGACCTCAAGAAGCGGCTCGGCAACATCATCGTCGCCTATACGCGGGACCGCAAGCCGATCTTCGCGCGCGATCTCAACGCCCATGGCGCGATGACCGTGCTGCTGAAGGAGGCGCTCTCCCCCAACATGGTGCAGACGCTGGAAGGCACGCCCGCCTTCATCCATGGCGGCCCCTTCGCCAACATCGCCCATGGCTGCAACTCGGTGCTGGCGACGACCACCGCGCTCAAGCTCGCCGACTATGTCGTGACCGAGGCCGGCTTCGGGGCTGACCTCGGCGGCGAGAAGTTCCTGGATATCAAGTGCCGCAAGACCGGCCTTAAGCCGGACTGCGCCGTGGTGGTGGCAACCATCCGCGCGCTCAAGATGCACGGCGGCGTCAAGAAGGAGGACCTCAAGGCGGAGAATCTCAAGGCGCTCGAAGACGGCATGGCCAATCTCCAGCGCCATATCGAGAATCTGAAGACATTCGGCCTGCCGGCCGTCGTCTCCATCAACCGCTTCAGCGCCGACACCGACGCCGAGATCGCGCTGGTGAAGGAGAAGTGCAAGGCGCTCGGCGTCGAAGCCGTGATGGCCGACCATTGGGCCGAGGGCGGCGCCGGCGCGGCGGATGTCGCCCGCGCGGTGGTCAACACCATCGAGGGCGGCAGCGCCAAGCTCAAGCTGCTCTATGCCGACGAAATGCCGCTGGAGGACAAGATCCGCACCATCGCCAAGGAAATCTACCGCGCCAAGGATATCGCGCTTGAGAAGTCCGTGCGCGACCAGCTCAAGTCCTTCGAGGCGATGGGCTATGGCCATCTGCCGGTCTGCATCGCCAAGACGCAGTATTCCTTCTCGACCAATCCGGACGCCAAGGGCGCGCCGGTGGACCACATCATTCCGGTCCGGGAAGTGCGGCTGTCGGCAGGCGCCGAATTCGTCGTGGCGGTCTGCGGCGAGATCATGACCATGCCCGGCCTGCCGCGCGTGCCGTCCGCCAACACCATCGACCTGAATGCGGACGGCAAGATCGTCGGCCTGTTCTGATCGGCGCGCGTCGCATCGCAATTGAAAAGCCCGGCCATCGCGCCGGGCTTTTTTATGCCGGCGTCGGCTTGCGGAATGGCGCAGGCCTTTCAGGACATCTGCCGCACCAGCCAGAGCCCGGCGAACAGGCCGGCGACGGACAGCGCCACAGACCCCAGCACATACGCCAGCGCCAGCGCGGTCTCGCCGCGTTCATGCAGCAGCGCGGCATCCAGCGAGAAGGCGGAAAAGGTGGTGTAGCCGCCGAGGACGCCGGTGGTCAGCAGCAGGCGCCAGTGCTGCAAGTGTCCTGAAAAACTTGCCTCGCCCTTGAACGCGAACCAGCCGGCGATCAGCCCCATCGCCAGCGAGCCGGAAATATTCACCGTGACCGTGCCGAAGGGAAAAGCCGTTCCAAACCAGCGCGCCGCCGTGACATTCACGCCATGGCGCAGCATCGAGCCGAGCCCGCCGCCGAGAAACACGATCAGATAGGCCATGGCAGATCCCTGCCCCTTGCGGTTGCGTCCCCGACAGGGATCGGGCATGTCCCGCGCCATGTCCACCCCTTCCCCGACTCCGCCGCCGCCGGCAGGACGACGCAAGCGCCGGTCGTTCGACTGGTCCACCGCCGTCATCGGCACTCTGGTGGTGTCGGCGGGCAGCGCCGTGCTGTGGCGGGATGGCTGGGAGCCGTTCCTGTCGATCCTGACCCATGACCTCACCCTGCTGGTGGACATCCTGCCGAAGGTGCTGGCCGGCTGCCTGATCGGCGCCTTCGTCATGATGCTGCTGCCGCGCGAGGTGGTGGCGCGCTGGGTCGGCGGCGAATCGGGTTTCGTCGGCCTCGTCATCGCCACGCTGGTCGGCACCTTCCTGCCGGGCGGCCCGTTCTCGATCTACCCGATCACGGCGGCGCTGCTGACCCTGGGTGCCGATGTCGGCACCGCGACGACTTTCATCGCCGCCTGGTCGCTGCTCGGCTACAACCGCGCGCTGGTGTGGGAGCTGCCGTTCATGGGCGGCGACTTCACCTTCTGGCGCGTCGCCGTCTCGCTCCCGCTGCCGATCCTGGCCGGCCTGTTCGCGCGGCTGCTCTGGAAGCTGCTGGTCAGCCGGGACGATCCAGCATGACGGCGGGGCGGCGATGGAGCTGAAGCTGGATCTTGCTCTGATCCTGACCGGCGTGCTCTGGGGCGCCGTGCTGGTGCTCGGCCTGATGGCCTGGCGGCGCGGCCGCATCCTGCTACGGGAGGGCCTGCGCACCGGCGGCCTCGACTTCATCCACATCCTGCCGCGCATCATGCTGGGCGTGGTCGGCTCCGGCTATCTCGCCGCCGTGATGCCGCAGTCGCTCATCATCCAGTGGATCGGCCCGCAATCCGGCTTTCTCGGCGTCGCCCTCGCCGCGGTTTTCGGGGCGATCACGCCCGGCGGCGCGGTCGTCGGTTTCGCCATCGCCGCCACCGCGCTCAAGACCGGAGGCGGCGCGCCGCAGGTGATCGCCTATGCCACCGCCTGGGCGCTGCTCTCGCTTCAGCGCACACTCGTCTGGGAGGTGCCCACGATGCCGGTGCAGGTCGTGACCATGCGCCTGCTCGCCTCCGCCCCGCTGCCTTTTCTCGCCGCGCTGGGCGCGATGCTGATCGGCCGGCCCTAGAGCATGATCCCGAAAAGTGGGTACCGGTTTTCGGATCAGATCATGCTCAAATAAAAAGCCGATCCCGAAAATGCCCTCCCCCCGGATGCGTTCCCGCTCAATGCAGGGCGGACATCGGCCGGGGCAGGATCGCGCCGTGATGGCGGATCACCCGGCCGGCGAGCCGATGCGCCTCGGCCGCCGCCGCCAGCGTAGCCTTTCCGGTCAGCCGGGCCGCGAGATAGGCGGCGTTGAAGCTGTCCCCCGCGGCTGTCGCGTCCGCCGGCTCCACGACCTCGGGCACGGGCACCAGATCCTGCCGCCCCGCAGCGGCGACCAACGCGCCACCGGGGCCGTTCTTCACCACGATCTCGGCGACACCGAAAGCCTGAATCCGCGCGACCGTCGCCTCCGGCGAAGGATCGCCCCAGAGCACGGCCTCGTCGTCATAAGCCGGCAGCGCGATGTCGGTGCGCTTGAGGGCTTCCATGGCGACCGTCCGCGCCCGCGCCAGATCCCCGCGCCAGCCATGGGGCCGGAAATTGGCGTCGAAGGCGACGCGCGCCCCCTTCTGCCGCGCCGCCTCCAGCAGCGCCAGAAAGCGGCCGAGGCCCACATTCGAATAGAGCGACAGCGTCTGGCCGCTGAAATAGACCAGCCCCGCCGCCATCAGACATTCGCCCAGCAGGCCCCAGTCCGGCCGCTCGAACAGCTCCCGCGCCGGGGAGCCTTCGCCCCAGGAGCGCACCGCCGCGCGCCCGCCGGCGTCGCGCTCGACGATGGAAAGCGCGGGCAGGCGGCCGGGCGTCCGCAGCATCAGGCGGCTGTCGATGCCTTCCGCGGTCGCCAGCGCCACGATCCGGTCGGAATAGGGATCGTCCCCCACCGCCGTCGCGAAAGCCGTGTCGATGCCGGCCCGGGCGAGATAGACGGCGGTGTTGAAGACATCGCCGCCGCAGCCCTCGGCCAGCCGGCCGTCGCTCCCGCGGGTCAGTTCGAACGCCGCTTCGCCGACGCATACCGCCTTGGTCCGGATTTCCGCCATTCGCCGCCGCTCCGCTGGTACCTGCTGCTCGATGCGACGGCACCCTAGAGCATGACCCCGAAAAGTGGGAACGGGTTTCCGGAAAAGATCACGCTCTAACAAAAGGATAACCGACCGGCACGCTTCAGCGAAGCTGGATCAGGCCCCGGAGCGTTTCGAAATGCCGCAGGACATGCCGCACGAACGCCGACACCCCGCACGCCGGCCGGACCCGCCGAACGGGGGTAGATCAGAAACGGGGTAGGCCAGATCGGCAAACGCCCGCCTCCGGGCGCGTGGTATCTTGACAAAATTCCTAAAAGGATTATTATCCCAATTCTGCTGCGCTGTTTGACATCGTGAATCTGTTTCCCTCCGGCGCGGCGCGCCCGCCGCAGCCCGATCTTCGCTTCTGTCGCCGCCTCTCTCCCAGCATCCGCATGGTTTTCGCCGAGCCGAAAACGCCCGAAAAGCCCCTTGGAAGCCCCTCTACGTTATACTATAACAATCACCAGCCTTCGGAGCCGGCCAGCCATGACCCTGCATCATCACGGCCACCATCACCACCCGCCCGGCCGGGCCCATCCGCCGGCGGCCATGGGCTGGTCGCTGCTGCGTCTGCCGGTCGGCGGGCGGCTCGGCATCGCGGCGGCGTTGCTGGCGGCGATGTGGCTGGCGGTTTTCTGGGCGATGGCGTGAGAGGTCCGATGAGCGGCGCGCTGCAATTCACCGACCTGACGCTGGGCTATGACCGTCACCCGGCCGTCCACCATCTCAGCGGCCGGCTCGCGCCCGGCGCGCTCACCGCCGTGGTGGGGCCGAACGGCGCCGGCAAATCCACCCTGTTCAAGGGCATCATGGGCTTCCTGAAGCCGCTGTCCGGCAGCATCTCCCGCGACGGCTTCACGGTCCGCGACATCGCCTATCTGCCGCAGGCGGCGGAGATCGACCGCAGCTTCCCGATCAACGTGTTCGACATGGTGGCCATGGGCCTGTGGCGGCAGGCCGGCCTGTTCGGCGGGATCGGGCGCAGGGCCCGCGACCGGGTCGAGGCGGCGCTGGCGGCGGTCGGCCTCACCGGCTTCGAGGCCCGCGCCATCGGCACGCTCTCCGGCGGGCAGATGCAGCGCATGCTGTTCGCCCGCCTGCTGCTCCAGGATGCGCGCATCATCGTGCTGGACGAGCCGTTCACGGCGGTGGACGCCAAGACCTCGGCGGACCTGTTCGCGCTGATGCAGCGCTGGCATCGCGAGGGCCGCACGGTGCTGACCTCGCTCCACGACATCGACTTCGTCCGCGCCAATATCCCCGAGACCCTGCTGCTGGCGCGCGAGCCCGTTGCATGGGGACCTTCGGCGGAGGTGCTGACGCCGGCGAATCTGCTGGCGGCCCGCAACCTGTGCGAGGCGTTCGATTCCGAAGCCGCGTTCTGCGCCGACGACGCTCCGCCGCCCGGCCGGCAGGATGGCGGGCATGCCGGCAGCCGCCCCGGCGGCCATTCCGGCCACGATCACGCCGACGCGGCCTGACCGGCAGCATAGCAAGGCCGCGCCGCACATGGTTTCCTCCCATGGTTCATGACCTGCTGATCGCCCCGTTCGCGGATTTCGCCTTCATGCGCCGCGCGCTGATCGGCGTCACGGCGCTGGCGCTGGGGGCCTGCCCGATCGGCGTCTTTCTCATGCTGCGGCGCATGAGCCTGGTCGGCGACGCCATGGCCCATGCCATCCTGCCGGGCGCGGCCATCGGCTTCCTGCTGTCCGGCATGAGCCTGTTCGCGATGACCGCTGGCGGCCTCGTCGCGGGCATCGTGGTGGCGGCGCTGGCGGGTCTCGTCGCCCGCACGACCCAGTTGCGCGAAGACGCCTCGCTCGCGACCTTCTATCTGCTGTCGCTGGCCTTGGGCGTCGCCATCGTGTCGATGAAGGGCACCAATATCGACCTGCTGCATGTGCTGTTCGGCTCGGTGCTGGCGCTCGACGACCCCACCCTGCTGCTGATCGCCATCAACGCCACCGTCACGCTGCTGGTGCTGGCGCTGATCTACCGGCCGCTGGTGATGGAATGCGTGGACCCGCATTTCGTCCGCTCCGTCAGCGGCGCCGGCGCGCCGACCCATCTCGCCTTTCTCGCCCTGGTCGTCGTCAATCTGGTCAGCGGCTTTCATGCCCTGGGCACCCTGCTCGCGGTCGGCATCATGATGCTGCCGGCGGCCATCGGCCGGTTCTGGGCCCGCGACATCACCGGCATCGTCGTGGTCGCCACCGTGGCCGGCATCGTATCCGGCTATGCCGGGCTGCTGCTCTCGTTCCATGCCGGCATGCCGTCCGGCCCCGCCGTGATCCTGGTCGCCGGCGGCTTCTACATCCTGTCGTTGCTGTTCGGGCCGGTCGGAGGGCTGGTGCACCAGATGTTCCCCGGCCGCCATCTGGAGGCATGAGTATGAAAATCCCGCGCATACTGGTCATCGCGGCCGCCGCAACCCTGTCCATGCTCAGCCCCGCCGCGGCGCAGAAACCCGAGCCGCTGCCGGTGATGGCGAGCTTCTCGATCCTCGCGGATTTCGTCCGCGCCGTCGGCGGTGAGCGCGTCGCGGTGGACATGCTGGTCGGTCCCGACGCCGACGCCCATGTCTTCACGCCCGCGCCGGCCGACGCCCGCCGCGTGGCGGCGGCGAAGCTGATCGTCGTCAACGGTCTCGGCTTCGAGGGCTGGCTCGACCGCCTGCTGAAATCCGCCGGCAGCAACGCCCCGGTGGTGGTGGCGAGCCGCGGCGTCACGGCCCGCAGCAATGAAGCGGCCCACGATCACGACGACGATGACCACGATCATGATCACGACGACGATCATGACGACGATCACGACCATGACGATCACGCCGGCCACGACCATGGCGACACCGATCCCCATGCGTGGCAGTCCGTCGCCAATGCCCGCATCTATGTGGGCAACATCCGCGACGCGCTGATCGCGGCCGATCCGGCCGGCCGCGCCGCCTACGAGGCCAACACGCGGAATTATCTCGGCCAGCTCGACGCCCTCGACCGCGACCTGAAGGAGACCCTCGCCCGCATCCCGGCGGAGCGGCGGCATGTGATCTCGACCCACCAGGCCTTCGGCTATTTCACGGAGGCTTACGGCATCGCCTTCAAGGCACCGGTCGGCGTCTCGACCGAGCAGGAGGCGTCCGCCCGGGACGTGGCGCAGCTCATCGCCCAGATCCGGCGCGAGAAAGCGCCGGCGGTGTTCCTGGAGAATATCAGCGATCCACGTCTTGCCCGCCGCATCGCGGAGGAGACCGGGGCCAAGATCGGGGGCACGCTCTATTCCGACGCCCTGACCAAGGCCGATGGCCCCGCCCCGACCTATCTCGACATGATGCGCCACAACATGCGGACTATTGCCGAGGCGCTGGCGAACTGACGGGCCGCCGTCCGGCGCGGCCGCCGGCAGGGGTTTCCACTCCGGCGGCCGGATGCCTATATTCCGGCCGACCCCGGAGTATCGCATGTCCAGTTCGCCCGCCACCGAAGCCGCCCCCGCAGACAAGATTGCCGACCAGGCCGCCGAGAAAATTCCCGTCACCGTGCTGACCGGCTATCTCGGCGCCGGCAAGACCACCCTGCTCAACCGCATCCTGTCCGAGCCGCACGGCAAGAAATACGCCGTGATCGTCAACGAGTTCGGCGAGATCGGGATCGACAACGACCTCGTCGTCGGCGCGGACGAGGAAGTGTTCGAGATGAACAACGGCTGCATCTGCTGCACCGTGCGCGGCGATCTCGTCCGCATCATCGAGGGCCTGATGCGCCGCAAGGGCAAGTTCGACGCCATCATCGTGGAGACGACCGGCCTCGCCGATCCCGCGCCGGTCGCCCAGACCTTCTTCATGGACGAGAATGTCGGCCGCCGGGCGCGGCTCGACGCCGTCGTGACCGTGGCCGACGCGAAATATCTGCGCGACCGACTCAAGGACGCGCCCGAGGCGAAAAACCAGATCGCCTTCGCCGACGTGATCCTCGTCAACAAGACCGACCTCGTGACGCCGCAGGAACTGGAGGAGGTCGAGGCGCGCATCCGCGGCATCAACCCCTATGCGCGGCTGCATCGCACCCAGCGCTCGCAGATCGCGCTCGACCAGGTGCTCGGCCGCAATGCCTTCGACCTCGACCGCATCCTGACCATCGAGCCGGACTTCCTGACGGCGGAGGATGACGGCCATGACCATCACCACGATCACGACCATCATCATGGCCACGATCATGACCACGGCCACTCTCACGGCGGGCTGAAGCACTATCACGACGAGGAGATGCAATCGATCTCGCTCAGGTCGGACAAGCCGCTCGATCCGGACAAGTTCTTTCCCTGGGTGCAGAATCTCGTCCAGACGGAAGGCCCGAACATCCTGCGCTCCAAGGGCATCCTGTCCTTCAAGGACGACCCGGAGCGGTTCGTCTTCCAGGGCGTCCATATGATTCTCGACGGCGATCACCAGCGGCCGTGGAAGGACGGCGAGGCGCGCGAGAGCCGCGTCGTCTTCATCGGTCGCAACATGCCGGAGGAGACGATCCGGCAGGGCTTCGAGAGCTGCATCGCCTGATTGCAGGGCTGACCACGCGGCCGGCTTGACCGGCCCCGCGGCCCCATGGAAACACCATGGGCCTGACGCGCGGGCCTGACCGGCCGCGCCATTCCTGATCCCGTGACGCCGGCGCGACGCGGGGAACTCCAACAGCCGGACACGGGTGACGATGACGGACGCGCAGCAGAACACGCCCTCGCTGACGGAAAAGACGACGCAGGTGAATGCCGACGCGCCGATCTTCGGCGTGCATTTCCTCGGCGACACCGCCGCCTTCGTGCTCGGCGAGGAGAAGTTGTTCCTCGTCGGCCCCGGCGGGGAGGAGCGCCGCATCGACATCCACGGCGGGGCCGTGCTGGCCTCGGCCTGCGACGGCAAGCGCGTCGTCACCGGCGGCGATGACGGCAAAATCATTGCCGTTGCGGCGGATGGCACGGTTGAGACGCTGGGCGAGGACGGCAAGCGCCGCTGGATCGACCGCGTGGCCACCGGCCCGGATAGCGCGGTCGCTTGGTCCGCCGGCCGCGACGTCACGGTGCGCACGGCCAAGGGCGAATTGCGCACCACTGAAGCGCCGACCAGCCCCGGCGGGCTCGCCTTCGCGCCGAAGGGCTTCCGCCTCGCCATCGCTCACTACAACGGCGTCACGCTGTGGTTTCCCAATGCCGCCGCCAAGCCGGAAACGCTGGAATGGAAGGGCTCGCATCTCGATGTGACCTTCAGCCCGGACGGGCGCTTCCTCATCACCTCGATGCAGGAGCCGATGCTGCACGGCTGGCGGCTGACGGACGGCAAGGACATGCGCATGGCCGGCTATGCCGGCCGGGTGCGGTCACTGTCGTGGAGCGCGGAGGGCAAGTGGCTCGCCACCTCGGGCGCGACCCAGCTCGTGATCTGGCCGTTCCAGGGCAAGGACGGGCCGATGGGCAAGCAGCCGCGCCTCGCCGCCCCCGGCGAAAGCCGCGTCGAGCAGGTGGCCTATCACCCCTCACGGGAGGTGGTCGCGGCCGGGTTCAGCGACGGCCTCGTGCTGCTGATCCGCACCGAGGATTCGGCCGAGATTCTGGTGCGGCGGCCGGACGGCGCGCCGGTCACGGCGCTCGCCTGGAACACCAGCGGCGCACTGCTGGCCTGGGGCACGGAAACCGGCGAAGCCGGGCTGCTCGACCTGAGCTGACGCGCAGACGGGGCATCGGCTCTCCCTTCGCGATCAGCGCAGGGCGGCGTCGCGGCGGAGAGCGGCGAAAGTCACGGTGCGCACGAACACCACCGCCTCGCCGGTGAAGCGGTCGGCGCTGAGGGCCGTCGCGGAATCCTCCGAGAAATGCGATTCCACCGCCGTTCCCGGCTTGGTCATCAACGGCGCGAGATGCCGCGGATCGAGGGTGCCGAGCGCCGCGATGCTCATGCCGGTGCGCAGCCCTGGAGACACCACCATGGCCCGCATCCAGGGATTGTCGAGCCGATCGCCGACCCGCGTCACCGCCGCGGCGGGGACGGCGGCGCTGACGATGGTGGTCGAAGTCCGGTTCTTGGTCCGCTTCGCAGCCACCGTCGTATTGGCGGGTACGGTGGCGGCGGTCGTCACGGCCGGCGCCCGGGCCGCCGTCTGGCGCGGACGGACCGTATCGGCCGGCGGCTCGTTATGCGGCGCATAAGCCATCGCGAGGTCGGAGAATTCGCCGCGCTCGCCGCGCATCAGGGCCGGCAGTTCCGGCGGCTTCGGGGCCGGCACCACGCCGCGCGGCGCCTTGCGCGCGGCGGCGGAGACCGCGTTTTGCGGCGGGTTCTGCGGCGCGGCCTGCGCCATCTGGTTCTGCGCCATCTGGCTTTGTGCCAGTTTGGCCTGCACGATCCGGGCCTGCTCCGGCTCGGCAGGTCCCTGCCAGTAACCCCGGCTTTCGATGACCGCGCTCGCGGTCAGCATGGGCTTGGCCCCCGCCGCCTGCTGCGCCCGGCCGGTCCGGGAAGCCGGCAGCGGCAGCACGGAGGCCGCGGCCATCTGAAGCGTATTCGTCTGGCGCGCGGCGGGGCGCGGCGGCGGCAGCCGCACCGGCGCGGCGGATGCCACCTCAACTGATGTCATGGCCGCCACGGGAGCGGCGGAAGCAAGCTGCACCCGTCCCGCCGGGGCAGGCATCGGCAGCGGCACCGGCACCGCCGCCGCGAGGACTGTGGAAGGCTCCGTCTTCGGCGCGGCCTGGCGGGGCGCGGCGGCCGGCGTTGCGGTCGGGGCGGAGGATTTCTCGCCGCCGTTGAACAGGGATGCGATCAGGCTGCCGATCGGCGCGGAATTGGCATTGTCTCCGGCCGACGCCACGGCCACGCGGGAGGAACCACTGCCGCGCCGCTGCATGTCCGCCAGCGCGAGCTGATAGCCCGGCAGCGGCTTGCCATTGGACGGGATATGGACGGTGCGGCCGTCCGGGAACACGCGGGCGAGCTGGTCGTAGGTCATGCGCGGCCAGTGGCGCACGCTGCCGACGTCGAGATGCACGAAGGGCGAGCCGGAGGTCGGATAGAAGCCGACGCCGCCGCGCTGCATCCGCAGGCCCATGGCGCGGATATCCGCCAGCGGCACGCCCGGAATGAAGAAATCCATGGCGCGGCCATGGGTGTGCTGGCTGTTCTCGGCGACGCCGCTGGAGCGCTTGCGCAGCATGTTGTTGGTGTTGGGCGAGCGATAGCCGGAAATGATCCAGATCGGGGCCTTGGCATTCAGCTCGCGATGGACCTCCCACACCGTGTCGATCAGGCGCGGGTCCATGGTCGTGGCCTCGTCACGCCGCCAGTCCCGCAGGATGTGATTGACCTGCTTCATCGCCTCCGGAACGTAGCGGCCGTCCCGCTTGTAGGTGACGGTCAGTTCCTCGGAGGTGTGGGTGTTGCGGAACGAGATGGTGCGGGTGTCGCCATTCGCGGCGGCGGTCTGAAGGGTTTCGCTGCCCAGCATCACCAGCATGGCGGCAAGGCCGCTGCCGGCGGCGAAACGGGTCATCAAGGAGCGGGAACGCGCGGATACGACTGGCACTGCAAATCCCGGACAGAGCGCGCGGCGCGCGGAGCTTGACGGAACCCGCCATGGACACGGCCGGCGGCGGGTTAGGTGAATGCAGTCTTACCGGGATCGGTTAATGCCCACTGAACGGCGCCCAACCCCCCGAACTCACAGCGACGTTACCCGCCGAACGTGGCAAAAAATAGTCTTGAGATGAGGCATTTGCGCCACAGGTCTGAATCCGGCCAGGTCCTGGGGCGGTGGGTGGCTCGCAGCGGCGACGGCGCGGCAGGCGGACGGAAGGAAGATACCGGACGGAAATAGTTCGTGCGTCGGAGCCGCCTCACCCGACCCCATCAACACGAAAGGCCCGGCGCTGCCGGGCCTTCCGATATTCGCGGCGAACAGCAAATCAGCGGCGGAACAGCCGGCTGAAGAAATCCTCCACCGGTGCGGGCTCCTCCCGCACCACGACCTGCTGGCGGGCCGAGCGCGGCGGCGCGCGGTTGATCACCTTCACGACCTCCTCCCGGCCATAGCCGCGATCGGCGCCCTTGAGGGCGGCGATCACGCGCTTGTCGAGGCCATAGATATCCTCGCGGACGATCAGCTTTCCGGCGCTGTCGACGAAGGCGGTCTGATAGGTGAGATGGACCGGCACGCGGGTCTGGAACTTGAGCCAGGCTTCGCCCTTGCCATACATCTGCTTCAGCCGCGCAGCGCTGTAGCCTTTGTCGGGCATGCCGATGGACGCGAGAATCTCGCCGAACTGGTCCGGGTTCTGCACGCGCATGCAGCCGGCGCTGTAAGCGCGCCGGTCATGGGTGAACAGGCTCTTGTCCGGCGTGTCGTGGAAATAGACCTGGAAGCGGTTCTTGAGGTTGAACTTGATATGGCCGAGCGCGTTGCGCGGCCCCGGCGGCTGGGTGATGGCGACCGTACCATCGGGGCGCGTGCGCACATTCAGGCCCATGCGCTGGAGCACCGTCGGGTCCTTGCGCAGCGCCGGCAGATACTGGCCATAGGCGATCGAGTCCGGCACATGCCAGGTCGGGTTGACGAGGATATTCTCGAATTCGGACGAGAAGATCGGCGTCGCGGTCGCCGGCTTGCCGACGACGACGCGGGTGCGCCACGCCTCGGTCCCGTCCTTCACGACGCGCAAAGTGAAGTCCGGAATATTCATCATCACATGCGTGTCGCCGAGGTCGCGCGGCATCCAGCGCCAGCGCTCCATCGTCGCGACGATGGCGTCGATCTGGCGGCCCTTGCGGGCACCGTTCAGCGCATCGACCGTGGCGGCGGTGAGCGTGCCGGTCTGCGACAGGCCCTTGCCCGCCTGATACGCCTTCACGGCGGCGGCCACATCCGCATCGTAGACCTTGCTCTCCCTGTCGCCGGCAACCGCCAGACGCTCGCGCAGCAGCGGCACGCGGGAATCGCTCACCGGCTTCTTGGCATTGACGCGCAGCACCCGCCCTGACGGGATCGGGGCCGCGCGATCCTCCGGCGCGCCGCGCAGTTCGGCCAGCTTGCGCCTGAGCGCACGATAGCCTTCGTGCGGCGGCTCGAAGCTCTCCAGCGCCGCGACGATGTCGCCGCTCGCCGTCTGGGTCAGCACATCCAGCGGCTCGGGCATCGGCAGCGTGTAGTCGATCTCGACATTCTCCGCGACGCGGGACGGGTCGGTGCGGCCGGACTGGACGTGGCGCGCATAGGTCAGGACGGCGGCGGCGAATTTCAGCTCCGCTTCCGCCTGCGCCGCAGCCGTGCCGGCGGCCGCGATATTCGGGAGATCGTAATCCTTGGGATCGAGGCCGAGATCGTCGGCCCGGCCGATCTGCTTCATGGCCGCCCGGGCGCGGGGCGAAGCCTCGCCCTCGCTGAGCCAGACCGGCGCATGGGCGCGGGCCTCGTAAAAGTCCTTGAGCGCATCCCGCTCCTTGCGGTTCGAGATCATGCGCGTGAATTGCGGGCCGGCCATGAGAGCCGACAGATTTTCCGCGAGAGCCTGGTCCGCCGGTGCGAGCGTGGCCACGCCGGACTGGGAGGCATTGGACTGAGAGGCGGTGGGCTGAGGCGCGGCGGCGGGCGCGCTCGCCGTGGAAGGCTCGCTCGTGGCGGACGGCGCATTCGCCGTGGCCGGCGCGGCGTCGTCCGGCTGGGGCGACACGGCGGCGGGAGCATTCACCACGGCTTCCCCGGGCGCCGCAGGCTCCACCTGCGCCGAATCCTGCTTCTCCGAATCCGGCTGCAAATCCAGTTGTTCGGAGGTCGGCTGCTGCTTTGCCTGCTGGTCCGGCGCGGCCGGTTCAGCCGCCGCACGATCTGCCGGGGCATTCGCGTCCGAAGCCTGGGCGGGCGCGCGGGCGGTCTCCGGCTCGGCCGCAACAGGCTCCGGCTCCACGGCGGCGGAGGCGGCCGGGATGGCGGAGGTCGTTTCGGGCACAGCTTCGGAAACGGCCCCGGCAACTGCTTCTGACGAGCCCTGGTCTGGCGATCCTTCCGGCGCGGCCTGCGCGGCAGCCGGAGCCGCGGGGGCTGCTGCCGCCGGCGCCTCCCTCACGGCTTCGGTTTCCGCCCGAACCATCCCGGGCGCGGCCAGCACCAGGGCAAGGGCCGTTCCCAGCAGAATGCGATCCAGACGGGCACTGCGCATCGTTCGTTTCCCTCGGCTTCGGAACGGCATGCCGCCGTTCCCGTGGCGGGTCGCAGGCGGTCCGGTGGCCTCGGACACGAATCTGCAACGCCTGACTGTCCACCTCATGTGTGAGGCAATTCGTAAATTTTGACCAGCAATGCCGCCGGCTTCGACACCGCGATCACGCAGATTTGCCGGGAATGTCACCGCCGCGACACGCCGGCCGGCGTGTCATGGCTGTCATTGCCTGGCGGCGGACTCCATCCCTTCCAGCTTGCGGTAGAGCGTCGAGCGCCCGATCCCCAGCCGCCGGGCGACCTCGGACATTTGCCCGCGATAGTGGGCGATCGCCGCCCTGATGATCTCGTTTTCCAGCACCTCGAAGGAACGGAACTCGCCGGCCGCGTCGGTCAGGGCCAGCGTCTGCCCCGTGGGGGCAGGAGCAGGTTCCCAGTGCGGCGTGCCGTCCGGGGACAGGCGCGGCGCGGCCTCCACGTCCAGCGCCGGCAGTCCGGGGACGGCGACAGGCGCTTCGGCCGCCTCGCCCTCCGCCACGGCTTGCGGCCTTGCGCCATGCTGGAACTGGGGAAAATCGTCGCAGCCGATCACATCGCCCTCGGCCATGACCACGGCGCGGAATACCGCATTCTCAAGCTGGCGCACATTGCCCGGCCAGGCTTGCGCCGCCAGCAGCGCCAGCGCCTCGCGGGTCAGGCCGCCGATGCGCCGGCCTTCCTCGGCGGCAAAACGCTGGACGAAATGCCGGGCGAGATCGGGAATGTCCTCGGGCCGCCGGCTCAGCGGCGGGACCGCGATCGGAAACACATGGAGCCGGTAGAACAGATCGTCCCGGAAGCGCCCCGCCTCGACCTCGGCGATCAGGTTGCGGTTGGTCGCCGAGACGATGCGCACATTCACCTTCACGGGCCTGCGGCCGCCGACCGGCTCGACCTCGCCCTCCTGAAGCGCGCGCAGCAGCTTGACCTGCGCCGCCGGGGGCAGTTCGCCGACCTCGTCCAGAAACAGCGTGCCGCCGGACGCTTCGACGAACTTGCCGGCATGACGCTCGGTCGCGCCGGTGAAAGCGCCCTTCTCGTGGCCGAACAGAGTGGATTCGACGAGATTCTCCGGGATCGCGCCGCAGTTCACCGCGACGAAAGGCCCGGCCCGGCGCTCGCCGCTGCCATGAATGGCGCGGGCGATCAGCTCCTTGCCGGTGCCGGACGGCCCCTCGATCAGCACCGGAATCGCCGAGCCCGCCGCCTTCTCGGCCGCCCGCAGCACGCGGGCCATCAACGGGCTGCGGGTGATGACATGCTTGAAGGTCAGCGTGCCGTCGCGGCTGTGCTTGAGGCGCTGGATCTCGCCTTCGAGGCTGTGGCGCGACAGCGCGTTGCGCAGCGACACCTGAAGCCGCTCCGGCCCGACCGGCTTGACCACGAAATCCGCCGCGCCGGCGCGCATGGCGGACACGACGTTGTCGATGCCGCCATGAGCGGTCTGGACGATGACCGGCAGCGCCACATCGGCCTCGCGCAGGCGCGCCAGCACGCCGAGGCCGTCGAGGTCCGGCATCACGAGATCGAGAATGACAGCGTCGAACCGCGTATCCTCCGGCGCGGTCAGCAGCCGCACCGCCTCGTCGCCGCCGCTCGCGGTCACGGCGTCGTAGCCGAACCGGCCGACCATCGCCTCCACGAGGCGGCGCTGAACCGGATCGTCATCGACGATCAGAATGCGTTCGGTCATGCGGGGGTCGTCTTTCCGGTCGCAGGCTGTTCCATTCCGGGGCAGTCTCGCGGGCGCGGCTTAACACCCTGTTAAACTCTCTCCTGAAACGGCCGGCAGTCCCGGTGCCGGGACTGTCTTGCAAGGCGCCCACCCGCGCGTAGTGTGCCGCATGATCGCTCCTGCCTGCGCGCCTTGCCTTCGCCACACCATATGACTGTCATGGCCGTGATTTCATCCCTGCCGCCCGACCGACCGATACGAATAGGAAGTCCATGCCGCCTGCTTCATCCCCTGCCACCCGCACCCTCGACCTGACGAATCTCCCGGTCTGGAACCTGACCGACCTCTATCCGGCGATGGATGCGCCGGAGGTTGCCCGCGACCTCGACAAAGGCGACGCCGACAGCAAGAGCTTCGAGACCGACTACAAGGGCCGCCTCGCCGACATCGTCGCGGGCGAGGGCGGCGGCGCGAAGCTGGCAGAAGCCGTGCGCCGCTACGAGGCCATCGAGGACCTGCTCGGCCGGCTGATCTCCTATGCGGGCCTCGTCCATGCCGGCGACACGGTCGATCCGGCGCGGGCGAAATTCTATGCGGACGTGCAGGAGCGCATCACCAATGCCTCCATGCACCTGCTGTTCTTCGTGCTGGAGCTGAACCGCATCGACGATGCCGCGCTCGACGCCGCGATGGCGAGCGACGCGGGCCTTGCACACTACCGGCCCTGGCTGGAGGACATCCGCAAGGACAAGCCGTTCCAGCTCGACGACCGCATCGAGGCGCTGTTCCACGAAAAGTCCGTCACCGCCTATTCGGCCTGGAACCGGCTGTTCGACGAGACCATCGCGGGCCTGCGCTTCAAGGTCGGCAAGGAGCTGCTGCCGATCGAGCCGACACTGAACCTGTTGCAGGACAAATCGGCAGCGAAACGGCAGGCCGCATCGGAAGCGCTGGCCGCGACGTTCAAGGACAATCTGCGGCTGTTCGGCCTCATCACCAATACGCTGGCCAAGGACAAGGAGATTTCCGACCGCTGGCGCGGCTTCAAGGATGTGGCGGATGCGCGCCACCTCTCCAACCGCATTGAGGGCGAGGTGGTGGACGCGCTGGTCCAGGCCGTGCGCGACGCCTATCCGCGCCTGTCCCATCGCTATTACCGGCTCAAGGCGAAGTGGTTCGGCAAAGAGGTGCTGCCGAACTGGGATCGCAACGCGCCGCTGCCCAAGGTGCCGATGCGCGACATTCCCTGGGACGAGGCGCGCGACACTGTGCTCGCCGCCTATGGCGACTTCGATTCCGGCATGGCGGAGATCGCGAACCGCTTCTTCCGCGACAACTGGATCGACGCGCCGACCCGGCCGGGCAAGTCTCCCGGCGCCTTCGCGCATCCGACCGTGCCGTCCGCGCATCCGTATGTCCTGCTGAACTATCAGGGCAAGCCGCGCGACGTGATGACGCTCGCCCATGAACTCGGCCATGGCGTGCATCAGGTGCTGGCCGCGCCCAATGGCGCGCTGATGGCGCCGACGCCGCTGACGCTGGCGGAGACGGCAAGCGTGTTCGGCGAGATGCTGACCTTCAAGCGGCTGCTGGCGGAGACGAAGGACCGCAAGCAGCGCAAGGCCCTGCTCGCCGGCAAGGTCGAGGACATGATCAACACCGTGGTGCGGCAGATCGCGTTCTATACCTTCGAGCGCAAGCTGCATGTCGAGCGCCGCAATGGCGAACTCACCAGCGAGCGCATCTGCGAACTCTGGATGGAGGTGCAGGGCGAGAGCCTCGGCCCCGCGATCCAGCTCATGCCGGGCTACGAGACCTTCTGGGCCTATATCCCGCACTTCATCCACTCGCCGTTCTACGTCTATGCCTATGCCTTCGGCGACTGCCTCGTGAACTCGCTCTATGCCGTCTACGAGAATTCCCACGAGGGCTTCGCGGAACGCTACCTCGCCATGCTCGCCGCCGGCGGCACCAAGCACCATTCCGAACTGCTCGCCCCGTTCGGCCTCAACGCCGCCGATCCCGCCTTCTGGCAGGGCGGCCTCGGCGTTATCGAGCGGATGATCGAGGAGCTGGAGGAGTTGGGATGACCATGATGCTCAAAGGCAAGGTCGCTCTCGTCACCGGCTCCACCTCAGGCATCGGTCTCGGCGTCGCCCGCGCGCTGGCGGCGCAGGGCGCAGATATCGCACTGAACGGCTTCGGGGACGCATCCGAGATCGAAAAGCTGCGCGCCGGCCTCGAGCACGAGTTCGGCATTCGCGCGATCTATGCCCCCGCCGATGTCAGCAAGCCCGACGAGATCGCCGCGATGGTGGCGACCGTGACCGCCAATCTCGGCAGCCTCGACATCCTCGTCAACAATGCCGGCATCCAGCATGTCGCACCGGTCCAGGACTTCCCGCCGGAAAAATGGGACGCGATCCTCGCCATCAATCTCTCGGCGGCGTTCCACACCATCCGCGTCGCGCTGCCGCAGATGCTGGCGCGCGACTGGGGCCGCATCATCAACATCGCCAGCGCCCATGGCCTCGTCGCCAGCGCGCAGAAGGTGGCTTATGTCGCGGCCAAGCACGGCATCGTCGGCGTCACCAAGGTCGTGGGGCTAGAGACGGCGCAAACCGGCGTCACCTGCAACGCCATCTGCCCCGGCTGGGTGCTGACGCCGCTGGTCCAGCAGCAGATCGACGACCGCGCCGCGCATGAGGGCATTTCCGTGGATGACGCCAAGCGCGATCTGCTGTCGGAAAAGCAGCCCTCCATCGAATTCGTCACGCCGGAGCAGATCGGCGGTCTGGCGGTATTTCTGTGTTCGCCGGCGGCGGACCAGATCCGCGGCGCGGCCATGAGCATCGATGGCGGCTGGACCGCGCAATAGCGCATGATCCCGGACATGCCTGCCCCGAGGCATCATGCGCAGGCAAAAGAACCGATGCCGCATATGATCGCCTTCCCCCGCTCTGCCTCGCAACCGCGCAGGCGACTCCCTATTTTGCGGTCATGACGGACACTCCCCCCGACGACACCCCGCGCGATCCCGAACAGAACCGCTTCTCCGCCCGCGCCCGGCGCTATGCGCAGGTCGGCGCCAATGTCGGCGGCGCGGCGGCGCGGATCGCCGGCAACCGGGTGCTGGGCCGCGAAGGCGCCGGCAACGCGGCGGCGCTGGCGCAGGCCCTCGGCGGCCTGAAAGGTCCGATCATGAAGGTGGCGCAGATGCTGGCCACCATTCCCGAAGCCGTGCCGGCGGACTATGCGGCCGAGCTGATGAAGCTCCAGAGCCAGGCCCCGCCCATGGGCTGGGCTTTCGTCAGGCGGCGCATGGCCGCCGAACTGGGACCGGACTGGCAGAGTCGCTTCGCGCGCTTCGACCATGCGCCCGCGGCCGCCGCCTCGCTCGGGCAGGTGCACCGCGCCGCATCC
>Ga0182740_1001047_pt1 | contig 20528 bp, 31 predicted proteins | sample eDN5th37CKraftBY_FD_128872 | JGI IMG/M metagenome (GOLD analysis project Ga0182740, IMG submission 128872) | Enriched backyard soil microbial communities from Emeryville, California, USA - eDNA 5th pass 37_C Kraft BY (version 2) (version 2) | ecosystem: Environmental > Terrestrial > Soil >...
GGCGTCGGCGTCGGCGTAGGCGTAGGCGTAGGCGTAGGCGGCGTAGGCGGCGTCGGCGGCGTCGGCGGCGTCGGCGTAGGCGTAGGCGTAGGCGTAGGCGTAGGCGGCGTAGGCGGCGTCGGCGGCGTCGGCGGCGACGTAGGCGGCGTAGGCGGCCGCCTGGGCATCTAGCGCAGATTGTCGGCTACCTTCCTTCTCACACCGCTTTGCAGCAGCCATCAGTGCTTCTTGATGCTTCGTATCCCTCTGGACAGAGGCAGCGGCCCTGAGCGCTATCGGTAGTTGCTTGCGAATGGACAACTCAGCCACGCGCCGGGCGAATTCTTTGTCGTCGAGAACATCGCGGCTCCCGAGCTGGGCCAAACCAAGACGGCGCAGGCCGTTGGCACGAGCTGCATCGCTGGACCAATTTGCGTCGTTAAGTCGGATTTTCAGCCTGCGCAGCGCGCGCGAGACACAGATGGGATCATCGCTGTGAGGCAGTCCCATCGCGTAACAGACGGCCGCCTCGACGCACATCTGACCGGGGACTGGCTTGCCGACACCCTTGACCAGTCCGGCGTCGATGGTGGCGAGAACCTTCTTGGCAATGTCGATTGTGATTTCTGGCGCGGCCATCCCGTCCTCCATCGCTCTGTGAGCTGATGGAGGCGACTTCACCACAAGTGAAGTTTGGACGCAAGTGAAAAATCACTCAAAGTGAATTTATTTTCCGGGGACTTCCGCCCCGTCCCGAGATACCATCCGCGTATAAACAAGGGAGGAAACCATGAAACTGCTGATTTCTGCGGTCATTCTTTTGGCGTCGGCCAGCGTTGCCAGCGCCCAGTACGGCAACCGGGGATATGGCTCGTCCTACGGATCGTCCTATCGGAGCTACGGCACTGGCTCGAACCCATCCAGCACCTACGTCCAGCCGCGCATCAATTCCAACGGCAATTATGTAAGCGGCCACCAGCGCACGACGCCCAATAACACCCAGTTCGACAATTACGGTTCGCGCGGAAATTATAACCCGTATACGGGCCGCACAGGAACCCGCAGCCCACGGTGGTGAGGGATTGCGCCCGAGGGTGAATTAAGGCGTAGCCCTGCTCTCGGGTGCAGTTGCATCTACAAACGGCGCTTGTTCTGTTGTTTCCGTTCCGTTGTCAGCTCCTGCTCGGTCCAGCGCCAACTGCAAGGCATGTGATAGACTGAAGGCATTACGCTGCTCATCATCCATGCCCTGTAGCGCGCCGAATAGAGAGTACAGAAATGTGTCTTTGACAACATCATTGCTAGTCAACATGGATAATTTATCGAACATGTCAGTAATGACGTTTGCCAAGCGGTTGGACTTATTCCCTGTACGGAGGGCATATATCGTCATTTCTCTTTCGTCATCTGATACCTGAGCAACGACTACTCGCGACATACTTGTTGCAGTTAGAATTGCTGCCGTCATCGTAATATCTTCTGGGTCCGCTGACTCATATGCGTCAACGGCACGCCGCCAATCAGTTCCAAATCCACCCATTAAAAGGGCCTTAGCATGAAGCTGAGGCACCCCGCTAACGAGCCGCTCAATAAGCCTTAGTATTTTATGGCGGCGGCGATACCGAGCGAGAAATCCCATATCTACCCCCCCCCTATTCTCCCCATCCTCCCTCAACCTAGGGGATGGGGCAATAAAAAAGCCCCGGAGAACCGGGGCCTTTCTGGACGTGTGGGCGGTCAGGCGGCTTTCTTATGAACCGCCGCTTGCAGCATGGTTCGAACGGCTGCGGGGTCTCGCTCAATCAGCATCAAGTAGGCGCGGACCCCGCCGAGTGGGCGCGACCTGCCCTGCTCCCAATCCTTGATCTGATTGATTGTGAATCCGAAGATAGCCGCGAAATCCTCCTGCGAGGCGTTCAGCGCCGCGCGGATCGACCGCACATCTATTTCAGCCGGGACGTGCAGCTTGGCAGGCTCTGCGGTCCCCTGGGCTACTGCCAGAGCCTCCCTGAGGCCCTCGGCGATCTTGTCGAATGCTTTCTTGGTCATCGCCGTTCACGCTCCTAACGTGCTAATCTGTGTTACTCTCTCCTGATACTCACTGACGATGAGTTTTGTAAGTTGACGTAATTTCTCCCTCTCTTTCTGACTCAGGTTCGCCCGTTCGCCCTTCGAGAAAACCGTGATCAGAAACACCGGCATCGTGTCGCCCGTGAAAAACGTAATGGTGCGGTAGCCGCCGCTCTTACCCTTGCCGCGACCGGCGACACGAACCTTGCGACACCCGCCAGTTCCCTTCATCTCGTCGCCAGCCGTGGGATTTGAGGCGAGGAAATCGACAAGATCGGCAATATCGTCCTCGGTCATCCCGGCTTTGTCGGCCGCATTCCGGAAGGATTTGAGTTCGGATACGGTGTGCATGACGCAATCTATATACGTAACTTACGTAGTTGAGTCAAGTTCCGAAGTTATTGAACTTTAATGCCAATTTGCCGGCGTAATCGTAACAATACAACGGCCAACGGGCCGCCCAAGCGGCTCCACCCACCTAACGTGTTAGGTGCACCTCCCGTCGGAACAAACCGGGGGGTGGGCCGGGAAGATCGCCACATTCTAGCCCCAATCGATGGAGAGATTTTCAGCGCGTGGGCCGCCAAGGCCGCGTATCGTTCATGACCCCTCGCCCCCGCGTCCGCCCGACTGCGGGGGCTTCTTTTGTCTAGGGGTGATCTGGAGGCCCCGAGGCCAAACAAAAACCCCGCCGGTTTAGGGCGCGGCTTTTGCCCCTCACCCCCGCCAGAACATACCGGGAGGCAACTGGCGGCAGCCAAATTGTTCTTGCTTTGTTCCTCGTCGCTCATCAGACTGCCCCTATAAAATCAAAAATTGCAGGGGCGAAATGCAAAATGGGGGGATGACCAGGCGCCGCCTGGTTTCTGGGGCTATCGGTCTAAGTGCCTATTCTGGCTCGACCATCCGGGCCGGCGCGGAGCGAATTGCCACGCCTGAACAGCGGGCGCAGGCTCTGGCGGATGCAATGGCGGCCGTCCACGGTGGTCGCTGGCGGGCCATAGTGGATCATCAGGCGGGATTCGTGATCGTCCAGCCGGAGGTCAATCGTGGCCCAGAATCGCTTTGATCATGCGGTAGGCGCGTTCGCGGTCCTGCCCTTCCAGCTTCTCAAGCTCCCGGAATAGGGGCCAGAAGCTGTCGTCGGCGGGATCGCGCATCAGAAGACTTGCCGGGTCGGTCCCGAGCGCTTCCGCAATCGCTTCAAGGGTGCGTTGCGTATATCCGCGCTCGCCTCTCTCAAGCATGGACAGGCCTGTCGGCGTCAAATCCTCGTCCATCTCCCCTAGGCGGCTAGAGAGCTGCTCCTGGGTCAGGTTCCGGAGCCTTCGCCATGCCCGGATGAACGTCGGCTTATATTGCTTCTGCGCCATGCGCCAACTTGTCCAAGAGAGCCGCGCGTCGGGCCATATCGCCATAGTGAAGATATCACTTGCAGTGAACTTCACTCTGTGTGATATTCGACATTATGGATGTTCACCCCCTGCGCGCGTGGCGCGAAAACAATGGTTGGACGCTTGCACGCCTGAGTACCCACCTCGGCGTAGTCCCATCACATCTGTCCCAAATCGAGCGGCATCCCGACAAGGAGCCCTCGTTGTCGCTCGCCTCGAAGCTTAGCGAACTCACGGGCATTCCAATTTCGAAGTTTGTAAAGGCGGAGTCCACCCAATGACCCGCCTTCCGCCTCCCCGCTTCATCATCCTCAAGGTCGAGCCCGGCCACTGCCCGCTCCATGAAGTCGTGGAGACAGATGGCGCCGGTCCTCCGGCTGCTGTCCCTGTCTGCACCAATCCTGCTGACTGTCAGCGCCGTGAATGTGTGGAGACGCGGTCATGAACAGCGTTGGGCACAACAGCGGTGGGGTGGATCAGGTCGTGCATTCATACGCAGCCGATCAGCTTCGCTCCTTCGTCGAGCGGATCGAGCGCCTGGAATCCGAGGTCAAGGAACTGAATGCGGACAAGTCCGACATCTACAAAGAGGCCAAGGGCAATGGCTTTGACGTGAAGGTGTTGAAGCGCGTTATCGCTCATCGCCGCCGTGATCCGCATGAAGTGGAAGAACAGGACCAACTGTTTGACCTGTATATGAATTCCTTGAATGGCACGGTCCCTGCTACGCGTGCGCGCGCAGGAGGCGATCAATGATCGGCCTCCCCTGTCAGCAACAATCAATCATCGACATCATCGAGCTTGCGCCCGGCGGCTGCTCCACTGCCGGTTTACGACCCGTCTCCATGGTGCGCGGGGCAAGACAGACCATGGACCATTCCTCCCTCTCGCCCGTTCCTCCCTCCCATGCTCCGGGCGAGCACCTTGGGGCCGTGACCCGAGACGCGGCCACGGCCCCTCTTTTTCACGACAAGGGGGCGTTGCCGTGAAACTGCTTATCATTATTTGCTCGGCGCTGATCGGAACGATTGGAATGCTGCTGATTGTCAACAGTGGTTGGTCTCCACTGTTCCTTGTTTGCAGCGCCTACCTTTTCGGCTCTGCCGTCTGCATCGCTCAGCGCGCAGTTGAGGATTTCTACAGCGCCTAACCGGGCCAACGGCATCGGCGCATTTTTATTCACGACCCGCAAGGCGGCCAAGCCAAGCGGGATCCAGTACCAGGGTTCGGGTTCGAGAGTTTCTCCAGTCATGCAAACAGGATGCGTGATTGGAGATTGCAAGTGATCAAGAAGTTTTTGAGTGAGCGTCAAAAAATGACCGACTGCGCATACATCGAGGAGGCGGCGAACTGGTCCCGTGAACTAACGCGGATGAAGGCCCGCGGTCCCGGTGATCTGGAAAATGCGATGCGCTCGGTCGAGCGTGAATACAGCGTGGATTACTGGGCGCAATGGCAGCTTCGCTACCGCCGGTCCCAGATCAAGTCGCTCAGCGTTTCAATCTATATGCGCCTTAAGGCCGCCTACGAGGCGGAGTGCGAACGACAGATGCGGAAGCTTGCTCATGAAGTTGAGATTACGAAAGCAATCACCGGGGCTTCTCACGCTGCTGTGGTCGCGGCTGAGGCTGTGGTGGGCTCGCAGGTAACGGATGACTGATGCGACGTGGGCCATTCGCCGCCCGGTCCACGGCAGAAATCGCAGAACACGGGCGGCAGTAGGTGACGAATGCTGAATGTATTCAATCGAAACACTGCGGACAAGACTGAGAGCGGCGCGTTGGTTGGTGTTCCCCAGCACAACCGCACCTCCGATCACCGGAAAAAACTGCGGTGGCTGATCTCCAACCCTCCAGAAGATTTGGCGAAAGTCATGACGATTACGCCGGAGATTGCGTCTGTCATGATGGAGCGCAACAAGGATGAGGAATGGCGCAATCGTCCCCACTCTGAAAAGGGTGTCGCCCGTTATGCCAAAGCTATGCAGCGGGGCGGATGGAAGTTGACCGGCGAGCCGATCATCTTCACCAAGACTGGTCGTCTCGTGAACGGGCAGCACCGCCTGATGGCGTGCATTGCTTCCGGACGGTCGTTCCAGTCCTTGGTCGTGGTCGGGATTGATGACGACGCATTCAAATTCATGGACACAGGCATCGCCAGGACTGCCGGGCATATCTTCGCTATCGAAGGTATCCCGAACTCAAGCCTGGCAGCGGCGGCGGCCCGGCTTCTCTATGGCTATCTCAACCGGGATGGCTGGGACGGGCGCACAGTCACAGTGGATAACGAACCGCTGCTGACGTTCTATCGGGCGCACGAAGACATCCAGGATAGTTTGAAGTTCGCTCGCGAACTCTATGCGGCCAATCTCATGCCGCCGAGTTGGGCGGGGTTCGTTCACTACATCTGCGCGGCCAAGCATCGCAGAGAGGCGGATGCATTCTTCGATGCGGTCGCGACTGGCATTGGACTGAATTCCAAGACCTTGCCGGCCTATAAGCTTCGCGCCCGGCTGATCAAGAACGCGACAGACACGACCAAGCTGAGTGAAGCGCATTTGGCTGCCTATACGATCCAGGCGTGGAACTCCCATCGCCGTGGCGAAGAACGGGCGCTGTTCCGCTGGCGCAATGAGCAGTCACCGAACGAAGCATTCCCGAGGGCGATTTGATGCAGATAGAATCCATTCCTGTGGACGGGATTGTCGTGCCGGACGGGCGACGAGACCTGAACGAGAACACCGTGCTCTCTCTCATGGAGAGCATGGACAAACTCGGCCTCGTGCAGCCCTTGAGCGTCTACACGGAAGATAATGCCAGCGCCATCCTGATCGCCGGGGCGCACAGGCTTGAAGCGGCGCGGCGCCTCGAATGGGAATATATCGACGTTGTGTTCCGCACGGGGAGCGACGTTGACCGCCGGCTGATGGAGATTTCCGAGAACCTGCATCGCGCCGAACTGACGGTGCAGGAGCGGAGCGAGCAGATCGCGGAGTGGGTGGAATTGGCAAAGGTGACACAACTTGTGTCACCTTCAAATGTCCAGCCGAAAGAAAGTGGCAAGCGGGCAGCGGCGCGAACACTCGGAGTGTCGCAGCCAGAAGTCCAGCGTGCTGTGAAAATCGCCTCTATAACGCCTGAGGCAAAGCAAGCCGCCCGCGAGGCCGGCATAGACGACAACCAATCCAAGCTTCTGGAAGTCGCGAAAGCCGAACCAGAGCGGCAGGCCGCTGTCGTCCATGAACTTGCCCAGCGCCGCACCTCGCCGCCGAGCAACCATCCGAAGGACGAGTACGAGCTTGCGACCGCATGGCGTCGGTCGTTTGAGCGCGTCTGGAACCAAGCGCCCCGGCAGGAAGATCGGGAATGGGCGCGTCAGTGGATCGACGCTCCGATTATGGACGCTAGGTTTGGGGGCAGACCATGACCGACATTGACGCCATCCTGAAAGAGCGCGGCGGGCGGTACGGATCGTTCGGCCATGTCGCCGACACCTATCGGTCCTTGATGCACTCCTATGAAATCGGGATGCGGAGAGGAAACCAGGGGCTCAGCCGCCCGGCCGATGCAGACGTTGCCGTCCACATGATCCTGATGAAGATTGCCCGCATCGCCTGCGGCAATCCCAATCATCTCGACAACTGGGACGACATCCAAGGATACGCCAAGCTGGTGGCGGATCGGCTGCGGGGGCAGAAATGACCGAGCTTGTCATTCATCTTCCGACCCCGCCGAGCGTCAACCAGCTATTCGCGAACAACTCGCGTGGCCGGCACCGCACCCGTCAATACAACGACTGGCGCTTGGAGGCAGGGCTGATGCTGAACCGGCAGAACGTCCCGGCAGTCCTCTTTCCCTGCTCGATCCGGATCGATCTGGACGACAAGACGCGCGGTGATGCGGCCAATCGTGAAAAGGCCGTCACGGACCTTCTCGTTACACACGGAATCATCCGTGACGATTCCAAGAAATATGTCCGGCGCGTCTCCATCGGCTTCGAGCCTGATGTCGAGCGCGACCAGTGCCGTGTCACAATCAAGACTGAGGTGGCGTGATGGGTATGCACTTCCAGCCGCTGACACCGACGCAGCGGAAACTCGCAGACGAGCGCCGGGAGCGCCAGAACCGGATGGCGATGGCTGCCCTCCGGCACCAGATGAAAAATCGGACATTCAAGCCGACTCCCGTGATCCACCAGGCCGGCCCGGAGGCTCGGGTTGACGTGGCAAAGTGCTTGCCGCCGACCATGGCCTACAACCACGTTCCGACGACTGTTTCGGTCAGATTTCCCCATCTCACCGCTGACGGTCGTATCAAGATTGCGACAATCGTTCAGGTAGTCGCGGACTATTTCGGCCTTTCCGTTCTTGACCTCAAGAGCGAGCGGCGGACGCTCAAACTGTCCCGGCCCCGCCACATCATCATGTACCTGGCGAGGACTCTCACAGAGCGGTCCATGCCGGCCATCGGCCTCCAACTGCACCGTGACCACACCTCGATTCTACACGGCGTGCGGAAGGTGGAGCGTCTGCTTGCAGAAGGCGACGAGGCGATGCGACGGGATGTTGACGCCATCACCTCGCTGGTCAAGGGCCGCTCGCTGGTGTGCATCAAATCTCTGTCGATGGTGGCGTGAATGAGCATTGCGTCCTCCACGCTTCGACGCCTCGCAGCCCTCAATCTCGCCCCGGAACAGATGTCAGGGGTGCTGGAGATTATTGCCGAGATGCAGGAGGCTGAGGACGCGCGCAAGGCAAAGCAGCGTGAACGAAAGGCCCGGTCACGGGACAAGAACGTGACGGTCACGGGACAAGGGCGTGACTGTCACAGTGACGCCCCCTCCCCCCTTTCCCCTTCTTCTTTCCCCCCCACACCCCCCCATATAACTACCCCGATCCCCCCGCCCCCTGCTGCTGCTGCTTGCGCGGACGCGGGTTGCGAGGTTCTGGGCGATCCTCCGGCCGAGAGACCGGTTGCCGGCCGCCTTCCGGATTGGTTCGAGCCAGCCCAGCGGGTGCTGGTGGCCGCCGGCTTCGATCCCGATGAGCCATCGACCTTCGGCCAACGCCCGTTTGTCGCCCGCTGGCTCAAGGATTGGGACCTCGAACTCGACATTCTGCCGACCGTGACCTCGCTCGCCGCTGCCCGCGCGGCCAAGGGCCAAGGGCCGCCGAGGGGCATCAAATATTTCGAGGCCGCGATAGCCGATGCCCACGCAACTCGCACGTCCCCGTTACCAGAAGGCACCCCAGGAGCCCGGAATGTTCAAACCCGTAAGGATCGATCCAAGGCAAGTTGGACAGACGCCCTCGACCAACTCGGGGAGTTCGCCCGGCGTGAGCCAGCAGGAGGCGGCGGAGGCGGCGCGGAGGTTGTTCAGCTACTTCCCCCCGCGCGAAGTGGGTGACCCGATGGTGGTTCTGGCCGGCACAGTTGAACTGCTGATGCAGTATCCGCGCTCGGTGCTGGCGTCTATCCTGAGCCCGATTTCTGGCCTTCCGGCCACGATGAAGTGGGCTCCGTCAGTGGCGGAGATTCGTGACGCGTGCGAATCCCGCATGTCCTCGATCAGAGCGCGGCAGCGGCAACAGGACGTCCAGCGAAGCCAGTTACAGGAGCGCCGTCAGATCGAGGATCGCTCATCCCGCAAGTCCTATGACGAGATAGCCGACGATCTAGCGCGCCATGGGATCAATATCAGGGCCGGGAAGGCGTCATCGCCCGCTCTGTCTGGACGGGATGATTTCAAGGAGAGGTTCGGGCTGTCTGACGACGACTTCGACGCCCTCCCCGATCAACCGATGAAGAAGGTGGGATGATGAACGAGTATATTTACGATCTAGCGCTTGTTTTTGCGGTGATGTTCGCGGGGCTTCTTGGTGTGGTCGATTTGGCCGGAGCCGCCTGCCTCTTTGGCCTCATCTAATGTTTCACGTGGAACATAAAGGAAACAGATATGGACAATGACCGCGACGTTTCCGTGCTAGGTACCACTGGTGATCTTAGGCTTGAGGGCGGCGGCACCGAAGCGCGGACAGCCGGTTCTTTAAGACAGAGGATCGCCTATATCCTTGAACCGTATGCGTTCGACGCAGAGGTTAGCAGAGCCGAAGATGCGGACTACTACGTCCGCATAATGGGTCGCAGGCTGTACGGATTCCGGAAGGCGGATGAGATAATCGCCATTCTAGAGGCCGAACGATCACCAGTGGTGACTCTCCCGGAATGAGATCGGGACTTGTCCCAAATTTGTCCTGCGTATCTCCCATAACCCACTGCCAAGGCAGGACCACATGGCCAAACGCAAGCTCAAGCGCTCACAGATCACGCTGGCAGGTCCTAACGGGCCTGTGACGCACGACAGGCGCGCCAGTGACCTATCCCGACAGGCTGAGACGGTAGAGGCTCAGGTAGATGACCCATATGAGGCCGGGGCCAAGATCATCGTCATGCGGAATCTGCGTGATGATCCTCTCGCCCGTCTCAGGGCCAGAGGCCAGATCGACGAGGGCCAATACCTCGGCGGACGTCACTGGCAGCAGGAATACGAGATTGCCGAGCTGGGAGCGGCCAAGGCTATCGACACGACCAAGGAGGCTGTGGACGGCGGGCAGATCGCGCAGGACGGCCTGACGGAGCGGCAGCAGAAGGCATTCCGCGCGCTGGCGCTGGCGTCAATTAAGCTGGGCTTGGAGGGAGAGGCGCTGATGATGGACTTTCTCGTCCATGGCCGAGGCATCAAGGAGATCGCAGCACGTCGCGGCTGTGACACCGAACCAGAGCTTAAATATTTCGGCCGGCGCATCAGGGAATGCTTGGAAACCCTCGCCATCGCCTTCCGATACGTCTCACCGGCTGTTAATAGCGGGGAGAACAAACCGAATACACTTGCGGGACTGGTCCAGCAAACGTAGGGTAAAAGTCGAGATGTGGGACTGCGCCCTGATGGGTGGAGGTCCCGTTCTGATTCAGTGCGGCGGCGTGGAAGGACACGCAGTCGGTGGCGCGGTTGGATAGCTCAACGGTAAGAGCGGCTGGCAGTGTGCTTGGTTCAACTCCATCGCTGCGCGTCAACGGGGCCAGCAGCCGGTATCAAGCCCGGCCCGCATTGATCCAAGTTTGCGGTGTTGCTTGCCGAAAAGGCCCCTGGGCTGCGAAAGCTAGGCAAGACGGTTGGCGATTAGCCCCACCGCAATCCAATTCGACGCTGCGGCGCTGAGAGCAGAAGCGCATCCGGTGCGCACCGGGTCCGGGATTATCCAAGAGCCCAGCGGGCGTCGCGACCCGCCAGCATCGAAGCCTTACAGACTGCTAAAGATCGCTATTGACGCTTACAGGCCGCCCCTCACCGGGCGGCTTTTTCATTGGCCACCTCCCACACGGTTACAGAGGACTGAATGGCTGACGTATCTCTTGAGACAGTAAGAGACTGCGAAGCGCGTCTTACACAATGGGGCTACGTGAAAGATCAGAGCGGCAAATGGACCGGCAAATGGTTTAGCGCCGAGATCAAAGACGAGTTCGGCCCGTCGGTTATGGGAAAGCGCAGTAGGGTCATCAGTTTCCGGAGGTTACCTTGAGCAGTCAGATACTTGGTGTCGGCTTCAGGGTCCGCGAGAGCGAGCGGAGCCGCCTTGTACGCCAAGCGCAGGATCACTGTCGGGCTGCCTTTCTCAAAGAAGCTGTGCGCCGGCCCGATCTGATCGAGGCATGGAGTGACCAGATGAAAATTGCTGTCGATTTCTTCGCGAAGGCAGACATGGCGACACTGAAACGGTTCAAATTCGATGTCCTTGAGGTGGCCAACCAAAGTTCCCTAAATGGCTAAAGCACCGACAGATATCCGCTCTTTGGCGCGCTCCTACACCGAAAGCGCCATCAAGACGCTTGCTGGCGTTATGCAGCAGCCCGAAGCGCCGCCCGCTGCTCGGGTTTCCGCTGCGACGGCCCTGCTTGATCGAGGCTGGGGCAAGCCTGCGCAGACCGTAGACATGACCGTTCGCCGGCAGATTGCCAAAGACCTGAGTGACGATGAACTCGCAGATATCGCGGTCGGCAGCGGCGACGGAGTTGCTGAAACGCCGGTCGATCCGAGCCAGCTTAACTGAATGGGCGCGTCTCTGCGGGTTTGAGCCTGCCCGGCACCATAAGGTGCTGATCGAAGGGCTTGAGGCTGTAGAGCGTGGCGATATTCCTCGGTTGGCAGTGTTCATGCCGCCGGGCAGCGCCAAGAGCACCTATTCGAGTGTCCTGTTTGTCCCATGGCTGATGCAGCGCCGTCCCAAATGGAATGTGCTGGCCGCTTCGCACACGACCGAGTTGGCGGAGAAGTGGGGCAGGCGAGTACGAAACCTGATCCAGGAGCACTCACTACCTCTCAATCTGGCGCTGGCGGAGGACAGTCAGGCAGCCGGCCGTTGGGCGTTGCAGACCGGAGGCGAATACTACGCTGCTGGCGTCGGGACCGGCATTGCTGGTTTTCGCGCGAATATGGGTCTGATCGATGACCCGATCCGGTCACGACAGGATGCCGACAGCCAACTAATCCGGGATCGTATCTGGGACTGGTACCTAAACGACTTCCGCACTCGTCTTGTGCCTGGTGCCCGTGAGGTGCTGATCCAAACCCGCTGGCATGAGGATGATCTTGCCGGCCGGGCGTTGAACCACGACGAATGGCACGCGATCAGCCTGCCGGCGGAGGCAGAGGCAAACGACCCGCTCGGCAGAAAGCCCGGCGAATGGCTCTGGTCGGATGATGATTACGGCTACGGCGAGCAGATGCGGGCGGTCAAGCGGACCACGCCTGCCCGCACATGGTCCGCGCTCTACCAGCAGCGCCCGGCGCCAGAGGAAGGCACATTATTCCGGAAGGAATGGATCAAGCCGGTGTCGAGCCTGCCGGACCTCAAGACCATGCGGATATACGGCGCATCGGACTATGCCGTTACCTCAGATGGCGGGGATTACACGGTCCACGGTGTGGCGGGGATCGATCCGGAGGGCCGGATGTACCTGCTGGACGTGTGGCGGCAGCAGGCAGCATCGAACATCTGGGTTGAGCGGTTCTGCGATCTGGTCCTGCGATACAAGCCAATGGCTTGGGCGGAAGAAACGGGGCAAATCCGCTCCGGTGTCGGCCCGTTCATCGATCAGCGGCAGCGTGAACGCGGCGCCTATGTCTATCGGGAGCAGTTCCCGACGCGGGGCGACAAGGCGGTTCGAGCGCAGTCGATCATCGGCAGGATGGCGCTGAATGGGCTCCATGTCCCTGTCGGAGCGGACTGGCTGCCTGACCTTTACAGCGAGCTGCTGAGTTTCCCGGCGGGCAAGCACGATGATCAGGTTGATATGCTCGGCCTGCTTGGACAATTGCTCGACAAAATGATGCACGGAGACGCGCCGGCTAAGCCTGCTGTTCGGGAGGACCCGAACGGTTATAGCGAGCCTGAGGCGCAGGACGACGGCGGACTCTGGATGGTTGCTTGATGCAAGGCGATTATAGCGCCGGGACGCCCACAGCGGCGACGAATCCCGGTGGACAATCATCGTCTGCGCCGTCGCAATACTGGGATCTGGCTAAACTCAAGCGTGCGTACACGGACTATCTTGGCAACAAGAGCGCGGAAATTGACGAGGCGAAGAACGCCCGCCGATACTACCATGGTGCGCAGTGGACCGCCGAACAGATTAAGGTCCTCAAGAAGCGGAAGCAGCCTGTCCAAACCTACAACCGCATTCGCCGGAAGGTGGACGGTGTTGTGGGCATTCTGGAACGGCTCAGGCAGGACCCGAAGGCATTCCCCCGGACGCCACAGCACGAGGAAGGAGCCGATCTGGCAACGGCCTGCATCCGCTATGTGCTGGACCAGCAGGAATGGACCCCCAAGAGCAGCGAAGTAGGTCGCGACGGCGCTGTTGACGGCTTCGGCGGCATTGAGATCAACCTTGTCAGCGGCGACAGCAACTCGCCAGAAGATAAGGATGTCGAGTTCGAGGTCGTAGAGCCTGACACGTTCTTCTATGACCCGCGCAGCTATCGCGCCGACTTCTCGGATGCCCGCTATATGGGCGTCAGCAAGTGGGTTGACCTAGACCTCGCCAAGGAAATGTTCCCGGATCGCGCGGAGGACCTGGACGCAGCGGTTCAGGACGGGACCGAGTTCACGACCAGCCCAGACCGTGAGAACAAGTGGTTCGACACGACGCGGAAGAATGTCCGTCTTGTCGATTGCTGGTATCTGCACAAGGGTCGCTGGTGCTATTCGATCTTCACGGGCGCATTGGTGCTGATGGAGGGCGAAAGCTATCTGGTCGATGAGAAGGGCCGGACGGAATGCAAGTTTATCATGTATTCCGCCAATATCGACCATGACGGGGATCGGTATGGCTTTGTCCGTGACCTGAAATCGGCACAGGACTCCATCAACTTCAAGGAATCAAAGCTCAACCAGATTTTGGCGTCCCGCCGACTGATCATGACCAATGGATCGGTCAACGACGTTGAGAAGGTCCGCGCGGAATGGGCGCGACCTGACGGTGTCGTGGTCGCAAACCCCGGCGGTGAGATCAAGGCGGACGACCAGACGTTTGACTTTGCCGGCTGGTCGAAGCTGCTTGAGGGCGCAAAGACGGAGGTCGAGAACTTCGGCCCGAACCCGGCTGTTCTCGGCACGGGTGTGGAACGGCAGTCGGGCCGCGCCATCCAGCTATTGCAGCAAGCCGGCATTGCCGAGCTTGGCCCCTACATCGCCGCCTATCGCGGATGGAAAATCCGGGTTTACCGGGCGATCTGGAATGCGATCCAGCGTCACTGGTCGGCCGAGCGTTGGGTCCGGGTGACTGACGACGAGGGTTTGGCGCAGTTCATCCAGATCAATAGCCTTGGAATTGACCCAGCAACCGGCCTGCCGACGATTGTCAACGCGCTCGGTAATCTAGACGTGGATATCATTATCGACGAGGGGCCGAACAGCATCACGATGATGGCGGACACCTACGATGCCCTTCTTGCGCTGGCGTCGTCTGGTTCGCCGGTTCCGCCTGCCGTTCTGATCGAGCTTTCGCCCGGTATCGACTCCCGCACCAAGAAGAAGGTGCTCGGCATGATTGAGCAGGCCAACCAGCCCGGCCCGGCGCAGGAACTGGCATTGGCGGGTGAGCAGGCCAAGGTGGAGAAAACACAGTCCGAGACGATGCTGAACATGGCGCGGGCGCAGGAAGCGGGCCGCCCGGATATGTCCGCGTTGCAGCGCATGGACGGCCCCACAGTCTCCCCCGAGGCTCAGGAGGCCAAGGCATGGGCGGACGTGGACGCCACGCAGGCCAAGGCCAGCCAGAGCCGCGCCACTGCATATAAGGCGACCGTCGATGCCTCATTGGCTCCGGAAAAGCTTGCCAGCGATATCCAGTCGCAGGCCGAACAGAACTGGCTGCGCCAGCGCGAGCCGGTTTAACGAGATCGTCCGCCCCACGATACGGGGCAATCGTTTAGAGCCGCGATAAGGCTCTCGGCGCGTCCGCCGTCAATGGATGAACCACGTAATCGCACGACACGCGAAAGGACGTATGGCCCATGGCCGACGAAGACAGCGAGCTATTCAACACTGCACTGACCGACGACGTTCCTCAGGACGCCTCGCCGGAGCTACAGCCTGAACAAGGCAGGCCCCGTGATGAGGCTGGTCGATTTGTCTCGGCTGAACAGCCGGCCCCACAGCCGGAAGTCCAACCTGACATCGCCCCTGCCCCGCAGATCGCGGAGCAGCCCACGGAACAGCCGCAGAACTCCAAAGATGAGATTCCATCGTGGCGTCTCAGGGAGGAAGCGGAAGCGCGTCGTGCAGCCGAGCAACGGGCCGCTCAGTACGAGCGTGACATGGCCACGTTGCAGGCCCAGCTACAGCAGTTGCAGCGCCAGAACCAGCCGCAGCCTCAGGCACCGGACCTCTATGAGGACCCGGCCGCCTTCGTCAATCATGGCGTCCGTCAGCAGTTGGACCCCATCGAACAGCGTATCTGGAACACCCAAGCCTACTATTCTCGCAAGGACGCCGAGCGTGAGCATGGACCGGACAAGGTCAATGCTGCATTGCAGGCTGCCCAGCAAGCGAGATCGGCAGGCGATCCGGAGGCAATCTCTCTGGATAACCGACTGGGATCATCCATCGACCCGTTTCGGGAACTGATGGCATGGCACCAGAAGCGTGAGGTGTTTTCCCAGATCGGCAACGATCCGGAAGCGTGGTTCACCAAACGTCTGCAACAGGCGTTGAATGACCCGTCGCAGGCCCAGAACATCGTCAAGATGGTCACGGGTCAGGTTCAACAGCAGCAGCGTCCTTCGGTCACGCAACTCCCGCCCTCCCTGAGTCGGACCCCGGCGGCCTTCGCGGCTGATGATACGGGCGACGACGACAGCGACAGCGGGCTCCTGAAATCCGCTTTGCGCCGATAGACGACAGCACATCACGAGAAGGAATGGCCCGCTCAGAGGCGGGCTTTTTGCTGTCGCGGGCGCTCTGAAAGGACGCTCCAATGGCTATCACGACCCCCCAGGCGAATAACAAGCTTGTCCAGTACCGCAAGGAACTGATCAAGGAATTCGTCCGCGAAAACATGTTCTCGCCCTATATGGGCGATGCGCCGACCTCGATCATCCGCACCATCTACGACAACAAGAAGGGCGGCGAGCAGGTCAACGTTCCGCTGGTCCGCTCTCTGTCCGGCGCGGCGAAGTCCACCGGCACCCTGACTGATCAGGAAGAGGCCATCTCCAACTACGGCATGCGTGTCTGGGTGGATTGGGCTCGTCATGCGGTCGCCACCAACGACGCCGAGGAACAGAAGGACTCCGCCGATATCTTCGGTGAGGCCAAGCCGATGCTCTCCGACTGGGGCAAGGAGCTCCAGCGCGACGAGATCATTCAGGCGTTCATGGCCCTGCCGTCCGAAACGGCGCCGGCTGGCCTCGGGTCCAGTGCTGGACAGCGCGTGAACGGACAGCTTTATGCTGACGCCACGGCGACCGGCCTGAATGCGTGGGCGGCGGCCAACTCCGACCGCATTCTGTACGGCAATGCTGTCGGCAACTACTCCGGCACGCATGTCACCGATCTTGCCAAGATCGACGTGACCAACGATCGGTTCGTTACCGATTCGGTGAGCCTGCTCAAGCGGGTTGCCAAGCTGGCCCAGCCGCGCATCCGTCCGTTCAAGACCAAGGATGGCTACGATTATTTCGTGGCCTTCGCTGGCACCACGGCGTTCCGAGACTTCCGGGCTTCGATGGACACAATCCATGCGGATGCCCTGCCCCGGTCGAAGGACAACATCATCTTCCAGGACGGCGACCTGATGTACAACGGCGTGGTCGTCCGCGAAGTCCCCGAGATCGATAATTTCGTGGATGATGTGTGGGACTCCGGCATTATCGGCAATCTCGCGACCGGCGGTAACGGCAGTTCGCGCGTGTCTCCGGTGTTCTTCTGCGGACAGGCGGCCCTCGCCATGCCGTGGGCGAAGATGCCGACCCCGACGTTCCGGGAGTCCACGGACTACCAGTTCATCAAGGGTGCCGGCATCAAGATGTGCTATGGTGTCGCCAAGACCTTCTTCAAGGAAAGCACGTCCTTGAAGCAGTGGGGCGTCGTCTCTGGCTTCTTCTCGTCCCCGGCTGATGCGTAAAGGAGGGTTGAATGACTCTCCCCAACCGCACGTATCCGGGCCTTGATGGCCTCGGAACCTTGATCCAGCCCACGCAGGGCTGGATTGAGGTTGTTGACGTGGTCAAGGACCACAACGTCGTCCGGGCGGATTTTCGGTTCCGCCGCGTCCGCATTCCCGTCACTGACGCTACCACCTCAGGATCATATGGCGCCTACACGTTTTTCCAGTTCGGAGAACAGGCCATCTCGTTCCTGGGGTCGCGGCAGGACTATACGTCCTATGTGTCTGACGGGACCGGCGTTCCGAACGATACCGCATTCGAGATTGGTATCGGCACGACCGCTATTGCGGAAGCTGCTGATGGCACGCTCGGGGACGGTACGAATGAGAACATCGGGCAGGCTGTTAGCCAGACGCTTTCCAGTGGCACCACGACCGGATCGGCCGTGACCAATGGTGCTGTCGTCAACGGGACGGCGACGGCCTGCAAGATGGCCCTCAACTTCTCCGGGTCCGCCGCTACCGTTGACGGTGATGGCTGGATTGACGTGAACGGCACCTTCTCGGTGTCGTTCATGATGCTCGGTGACGACTGATCAATCGGGCGGGGCTTCGGCTCCGCCCTTTTTCATGGTGATTGATGGCAAAACTGGCGATCTGCGTGGTGTCCAACCGGGACCATGTTCCCGACTTCACGCGCTGCTTGGCCCACATGACCGCCTTCATCGGGGTCAATCCTCTGTTCGAGGACGTGTCCCTCAAGGTCGCCAAAAACTGCTCCCTGCTGTCCGTAGCACGTCAGGGGATGCTCGATGAATGCCTGTCTGAGGGCTGGACGCACATGCTCTGGCTCGATGACGACATGGTGTTTCCGCCACATCTAGCCCATGCGCTCTATGCGGCAGATAAGCGGTGCATCGGCGTCAACTCCCTGCGGAAGAACCCGGAATACCTGCACTACACCGCCAAAGGATTGGACGGGAAATGGGTGGAATCAAAGGGCAGGAAGGGTGTCGAACAGGTCGCCACGGTCGGATTGGCGCTGTTCATGCTCAACCTTGATGCAGTGAAGCAGACGGCCAAGCCGCACTTTGAAGTGCGCTGGAACGATGAGGCACAGGTCTATTCCGGCGAGGATATGTATTTCTGCCGCAAGCTGACCGCAGCCGGTGAAACCATCCACATCGACCATGATCTGTCCAACCAGTGCGGCCACGTCGGCTCGCTGGTCTACACATTCGATTTCTATGACAGGTTCGCGAAGCAATGAGCACCTTTAGCAAACAGGACGTGGTGACGCGCTGTTTGCGCGACTTGAGCCTGATTTCTGCGGAGGAAGCCCCGTCCCCGGATGATCTTGCGTTCGGGATTGAGACGCTGGAGTCGGTATTCGACCAGCTTTCCGCTGAAAGCATTCAGTTCTGGAACACGTCCTCAGGCTCTGTCGCACGTCCCTACCTGGTCGCGCTGTCGAAGCGGCTTGCCCTTGATGTGGGGCCGGCATTCGGGCTCGGCACGATTGCCGAGGCAGAGGCCGCGAAACAGGCGGCGAATTTCGCCCTGCGTCAGATCGGCCCGAAGGCACCGACCGGCGCTGTCCAGCAGGGCGGCTATTTCTGATGACCGCCGTCCCCATCGCATTCCAGACCAATCGGGGCAAATACGCCTTTATGGGCGTGACCTCGCTGGTCAATGCCTATGCGGAGAAGCTGGGCGAGGACGCCAAGGGCGTTCTGGGCATCATGGCCTGCGATGGCACCCTGCCATTTGCGTCTGGCCCTGATACGCCGTGCCGTGGCGCGATCTATTGCGACGACCTGCAATGCGCATATCTGGTGCACTCGTCATCCGCGTGGAAACTGACTGCTGACGGGACCATGACCCGGATCGGGACCATCCCCGGCGCGTCGAAGGTCACGATCACCCGCAATCAGGCGACTATTCCGCAGATTGTGGTCCAGACCGATGTGGGCTGCTATGTCATTTCGTCGGATACTGTGACGCGGATCGTTGATCCGGATCTGCCGCATGACGTCAATTCGGTCGATTATCTCGTCGGCTATGTTCTCTATTTCGGAGATACCGGCCGCTGGTACTATTCGGAGCAGTCCGAGGCCACGATCATCGACGGTCTGTCGTTCTACACGGCGGAGCAGCTTCCGGACCGGCTGGTGCGCGGTTTTGTGGATCGGTCGGAGCTGTTCCTGTTCGGCACGAAGGTCACGGAGGTCTGGGCACCGACTGGCGTTGCGGATGACCCGTTCCGCCCTCGATCCGGGTCCAGCACCATCCCGAAGGGCCTTCTTGCCAAGCACTCCGTTGTCTCGACGGACGGCTCAATCCTGTTCGTCGGCTCTGATGGCATCGTTTATCGCCTGAACGGCTACACACCGACCCGGATCAGCAATCACGAGGTTGAGCGCGCAATCGAGGCGGACCCGGCTCCCGAGAGTATCGAGGCCATGGCATGGGCCAGTCAGGGCCATAGCTTCTACAACATCACCGGAACGGACTGGTCCTATTCCTACGACGCCGCAACTGGCGTTTGGCACAGGCGCAGGAGCCACCAGAAAACCCGCTGGCGTCATTCCAATGCCTTTCAGGCTTGGGGCAAGACCATCGTGGCCGACCGCTTCGGCGGTAATGTCTACTATTTCGACTCCGACACGACGACCGAAGCCGGCGCGCCGATGATCTGGGACGTGGTGTCACCCACAATGCACGCCTTCCCGAATGGCGCAATCGTGGACGCGATGCACTTCGATATGGCAACGGGCTATGGCCGGCTGCTTCCCTCCGATCAGGGATATGATCCGGTCGTCATGCTGTCGTGGTCCAATGACGGCGGGTCTACCTTCCCGATCACGCGCCATCTCTCGCTTGGCAAGCGCGGCCAATATCGGACCCGTGTGACTAGCCGTCGTCTCGGTCGGTTCGGCCCGAAAGGTCGCGTGTGGAAACTGTCCGTCTCTGATCCTGTCGCGCGCGGCCTTGTCGCTGCCGACGCCGCTGTCCGGCCGCTGAGACTGTAATGGCAACACGCAGGACGACGCTCCCGCGCGTCGATATCGATCCGGCCCTCTCCGACTATCTGGAGGGGCTGGAGCGGCAGATTTACGCGCTTCAAGAGGCGCTCAAGGATCAGAGCGGCGGGACGGAAACCAGCCTCACCGCGATCAACCAGCGCATCGACACGCTATCTGACGACCTGACCGCCAAGACCTTCCCGGCAATGCCTGCCCAGCCGGACCTTGATCCGGACACGGCGGACACTGCCGACATCTCGACCGCTCACAACGACCTTCTGGCCGCCCTTCGCACTTCCGGCCGCATGGATACCTGACCATGGGATTCTTCGACGATCTATCCGGCAAGACTGCCTCGGATGCCTCGAACGCCGCCGCTGCTGACACCTACC
>Ga0182740_1001048_pt1 | contig 20519 bp, 19 predicted proteins | sample eDN5th37CKraftBY_FD_128872 | JGI IMG/M metagenome (GOLD analysis project Ga0182740, IMG submission 128872) | Enriched backyard soil microbial communities from Emeryville, California, USA - eDNA 5th pass 37_C Kraft BY (version 2) (version 2) | ecosystem: Environmental > Terrestrial > Soil >...
GCCCATGACTTCGCCGGTCGATTTCATCTCGGGCCCGAGCACGGTATCGACGTTCTCGCCGAAGCGGGCGAAGGGGAAGACGGCTTCCTTGACCGCGATGTGCTCGAGCTTCTTCGGCTTGAGATGAAAGCTCGCGAGTTTCTCGCCGGCCATGACGCGCGCGGCGATTTTCGCGACCGGCACGCCGATGGTCTTGGCGACGAACGGCACGGTGCGCGAGGCGCGCGGGTTCACTTCGAGCACATAGATCGTGTCGTTCTTGATGGCGTACTGCACGTTCATCAGGCCGCCGACATGCAGCGCCAGCGCCATCGCGCGCGTCTGCTCCTCGAGCGATTTGATGGTGGCGCCGGACAGCGAATGCGGCGGCAACGAGCAGGCGGAATCGCCTGAGTGAATGCCCGCTTCCTCGATGTGCTCCATGATGCCGCAGATGAAGACATCCTTGCCGTCGCAGAGCGCATCGACATCGACCTCGATCGCGTCGGAAAGATAGCGGTCGATCAGCACCGGGCTTTTGCCGGAGACGACGACGGCTTCCTTCATGTAGCGCTCGAGCGCCGCGGAGTCGTGAACGATCTCCATGGCGCGGCCGCCGAGCACATAGGACGGGCGGATGACGACGGGATAACCGATCTCCGCGACGACGCGGCGCGCTTCCTCGGCGCTTCTCGCAATGCCGTTCTCGGGCTGGCGCAGCTTGAGTTTGTCCAGAAGCTGCTTGAAGCGGTCGCGATCTTCGGCAAGGTCGATCATGTCCGGCGAGGTGCCGAGGATCGGAACTTTCGCTTTCTCGATCTCGCCGGCAAGCTTGAGCGGCGTCTGGCCGCCGAACTGGACGATGACGCCCTGCAGCGTGCCATTCGTCTGTTCGCGCGCGAGAATTTCCAGCACGTCCTCGGCGGTGAGCGGCTCGAAGTAAAGGCGATCCGAAGTGTCGTAATCGGTCGAAACGGTTTCGGGGTTGCAGTTGACCATGATGGTCTCATACCCCGCGTCCTTCAGCGCGAACGCTGCGTGGCAGCAGCAGTAATCGAACTCGATGCCCTGGCCGATGCGATTGGGGCCGCCGCCGAGAATGGCAACCTTCTTGCGATTCGACGGCTGGGCCTCGTCGGCAAAGCCGCCGGCAAACGCCGGCTCGTAGGTCGAATACATATAGGCGGTGGGGGAGGCGAATTCGGCGGCGCAGGTGTCGATGCGCTTGTAGACCGGCCGCACGCCAAGCGCGTGGCGGCGCTTGGTGACCTCGGCTTCGGAGAGGCCGGTGAGCGCGGCAAGCCGCGCGTCGGAAAAGCCCTGCGCCTTGAGACGGCGGAAGGCGCCGGCGGTTTGCGGCAGGCTCTTCGCCTTGATTTCCGCTTCGGTGTCGATGAGCGCGCGGATTTCGGCGAGGAACCACGGGTCGATCTGGCAGGCGTCGAAAATATCGGCATTCGAGAAGCCGAGCCGCATCGCCTGCGCGACTTTCAGCAGCCGATCGGGCTTGGGCGTGCCGAGCGTGGCGCGGATCGCGTTTTTGTCGTCGCCCTGGCCGATGCCTTCGATCGGCACTTCGTCGAGGCCCGAAAGCCCGGTCTCCAGCGAGCGCAGCGCTTTTTGCAGGCTCTCACGGAAGGTGCGGCCGATAGCCATGGCTTCGCCGACCGACTTCATCGAAGTGGTGAGCACCGAATTGGCGCCGGGGAATTTCTCGAACGCGAAGCGCGGAATTTTGGTGACGACGTAATCGATCGTCGGCTCGAACGAAGCGGGCGTCGCGCCGCCGGTGATGTCGTTGGCGATCTCGTCCATCGTGTAACCGACGGCGAGTCTGGCCGCGACCTTCGCGATCGGAAAGCCGGTGGCTTTCGAGGCGAGCGCCGACGAGCGCGAAACGCGCGGATTCATCTCAATCACGATCAGGCGCCCGGTCTTCGGGTTGACCGCGAACTGCACGTTGGAGCCGCCGGTTTCCACGCCGATCTCGCGCAGCACCGCAATCGAGGCGTCGCGCATCACCTGATATTCCTTGTCGGTGAGCGTGAGCGCGGGCGCGACGGTGATCGAGTCGCCGGTATGCACACCCATCGGGTCGAGGTTTTCGATCGAGCAGACGATGATACAGTTGTCCTTCTTGTCGCGGACAACTTCCATCTCGTATTCCTTCCAGCCGAGCACCGACTCTTCGATCAGCACTTCGCTGGTGGGGGAAGCGTCGATGCCGCGCTCGACGATGTCGATGAACTCCGCCTTGTTGTAGGCGATGCCGCCGCCGGTGCCGCCCATGGTGAAGCTCGGGCGGATAATGGCGGGAAGGCCGATGTCGTCGAGCACTTCGAGGGCCTGCGTCAGCGTCTTGATCTGGTGCGAGCGCGGCGTATCGAGACCGAGCTTGGTCATCGCCTCGCGGAAGCGCTCGCGATCCTCGGCCTTGTCGATGGCGTCGGCGGTGGCGCCGATCATCTCGACGTCGAACTTCTCGAGAACGCCCATTCTGCGCAGGGAAAGCGCGGTATTGAGCGCCGTTTGCCCGCCCATCGTCGGCAGCAGCGCGAAGCCGCCGGGCAGAACGTTGCGCTCTTTTTCGATGATCTTGGCGACGATTTCGGGCGTGATCGGCTCGATATAGGTGGCGTCGGCAAGCTCGGGATCGGTCATGATCGTCGCCGGGTTCGAATTGACCAGGACGATGCGGTAGCCCTCTTCGCGTAGTGTTTTGCAGGCCTGGGTGCCGGAATAATCGAATTCGCACGCCTGACCGATAACGATAGGTCCGGCGCCGATGATCATGATGGTTTTGATGTCTGTGCGTTTGGGCATCTGACTCGCAAAGATTGCTGCACATAAAAAAAGGGCGCGCGAGCGCGCGTCCTCGAAAGTGACGAGTTGGAGTTTGACGCACGTTTGCGGCTAAGCGGGTTTCCTAGACCAGATTCGACCCGCGAGGAAGGAGAAACTCGCGGCGATGCACTAGGTCTTTTGCCTTAATTATCGGCGTATACCAGCGCGCTGGCGCGGAACTTCGCTTTTCTCCTATGATCCTTTCGTCATGTTCAAGCTGATTAGCGCCACGCCGAGCCCTTATGCCCGCAAAGTGCGTATAGCGCTTGCCGAAAAAAATCTGCCATTCGAACTGATCACGGAAGTGCCGTGGCATGCCGAAACGCAAACGCCGAAACATAATCCGCTCGAAAAACTGCCGGTGCTGATCCTCGAGGACGGCTCATCGGTTTATGAGTCGAGCTACATTCTCGAATATCTCGAGCTGAAATACCCTCAGGTGCCGCTGCTGCCGAAGGACGCCGACGGCATTCTCGCCGCGAAAAAACTCGACGTCTTGTGCAATGGCGTTTGCGACGCGCTGGTGCTGCTGTTCTTCGAGCGCATGCGCGCCGAAGGACAGGCGAGCGCCGAGTGGATGGCGCGGCAGGCGCGCAAGATCGCAGGCGGCATGCGCGAAATCGCGCGGCTCATCGGCAAGCGCGAATATGCCGTGGGCGAGCGCTTCACGATCGGCGATATCGCCGCTGCGACCGCGGCCGGCTATGTCAGCGTGCGCTATCCCGAGATGAAATGGCGCGAGGATTATCCGGATCTTGCGGCCTACAGTGCGCGGATGGAGCAGCGGCCGTCGCTGATGAACTCGGTGCCGGTGCCGCAGCGGATCCTGCAGAAGGTCGTTTGAGTTACGGCTTGGTGGCTTTGAAGGCCATGCGCTGCTGGTTGTGGCCGAAATTTTTGGCAAGCCGCTCGGCCTTGAAACCGGCGCCGCGTAGAATCGAAAGCATCTCTTGCTCGGAATATTGCGAGACGCCGAGCTTCGCGCGGATCTTGCCGTAGTCTGAAAACAGCGTGCGGACGAGGCCGAACACGGCCGCAATGAAAAAACCATTCCGCGCGGCGAAGGACAAAAGCGAGAGGGCGTCCTTCGCCATGCTTTGCTGGTGCGGAAGAATATCGGCGACGACGAGCTCGCCGCCCGGTTTCAAAATTCGTTTCCAGTTGGCGAGCATTGTCTCGAGTTCGTCGCGCTTGAGATATTGCAGCAAGGAATTTGCGACAATGAGATCGAGCGAGGCGTCCGGCAGCTTCTCGACCTTCTCCGGCGACAGCGCGTGAATCTTCGGCTCGCCCTTGAAACGCTCGGCAACACGCGCTCGCACCGTAGGCGCGGCTTCGCACAGCAGCAGTTCGCCGCAGCGCGCCGCGATTTCGTTCGCGTGCAGCGCCTCGCCGCAGCCGTGGTCAAGGACATGCGCGGCGGGCGAGGGGATCAGGGCGGCGATGTCATTGGCAATCGCGCGGTAATGGACGTCGAAATGGCGCGCGTTGACATAGATCGGGTGATCGGTGTCCCAGAAGCTGACCCAGTCGTTCGTTTCCTTCGTCAAGATCCTCTCCTTTGCGCCGGCCGCGAGATTGCCACGCGATAACGGCATTTGCCACGCGGTGCGGCACGCCGGCTTCGTGCTATAAAGGCTGCCTCAAGGAACCTGCAATGAAGAAACAGCTGGCAAGCGCCTTCGTGATTTTAGCCCTGTCCGGACCGCTCTTTTCGGGGCCGCTGCTCGCGGCGCAGCCGGAGATGCTGCTGCGCGAGCGCTGCCGGAGCGACGAGTGCACCTTCACCAAGATCGTCACCAAGCGGCGGATCGCCCAGAATGCGCAGGGCCGGATGATCGAGGTCAAGTCGCGCTCGGTCGTCGTGCCGGTCGCCAGGGGTACCGATCCGCAGGCAGTTCCGTCGCCCGACAGCTTCGGCCTCGTGCGCGTGAGCTACGCCTTCTGCTCGACGGAGAAGCCGGCGATCATTTTGTATAACGGCAAGAAGTTTTCCGCCCATATGCTGAATATCGCCGCGGAGACGGCGGGCTCCGCCATCAACGCACAGATCGAATACTGGGCGGCCTGTCACGACCGGATCGTCAGCGTCAACGAGGTGACAGAAGGGCGGCTCGCGAAGGATGCCGAAAAGCTCGGCTACCATGCGCTGCCGGCGGAAGACATCCGCCGGCGCGATTTCCGCAGCAAGAAGCGCGCGTTCCGGTTCTTCGGGCTTTGATTATCGCGCGTGCTTTTCCATCAGGCCGGTGAAGCGCTCGAAGAGATAGCGCGAGTCGCGCGGGCCGGGCGAGGCTTCGGGGTGATACTGCACCGAGAACACCGGCTTGCCGCTTAGCTGAATGCCGGCGTTCGAGCCGTCGAACAGCGAAACATGCGTCTGCTCGGCATCCTTCGGCAGCGTTTTGCTATCGACCGCGAAGCCGTGGTTCATCGAGGTGATTTCGACCTTGCCGGTGGTGAGATCCTTCACCGGATGGTTGGCGCCGTGATGGCCCTGATGCATCTTCATCGTCTTTGCGCCGACAGCCAGCCCAAGCATCTGGTGGCCTAAGCAGATTCCGAAGGTCGGCGTGCCTGACGCGATGATCTTCTGGATGACCGGCACGGCATATTTGCCGGTTTCGGCCGGATCGCCGGGGCCGTTCGAGAGAAAGACGCCGTCCGGCTTCATGGCGAGAATGTCCTCGGCGGAAGTCGTCGCCGGCACCACCGTCACCTTGCAGCCATTGCTCGCCAAAAGCCGCAGGATGTTGCGCTTCACGCCATAGTCGATGGCGACGACATTGTATTTCGGATCTTTCTCGCGGCCGTAGCCCTTGCCCCATTGCCAGGTCGTCTCGTCCCAGTCGTAGCGCTGGGCGGTCGTCACCATCGGCACGAGATCCATGCCGACGAGGCCGGGCCAGTCGGCGGCTTCTTTCTTCAATGCATCGAGATCGAACTTGCCGTCAGGGGCGTGTGCGATCACGGCATTCGGCATGCCCTTCTCGCGGATGAGTGCGGTGAGCGCGCGGGTGTCGATGCCGCCGAGGCCGATGATGTTGCGGGCCTTCAGCCAGGCGTCGAGATGGCGGCTTGCGCGATAGTTCGAGGGATCGGTGATCGCCGAGTGCAGCACCACGCCGCGCGCGCCGTGGGCGGCGGCCATGTTCACCGTCTCGATATCCTCGTCGTTGGTGCCGACGTTGCCGATATGGGGGAAGGTGAAAGTGATGATCTGGCCGGCATAGGAAGGGTCGGTCAGGATTTCTTCGTAACCTGTCATGGCGGTGTTGAAGCAGACTTCGCCAACCGCCTGGCCCACGGCACCGAGGCCGAATCCTTCGAGAACAGTGCCGTCAGCCAGCACTAACAGCGCGGTCGGGACGGGTTCCGACCAGCCGGGCTCAGCTTGTTTCGTGTTCATGAGCGGCTTACATAGCCCCAGCGTTTCGGCGCGTCAAAGCGACATTAGGCGAGGTCCACAGTGCTGCGCGAAAAACTCAACGACGCCACCAAAGAAGCCATGAAATCGGGCGACAAGCTCAAGCTTTCGACGCTCCGGATGGTGAGTGCCGCCATCAAGAACGCCGATATCGAGGCGCGCACCGGCAAGGGCCCGCTCGACGACGACGCGATTCTCGGCATCCTGCAAAAGCTCATCAAGCAGCGGCAGGACTCGGTCGAGCTCTACGAAAAGGGCGGCCGCGCCGAGCTTGCCAAGCAGGAGAAGGACGAGATCGAGGTCATCAAGGCGTTTCTCCCGGCACAGATGTCGGACGCCGAGATGAAGGCGGCGATCGCCGAGATCATCGCCAGGGAAGGCGCCTCCGGCGTCAAGGACATGGGCAGGGTGATGGCCGCATTAAAGGCGGCTTATGCCGGCAAGATGGATTTCGGCAAGGCGAGCGGCGCGGTGAAGAGCCTGCTCGCGGGCTAAAGGAGATTTCATGGCGCATTCCGTCCGTCCTTTCCTGATGTTTCAGAACAAGGATGCCGAGGCGGCGATGCGTTTTTACGTTTCGCTGTTTCCCGGCGGAAAAGTGCTCGAGTTCAAACCGTTCGGGAAAGGCGAGGCGAGCGCCGAGGGCACGGTCAAGACAGCGGTGTTCTCCATCGCCGGCCAGGAGATCCGGGTTTTCGACAGCCCGGTCAAACATGCTTTCGAATTTACGCCGTCGCACTCGCTGTTCATCGAGAGCGACTCGGAAGCGGAGGTCGACCGGCTCGCCACAGCGCTCGCGGAAGGCGGAAAATTCCTGATGCCGCTCGGCGAATACGATTTCAGCCGCCGCTTCGCCTGGCTCGTCGATCGCTACGGCGTGTCCTGGCAGATCAACCTGAAATAAAGTCACGCCTACCGGGAGGTTTCGATGCCAAAGCTTCGCTGCCATCCTTCGAGACGAGACGTCATTGCCGGCGCCGGCGCGCTCGCGGTTTCATCCGCGCTGCCCGCCTCGGCGCAAGAGGCGGCCATCCTGAAAAAGAAAATCCCGCACAGCGGCGAGATGCTGCCGGTTGTCGGGCTTGGCACGGCGATCGTTTTCAATGTCGGCGAGGATGCCGCCGAGCGCGCACAGCGTCGTGAAGTGCTGGAGACGCTGGTGGCGGGCGGCGGTTCGCTCGTCGATACGGCGTCGAGCTACGGCAGGGCGGAAGGCGTCATCGGCGATCTTGCGGCGGAAACGAAGCTGCGCGACAGGCTGTTCATCGCGACGAAAGTTCGTGTGCTCGACAAGGCTTCGAGCGTCGCGGAATTCCAGCGCTCGCTGAAACTTCTGAAGACGCCGAAGGTCGATCTCCTGCAGCTTCACAATGTGCGCGATCCGAAGCAGAGCCTTGCGCTCTATCGCGAATGGAAGGCGCAGGGGCTATGCCGCTACATCGGCATCACGACTTCGTTCGACAACGATCACGACGCGGTCGCGGCCTGCGCCGCGCGCGAGAAACCCGACTTCGTGCAGGTCAATTATTCGATCAACGATCTCGAATGCGAAGCGCGCGTGTTGCCGGCGGCGAAGGATGCGGGTGCCGCCGTGCTCTGCAATCTGCCGTTCGGACGGGCGAGCCTGTTCAGGCTGGTGCGCGGCAAGCCGCTCCCCGATTGGGCGGCGGAATTCGACGCCAGGAGCTGGGGCCAGTTTTTCCTGAAATTCCTCGTCTCGCACGAGGCGGTGACGGCGGTGATACCCGGCACCACGAAAAAAGAGCATATGCTGGATAATCTGGGCGCCGGACGCGGCCGCATGCCCGATGCGGCCATGCGCAAGCGGATGGTCGAATACATTGCAAAACTGGGCTGAAATGGGCTGTGAATAGCGGTGACAGCGGGTATCGGCGCCGGGTTCCGGCAAGGCGGCCTTTCGGCAGCCTGCCGCTCTATTCGATAATGTAAGAAGTGTCCGGGAAATTGAGGTGGCGGTGGAGCGATCCGCCGCCTAAATCATTACATGCGCTTTTCGCAGTCCTTCCTCGATGAAATCCGCGCCCGGCTGCCGGTATCGGACGTCGTGCGCAAGCGCGTCCAGCTCAAGAAGGCCGGGCGCGAATGGCGCGGGCTGTCGCCGTTCAATTCGGAAAAGACGCCGTCGTTCTTCGTGAACGACCAGAAGGGCATGTGGTTCGATTTCTCGTCGGGCAAGAACGGCTCGATCTTCGACTTCCTGATGCTGACCGAAGGCGTGTCGTTCCGCGAAGCCGTCGAGCGGCTCGCCAACATGGCGGGCGTTGCCATTCCCGTCGCGGGGCCCGACGAGGAGCGGCGCGAGCAAAAGAAGAAGACGCTTTACGATGTCGTCGAGCTTGCCGCCAAATTCTTCGAGGAGAATCTGCAGGCGCGCACCGGCGCGCGGGCGCGCGGCTATCTTGCCGATCGCGAGCTGACGCCCGAGACGCAGGCGCGTTTCCGGATCGGCTACGCGACGGCCGAGCGCTTCGCGCTCAAGGAATATCTCGGCGGCAAGGGCGTCTCCAACGAAGACATGATCGAGGCGGGATTGATCATCGCGGGCGACGACATTCCGGTGCCTTACGATCGCTTCCGCGAGCGCGTGATGTTTCCGATCACCGATTTCAAGGGCCGCGTCGTCGGCTTCGGCGGGCGCGCGCTTTCGGCCGATGTGCAGGCGAAATATCTCAACTCGCCGGAGACGCCACTCTTTCACAAAGGCTGGCTGCTCTATAACGGCGCGAATGCGCGTGCGGCGACGCAGAAGGATGCGCCGCTCATCGTCGTCGAAGGTTATGTCGATGTGATCGCGATGGTATCGGCGGGCTTTACGGGTACCGTCGCGCCGCTCGGCACCGCGCTCACCGAAGATCAGCTCGCGCTCTTGTGGCGGATGCAATCGGAGCCGATCCTGTGTTTCGATGGCGACAAGGCCGGACGGCGCGCGGCTTATCGCGCAGCTGAGCTCGCGCTGCCGCTTCTGAAGCCGGGACAGAGCCTGTTGTTCGCGCTTCTTCCCGAGGGACAGGATCCCGACGATCTCATTCGCGCGGGCGGCGCCGAAGCGATGCGCGAGGTGCTCGCTGCCGCAAAGCCGCTCTCCGAAATGCTGTGGCTGCGCGAGACGGAAACCGCGCGCCTCGATACACCCGAGCGCCGTGCGGCGCTCGAAGCGCGGCTTGGCGAAGTCGTGCGGATGATCGCCGATGAAACGGTGCGCCGCTATTACCGCGACGACCTCAAGGCGCGGCTCGCCAAACTGCTGGCACCGGTCGAAACACGCTTCGTGCCGCGCGCCCGGTTCGAGCAGCAATATTCTTCCTCGCGCAATTTTTCCGGCCGCGGCTCCGGCCGGCTGCAAAGCCCGAAAATGGCGCTGATGCCGCGGAGCGCTCAGCTTGCGGCGAGCTCGATCGTGCGCGGCAATCGCTCGGCGCTTCCGCCGCGCGAGGCACTAATCTTGCTTGCGGTGATGAACCACCCCTGGCTGCTATCGGAACACGCGGAGGAATTCGTCGAAATGGATTTTGTCCATCACGACGCGGAATCCCTGCGAAAAGCGGTACTGGCGGCCGCGGCCTCGGGCCATGCGGGCGATGCGGAGGCGCTGAAAGCCCGATTGCGCGATGCCGGAGCCGAAGAACTCGTGACACGCATGGAACGTGCCATTTCTCACAAGGGCGATTGGGAAATTGGTAGCGAAACGGCGCCCGAGGATGTCGCCGCCTGGTGGCGGCAGATCGTGACCTTGCATCAAAAAATGCGTGCGCTATCTAAGGAGTTGCGCGAAGCCGAGGCGGCGCTCGGCAACGACCTAAATGACACCAATTTTGCATGGGTACAGGACGTGAAAAAGCGTCTGGCCATGCTTGAGGGAACAGAGGCCCTCATCGAGGGGTTCGGCGAGCCATCCGGCCGCGCGATCCGCACGATGTGAGGGCCTGCAATGGCAGGGATGTAGGGGCTGGTTAACGACGAATCGGTATAGGCCAGGGGTGTGATTCTTCTCGCTTAGGGTAGAGGGGCTTTTGCTCCCCGCGTTCCCCTCGAAGCGTTTCCTTGAAGCGTTCCCTCGGGCGGCAGATCAGAGACAGGATTTTTCGGTGAGTTCCAAAGCAAAGACCAAGGCGGGTTCGGCGAAGAAGCCCGCGAGCGCGAAAGCCACCTCCGCCACGAAGGTAGCTGCCAAGAAAGATACCCGCTCGACGCCTGTGAAGAAGCCCTCGGCCGACAAGACGGCTGAAAAGGGCGGCGTCGTCTCGAAGATTTTCCGTGCGCTCGTCGGCGGCAAGCCCGCGCCCGAGAAGAAGCCGGTCAAGTCCGGAGCCAAGGTTGAAGCCAAGGCGGAAACCAAGACCGAAACGAAAACCGCCAAGGCAGAAAACGTGAAGACCGATACCAAAGCAAAAAGCAAAGAGCCGGTGAAGGATCACGGCAAGAACGCGCCGATCGCGCCCGCGCAGAAACCCGATCCGAAAGCCGCCAAGGCCGCGCCCGCCAAGCCCGCGCCCGCCGAAGAAGCGCCGCGCATGCAGATCAGCGTCGATGCCATCCGCCGCGCGGCTGAAGCCGTCGGCGCCGGCACCGGTGCATCCGCTTCGCCGAAAGATCAGGCGGCGCTCGCCAAGCAGCAGAAGGAAGAGACCGCCGCCGCATCCTCCGAGAGTGATGCCGAAGCCGGGCCGCTCCTCGATCTTTCGGATGCTGCCGTCAAGAAGATGATCCGCGGCGCAAAGAAGCGCGGCTACGTCACCTATGATCAACTCAATGAAGTAATGCCGTCGGAAGAGGTCACGTCCGAGAAGATCGAGGACGTGCTCGCTATGCTGAACGAGATGGGCATCAATGTCGTCGAGGCCGAAGAAGCCGAAGAAGACGACGATGATGACGATGATGACGATACCGGCACCGATCTTGTCGAGAGCGGCGGTTCGAAGTCGCTCGCGACGACGAAGAAGTCGGTGCCCGGCGAGCGCACCGATGATCCGGTGCGCATGTATCTGCGCGAGATGGGCTCGGTCGAGCTGCTGTCGCGTGAAGGCGAAATCGCTATCGCCAAGCGCATTGAGGCCGGCCGCGAAGCGATGATCGCGGGCCTGTGCGAAAGCCCGCTGACCTTCCAGGCCATCATCATCTGGCGCGACGAACTCGCCGCCGGAAAAGTCTTGCTGCGCGACATCATCGATCTCGAAGCGACCTTCGCGGGACCGGAAGCCAAGCAGGCGCCGGCCGCGCCTGAAACCGAACAGGAGCTGGCTGCCGCCGACGACGGCATGATGGCGCCGCCCGAGCCCGCCGAGCGCGCGCCTTCCGCGCCGCCGGAGCGCCCCGGTCTTTCGGGCCAGCCGGAAGGCGAGCCGGACGAAGACGAAGAAGACATGGAAAACGCCATGTCGCTCGCGTCGATGGAAGCGGAGCTCAAGCCGAAGGTCGTCGCGACCTTCGACGGCGTCGCCGATGCCTACAAGCGTCTTCGCAAGCTGCAGGATCAAAACGTCGAATTCAAACTCAAGAACGACTCGCTGTCGCCCTCGCAAGAGCGCCGCTCCAAGAAGCTGCGCGAAGAGCTGATCGCGCTCGTGAAGTCGCTCTCGCTCAACCAGAGCCGCATCGATGCGCTGGTCGAGATGCTCTACGACATCAACCGCCGCCTGATCGGCTATGAAGGCCGCCTGATGCGGCTCGCCGAAAGCCACGGTGTCGAGCGCGAGGACTTCCTGAAGAATTATCAGGGCTCGGAGCTCGATCCCAAGTGGCTGCTGCGCGTCAGCAAGCTCGGCGCCAAGGGCTGGAAGGGTTATGTCGCCCACGAGAAGGAGCGCATCAAGGAAATCCGCTCGGAAATCCATAATCTCGCGACCGAAACCGGCCTCGAGATTTCGGAATTCCGCCGCATCGTCCACTTCGTGCAGAAGGGCGAGCGCGAGGCGCGGCAGGCGAAGAAGGAGATGGTGGAAGCGAACCTCCGCCTCGTCATCTCGATCGCCAAGAAATACACCAACCGCGGCCTGCAGTTCCTCGACCTCATTCAGGAAGGCAATATCGGCCTCATGAAAGCGGTCGATAAGTTCGAGTACCGCCGCGGCTACAAGTTCTCGACCTATGCGACATGGTGGATCCGCCAGGCGATCACCCGCTCGATCGCCGACCAGGCGCGCACCATCCGCATTCCGGTGCACATGATCGAGACGATCAACAAGATCGTCCGCACGTCGCGCCAGATGCTGCACGAGATCGGCCGCGAGCCGACGCCGGAGGAGCTTGCCGAAAAGCTCGGCATGCCGCTCGAAAAAGTGCGCAAGGTGCTGAAGATCGCCAAAGAGCCGATCTCGCTCGAAACGCCGATCGGCGACGAGGAAGATTCACACCTTGGCGATTTCATCGAGGACAAGAACGCGGTTCTCCCGATCGAAGCCGCGATCCAGTCGAATCTGCGCGAGACGACGACGCGCGTTCTCGCCTCGCTCACGCCGCGCGAAGAGCGCGTGCTCCGGATGCGCTTCGGCATCGGCATGAACACCGATCACACGCTGGAAGAGGTCGGCCAGCAGTTCTCGGTGACGCGCGAACGCATCCGCCAGATCGAGGCGAAGGCGCTCCGCAAGCTCAAGCATCCGAGCCGGTCGCGCAAATTGCGCAGCTTCCTCGACAATTGAGAATAAAAAACCCCGGCGAGTGCCGGGGTTTTTGTTTGCGAGCAATGCGCCTGCCGATCACCGTGGAGCCGACTCGACGACCAGGCTCACAATTCTTCGCACCAGCGGCAGCACCAGCAAGAGCGTCGGGAAGGCGACAAGCCACGACAGCAGCCATGCCCATGGCCATGTCGAGAGAAAAGCGGCGCTGATGCCGAGGCTCTTTAGCGTCGATACGCCCGAGACAATGAACGACATCAGGATCGACAGAACAAACGGCATTACAAACGCCGCGCAATGCGCCGGCAGGCGGCCGGGGCGAAAACGAAAACTGGTCATGTGTACTCCTTTGTTGGTGGGACGGTTAGAATTCGATCAGACTTGCGGCCCAGCCGGCCGCATAGAGTCCGGCGGCGAACGCTGCATGTGTGGTGAAGCTGCGCAGACGCGCCGCACGAGGATCGGCTGTCCGCCTCGAAGCAATTCCGGCGCCCATGCCCGGCTGCATCAACAGGAAAGGCGCTGCGATGCTGCCGATGCCGACGATCAAAGCGGGAATGAGCGCAGGCTGCTTTACCCATTCCTTACCCCACACGGCGATGAGTATGGCCGCGAAGGCGATGCCGGTGACGTAGTGCACGGCCCAGCCGATCAGGCGCTCGCCGCGGACGGGCGCCGACCGGGCGATGGGGTTATGGAAGAACTTTCCGCGCGCCAGATAAGCGACCCAGCGGCCGACCATCCCGTAATCGGGCATCGGGCTGCCGAACAGCCATGCGCGAAAAGCGGACCAGATATCCAGGAAGGCGGTCGCGCCGACTCCGATGAAAATTGCGTAGGCCATATTGTTCTCCTCGCGGGTTTCAAAGCCGATGACGCTGTGGTACTTCTTCAAGTTAACTTGAGGTCAAGCGTGAAATTGCCCGATATCGCCGACGTTGCCCGCCGCTCAGGCGTGCCAGCTTCCACCTTGCGTTTTTATGAGGAGAAGGGGCTGATCGTGTCCGTCGGCCGGCGCGGCCTGCGGCGGCTGTTCGACGCCGACGTGTTCGATCGCTTGGCACTGATCGCGCTCGCGCGTTTTGCCGGGTTCACGCTTGAAGAGATCGCGCTGATGTTCGCGCCGGAGGGGCGGCCGCGCATCGACCGCAAGGCACTCGCCGCGAAGGCCGATGAACTCGACGGAACGATCCGCAAATTGGCGGCTATCAGCGATGGCCTGCGGCATGCCGCGGCCTGCCGCGCGCCGAGCCATTTCGAATGCCCGACCTTCCGCAAGTTGATGGCGAAGGCCGCCTCGGGTGCAATCCGGGCGCCGGCGAAGAGGCGCAAACAGCGCTGAGCGCCGCGGCTTTCACTCGAGATGCGCGGCGTCACGAATGGCCGAGCGTTGCCATCACGATTTGGCCGCGCTATGCTCTACTTTAGAAGTGTTCCAAAATAGGTATTTTGCTCATGCTGCGTGGCTTCGGTACTCGCCGCCGTTTCAGCGATCTTTCCGAACGCGAGATATTGGCGCTGGCGATCTCCTCGGAAGAGGACGACGCGCGCATCTACGCAAGCTATGCCGAAGAGCTGCGCAAGGATTATCCGGCTTCGGCAGCCGTCTTCGACGAGATGGCCGAAGAGGAGAACACGCATCGCCGCCGCTTGATCGACATGTTTGAACGCCGCTTCGGCAAGGTGATCCCGCTCATCCGCCGCGAGCACGTCGCGGGCTTTTACTGGCGCCGCCCGGTGTGGCTGGTGCAGAATCTCAGTCTCGAGCGCATCCGCAGCGAAGCGGCGCAGATGGAAGTCGACGCCGCCGATTTCTATACGCGCGCGGCGCAGGCAAGCTCCGATCCCGATACGCGCAAGCTCCTCGGCGATCTCGCCGCGGCCGAGCGCGGCCACGAGGAAAAGGCCGGGGAACTCGAGGCCAGGGCCGAAGACAGCCCCGCCGGCGAAGAGGAAAAGGAAAAAGCGCGGCGGCAGTTCATATTGACCTGGGTGCAGCCGGGCCTCGCCGGATTGATGGATGGCTCCGTTTCGACGCTCGCGCCGATTTTCGCGACGGCCTTCGCGACGCATTCATCCGCGACGACATTCACGGTCGCGCTCGCGGCATCCGTCGGCGCCGGCATCTCGATGGGCTTCACGGAAGCGGCGCATGACGACGGCGTGATTTCCGGGCGCGGCTCGCCGTGGAAGCGCGGGCTTGCGTCGGGCATCATGACCGCCATCGGCGGCCTCGGCCACGCGCTGCCGTATCTCATCCCGCATTTCTGGACGGCGACGGCGATCGCCGGCGCCGTCGTGTTCTTCGAGCTGTGGGCGATCGCCTTCATCCAGAACCGCTATATGGAGACGCCGTTTTTCCGCGCGGTGATGCAGGTGGTGCTCGGCGGTTCGCTGGTGCTGGCCGCCGGCATCCTGATCGGCGGGAGCTAGCTACTCCACGCCCTCGATGATGCGGATCTCGCGCTCGCAGCCGTCGCCGAGCGCGCGCAGCGCTTCCTGATAGCCGGGGCTGTCGTGGCCCTTGATGGCAGCCTCGACCGAATCCCACACCTGAATGACGGTGCGCTCCATCACGCCGTTCTCGTAAACCTTGGCCGGCATGCCGCGCGCGAGAAATTTGGCGCCCGCCGCGGCGAGCGCGGGGCCCGCGAGCTTGGCATAGGCCGCGAGTTTTTCGGGGTCCTTGATCTTGTGATAGGTCGCGACCCAATAGGCTTTCGGCATTTTGTTTCTCCCGTATTTTTGCGGCCGCCAACATAACCCGCCGGGGCGGGACTTGTCCCGGTGCGTCCAATTTGCGTCATGCCCGGCCTTGTGCCGGGCATCCACGTCTTTAGGGTAGTGCATCCGGCAAGGCGTGGGTGGCATTCGAATTCGGGCCTGCCCGGTTCGATGGTTTTAAAAGGCCAAGTCGGGTAAACACGACTTGGCCGGACGAGCCCGGCCATGACGCGGTTAAAGGGCAAACAAAATGTTCAAGCGCTTATTCGTAGCCGCTGCTTTTTCTGCCTTCGTCGCCACGCCTGCGCTCGCCGCGCAATGCGGCGGCGATTTCAACGCCTTTCTCGGCCAGATGGCGCGCGAGGCGCAGCAGCGCGGCATTTCGCCGGGGCTCGTGAGCCAGGCCTTCGCCGGCGTCACGCGCGACCAGGAGGTCATCAATTTCGATCACCGCCAGCGCGGCACCTTCCGCAAGAGCTTCGAGGATTATGTCCGCACGCGCGTCACCGCGGGCCGCATCGCGGGCGCGAAGAAGCGGCTGAAGCAGCATGCGGCGCTGCTCCAGCGCATCGAGCGCCAGAGCGGCGTGCCGCCGGAAGTCATTCTCGCGATCTGGGGACTGGAGACCGATTTCGGCACCGCCGACATGGGCAAGCGCCCGGTCATCAAGACGCTCGCCACGCTCGCGCATGATTGCCGCCGCTCGGAGCTGTTTCAGGGCGAGCTGATCGCAGCACTCCAAATTCTCCAGCGCGGCGATCTCACGCAGCGCGATCTCGTCGGCGCCTTCGCCGGGGAAATCGGGCAGACGCAATTCCTGCCGTCCTCCTACATCAAGTACGGCGTCGATGCCGACGGCAACGGGCACGTGGACTTGCGCCACTCGGCGGCGGATGTGCTGGCCTCGACCGCGAACTTGCTCGCCAAGAACGGCTGGCAGCGCGGCCAGCCTTACGGCGAGGGCACGGCGAATTTTCAGGCGATGCGCGAGTGGAACCGCTCGGAGCTGTACCGCAAGACGATCGTCTATTTCGCCGAGCGGATCAGGTAGCGGCTGCAATGGGGCGGGCGCCTTGATGCGCGAGAAGCTGCCGTTTGTCTTTGCTAGCGCGCTGATTTTCTTTTTCGGCTACCGCGTAATCGTGCCCGCGCACGAATACATGATGCGGCCCGAGCAGATCATGAGCATGGTGTTCGATGCGGGCATCATCGCCGGCCTCGTCGCAACGCGAAGCCGCTTGCCGCAGTGGCTGTTCTGGCTCGCGCTTGTTTGCGGGCTCGGCCTATTCGCGATCCGCTTTACGTCAGACGCCGCGTGGTGGACGGGGCATTTGAGGTATTCGCTGTCAGCGCGCTGATTTTTTGCAGGGGTTGCTTCAATTCCTTAGTGGGGGAGGTCGCGTTTGCGACGAGAGGAGTATTAGCAACTTATTTGCAATCGTTCGGAATCGAGTAATGTTGTATAAGAAGCAATTATCAGGATTTTAATCGTAGACCAATTGCTAGGCTAGATCATGAAAAAATTGGATGTGCTTCAGGACCTAAGCTTTGGAAACCAGATAGCTGAAGAAGAAAAAGACACACTAAAAGATTACTTCGTTCAAACAACCTCTTGGCGACGCATTCTCCGCGGTGAAATCGATATAGTGTATGGCCCAAAAGGATCGGGCAAAAGTGCTATTTATGTTTTGATACAAGATTACGCTGATCATCTTTTCGATCAAAACATATTGCTCGTTTCAGCGGAAAATGTGCGAGGTGATCCCGCGTTTAAAAGTTTGACCCTTGATCCTCCTACAGGTGAGCGTGAATTTATTAATTTATGGAAACTCTATTTTATTACGCTTATTGCACGAGCGATTGTTGATTTCGAAATTAAAGGGTCTGCGGTTGAGAAATTAAAATCCGTTCTAGAAGAAAACGATCTTCTACCTGCAAAGACATCAGCGCTCGGTGCCATTCTTAAAACCGCACAAGCGTACGTGCGGAAATATACAAATCCGAGCAGCATCGAAGTAAGTATGGAAGCAAATCCAGTTTCGGACATCCCTAAATTCAAAGGTAAGTTAAGTTTTGATCAGTTAACGCCCGACACTGAAAAGAAGGGTTTTATATCCATTGATCAGCTGTTTAGTTTGGCCGATGAGGCATTGGGGAGCGCTAAGCATAAAATATGGGTCTTGCTAGATCGATTGGACGTAGCTTTTGATGAGTCTTCTGAACTGGAGCAGAATGCTCTTCGTGCTTTGTTTCGCGCGTATCGCGATATAAGAAAGCACGAAAATATTTTGGTTAAAGTGTTTCTTAGAATCGATATTTGGGAAAGGATCGCTGACAAAGGATTTCGTGAGGCTACTCATATATCGCGTGATATAACGTTACGTTGGGACAAGAACTCTCTGCAGAATCTAATTGTTCGACGATTGTTAAATAACAAGAAAGTAGTCGATTTTTATAAAGTTGAAAAAAATCAAGTCTTGGAAGATCACGATAAACAGAGCGAGTTTTTTTATCGAGTTTTTCCCGATCAAGTTGAGGTCGGTGAGAAACAATCTTCCACAATTGATTGGATGATTAAGCGAATAACAGATTCTCGTAATGAGCCGGCGCCGCGTGAGTTGATTTTTTTCTTGAATAAAGTGGCAGAGAAGCAAGCCGCCAGGCTTGAGCGCGGTGAAGACGAGCCTGCCGGCGAGACATTATTTGATCGATCTGCTTTTAAGGAAGCGATGCCGGAGCTTTCTGAATATCGAACGACAAAAATGCTATATGCCGAATATTCTGACCAAAAAAAATTTATTGAGAAGTTGCACGGGGAAAAGACCGAACAAAGCATCGCTTCTCTTTCTGTCTTGTGGGGCATAACCGACGAAGAGGCTAAGAAGGTGGCTTCTCGTTTGACGGAAATTGGCTTTTTCGAGCAGCGGGGCGCAAAAGATGACCCCACATTTTGGGTTCCCTTTATTTATAGAGCGCACCTAGCAATGGTGCAGGGTAAAGCAGACGAATAACCGCTTGCATTTATTTTCAATTGGTTTATATTCCTACCCATCCCCGCTCACGAAGGGGCGCCTTCCGGAAGGCGTTTCGTAAGGCGGAGCGGGGAAGCGGTGGCCGCGGCGTGTTACGCAAACACGTTGCGGCGGTCGAAGCCTGCTGTGTCCGGCGCGCATTACGCCGCGTGCCACATGGGGCTCCAGGGACTGGGGCGTTCGTATGGCCCAAATACGGCGCATCTGGCGAGAGTTCCCGATCAGCGGCGGATAAAAGGGCCTGCCCCAAAAGGGAGGCTTGGTCAGTCCGCCGGGGCTCGCAGGGATAACGCCGTAACCCATCGCGCGCGGGACGCCCGGACAAACCGGGGCTCGTGGTTACATCTCTCGTGTCTCTCTCCACTTTCGACACGAGGCCGTGAGGACCGGCAAGTCCTCGGCGTTCCGCGCACCCCTTTTGGGGCGCAGCGAGAAGTCCCGGGCGCAGTCTGCGTCGCGGGACGGACGGCGCGTGCGCGCTTTCCGGGCCGGCCATCTACAGCCGCCTGCAAGCCGGTTTGCGGGAACGGAAAGCGGGGGAGGCGCGTTCTCATTCTTACCAGCGCCAGATAACGGCGGCCCAATCAAGGGAGGACGCCATGACACGTCCGGCAGAGTTCACGGCGGAGATTCTCAATAAAACGCCGCTCAGCGAATACGACCTCGCGCTTTTATGCGATATCGGCGAGCACCCCGCCGTAAACCCCGCGGAAAACCTCGATGCCGAGCAGTTTTGCCGGCTCCGGCACCTCACCGAAGCGGGCCTCGTCTGCCGCACCGACGAAGAAGCGCGAATCTATGCGCTGACGCGCAAGGGCCAGCAGCTTTTGAGCGAGCGCGGGCCGGACTGAGCGAGATCCGCCTCCGGGAATTTTGTGACAATTCCATTGTGCGGCGCCGAAGGCCAGATTGCCGCAGGGGTTTGATAATGCTCGCCTTTTGGCCTTCGGAAGGGCCTTTTCCGGCCGCCCGATCTGTGAATTTTGTATGAAGTTTCAGCAACTTGCATGAGCATCCTGCATGAGGCCCATGCAAGAAACGCGGTGGTATGCCACGGGGAACTGTCCTATATGCAGTGCAGCAAGAACAACAACCGCTACCCAACTTTAGGAGCTCAACATGGCCAAGACCTTCTCCCCCGTCCTGCCGCACAGCCTGCCGGCTTCCGAATCGCTCGGCAACGTCTTCACGAAGATCGGCGCGTTTTTCGCCACGCTGTTCGAGGTCTATCACGAGGCCCAGGTTGAGGCTCGCAAGGCCCACGAAAAGTATCCGTTCGCGGAGTAATCGCGCGGAATAAGTAAGTTCACCAGGGCGCGGCCGAAAGGCCGTGCCCTTTGTGTTTATGGTTCACACGACGATCGTGAGCCGCTCGGCCGCGCGGGTTATGCCGGTATAAAGCCAGCGCCCGCGGCTTTCGGGGAATGCAAAGCTCTCGTCGAACAGTACGACGTCGTCCCACTGCGAACCCTGCGATTTGTGGACGGTGAGCACATAACCGAAATCGAATTCGTCGTAGGGCTTGCGCTGGCCCCACTCGACGTCGCCGATCTCTCCGGTAAAACATTCCTTCCGCACCGAAACCTTGACGGCGCGGCCGCCCGTCTCGGGCATGAGCCGCATCTGCATGATGGCGCGGGCGCGCGAGGCGGCCGCCGGCGCTTTCACCACCGTCCATAATCCGCCGTTCAGGAGGCCCTTCTTGCGGTTGTTGCGCAGACAAACCAGCTTGTCGTCGGCGGCCGGCAGCTCGCCGCCGAAGCCCTTTCGCTCGCGCATGCGCTTGTTGTAGGCGCGGCGCGTGGCGTTGCGGCCGACGAGGATCTGGTCGGCCGCCATCACGCGGTCAGGGTCGAGCGCGCGCCTGGCGACGAC
>Ga0182740_1001049_pt1 | contig 20500 bp, 16 predicted proteins | sample eDN5th37CKraftBY_FD_128872 | JGI IMG/M metagenome (GOLD analysis project Ga0182740, IMG submission 128872) | Enriched backyard soil microbial communities from Emeryville, California, USA - eDNA 5th pass 37_C Kraft BY (version 2) (version 2) | ecosystem: Environmental > Terrestrial > Soil >...
GTGCCCAAGGCGTACGTCGCGCTGGCCGAAGGGTGGGAACCCAACGCCGACACCGCGAAAGCGGTCATGGAGTACGCGCGTGATCACCTGGCGCCGTACCTCAAGGTGCGACGCGTCGAGTTCTTCGACCTGCCCAAGACCATCTCCGGCAAGATCCGTCGCGTCGAACTGCGCAAGCGCGAGGACGAGGCACATCAGACGGGCAAGGAGATTCCTACCGAATACCGATACGAGGATCTGCTGGGATGAAGTCATACGACGCGGGACCCACCGGTGCACCGGTCCTCGAAGAGACCATCGGGGCCAACTTCGAGCGCATCGCGGCCACCTATCCGGAACATGAGGCGCTGGTCGAGGTGGCCACCGGCCGCCGCTGGACCTACGCCGAGCTCAACGACGAGATCGACGCCACCGCACGGGGTTTGATGGCGCTCGGCGTCGACAAGGGCGACCGCGTCGGCATCTGGGCGCCGAACTGCGCCGAGTGGATCATGACGCAGTTCGCGGCCGCCAAGGTCGGGGCCATCCTGGTCAACATCAACCCCGCGTACCGCACGCACGAGGTCGCCTATGTGCTGCGGCAGTCGGGGGTGCGCACGCTGGTCTCGGCATCGTCGTTCAAGACCTCGGACTACGCTTCGATGATCGCCGAGGTGCGGCCCGAGTGCCCGGACCTGCTGCACGTCGTCTTCCTGGACAACGACGACTGGGATCGGTTGCGCGCCAACCAGGTCGACGACGCGGCGTTGCGCGAGCGGATGGCCACGCTGGCCAACACCGATCCGATCAACATCCAGTACACCTCGGGCACAACGGGTTTCCCCAAGGGAGCGACGCTGTCGCACCGCAACATCCTCAACAACGGGTTCTTCGTCACCGAACTCATCGCGTTGGGGCCCGACGACCGGTTGTGTATCGTGCCGCCGTTCTACCACTGCTTCGGCATGGTGATGGGCACACTCGGTGCGGTGTCGCACGGCACCACGATCGTGATCCCGGCACCCGGGTTCGATCCCGGGATCACGTTGTCGGCTGTGGAATCCGAGAAGTGCACGGGTCTGTACGGGGTCCCGACGATGTTCATCGCGATGCTCGGGCATCCGGATTTCGCGAACTTCGACCTGTCGTCGCTGCGCACGGGCATCATGGCCGGCTCGGTGTGCCCGATCGAGGTGATGAAACGTGTTGTGGCCGATATGCACATGGCCGAGGTCGCGATCTGCTACGGCATGACCGAGACCTCGCCCGTGTCGTGCCAGACCCTGATCGACGACGATCTGGACCGGCGCACCGCGACCATCGGCCGCGCCCACCCGCACGTCGAGATCAAGATCATCGATCCCGACACGGGAGAGACCGTCGAGCGCGGCCAACCCGGCGAGTTCTGCACGCGTGGGTATTCGGTGATGCTCGGATACTGGAACGACGACGAGAAGACCCGTGAGGCCGTCGACGCCGACGGTTGGATGCACACCGGGGATCTCGCGGTCATGCGTGAGGACGGGTACTGCACCATCGTCGGCCGCATCAAGGACATGGTGATCCGCGGCGGCGAGAACATCTACCCGCGCGAGATCGAGGAATTCCTGTACACGCATCCCGACATCGACGACGCTCAGGTGATCGGCGTACCCGACGAGCGCTACGGCGAGGAGATCTGCGCGTGGATCCGGATGAAACCCGGCCGACCGCCGCTGGACGCCGACAAGGTCCGCGAGTTCGCGTCGGGCAAGCTCGCGCACTACAAGATCCCGCGCTACGTGCACGTCGTCGACGAGTTCCCCATGACGGTCACGGGCAAGATCCGCAAGGTGCAGATGCGCGAGGAGACCGTCGCACTTCTCGGGCTCGAAGCGTAAGCCGCTACGCCTTGAACGCTCACCGCGATGAATTTCGCGTCCGCAGGCGATCTACATGGTGTGAGTGAAATTCGGTCGCTCCGACTGCAGGTTGGGCACAACGCTGCGAGGATTGAGTGATGTCAGTCGTGTACGCGCCCGCCGTCCTCGGACGGCGGGCGTGTGCCCTGCTCGCGGCGTCCTCGGCAGTCCTGCATGTCTTCATGCTCACGCACGCGGGCAACGCGGTCGCGGGCGGTCTGCTGGCAGTCATGATCGTCGCGTGCCTGTGGTGCGCACGGGACCTGTGGCGGCGTGGGACGCCGGCGGTGTGGTGCACGGTCGCGCTGATGAACCTCGCGATGGTCGCGCTGCACACACCCATGCCTGCCCACCACCACGGAACCGGTGCGCACATGTCCGGCCCGTCGAACCTGATGATGTTCACGGTGCTGCTGGCGCTCACCGAGGCCGCGATCGCCGGAACGGTCCTGTACTACCGCACGCGCAACCGCTCGGTCACCGCCTGATCAGGCCTCGAGTTCGCCGAGGATCTTGCGTTCGATGCTCGCGCGGGTGGTCGCAGGCAGCACGATGAGCCCGTCGAGTTCTCTCTGCGCCCGCGTGTAGGCGCTCTGGCGTTCCTGTGGCGTGGCGCCCTCGTCGGACGCGAGGCGCAGCAGCTGCTGGGCACGGGCCAGACGTTCCTGCGCCTCGGCCGAGAAGTCGCTGCGGCGCCTGCGGATCGCCTCGGTCTCGGCGATGTCGAACGCCGTGACGTATTCGTGCACGGCGTCGCGGTACTCGAGTTGCGCGGGCCGGTCACCCAGGATGTCGGCCGGGTTGTCGGGCCGCAGCAGATCGGCGCGGCCGCGGGCCTTGTGGAACGCGATGGTCAGCGGATCGCGCATGTCCGTCATCAACGGGAAGTCCAGGAGCTTCGCGATGTCGATCTCGTAGTCGAGCCAGCGGGCGTTGGTGTGGTCGTGGCGTTGCAGCACCTTCGTGAGTTCACGTTCGTAGCCGGCGTCGGCGGCTCTCACGGCCTCGGCTGCCCGCGCCATCTCGACCTTGGTCTGCTGCTTGATGCGGTAGCGCTCCAGGCGTCGTTCGGCGCGCCGTTCATTGGCGGCGGCCACAGCCCTGATACCGCCGCCGATCATTCCTCCGAGCGGGAAGATCAACCACCAGAAGTTCCCTGCGAAGTGCCACAGAGGTTCCACAGATCCCAGCATGCCACCGGCTGCGCCGCCCCCCGGCGCAGCCGGTGGCACGTCAGACGCTCAGAACCACCGGCCGAACCTGCGGATGTAGACGGTCTTGACGGTCTGGACGACCACGCAGTAGCAGGTCAGCGTCGCGACCAGCCAGCCGAAGTACGTCGGTGGTTGGTGGTGGCGCGGGTGTGAAACTAACGGGCCGTGTGCGAGCCGCCTCCCAGGGACGCGGTCAGGACCGCCACCGGGGTGTTGCTCATCCTCAGGTTGTGCCGCTCCTGCGGGGTCAGCGACGCACGTGTGTGGATCCACGCGATGGGGCGTTTGACCGCGCTGCGGGCATGACGAAGAAAGGTGTTGTGCTGCATCGGATTCTCCATCTCACTGTGGAGCTCGCCGCGTCGACCTAGGACGTCACCGAAAGCGGAGAGGTGTTCACAAACAAACGTTTTCGAATCGGACTGGGATACGGGCCGTCACATGACGTCATGTCGTCACCTCCTCGCTACCGGGCGCACGGGGCGCAGCTGTTCTGCACGCAACCGTCAGATGCGCGCTGAAGAGGAAGTCGGGCACATGGCCGGACGCGCCGAGTGGCGCGAGCACTTCCTCATCAGAGCTTTGGCACTGCACGACGTGTCCCACCTTGAGGTGGGAAGCCACTTCGGATCATCCCTTAGGCCGGGAAGATCTGTCCTAACCCTGGGCGTCTCTCGACGTCGTCGGATCAGTGGCCTGTGTTCGTGTAGGAGCCTCACCTAACGAAGCGCGGTTTTCATTTGACACTGTACATGCGGTGCCGAGCAACTGAGTTTCACGGCTGTCGGAAACCGGTCCCCAAATGGGTTGTGCCAGTGGACCGCAAGTCCGCGGCATTCACACAGGAATCGGCAGGACGCGCGACATGTGCTCGCCTGTGCGCGACAGCGTGACGCGTGTGATGAGATTGACGCATGCCTCAGCTAACTGCCGAGCCTGATCCGGACGCCGACGAGCAAAAACCGCCGGCGATCACCGCGCGGGAGATCACGATGCGCGGGCCGTTCGGCCCGGTGTACGGGCCCGTCGACCTCGACATCGCAGAAGGCGGCGTGACCGCGCTGGTGGCGCCGTCGGGTGCGGGCCGCACCGCGCTGCTGCTCACGCTGGCCGGGCGGATGAAACCGCAGTCCGGCGAGGTGACGGTGCTCGGCCGCACCCGCGCCAAGGACATCTTCGACATCTCGGCAGTCGCGGCGGTGGAGGACATCGACGCCGTCCCCGAGTCGGTGACCGTGGCCGACGTCATCACCGAGCAGCGCCGGTGGGACGCGCCGTGGTACCGGCGCGTGCCGCGTGCCGGTGCCGACGACCTCGCCGCACTGTGCGGCCCGGTGTTCGGTGACCTGCCCCTGCCTCCGCTGGGTGAGTACTTCGACGAACTCACCGAACTCGACCGGGTCCTGCTGCGGATCGCGCTGGCCAACACGTCGAGACCGCCGCTGCTCGTGGTCGGCGATTTCGACCACGTCACCGACGACCGCAACCGCGAACTGCTCGCAGAACGCCTGATCGCGCTCGGCGAGCAGCAAACCGTCGTCACCGCCACGGTCAACCCGGTGAGCAACCCTGCCGTGACCCACATCGCGGTACCGAACACCACACCGGCCGAGCTGGCCTCAGCACAGAAGGGTGAGAAGTAGCCGTGCTCGCCGGAATGTCTCTCGGCACCGATTTCAAGCGGTTCTCCCGCGGCGCCATGCCACGCATCGCGCTGGTCATCGTGATCTTCATGCCGCTGCTGTACGGCGCGATGTACCTGTGGGCGTTCTGGAACCCGTTCAACGAGGTCGACAAGGTCCCGGTCGCCCTGGTCAACGAGGACAAGGGTGCCGTCGCGCAGGGCGAGCGGCTCAACGCGGGCCAGGAGGTGTCCGACGCCCTGGTCGACTCGGGGGAGTTGCAGCTTCACCGGGTCTCGGCCGACGAGGCCGCCGACGGTGTGTCCAGCGGCAGGTACTACTTCTCGATCACGCTGCCCGAGGACTTCAGCGAGGCCATCGCGTCGCCGTCGGGTGACTCGCCGCAGCAGGCCACGCTGCGCTTCACGTTCAACGACGCCAACAACTACCTGGGCTCGATCATCGGGCAGAACGCCGCGCGTGAGGTGATCAACCAGATCAACGCCCGGATCGGCGAGCGCACGGTCGGCACGGTGCTCACGGGGCTCACCGACGCCGGTGAGGGCCTGATCAAGGCCGCCGACGGCGCCCAGCAACTCGCCGACGGCAACGCCGCGGCCAACGACGGCGCGCAACGCCTGGCCTCGGGCGCCGACGCGCTGACCGCCGGTCTGGTGACCGCGCGCGACGGTTCGGCGCAGCTCGCCGCGGGCACGCGTCAGTTGTCGACGGCCGTCACCACCGCCACCGATCCGCTGCTGCACGTGCTCGACCGTGTCGGCGATCTCGGCCTCGATCCCGACGAGGTCGGCCGTGCCGCACAGCGCCTGTCGGGTGCCGTGCGCTCGACGACCGATCGCATCGCGGCGCTCAACATCGATCAGGCGCAGGCCGCCGCGATCGTCGACCAGGCCGTCAACTTCCTGCGCAACAGCCCCGACCCCACGGCCCGCGACACCGGCGAGTTCCTGGCCGGGGCCCACCGGATCCTGACCTCGCGCGGTATCGACCCCACCACCGACGACGGCCTGATCAAGTTGCGCGACAGCGCGGCCGAGCTTGAGAACGAACTCGGCGATCCCAACAGCAAGATGCGCACGTTCATCACCAAGGCCCTCAACGGCGGTCTGCGCGCCGACGTCGTCAAGCTGCGCGACGGTGCCCAACAGCTCAACAGCGGGGCCCAGGCCCTCAACAGCGGGCTCGTGCAGCTGACCAACGGTGGACGTCAACTGTCCAACGGCGCAAACGAACTCGCCGCGGGCACCGAGAAGCTCGAGACGGGCAGCCGGCAGTTGGCCACCGCGCTGCGCGACGGGTCGACCCAGGTGCCGTCGTGGACCCCGCAGCAGCGCACCGAGGTCGCCCGGACCCTGTCCGCGCCCGTCGCGCTGGACATCGAGACCCACAACCCCGCGGTCACGTTCGGCACCGGGTTTGCCCCGTTCTTCCTGCCGCTGGCGTTGTTCATCGGCGCGCTGATCATCTGGATGCTGTTGAAGCCCTTGCAGACCCGGCCCGTCGTCAACGGCCTCGGCGCGCTGCGCGTCGTGCTGGCGTCCTACTGGCCCGGCCTGCTGATCGCGGTGTGCCAGGTCGTGGTGATGTACGTCGTGGTCCACTTCGGCGTCGGTCTGCAGGCGAAGTACCCGCTCGCCACGGTCGGGTTCCTGATCCTCGTCGCGGCGACGTTCCTCGCGCTCATCCAGGCGTTCAATGCCCTGTTCGGGGTGTCGGTGGGCCGCGTCGTCACCCTGGCGTTCCTGATGCTGCAGCTCGTGTCCGCGGGCGGCATCTATCCCGTCGAGACCACGGCCAAACCGTTCCAGATCCTGCACCCCGTCGACCCGATGACCTACGCCGTCAACGGTCTTCGGCAGGTGATCGTGGGCGGTGTCGACTCGCGGTTGTGGATCGCGATCGTGGTGCTCACGGGCCTGCTCGCGGTATCACTGGCAGGCAGTGCGTGGGCCGCCAGACGAAACCGGCAGTACACCATGGACCGCCTGCGGCCCCCGATCGAAGTCTGATGCGCCGCTCGTAACGCCACGGCGGAAAAATCGCGAAATTTCCGCCGTGGCGTTACGAGCGCGAGGCCCATGCCTTCGCGACCCGCTTGAGCACGGTTGCTTCGCCGTCGCGTGCGGTCACGCGGATCACGATCCAGCCGTTTTCCATCATCTCGTCCGCCCGCTGGATGTCTTTGCGCAGCGTGACCGGATCCGTGTGGTGTTGCCCCTCGTACTCCAGCGCGATCTTGAGCTCGGGCCAGGCCATGTCGACTTCCCCGATCAGTGCGCCGTACTCGTTGAGCACCGCGTACTGCGTCTGTGGTGGCGGATATCCGGCACGCACGACCACGAGCCGTAACCAGGTCTCGCGCGGTGATTCGGCACCGGGGTCGACGAGGGCGATGATGGTGCGCGCCTGCCGGATTCCTCTTCGTGCCGCGTGATGCTCGGCGGCCAGCTCGATGTCGGCCACCTTGAGTTTCGCGGCCCTGGCCAGTGAATCGATGGCCGGTACCGCGACGTCCTCGGGAAACTTGCAGGCCAGGTCGAGGGCGGTGCGCACCGGCGTGGTGACGCGCATGTCGCCGATCAGGCAGATCTCGTCGTCTTCTATCGCGTCGCTCCAGACGACCACGCCGCGCGCCGGGCGACGGTTGGTGTCCAGGATGTAGGCAGGCAGACCGGGGTCAATCCATCGGGCGCCATGCAAGGCCGCGGCGGAGTATCCGGCCAGCACACCGCGTCGTCTCGACCGCAGCCAGCACGCCTTGGCTCGCAGTATCGCCGTGGGCAGTGTGCCCTTTTCGACGTAGATGTCCTGATAGACCGCGATGAAGCGGCTGCGCAGTTGATGACGCGTCAGCGTGCCCGCCGCGAGCGCGTCACTTCCGATGAATGGTTCCCCCATGGCAGGAGTGTGCCGAGGGGCACCGACAACTCCGCGCTCGTAACGCCACGGCGGAAAAATCGCGAAAATTCCGCCGTGGCGTTACGAGCGGCGAAGTGGCGCAAGAACTACAACCCGATCCGGCGGTACCGCTGCAACCGCGTCTGCAGACGCTCGTCGTCGGGAACGGCACGTAGGTTGTGCAATTCGGCGGCGATCGCGGTGGACAACCGGGCCGTGAAGGCGCGTGGCTCGTCGGCGGCATCGGGTTTCTCGGCGACGACGACGTCGACGATGCCGTGGCGTAGCAGGTCGACGGCCCGGACACCCTGTGCGGCAGCGAGTTCGGGGGCATGCTCGGTGTCGCGGTAGACGATGGCGCTCGCACCTTCGGGCGGCAGTGGCGCGAGCCAGCCGTTGGACGCCGCGAGCACGCGGTCGGCGGGAACCATCGCCAGTGCCGGCCCGCCGCTGCCCTGACCCATGAGCACCGACACGGTCGGGGTGTCGAGCGTGACGAGTTCGGCCAGGCAGCGCGCGATCTCACCGGCCAGCCCGCCCTGCTCGGCCTCGGTCGACAGCGCGGGCCCGGCGGTGTCGATCACCAGCACGAGCGGTAGCTGCAGTCCGGCGGCCAACGCCATGCCGCGGCGGGCCTCGCGCAGTGCGCCGGGGCCCACCAGGCCGCCGACGATACGACGCTGGCCCAGCACCACGGCGGGCTGACCGCCGAACCGGGCGAGCGCGAGCAGCGTCGTCGCGGCCTCGCCCCGTTCGGTGCCCGACAGCAGCACCTGATCGGTCGCGCCGTGGCGCAGCAGGAAGCCGACGCCGGGGCGGTCGGGCCGACGCGACGCGATCACCGAGTCCCAGGCCGGCACGTCCGGCAGGTCCTCGGTCTCGATGACGGCAGGCGCAGGTCCCGGCGGGTCGGCCACCACGCGCAGGGTCCGGTCGAGCGTCTCGCGCAGCAGCGCAAGCGGCACCACACCGTCGATGACGCCGTGGGCGTGCAGGTTCTCGGCGGTCTGCACGCCAGACGGGAACGGTTCGCCGTAGAGGTGCTCGTACACGCGCGGGCCGAGGAAGCCGATCAGCGCGCCCGGTTCGGCCGCGGTGACGTGGCCCAGCGATCCCCACGACGCGAACACCCCGCCGGTCGTGGGATGACGCAGGTACACGAGGTAGGGGAGATGGGCCTGCTTGTGCAGCTCGACGGCCGCGGCGATCTTGACCATCTGCAGGAACGCGACCGTGCCCTCCTGCATGCGCGTGCCGCCCGAGCTCGGCGACGCCAGCAGTGGCAGGCGTTCGGCGGTCGCGCGCTGCACGGCCGCGGTGATGCGCTCGGCCGCGGCCACGCCGATCGATCCGGCGAGGAAGTCGAACTCACACGCCACCACCGCGACGCGCCTGCCGAACACCGTGCCCTCGCCGGTCAGCACTGATTCGTCCAGCCCGGTCTTGGCCGAGGCCTCGGCCAGTTCACGGCGGTACTCGTCGTCGGCGCCGACGTCCAGGGGCGCCGTGTCCCAGCTGCGGAACGAGCCCTCGTCCAGCACTGCATCCCGAAGCGCCAGAGCGCCGATCCGACTCACATTCGAAGGTTAGCCGACGCGTCGACGAGTTCCGGTTGCCGAAAGTGGGTTGGCTTGACCATAATTGGCACTCGTCGGATGAGAGTGCTAACGCGGCCGCGCAATTGAGTGAGTAGGAGGTTGACAGCGTGAGCGGCAACGATATCCTCGCCCCGGCCGATGTGGACGATCCGCTGCGGATCGTGCTCGTCGCGCCGCCCTACTTCGACATTCCCCCCAAGGGCTACGGCGGCACCGAAGCCGTCGTCGCGGATCTCGCCGATACGCTGACCGCCCGCGGCCACCACGTGACGGTGTTGGGTGCAGGAGCACCGGGGACTGCTGCGCGCTTCCAACCCCTGTGGGAGCGCACACTTCCCGATCGTCTGGGCCAGCCGTACCCGGAGATCATGCACGCGCTCAAGGTGCGTAAGGCCATCGAGCGCATCGCCGCCACCGAAGGCGTCGACATCGTGCACGATCACACGTTCGCAGGCCCGCTCAACGCTCCGTTCTACCGCAAGCTCGGGTTGCCCACTGTGGTCACGGTGCACGGCCCGATCGACGAGGACCTGTACCCCTATTACCGCGAACTCGGCGACGACATCGGCCTGATCGCGATCAGCGACCGCCAGCGTGAGCTCGCTCCCGACCTGAATTGGGTTGGCCGCGTGCACAATGCGCTGCGTATCGACGACTGGCCGTTCAACACCGTGAAGAAGGACTATGCGCTGTTCCTCGGCCGGTACGCGCCGTACAAGGGTGCGCACCTCGCGCTGGAGGCCGGGCACGCCGCAGGCATGCCGCTGGTCCTGGCAGGCAAGTGCAGTGAACCGCCCGAGATCGCGTACTTCGACGAGCAGGTGAAACCGCTGCTCACCGACAGCGATCACGTGTTCGGCATGGCCGACGCGCAGGCCAAGCGCAAGCTGCTCGCCGAGGCCCGCTGCCTGGTCTTCCCGATCCAGTGGGAAGAGCCGTTCGGCATGGTGATGATCGAGGCCATGGCCTGCGGTACACCGGTGGTCGCGCTGCGTGGCGGCGCGGTGCCCGAGGTGATCGTCGACGGTGTCACGGGCGTGATCTGCGATGTGCCCGAGGAACTTCCGGCGGCGATGGAAAAGGCCACGCATCTCGACCCCGCCGCGTGCCGCAGGCACGTCGCGGCGCACTTCGGGGTCGGCCGGTTCGGCGCGGGATACGAGCAGATCTACCGCAACGTGCTGCGTCAGCGCACGCGGATGACGTTGCGCGAGGTGCTGACCGAGCCACCCGGTGTGGCCGAGCGGGCGAGCGCATGACCGTGACGCCGACCATTCTCAATGGTGGCGAGCCCGCCAGCATCGGATTCGGCGGTGGCACAGTGACACTCGTGGAAGGTGCCACCTTCTGCCTGTCCGACCGCCACGGCGACGTGCTGGCGGGCCGGTCGCACGGCCTGTTCTTCCGCGATGCGCGCGTGCTGTCGCGGTGGCAGTTGCACGTCGACGGCGGTGAACCCGAGTCGCTGACCGTGCAGACCCCGGAAGCCTTTGCCGCGCAGTTCATCATGCGCCGCACACCGCGTGCCGGGGTTGCCGACAGCACACTGCTGCTGGTGCGTGACCGCCTGATCGCCGACGGGTTGCGCGAGACCATATCGCTGTACAACCTGGCCGACGAGCCCACCGTGGTGTCTCTAGAGCTGCTCGTCGACGCCGATTTCGCGGACCTGTTCGCCGTCAAGGAGGGCCGCGCGCCCATCGGGGGCGCCGAGATATCGCTCGTCGACAACGAGCTGGTGCTCAACGACCGGTCGAATCGCGTTCGCGGCGTGAAGATCACGGCGTCCGGTTCGCCGGTGGTCACGCCGGGGGTGTTCCGGTGGCGCGTCGTGGTGCCGCCGCGCGGCACGTGGCAGGCCGAGGTGGTCGCGGAGCCGACATGGGCCAACCAGAGCGTGAAGACCCGGTTCCGCACGGGTGAGGAACTGGAGGCCAGCGCACCGGCCCGCAAGATCGAGGCCTGGCGGGGCACCACCACCACGGTCGAGACCGATCTGCGGGCGCTGGCCGCGACACTGCAGCGCAGCGAGAGCGATCTGGGTGCGCTGCTGATCCGCGACGAGACCGACGAGCGTCCGTACGTCGCGGCGGGCGCACCGTGGTTCATGACGCTGTTCGGCCGCGACAGTCTGTTGACGGCGTGGATGTCGCTGCCGCTGGACGTCGGGCTCTCGGTGGGCACGCTGCAGCGCCTGGCCGACTCGCAGGGGCGCCGCGTGGATCCGCTGACCGAGGAGCAGCCGGGGCGGATCATGCACGAGATCCGCCGCGGCCCGGCGAGCACCGACGTGCTGGGCGGCTCGGTCTACTACGGGTCGGCCGATTCGACGCCATTGTTCGTGATGCTGCTGGCCGAATGCTGGCGGTGGGGCGCCGACGAGGGCGCGGTACGGGCACTGCTGCCCGCGGCCGACGCCGCGTTGAGTTGGGCGGCCCGCTACGGCGACCGCGACGACGACGGGTTCATCGAGTACAAGCGCGCGACCGACCGCGGCCTGCTCAACCAGGGCTGGAAGGACAGCTTCGACGCGATCACCGACGCGGCGGGCCACCGCGCCGACGCGCCGATCGCGCTGTGCGAGGTGCAGGCCTACCAGTACGCGGCACTGCGGGCCCGGGCGGAGTTGGCCGACGCGTTCGGCGAACCCGCGACCGCCAAGCGCATGCGCGACCGGGCCGCGACGCTGAAGAAGCGCTTCGCCGAGAAGTTCTGGTTGCCCGACCGCGGCTACTACGCGCTCGCCCTGGACGGCGACAAGCGCCCGGTCGACTCGTTGACCAGCAATGTCGGGCACTGCCTGTGGGCGGGTATCGCGACCGACGAACACGCCGCGCGGATCGTCGAGAAGCTGGGCACCTCCGAGATGGACTCGGGCTTCGGGCTGCGCACGCTGGCCGCCGACATGGGCGCCTACAACCCGATGAGCTATCACAACGGCTCGGTGTGGCCGCACGACACGGCCATCGCGGTCGCGGGGCTGCTGCGCTACCGCCACGTGCCGGGTGCCGTCGAACTCGCCGAACGGCTCGCGCTCGGCCTGCTCGACGCGGCCGACGCGTTCGGCGGCCGGCTGCCCGAGCTGTTCTGCGGGTTCCACCGGTCGCAGTTCGCCTCGCCGGTGCCGTACCCGACGTCGTGTTCGCCGCAGGCATGGGCCAGCGCGGCGCCGCTGCTGCTGGTGCGCGCCTTCCTCGGTCTCGAGCCCGACGTCCCGCACCGCAAGCTCACCGTGCGCCCGCACCTGCCCGCCGCCTGGGGTCGCGTGGCGTTGACCGATCTGCGGCTCGGCTCGGCCACGGTGGCGGTCGAGGCGGAGGGGACGGTGGCAAAGGTCACGGGCCTGCCCGGCGACTGGCAGCTGAGCACCGCCGAGAGCTGAACAGCACCCATGGTTAGGCTGGCGACATGATTGGTGTCACCCGAGACGGCAATGTCCTGACCCTGGAGCTCCAACGTCCCGAGCGGCGCAACGCGCTGAACTGCGAACTCGTCGACAGCCTGCGTGAGGCGGTCGAGAACGCCGCGTCCGAGGACATCCGCGCGATCGTGCTCACCGGCCAGGGGTCGGTGTTCAGCGCGGGCGCCGACCTGTCCGGTGACGCGTTCGCCGCCGAACTGCCCGACAAGGCGACGGCGCTGAACCTCGCGATCGACAAGGCCCCGGTGCCGGTGATCGGCGCGATCAACGGGCCCGCGATCGGCGCGGGCGTGATCCTCGCGATGATCTGCGATCTGCGGGTCGTGGTGCCGGAGGCGTACTTCCAGTTTCCGGTCGCGAAATACGGGCTGGCGCTGGACAACTGGAGCATCCGCCGGTTGACGTCGCTGGTGGGTTACGGCCGCGCGCGGGGCATGCTGTTGGCCGCGGAGAAGCTCGACGCCGAGACCGCGCTGCAGACGGGCATGGCCAACCACATCGGCACCCTGGCCGACGCGCAGAAGTGGGCGGCCGAGATCGCGGGGTTCGCACCGCTGGCACTGCAGCACGCCAAGCGTGTCCTCAATGACGACGGCGCCTACGAAGAGCCGTGGCCCGCGCACAAGGAGTTGTTCGACCGGGCCTGGAAGTCACCTGACGTGATCGAGGCCCAGGTGGCGCGCATCGAGAAGCGTCCGCCCAGGTTCACCGGGGCCTGACGTGTTGCGCGCGGCGCTGCGGTTGACGACGCGTTCGGCCGGCCTGCTGGCCGGCGGCTGGCTCTTGGGGGCGCTGCGCGGTACGTACGCGTCGGTGGGCGCCCAGCCCCGCGACATCAAGCCGGTGGCGACGCGGTCGCCGCAGTTCGACGGCAAGGTCTTCGTCAACATCGAGCCCGCGTCGCCCGGTATCAACCTGGACCGCGAAGAGCGGCGCCGGCTGTTCGCCGAGATGTTCGGCTCGAAGGGCGCGAGCTGGCCGCCGGGGGAGATCCCGCTCGCCGAACCCACCGAGGCAGAGACCGCCGAGGCCAAGCCGTGCGCGGTGTCCTGGTACGGCCATTCCTCGGCCCTGATCGAGGTCGACGGCTACCGCGTGCTCACCGATCCGATCTGGAGTGACCGCTGCTCGCCGTCGCGCGTGGTCGGTCCGCGCCGCCTGCACGCGCCGCCGGTGCCGTTGGAGGCGCTGCCCGCGGTCGACGCGGTCGTGATCAGCCACGACCACTACGACCATCTCGACATCGACACCGTCCGGGGCCTGGCACGCACGCAGCGTGCGCCGTTCCTCGTGCCGCTGGGTATCGGTGCGCATCTGCGCAAGTGGGGCATCCCGGAGGCCCGCATCGTCGAACTCGACTGGAACGAGAGTCACCGCATCGGCGATCTGACCATCGTGTGCACACCCGCGCGGCACTTCTCCGGGCGGTTCCTGCAGCGCAACACGACGCTGTGGGCGTCGTGGGTGGTGATCGGGCCCGGCCACCGCGCGTTCTTCGGCGGCGATACCGGCTACACCAAGAGCTTCTCCGAAATCGGTTCCGAGCACGGGCCTTTCGACCTGACGCTGCTGCCGGTCGGTGCCTACAACCCCGGGCGGCCCGACATCCACATGAACCCCGAGGAGTCGGTGCGGGCGCACCTGGACATGACCGAGTCCGGGTTGCTGGTGCCCATCCACTGGGCGACGTTCCGGTTGGCGCCGCACCCGTGGGCCGAGCCGGTACGACGGTTGCTCGCCGCGGCCGATCCGGCCGGGGTGCAGGTCGCGGTGCCCAAACCAGGGCAGCGTGTCGACGGCGGCTCGCCGGTGCTCGACCCGTGGTGGCAGTTGTAACCCATTGCACCGACTTTGCGCCTGTTTGCAGGCATACTGCCGTGTTGTGTACAGCATGCGCAGGTCGGTGTTCGCCAGAGCCGTGGGTTCGGCGTTGGTCGTGGGTCTCGCAGTGAGCGGCTGCGCCGGCGGCGACGACACCGCCGACGCGCAGCGCTCCGCGCAACCGTCGCAGACGTTTGCCGACGAGCCGCCACCCCTCGTCCCGGCGATGGCGCTGCCCGAGAACGCGGTCGAGAACGCCGTGGCCAAACTCGACGGCATCGCCGAGGATCTCATGCGCAGCTCGGGGATCCCCGGCATGGCCGTGGCGGTGGTGCACGGCGGGAAGACCGTGTACGCCAAGGGATTCGGTGTACGTGACGTGCGCAACGGCGATGTCGAGTCCAACCGCGTCGACCCCGATACGGTGTTCCAGCTCGCGTCGCTGTCCAAGCCCATCGCGGCCACCGTCGTCGCACATCAGGTCGGCACCGGCGCGATCGGCTGGGACACCCCGGTGGTCGAGCATCTGCCGTGGTTCGCGCTCTCGGACCCGGTGACCACCAGGATGGTCACGGTCGGCGACCTGTTCGCGCACCGCTCGGGTCTGCCCGATCACGCGGGCGATCAGCTGGAGGACCTGGGCTACGACCGGCGCTACATCCTCGAGCACCTGCGGGCGCTGCCGCTGGATCCGTTCCGGATCTCCTACGCGTACACCAACTTCGGGCTCACCGCGGCTGCCGAGGCCGTGGCTGCCGCCGCGGGCCGCAGCTGGGAGGACCTCGCGCGCGACGTGCTCTACCGCCCGCTCGGAATGAACTCGACCAGTTCGCGTTTCGCCGACTACGAGGCCACGCAGAACCGCGCCGTGGGACACATCCGCGTCGACGGCCGTTACGAACCGCAGTATGTGCGCAACGCCGACGCGCAGACACCCGCCGGGGGTGTGAGCGCGTCGGTCGACGACATGACCCGCTGGCTCGCGATGGTGTTGGGCGACGGCGTGTTCGAGGGCGAGCGCATCGTCGAGGAGTCCACGCTGTTGCCCGCGATCACACCGCAGGTGGTGTCGGACCGTGCGTCACAGCCGGCGATGCGTTCGGGCTTCTACGGCTACGGCTTCAACGTCGGCACCACGTCGGCCGCGCGTACGCAGCTGAGCCACTCGGGCGCCTTCGAACTCGGCGCGGCCACCAACTTCGTGATCCTGCCGTCGGCCGACGTCGGGATCGTCGCGCTCACCAACGGGACACCCGCGGGCATCCCGGAGACCCTCACCGCGGAGTTCGCCGACCTCGTGCAGTTCGGCGAGGTCAGACAGGACTGGCGCAAGCTCTACGCCGACGCGTTCGCGTCGATGGACGGTCCCGAGGGCGAACTGGTGGGCAAGAAACCGCCGGCCGTGCCGGCCCCGGCCAGACCGCTTCCGGACTATGTGGGCGTGTACCGCAACGACTACTGGGGCCCGGCGACGGTCACCGAGCAGGACGGTGCGCTGCAACTCGCGCTCGGCCCGAAGTTCAAGGCTCGGCTCACGCACTGGGACGGCGATGTGTTCACGTTCCGTTTCGTCAGCGAGAACGCGCCGCCTGGCACCATTTCCAAGGCGACCTTCGCCGGTGACAAGCTGACACTGGAGTACTTCGACGAGGACGGGACGGGGACGTTCACCAGATGACGGTTTTCACCAAATGACGACGATGGCTGCCGCCGGCCTCACCGATGCCGAGGTCGCACAGCGGATCGCCGAGGGCAAGACAAACGACGTCCCGACCCGCGCCGCGCGCACGGTGTCCGAGATCGTGCGTGCCAACGTGTTCACGCGCATCAACGCGATCCTCGGTGTGCTGTTCGTCATCGTGCTGTCGACCGGTTCGGTGATCAACGGCGCGTTCGGGTTGCTCATCATCGCCAACAGCGCGATCGGCATCATCCAGGAGATCCGCGCCAAGCAGACGCTGGACAAGCTCGCGATCGTGGGGCAGGCCAAGCCCACGGTGCGCAGGCAGTCGGGGACCAGGGCCGTGCTGCCCAGCGAGGTCGTGCTCGACGACATCATCGAGTTGGGTCCCGGCGATCAGATCGTGGTGGACGGCGAGGTGGTCGAGGAGACCAACCTCGAGGTCGACGAGTCGCTGCTCACCGGCGAGGCCGATCCCATCGCCAAGGACGCGGGCGATCCCGTCATGTCCGGCAGCTTCGTCGTCGCGGGCAGCGGTGCGTACCGCGCCACCAAGGTGGGCCGCGAGGCGTACGCGGCCAAGCTCGCCGAGGAGGCCTCCAAGTTCACGCTGGTGAAATCCGAACTGCGCAACGGCATCAACAAGATCCTGCAGTTCATCACCTACCTGCTGGTGCCCGCGGGCCTGCTGACCATCTACACGCAGTTGTTCACCACCGACGCCGGATGGCGCGAGGCCGTGCTGCGCATGGTCGGGGCGCTGGTGCCGATGGTGCCCGAGGGCCTGGTGCTCATGACGTCGATCGCGTTCGCGGTCGGCGTGGTGCGGCTCGGGCGGCGTCAGTGTCTGGTCAACGAGTTGCCCGCGATCGAGGGCCTCGCACGCGTCGACGTGGTGTGCGCGGACAAGACCGGCACGCTCACCGAGAACGGCATGCGTGTCAGCGATCTCAAGTCCCTCACCGAGGGCCACGTCGCTGATGTGCTGGCCCAGTTGGCGTCCGACGACGCACGGCCCAACGCGAGCATGGCCGCCATCGCCGAGGCCTACCAGACGCCGCCGGGGTGGTCCGCGACCGCGACCGCGCCGTTCAAGTCGGCCACCAAATGGAGCGGCACGTCCTACGGCGAGCACGGCAACTGGGTGATCGGTGCGCCCGACGTGCTGCTCGACCCCGCGTCCCCGGTGGCCGAGGAGGCCGAACGCATCGGCGCACAGGGTCTGCGCGTGCTGTTGCTGGGTTCCTCGGACCGCAGCGTCGACGCGCCCGACGCGCCGGGTGTGGTCACCCCGGCCGCGCTGGTCGTGCTCGAGCAGCGCATCCGCCCCGACGCCGGCGATACCCTCGACTACTTCGCGTCCCAGCACGTGTCGGTGAAGGTCATCTCGGGTGACAACGCCGTGTCGGTGGGCGCGGTGGCCGGCAAACTGGGTTTGCACGGCGAGACCATGGACGCCCGCCGGCTGCCCGAACAGCCCGAGGAACTGGCCGAGACGCTGGAGGAGTGCACCACTTTCGGCCGGGTACGTCCCGATCAGAAACGCGCCATGGTGCACGCCTTGCAGTCGCGCGGGCACACGGTCGCGATGACCGGCGACGGCGTCAACGACGTGCTGGCCCTCAAGGACTCCGACATCGGCGTCGCGATGGGTTCGGGCAGCTCGGCGTCACGCGCGGTGGCGCAGATCGTGCTGCTGGACAACAAGTTCGCGACGCTGCCGTACGTGGTGGGCGAGGGCAGGCGCGTGATCGGCAACATCGAGCGGGTCTCCAACCTGTTCCTCACCAAGACCGTGTACTCGGTGCTTCTGGCGATCCTGGTCGGTATCGGCGGGCTGTCGGCCAAGATCTTCGGCACCGATCCGCTGCTGTTCCCGTTCCAGCCCATCCACGTCACCATCGCGGCGTGGTTCACCATCGGCATCCCGGCGTTCATACTGTCGCTCGCGCCCAACAACGAGCGCGCCAAGACGGGGTTCGTGCGTCGCGTGATGACGGCGGCGCTGCCGTCGGGTCTGGTGGTCGGCACCGCGACGTTCGTGTCCTATCTGGTGGCCTATCAGGGCCGTGATGCCACGCCCGTCGAGCAGACACAGGCGTCCACCGCGGCGCTCATCACGTTGCTGGCGTCGTCGCTGTGGGTGCTCGCGGTGGTGGCCCGGCCGTATCAGTGGTGGCGCGTTTTGCTGGTCGCGTGCTCGATGCTGGCGTACGTCCTGATCTTCTCGATCCCACTGGCGCAGGAACTGTTCATGCTGGATCCGACCAATATGAAGGTCACGTCGGTGGCGCTCGGTATCGGGCTGGCCGGGGCCGCGCTGATCGAGGTGCTGTGGTGGGTGCAGGGGCGCGTGCTCGGCGAAGAACGGCGCGTGTGGAGATAGCTGGTCGACGCGTTAGGCTGAGCCCATGGGATTCCTGGACAAGGCCAAAGACCTCTTGTCGCAGAACGCCGACAAGGTGGACACCGTCATCGACAAGGCCGGCGACATGATCGACGAGAAGACGCAGGGCAAGTACGCCCAGCACGTCGACAAGGCGCAGGACGCCGCGAAGAACGCCATCCACAAAGACGACCCTCAAGAACCACAGCAGTAACACACGCACATGGCCAAACTTTCCGTCTCCGTCGAAGTTCCATTGCCGCCGGAGCAGGCGTGGGAGTATGCCTCCGACCTGTCCCGGTACCACGAGTGGCTCAGCATTCACCGGGCCTGGCGCTCGAAGCTGCCCGAGACCCTGGAGAAGGGCACGGTGATCGAGTCGATCGTCGAGGTCAAGGGCATGCTCAACCGGGTCAGGTGGACGTTGGTCCACTACAAGCCCCCGCAGGCGCTCACGCTCAACGGTGACGGTCGTGGCGGGGTCAAGGTCAAGCTGATCGGCAAGATCAAGCCCACCGACAACGGCGCGACCGTGGGCTTCGACCTGCACCTCGGCGGCCCGGCCCTGTTCGGGCCCATCGGCATGGTGGTGGCCGCGGCGCTCAAGAGCGACATTCAGGAGTCGCTCAACCGCTTCAAGCAGCTCTACGCCCCGTCCGCGACCTGAGATCAGCCTGTAACCCGCTCGCGGAGTTCACGCTTGAGCACCTTGCCGTAACTGTTCTTGGGCAGCGCGTCGATGAACTCGTACCGTTTGGGGCGCTTGAACCGCGCGATGCGTTCCAGCAGGTGCGCGTCGAGTGCGGCCGCGTCCACCGGGGTCCCGTTGGTGACGACGAACGCCACCACGATCTCGCCCCACTCGGCATCGGGCGCGCCGACGACGCCTGCCTCGACAACGTCGGGGTGCTCGAGCAGGACCTCCTCGACCTCGCGCGGATAGATGTTGCTGCCGCCGCTGATCACGACGTCCTTGGACCGGTCGCGCAGTGTGAGGTGGCCACGCGCGTCGAACGAGCCCATGTCGCCGGTGTGCAGCCACCCGTCCTTGAGCGTGGCTGCGGTGGCCTCCGGGTTGTTCCAGTAACCGCTCATGACGACGTCACCGCGGCACACGATCTCGCCGATCTCGCCGATGTCGGCGGGCGTGCCGTCGGCGCGCAGCACCGCAACCTGGACACCCGAGCGGGGATACCCCACCGAGCCCAGCGTCGCGTCGTCGGCATCGAGGTGGTCGTCGCGGCGCAGGCCCGTGATGGTCATGGGCGCCTCGCCCTGCCCGTAGAGCTGCACGAAGATCTGCCCGTACGCCGCGAGCGCCTTCTTGAGGCTGTCGACGTACATCGGCCCGCCGCCGTAGACCACGGTCCGCAGATTCGCGGGCCTCGGCCGTCCGGTCTGGATGAGCCGCTGCACCATGGTCGGTGCCAGGAACGCGCTGCAACCGGGATGGTGATCGCACAGGTCCAGGAACTCGTCGGGTTCGAACGCGCCCGATTCCGGGATCACCTGGCGCGCACCGCGTAGCACGTACGGCGGGATGTACAGCCCCGACCCGTGGGACATCGGCGCGCCGTGCACCAGGCTGCAGAACTCGTCGGGCGCGTCGAAATCCGCCAGATGCGCCACCGTCATCGCCATGAGGTTGCGGTGGGAGAGCATGGCGCCCTTGGACTTACCGGTGGTGCCGCTCGTGTAGAACAGCCACGCGAGCTCGGCCGGATCGGTCAGCGGCGCCGGCACCGGCTCGGATTCGAACCGCTGCGTGTAGGCGTCGGTGCCGACGACCTCGACGGGAACGTCGGTGACCTCAAAAAGCCCGGGTGCGATCTTCGGTGACGCGAACACCAGCGCCGCACCGGAATCGGCGAGGATGTCGGCCATCTCCCGCGGGTGCAGCTTGTAGTTGATGGGCACGTACACACACTCGGCGGCCCACACCCCGAACATGATCTCGA
>Ga0182740_1001051_pt1 | contig 20453 bp, 19 predicted proteins | sample eDN5th37CKraftBY_FD_128872 | JGI IMG/M metagenome (GOLD analysis project Ga0182740, IMG submission 128872) | Enriched backyard soil microbial communities from Emeryville, California, USA - eDNA 5th pass 37_C Kraft BY (version 2) (version 2) | ecosystem: Environmental > Terrestrial > Soil >...
CTTCTGCAGCGGCACCATCAGCACGCCCGGCGTGCCGAGCGCACCCGCAGTCACCAGCATCGTGACGAAGGTCGCGGCGACCACGATCCAGCCGTAATAGATATTCCAGCGGCCAAAGATCGGCGCAAACAACGATGCCAGCATGACGCAATTCCCCATCTAATGGCGCGATCACGCCGCTTTAAATGACGGTCATCATCTATTTGCGTATTTATGTTGACCATCATATAAATGTCAAGCCAGCCGGGGACAGGACCCATGAAAGTCAGCCGCGAGGAAGCCGACGCCAATCATCAACGCATTATCGACGTTGCGAGCCGCCTGTTCCGGGAAAAGGGCTTCGACGGCGTGAGCGTGTCCGAACTGATGACCGCTGCGGGGCTGACCCATGGCGGCTTCTACGGGCACTTCAAATCGAAGGATGACCTTGTCGCTCAGGCCGCGGACCGCGCCTTTGACCGTTCCGGCGAGGCATGGGCGACGATCGCAAGCGAATCCGGCAAACCTTTCACGACACTGGTCGACCGCTATCTGGATGAGGCGAAGCTGTCCAAGGCCGGCACTGCCTGCATGTTTGCAGCCCTCGCGCCGGAAGCGGCTCGTCGCGGCCGCAATGTGCGCCGTGTCTTTGCGGAAGGCTTTCGTGCGCTCGTCGGACAGATTGCAAAGCTGTTGCCTTCGGAGACCCGGAGCAAAACCCGGACAACGTCGATTGCGGTCTTTTCCGAAATGGTCGGCGCGCTGGTGCTGGCGCGGTCGGTCGACGATCCCGAGCTTGCGCGCGAAATCCTGAACGCCGCGAAATCAGACCTGAAAAGCCGGTTTCCGGAAGCAGGCGTCTAAGTCTCGGATCGCGCGCCCGGCCAAACCGCTCAAGCGTTGAAGTCTTCCGCCCGCGCGATGACAAAATCGAGGAAACTGCGCGCCCGCGCCGACATCCAGTGCGTCTCCGGATAGACCGCGTGCAGCGGCATGGTGGACACTGTGTAATCAGGCAGCAACGCCTTCATTTCCCCGCGGCGGATGCTGTCCGTCACGCACCAGGCCGGCACGATCGCGACGCCGAGATGCTGCAGCACCGCTTCCCTCATCGCATCCGCATCGTCCACCATCACCGGACCGGAAATGCTGACAACATGGCGTCCGTCATCGGACTCGAAGGTCCATTGGTTGGCCGGCGCCAGCCGCGCGTAGGAAATGCATTGATGGTCCTTCAGATCGTCCGGCGTGCGCGGCGTACCGTGTTCGCGCAGATAGACCGGCGTCGCGACCAGATGGCGCCTCACCGTTCCGATCCGGCGCGCCATCAGCGAACTCGACTCAAGCTGTCCGATGCGCAGCGCAAGCTCGATCCCCTCCTCGACGAGGTTGATGGTGCGCTCATCGAAACGCAGATCGAGCTTCACGTCCGGATACTCGCGCGCGTAATCGCGCACGATCGGCATGAGATAATGCCGGCCGAAGGATGACGGAACGCTGACGCGCAAAGTTCCGGACGGACGCGCTGGCGCCTCACGGATGCTGGCGCGCGCCGCCTCGAAGGTGCCGAGCACCTGACGCGCGAGATCGTAAACGCGATGCGCTTCGCGCGTCGGCGTCAGCTTGCGCGTCGTGCGCATGAAAAGCTGCGAACCGAACTCCTCTTCCAGCAGCGCGATCCGCTTGCTCACGGCCGGCTGGCCGAGCCCAAGTTCCTTGGCCGCCGCGGAGAAGCTTCCGCCCTCCATGGCCCGCACGAACGCCAGCAGACAGTCGATCCGGTCCATCCGACTAATTCCCAGCCGGAATAAATCTTATTCTGTTCATTCCGTATACGCCAGCCCGGACCGTGCCCTAAGCTTCGCGCCAACAAGCAAGAAATCTGAAAATCGGGAGGATCCTTTGAAGCGTTCGATCGGAATTGTCGGCGCCGGTGTCGGCGGCCTGCATCTCGCTCTCTATCTGCAAAAGCATGGTGTCGACGCGACGATCATCACCGATCGCGCTGCGGACGAGTATCGCAACTCACGTCTGCTCAACACCGTCGCACATCATGCCGTGACGATCGCGCGCGAGAATTACCTCGGCCTCGATCACTGGAACGATCCGAAGCTGTTCTATTACTACCACGACCACGTCTTCAATTTTCCGCAGCCGCTGCAATTCCGCGGCGACTTCAAGAAGCCGAGCCGCGCGGTCGATTACCGCATCTATCTGCCGACGCTGATGAACGACTTCGCGCGCCGCGGCGGCAAGATCGAAATCCGCAAGATCGAGGAAGGTGACATCCCGGCTCTGGTGGACCGCTTCGATCTACTGGTGGTGTCCACCGGCAAGGGCGCACTCGGCGATCTGTTCTCGTATCGGCCCGAACATTCGCCCTATACGCAGCCGCAGCGCCGGCTCTGCGTCGGCCTCTACAAAGGCGTGCGCCAGCCCAACCCGATGAATGTCACGCTCTCGGTTTCTCCCGGCCACGGCGAGATGATCGTGATCCCGACATTGACTTTCGACGGCATCGCCAACGCGCTGCTGATGGAGAATGTGCCGGGCGGCGATCTGGAAGAACTCGCCACGCTCAATTACGAACAGGACCGCAAGCGCTTCCTGCAGGTGCTGCTCGGCAAGCTCGAAAAGCATCATCCGACCACTTACGACCGCATCGACACCGCGAGCTTCGATCTCGCGCAGCCGCAGGACCTGCTGCAGGGCGGGGTCGTGCCCACCGTCCGCAACTCCACCGTACAGTTTGACGGCGGCAAATGCGCGATCGCGTTGGGCGACCTTCATTCCGTCGTCGATCCCATGATGGGCCAGGGCGCGAATATGGCCTCCTACGCCGCCTTCGTGCTGGGCGAGGAGATCGTCAATGCCGACGCGCTGGATGCGCGCTTCTGCGAAAAGGTCGACATGCGCCGGCAGGATCGCGTGCTCGCGGCATCGCGCTGGACCAACCTGATGCTGGCGCCGCCCTCCGAAGCGATGGGCGCGCTGATTGGGACGATGAGCCAGAACAAGACGCTGGCGGACGAGTTCACCGAGAACTTCAATTATCCCGAGCAGCAATGGGATCGCATCGCGACGCCACAGCGCATTCACGCGTGGCTCAATCGTGTATCATCGCCGCAAGCCGCAACCGCGGCCGCGTAGCCGGTCGATAGCCATCAGCACCGTTCGTCCCCGCGAAAGCGGGGACCCAGAGAGACGACATCTGGATTCCCGCTTTCGCGGGAATGGGCGGCCATGAGCAAAGCTCCTCGATCGCGTCACGCCCGAGAACAAACCAGGGAAACGCACCCGATGCACTGTCTTACTGTCATTTATCCGCGCCCCGATGACGAGGCCCACTTCAAGAAATACTACAAGGAGACGCACATCCCCCTTGCCAAGCAGCTCCCCGGGCTGAAATCCTGCCACTATTCCTATCCGGCGGCCGTTGGGCCCGCCGACAACGTTCCGTTCTGCATCTTCCAGGCCTTCTTCGACTCTCCGCAGGCCATGGGTGCAGCGATGCAGTCGGACATGGGACAGAAGGTTGCGGCAGACGTGCCGAACTATTCGCCCAAGGGCGCGACCATCTTCCACTTCGCGCCGGAACAGTAACGCAAGGACAATAGCAGTGCAGGAAACGACCCGTTACAATCTCACCATCGGCGGCAAGTCCGTCCCGACCAAGGATCACTTCGAGGTTCGCAATCCGTCGACCGGCGCGGTCGTTGGACTCGCACCCAAGGCAAGTGCGGCGGATCTCGATCTCGCCGTCGAATCCGCACGGACCGCATTCGCGAGCTGGTCGAAGCTGTCGCATGCCGAGCGCCAGAAATTCTGTCATGCGGCGGCGCAGAAGCTTACCGACAATGCCGAGGAGATCGCACGCCTGATCACGCTGGAGCAGGGCAAGCCGCTGAACGGGCTTGGCTCTCGCTTCGAGATGGGCGGCGCCGGCGCCTGGGCGAACTACACCGCTTCGCTCGATATCCCGGTGAAGGTGCTCCAGGACAACAACGAAGGCCGCATCGAGTTGCATCGCCGTCCGATCGGCGTCGTCGGTTCGATCACGCCATGGAACTGGCCGGTGCTGATCGCGATCTGGCACATCTTCCCGGCGCTCCGCGCGGGCAACACGGTGGTCAACAAGCCGTCGCCGTTCACGCCGCTGTCCACCTTGCGCGCGATCGAACTGATGAACGAGGTGCTGCCGGCCGGCGTCCTCAACGGCATCGCGGGCGAAGACACCATCGGCGCCGCCATGTCCTCGCATGAGGGCATCGGAAAGATCGTGTTCACCGGGTCGGCTGCAACCGGCAAGAAGGTGATGTCGAGCGCGGCGAACACCCTGAAGCGTCTCACGCTCGAACTCGGCGGCAATGATGCCGGAATCGTGCTGCCGGATGTCGATCCGAAGCAGATCGCGCCGGGGCTGTTCTGGGGCGGCTTCATCAATAACGGCCAGACCTGCGCTGCGCTCAAGCGGCTCTACGTGCATGACAGCGTCTATGACGATGTCTGCAAGGAGCTGGTCGCATTTGCGAAGACCATCCCGATGGGCGATGGCCTGAAGGACGACACGCAGCTCGGCCCGGTGCAGAACCGCATGCAGTACGACAAGGTCACGCGCCTCGTCGAAGCGGCGAAGAAGGGCGGCGGCCAGGTGCTGATGGGCGGCGATCCGGAAAAGGGCAGCCTGTTCTATCCGATCACGCTGATCGGCGGGCTCGACAACGGCAATCCGCTGGTTGACGAGGAGCAGTTCGGACCGGCGCTGCCCATTATCCGCTATTCCGATGTCGATGAAGTCATCGTGCGCGCCAACGACAACCCGAACGGCCTCGGCGGCTCGGTGTGGTCGAAGAATATCGAGAAGGCGAAGGAATACGGCGCGCAGCTCGAATGCGGCACGGTGTGGATCAACAAGCACGGACCGATCCAGCCCAACGTGCCGTTCGGTGGCGTGAAGGGCTCCGGCATTGGTGTCGAATTCGGCGAGGAAGGCCTGTTCGAGAACACCAACGTGCAGGTGATGTACAGCTGATCCTTCTTCTTTACCTCCCCTGGAAGGGGGAGGTCGGCGAGCGAAGCTCGTCGGGTGGGGGTCCATCTTCGAGGCCACTTGACCTCCTCCCCAACCCTCCCCCTTTCAGGGGGAGGGAGCGCACTGAGTTCGCGGCTACGACAATGATCATCCCGCCAGCTTGTCCATCGCCCTTGCCAGGGCGATGTCCTTTTCCGTCAAACCTCCGGCGTCGTGGGTCGAGAGCGTCACCTCCACCGTCTTGTAGACATTCAGCCATTCCGGATGATGGTCGCGCTTCTCCGCGATCAAGGCCGCGCGCGTCATGAAGCCGAAGGCTTCGTTGAAATCCCTGAACACGAATTTGCGGAAGATCGCGTCGCGCTCCATCAGCTCGGTCCATTCAGGGATCGTGGCAAGTGCGGCCTTGCGGGCCTCTCCGGTGAGTTTCTCAGCCATGAACCAAACTCCAGGTGTCCGCTCGTCCCCGCGACGGCGGGGACACAGCGCATAAAGTCTGATCTCCCGCTCCGGCAGGAATGAGCAGGCCGAACGCCCTACAATCAGGCTGGTTTCGATATTAGCTTTCTAGTCTCAACGCTTCGAGAACCTAAAGGTCTCACCGCGAGGGCTTCATGGGCTGGTCAGTCACCGTCGGATCGATTGCGGGCACGGCGGTCCGCATTCACATCACCTTCCTCCTGTTCCTCGTCTGGATCTTCGGTGCGGCCTATGCATCCGGCGGCGCCAGCGCCGGGTGGACCAGCCTGATCTTCATCATCCTCGTCTTCCTGTGCGTGCTCGCGCATGAATTCGGCCACATCTTCACCGCCCGCGCATTCGGTGTGATCACGCCGGACGTGGTGTTGCTGCCGATCGGCGGCGTGGCGCGGCTCGAACGCATTCCTGAAAAGCCGATCGAGGAATTCCTGATCGCGATCGCAGGTCCGCTGGTGAATGTCGTCATCGCCGGTGCCTTGCTGCTTTTCGCCGGCGCCGACGTCACCTCGAATGCCGCCTTCGCCGCACTCGACAACACGAAAATTCCGATGGTCGACAAGCTGGCCGCGGTGAACCTGTTTCTCGCACTGTTCAATCTGATCCCGGCTTTTCCGATGGACGGCGGCCGCGTGCTGCGCGCGGCATTGAGTGCGCGCCTCGGCTTCGTGCGCGCCACCGAAATCGCGGCCGCGATCGGACAGGGCGCGGCCTTCCTCCTCGGCTTCATCGGCCTGTTCTACAACCCGATCCTCATCTTCATTGCGATTTTCGTTTATCTCGCGGCCTCGTCCGAGGCGCACATGGTCGCGCTCCGCGCCGTCTCTCGCGGCGTACCTGTCGTCACCGCCACCATGACCAAGATCGCGACGCTGTCGCCCGATGCGCCGATCGAGAATGCGGTCGAGGTCCTGCTTCAGACCAGCCAGAGCGAATTCCCGGTGGTGGATGGCGACCACAGGCCGGTCGGTCTGCTCACGCGCAGCGACATCATTCGCGGCCTGAAGGATTTCGGGCCGCAGGCGCGCGTCAGCGAAGCCATGACAACCGATGTGGTATCACTCGACCGCAGGCGTCCGCTGGAAGAAGCGGTCAAGCTGCTGCAGGAACGCTCGGTTCCGGCGGTCGCCGTCATCGAGCCGGACGGCCGTCTCGTCGGCCTCATCACCACCGAAACACTGGGCGAGCTGATGATGGTCAGCCAGGCGATGCCGGAAGGCTTCAGCCTTGGCGGTAAGGCGGGACCGTGGGGCCGGACCGCGGGCGCCGGCTAGCGCCCCGAGAGCGACCTCAAGGAAAAATGACTATTCGTTCAGAATAGCATGATAAAGTCATAATCATCGGAGCAAGTGGCAGCGATCCGGTGACAAGAGGGCCCCGCGCCCATTCATGAACGTTCGCAACCCATCGTTCACGCCGGCTGAGCCCGCGCCTGAAAAGCGGCCGCTCGGCGGCAGCGCGCGTCTGCGCCGCATCTCGCGCAATCCCCTGATGATCCTGCTCGGGATCGTCCTCGCCGGCGCGGGCATCGCGGTTGTGGTGTCCTACATCCAGTCGAAGCCCGTAACGCTCAACATCGCGGTCGGTCCGCGGCAAAGCGAGGATCTGCGGCTGGTCCATAATCTGGCGCAGTATTTCGCGCGCGAGCGAGGGCCGCTCCGACTGAAGGTCGTTCAGCAGGACAACGCGCAGCAGAGCGCCGAGGCGCTGGACACCGGAGCGGTCGATCTTGCCGTGGTTCGCCGCGATGTCGCCATGCCGAAGATGGGGCAGGTCGTCGCGATCCATCGCCGCAACGTCGCCGTGCTGATTGTTCCAGCAACGGATGCTCCCGCGGCGTCCGCTTCAGCCAAGACAGCGAGCAAGAGTGCAGCGAAGAAAAAGGGCAGCGCGGCCAAATCAGCCAAGGCGCCGACGCCGCCGACTGGCGCGAAGCCGGTCGAGAAGATCGAAGACCTGAGCGGCCGGACCGTTGCGATCGTCGGCCAGTCGAGCGCCAATGTCGCGATGCTCCACACGATCCTCGGACAATACGGCGTGCCGCCCGAAAAGGTCGCGACCATTCAGTTCAGCACCGAGGATCTGACCACGAAACTGAAGGCCGCGAAGTTCGACGCGCTTCTGGCCGTCGGTCCGATCGGCAGCAAGATCACGGCGGAAGCGGTGACGGCGCTGGCACGCGGCAAGGAGCAACCGACATTCCTCGAGATCGGCTCGTCCGAAGCGATCGAGCAGCAGAACCCGGTCTACGAATCGACCGAGATACCCGCCGGCTCTTTCGGCGGCTCGCGGCCCGCCGAAGCGATCGAGACCATCGGCGTATCGCATTACATCGTTGCGCGCCGTTCGCTTGACGATACGGTCGCCGGCAATTTCACCAAGTGGCTGTTCGACGCAAAGCAGGCGCAAGGCAGCGAGTTCCCGGCCTTCACCAAGATTGAAAGCCCGGACACCGCCAAGGCGGCAACGCTCGCGGTGCATCCCGGTACGCTCGCCTATCTCGAAGGCGAGCAAAAGAGCTTCTTCGAGCGTTACAGTGAGGCGCTGTATTGGGGTTTGATGCTGATTTCGTTCTGCGGCTCGGGTGCCGCGTGGCTTGCCAGCCGCACCAGCCCCGCCGCCAATGACCGCCACGACCTCGAAAACCTGATCATGATCGTCAAGCGCGCGCGCTCCGCAGCCGCCGAAGAACTCGAACTGATCAGCCTCGAGATCGACGACATCATCGAGCGCGCGATCCGCCTGATCGAAGCAGGCGACATCGACCAGAACCTCCTGTCCGCCCTCACCCTCGCCGCCGAACAGGCCCGCCGCGCGGTGGCCGAACGGCGCGCAGCCCTCGCGCCGGCTCCCGCTGCCCGCAAGCGCCGGGACTCGAAGGCCCCTCTGACGATCTAGGCTGCAAGGTCGTCGGACGCCCTGGGCAGCGGAACCATCGCGCGCGACAACTCAGTCACTTCGTCCTCGACAACCGCATCGTGATTGCCCCTCGGCAACTTTAGGAATATATGTCCAGGGACACTCCCTGAAGGGCGACCGGCAGAGCTTGGTTGCTTCTCGGTCCGTCCTGACTATATTGCGCCGCAATAGAGCGGGCCCCGGGAACCAAAACATCCCTCCTTCGGCCCGCGTTTTTGATTCTGGACCCCATCGTATGAAACTTCGCAATGTCGCGATCATCGCGCACGTCGACCATGGCAAGACCACACTGGTCGATCGCCTGCTGCAGCAATCCGGCACTTTCCGCGAGAACCAGCGCGTCGCCGAGCGTGCGATGGATTCCAACGATCTGGAAAAGGAACGCGGGATCACGATCCTGGCCAAGGCGACCTCGATCGTCTGGAACGATGTGCGCATCAACATCGTGGACACGCCGGGCCACGCCGATTTCGGCGGCGAGGTCGAGCGCATCCTGAACATGGTCGATGGTGCGATCGTTCTCGTCGATGCCGCCGAAGGCCCATTGCCGCAGACCAAGTTCGTGGTCGGCAAGGCGCTGAAGATGGGCCTCAAGCCGATTGTCGCGATCAATAAGGTCGACCGGCCGGACGCCCGCGCGTCGGAGGTGTTGAACGAAGTCTTCGATCTTTTCGCAGCGCTCGACGCCACCGACGAACAGCTCGATTTTCCGATCCTCTACGGCTCGGCGAAGGAAGGCTGGATGAACTTCGCGGAAGACGGCCCGAAGGACGAGGGCATGAAGCCGCTGTTCGAACTCGTGCTCCGCCATGTTCCCGAGCCGACCATCGAGGAAGGTCCCTTCCGGATGCTCGGAACAATCATGGAGTCGAATTCCTATCTCGGCCGCATCATCACCGGCCGCATCACCTCCGGTACCGTGAAGCCGAACCAGATGGCCAAGGTGCTCGATCGCGACGGCAAGGTGATCGAGGAAGGCCGCATCTCAAAGGTCCTTGCGTTCCGCGGTCTCGAACGCACGCCGCTCGAGGAAGCCGAAGCCGGCGACATCGTCTCGATCGCGGGCCTGCCGGATGCCACCGTCGCGCATACGATCTGCGCGCCGGAAGTGACGACGCCCCTCCCCGCCCAGCCGATAGATCCGCCGACCCTCGCGATGACCTTCCGCGTCAACGATTCCCCGCTCGCCGGCACCGAAGGATCGAAGGTCACGAGTCGCATGATCCGCGATCGCCTGCTGCGCGAAGCCGAAGGCAATGTCGCGCTGCGCGTTTCCGAATCCGACGAGAAGGATTCGATGGAGGTCGCGGGCCGTGGCGAATTGCAACTCGGCATCCTGATCGAGACGATGCGCCGCGAAGGCTTCGAGCTTTCGGTGTCGCGACCGAAGGTGCTGCTGAAGCGCGATGAGAACGGCACGCTCACCGAGCCGATCGAGGAAGTCGTGATCGACGTCGACGAGGAGCATTCCGGCGTCGTGGTGCAGAAAATGGCCGAACGCAAGGCCGATCTTCTTGAGATGAGACCGTCCGGCGGCGGCCGACTGCGGCTAGTATTCCACGCACCGACGCGCGGACTGATCGGTTATCAGGGCGAACTTCTCACCGACACGCGCGGCACCGCGGTGATGAACCGGCTCTTCCACGAATACGCGCCGTACAAGGGCGAAGTGCAGGGCCGGCGCAATGGCGTGCTGATCTCCAGCGAACAGGGCGAAGCGGTCGCCTACGCGATGTGGAAGCTCGAGGATCGCGGCCCGATGATGATCGAGCCCGGCTGGAAAGTGTATCGCGGCATGATCGTCGGCGAACACACGCGCGACAACGATCTCGAAATCAACGTGCTCAAGGGCAAGCAGCTTACCAACATCCGCACGACATCGAAGGACGAGGCCGTGCGGCTGACGCCGCCGATCCGCATGACCCTGGAAAAGGCGCTCGCCTATATCCAGGACGACGAACTGGTCGAGGTCACACCGAAATCGATCCGGTTGCGCAAGAAGCTGCTCGATCCTAACGATCGCAAGCGCGAAGAGCGCCGCAAGGAAGCGGAAGCGGTGTAAAACTCCGCCTCCGCGGCGTGTCCTGTGATGGGACACGCCGGACAAGGCTCACGAAAAAGCCTGCAAAATCAGGCCATTCCGAAGAATTGTGTTTCGGAACATGGCAGGCCGCACCATCCAACCGGTGCAAAAAATCCACACTTTAACCGTTCATTAATTATGGGGCTTGAACGCCGAGTCGGCCCTTGCTCATATGGCGTCATGAGCACGACCCTAATCGAGATTCGACGAGCAAAGCCTTCAGACGCCGGCGACGTAGCCCTCGCTCACGACGAGGCATGGCGCTCGGCCTATCAGGGAATCATCCCGGGCACCGAACTCGAAAAGCTGATCAATCGCCGTGGTCCCGACTGGTGGCACTCCGCCATTCGCAAGGGCAGCCGCATCGCGCTGATGCAATTCGGCGATACGATTGCAGGCTACGCCAATTATGGGCGCAACCGCGCGCGCAGCCTGTATTACGATGGCGAGGTCTACGAGCTTTATCTCAAGCCGGAATTCCAGGGGCTCGGCTTTGGCCGCCGGCTGTTCACATCCGCACGCCGCGATCTCGCGCAGAGCGGGTTGAAGAGCCTCGTGATCTGGGCGCTGTCCGACAACGAACCGGCGGTGGAATTCTATCGTGCGCTCGGCGGCCGTGCGGTGGCGCGCTCATCGGAACGCTTCGGCACCAAGGTGCTGGATAAGGTGGCTTTCGCCTGGCAGTCCTGAGCAGCGCTCAGAAATAGAAATTGAGTGAAGGGCGCGAGCGAGACTCGCGCCCTTCGTCGTTTCAGAGCAATCCGTTTTCCTGCGCCAGCGCCTTCAGCGACACCGCCGGCCGCGCACCGATATGCTGGATCACTTCCGCCGCCGCGAGCGCGGCCAGCTTTCCACAGGCCGCGTGATCGCGCCCGGTCGCGAGCCCGAACAGGAAGCCGGCCGCAAACAGGTCGCCCGCGCCGGTGGTATCGACGAGCGCGTCGATCGGCGCCGCCGGAACCGCCAGCGTATGGTCCTTGCTGACCACAACGCAGCCCTTCTCGCTGCGGGTGACCACCGCGAGCGTCGCATCGTTCCTGAGCGCGGAGATCCCTGAATCGAAATCGGCGGTCTGATAGAGACTCTTCAGCTCGGCTTCGTTCGCGAATACGAGGTCCACCGTCTTGTCGCGCATGAGCTTCAGGAACTCGTCGCGATAACGGTCGACGCAGAACGCGTCCGACAGCGTCAGAGCTACCGTGCGTCCGGCGTCATGCGCAGCCTTCGCGGCCTTGCGGAACGCTTCCTTGGCGTGCGGCGGATCCCACAGATAGCCCTCGAGATAAGTGATCGCCGCGTCTCCGATCAGCTTCGGATCGATGTCTGCGGGCGAAAGATTTTGCGCGGCACCGAGATAGGTGTTCATGGTGCGCTCACCGTCCGGCGTAACCATGATGTAGCAGCGCGCGGTGGACGGCCCGTCATTGGCGCGCGGCGTATCGAAGCCGACACCGAGCGCGCGGATGTCATGGGCGAAGACGGTACCGAGCACGTCCTCGCGGACCTTGCCGACGAACGCAGCGCGTCCGCCGAGGCTGGCCACGCCGGCAATCGTGTTGGCCGCCGAACCGCCGGAGCTTTCCGTCGCAGGCCCCATCGCCTCGTAGATCGCGTCCGCACGCGCCTCGTCGATCAGGGCCATGCCTCCCTTCTGCATGTTCTGCTTGATGAGGAAATCGTCATCGGCGCGAGCAATGACATCGACGATGGCATTGCCAATTCCGAGAACGTCGTAACGGGGAGCGGTCATTCGTGGTTCCTCTGGACAAAGGGCGGCGCACTATAGCTGCGGCCGCTTTCAGGGCAACCGTGGGCCTCGAACAAGACTGCCCACGCTTGCGCCCGCATCACGCACGAACGCAGGCCGCGGCGCGTTCGAGCAGCTGGGCACGTTCGCGCGCCTTGTGTGTCAGCCCCGCCGCGCGCTCGAATTCCCACCGGACCTCGGCAAGCTTGAAGCGTTTGCCTTTCGATGTGGGATGCAGACCCGCTGGTACCGAGCAGGACGCCTGCCTTGGAATTCCGACCGCCGGACCCGTTCTGCCGTCACGACGAATGGGGGAGCAGCCCGGTCGACATGCGAACCAGACTTTTTTCGATGTGACATGCTGCCCGCATGGTGACAAGAGCCGGGCTTTAGGATGGGTATCGAAGTCATGTCTATGACCCGGCATGTCCTGATCGTCGGCGGAGCCACCCTGACCTCACGGGTGCTGGGCTTTGTCCGCGACGTCGCTCTTGCCGCGCTCTTTGGGGCAAGCGCGCGGGCGGAAGCCTTCGTTGTGGCGTTCCAGTTTTCGAACCTGATCCGGCGGCTGCTGACCGAAGGCGCATTGAACGCGGCTTTCGTGCCGCTCTATCTGCGCCGGCGCGACGAGGGCGGCGAGGAGGCCGCGGGCGCGTTTGCCGGCAGGCTGATTGGCACGATTACGCTGGTCCTTGTCGGGGCATCATTACTGCTCGCGCTTGCCATGCCGCTTCTGATGCTTGGGCTGGCGCCGGGCTTTTCCGATCGGCCGCAGCCGCTCGCGCTGTCGATCGAGTTGTCGCGGCTGATGCTGCCTTATCTCGTTCTGGCCGGTCCGGTCGCCGTGCTGATGGGCGTACTCAACGCCAATCATCGCTACAGCATCGCGGCATTTGCGGCCGTGACATTCAATATCGTGATCCTGTTCGCGATTGCCGCCGCATTCCTCGCACATGCGGGAGACAGCGACGGGTCTGCTCGAATCGTCGCCTTGTCGATTGCTTGCGCAGGCATGTGCCAACTCGCACTCGTCGGCTTCGCAGTATGGATCGGGCCGGAAAAATCCACGCCGATCGGCCTCCTGCCGCGCCCGGAGGCCATGCGATTTGCAGCGCTCGCAATACCGGGCCTGATCGCCAGCGGCATTCCGCAACTCACGATGATCGTTGCGGTGATGGTGGCGTCCGATTGGCCCGGCGCGGTGTCATGGCTCTATTATGCGAACCGTCTGGTTGAATTGCCGCTCGGGATCGTCGGCATCGCGATCGGCACGGTGATGACGCCGGCCCTCACGCATGCGGTACGCGGCAGTGACCGCGAGCTTGCACCGCGCACCATCCGGCACGGCATCGAAATGGCGCTCGGCCTCGCACTGCCGGCCGCGATCGCGCTCACCCTGTTGTCGTGGCCGATCATCCGGATCCTGTTCGAGCGCGGCGCCTTCACGATCGCCGACAGCAATTCGACGGCAGCGATGCTCGGCGCGCTCGCCCTGGGACTGCCGGGCCATGTTCTGATCAAGGCGCTGTCGCCCATCTTTTTCGCGCGCGAAGACACGCGTACACCGATGATCGCCGCCGGCGCCGGCCTCGTAGCCGCATTGATCGGCAGCGTCATCTTTCTCGCGGCCGGACGCCCGACGGGGATTGCGCTGTCGGTCGGGCTGTCCGGCTGGATCGGCGCGGGCCTGCTGTGGAGGATCGCAACGCGGCGCAAGCTCCTCCACATGGAGACCGGCGATTGGCGGCGCCTCCTCCTGATCGCGCTCTGCGCGCTGGCCATGGGAATTGTCGTGCGCCTGCTGGCGGAACTTCTCGGACTTGGCGTGATCGAAAGTCGGCTCACACAGGTGGCCGCTCTCGGATTGGTGATCGGGAGCGGTCTGGCCTTCTACGCCGCCTGCCTGTGGCTGACCGGCATCGCGCGCCCGCAAGACTGGCAGGCCCTTTTCCGCCGCGGCTGAGGCTCTTGCCGACGCTGCCTTTGCGTGGCATTGACCCGCGCCTTATCTGTTGGCGCGCGATCGGACGCAAAACCGGCGTCCACTCTTGCTGCTCGCGCTCTGCCTACCTGAAGAGACGACCATGGCCTTCAAGCAACTGGTATTTTCCGGCGTACAGCCGACCGGAAACCTGCATCTCGGCAATTATCTTGGCGCAATCGTCAAGTTCGTCGAATTGCAGAAGCATTTCGAATGCATCTATTGCGTTGTCGATCTGCACGCCATCACCACCTGGCAGGACCCCGAGGAATTGCCGAAGGCGATCCGGGAAGTGACTGCAGCCTTCATTGCCTGCGGCATCGATCCGAAGAAGCATATCGTCTTCAACCAGAGTCAGGTCGCCGAGCACGCCGAGCTTGCGTGGGTGTTCAATTGTGTCGCCCGCATGGGCTGGCTGAACCGCATGACGCAGTTCAAGGAGAAGGCCGGCAAGGACCGCGAGAATGTGTCGGTGGGTCTGTTCGCCTATCCCACGCTGATGGCCGCCGACATTCTGGTCTACCGCGCGACGCATGTGCCGGTCGGCGAAGACCAGAAGCAGCATCTCGAACTGTCGCGCGACATCGCGCAGAAGTTCAACAACGACTACTCCGCCTCGATCGCAAAGCACGGCTTTGGCGACGCGTTCTTCCCGCAGCCGGAGCCGCTGATTCAGGGACCAGCGACCCGCGTGATGTCGCTGCGTGACGGCTCGAAGAAAATGTCGAAGTCGGACGCGTCGGATTATTCGCGCATCAACCTGACCGACGATGCCGACACGATTGCGCAGAAGATCCGCAAGGCGAAGACCGATCCGGAACCGCTGCCGAGCGAAGAGAAGGGCCTTGAGACACGTCCGGAAGCCGACAACCTCGTCGGCATCTATGCCGCGCTGAAGGACACCACCAAGGCCGACGTGCTGCGCGAATTCGGCGGCGCACAATTCTCGACCTTCAAGTCGTCGCTCGTCGATCTCTCGGTCGCCAAGCTTGGCCCGATTGGCGGCGAAATGAAGCGGCTGGTCGCGGACCCCGCCTATATCGACGCCGTGCTGGCAGACGGATCGAACCGCGCGCGGGAGATTGCGGCGAAGACCATGCTGTCGGTCAAGGACATCATTGGCCTCGTCCGGCGTTGATATCCTGCGAATCCCCGAAATCGCCTTTGCGTCGCCTTGTGATGATGGCGTGCGCCATGGCAACATCCGTTGCGTGGAGGGATAGCCGATGAGCCGTCAGCGCCGCTCCTACGAATCCGGTCACAAGCCGAAATACCTGGTTGTGGTCGACGATTCACCGGAATGCGACCGGGCGATCTATTACGCCGCCCGCCGCGTTTCCCGCATCGGCGCCGGCATGATCATGCTGCGCGTGATCGATATCGAGGACCGCAACCAGCAATGGCTCGGCGTCGCCGACATCATGCGCGCGGAAGCCTATGAAGAGGCCAATGAGGCGCTCGATCGCGCGACCGGGCGCGCCAACGGCGTCGCCGGCATCACCCCGGAGCGGGTCATCCGCGAGGGCTCCTGGATCGAGCAGGTTCTGAAGCTGATCGACGAGGACGAGGACATCGCGATCCTGGTCCTTGCTGCGGGAACGACCAAGGAAGGCCCGGGGCCGCTGGTCACGTCGATTGCGCGGACGGCGGGTGAATTTCCGATCCCGGTCGCGATTGTTCCCGGCCATCTGAGCGACGAAGAACTCGACGCCCTGTCCTGAGCCGCAGCCCAGCCGGCCGCCTTTGCCGGTTGACCTTGTTCGACAAAACGCCATCTATAAGGGCACGGGGCCTGCCGAATGGGCCCCGGCGGAGCTGTCCATGTTTATCCAGACCGAAGCCACGCCGAATCCGGCGACATTGAAGTTTCTGCCCGGCCGCAACGTCCTCGACGGCACGCTTGAGATGACCGACCGGGGGCAGGCCGCCAAGTCGCCGCTGGCCGAAAAGCTGTTCGACATCCCGAATGTCAGCGGCGTGTTTTTCGGGTCAGACTTCATCACCGTCACCAAGACCGCCGGTGAGTGGCAGCAACTGAAGCCGCTCATCCTCGGCGCGATCATGGAGCACTACATGTCCGGCGCGCCGCTCCTGAGGGACGGCGAAACCGCAGGCGATTCTGACGGCGCCGAGTTCTTCGACGCGGCCGACGCCGAGACCGTGAAGACCATCAAGGAACTGATCGAGACGCGCGTGCGTCCGGCGGTCGCCAATGACGGCGGCGATATCACGTTCCGCGGCTTCAAGGACGGCGTTGTGTTCCTGTCCATGAAGGGCGCCTGCTCCGGCTGCCCCTCCTCCACGGCGACGCTCAAGCACGGCATTCAGAACCTGCTGCGGCATTTCGTGCCGGACGTGAACGAAGTCCGCCCCGTCTGATTTCACAGCGCCCCACAAAGGTGGGGACCGTCGCTGCAGCCCTGCGATAGGCATCCCGGCCGTCGCCGGGATGTCTATAATCATCGCATGCTCGTCCTCGCCATCGACACCGCGCTGGAGGCCTGTTCGGCCGCGATCTTCGATTCCGGGCAGGCTGCCATCCTTGCGAGCGAAAGCGAGATCATGAGCCGCGGCCATGCCGAGGCATCGATGCCGCTGCTCGATCGCGTGATGCGCGAAGCCGGGATTGATTTCTTCGCGCTCGACCGGATTGCGGTCACGGTCGGGCCAGGCAGCTTCACCGGCCTGCGCGTCGGGATCGCAGCCGCGCGCGGCATTGCGCTCGCCGCGAAGAAAGAGGTTGTCGGGATCACGACGCTCGCCGCGCTCGCAGCCCCGTATATCGCCGCCGACCCCAACATGCCGGTTGCCGCAGCTGTCGATGGCCGTCACCGGCATGTCTATTTCGAATTATATGGCGCGCAGGGCCGCGTGCTCCTGTCGCCGCGTATCATTCCGGTCGAGGACGCCGTGCATGCGGCGGCCGGTGCGTCGGCACGGCTTGTCGGATCGGGCGCGGCGATGATGGCAGAGCTTTGGCCCGATCCCACGCATTTGCCGCCGATCGACGAGCGGCGCTCTCCCGATATCGACTGGGTTGCACGTCTTGGCGCACGCGCTGAATTGCGTGCGGCGCCACCGAAGCCCCTCTATCTGCGTCCTCCGGACGCCCATCCGCAAACCGCATCGATCCTGCCGCGCCGATGATGCGATGGTTTTTCGATATGGTCTCGCCGGCGCGTCCGCCGATCGTTTCGGACGCCGTCTTGCGCGACGTCGCAGCAATCGCCGCGCTTCACGCGGCCTCGTTCCGGCGCGGCTGGAGCGATGACGAAATCGAAGGCATGCTTCTCGATCGTAGCGTGGTCGCGCATCGTGCCGCGATCGGGAGCAACTTCGCCGGATTCGTCATCTCACGCATGGCCGCCGACGAAGCGGAAATCCTGTCGGTCGCTGTCGCGCAGAGATATCGCGGGCGCTCGGTTGCACGCACGCTTCTGCGCCACCATCTCGGGCGCCTGGCCGCGCTCGGCGTTCACGCAGTTTTTCTCGAAGTCGACGAAGGTAACGCGCCGGCAATCAAACTTTACCGGCGCTCCGGTTTCGTGGAAGTCGGACGGCGTGAAGGCTATTATATGAATACTGGAGGCAAACCCGCTGCAGCGTTGGTGCTGCGCCGCAATCTGGTGTGACCGGATGGATAATAGACGGTTTGCTGCTGTGTAACTAAGATGCGTCCCAGGATTGGAGACGAGGCGGTAGTGTGGTTGCCAAGGTATCGAACATTCGGAAGCTGACGAATATCGAAGCGCGTTGCGCCGAGAAGGGCATGCGGATGACCGAGCAGCGCCGCACGATCGCGCGCGTGCTCAACGATTCCGACGATCATCCGGATGTCGAGGAATTGTATCGCCGCTGCGCAAACATCGACGATCGCATCTCGATCTCCACGGTCTACCGCACGGTAAAGCTGTTCGAGGATTCCGGTATCATCGAACGGCACGACTTCCGGGAAGGCCGTGCCCGGTTCGAGCAGATTTCGGACGCGCACCACGACCACCTGATCAATCTGCGGACTGGCGAGGTCATCGAGTTCCAGTCCGAGGAAATCGAGCGGCTGCAGGCCGAGGTTGCGCGGAAGCTCGGCTACAAGCTGGTCGACCACCGGCTGGAGCTTTATGCGGTGCCCCTGAAGGACGACAATCCTGACTGAACCCTCATCCGCCCGTCCCCGGACGGATTGCGCGTCGGGTCTTGAAGCCTGAAAAATCTGGGTTATTTCCGCACCGGCCTGCCGAATTCGGCCAATCCGGGGGGCGGAGAATTCCTTTTTGGCCGATTTGGATGTATGAGGGGCTTCTCAGGAACCCCGGCATGCCTGTCGCATTTGGACGGAAGGAAACAGGACCGTTGACGCATCCCGCGCCGACAGCGCTCCGCAGAGCGGTATGACCGGACCCCGCAAGCTTTATATCAAGTCCTACGGCTGCCAGATGAACGTCTACGACTCGCTTCGTATGGCGGACATGCTGGCCCCTGACGGCTTCGCCGAGACCAAGGACGTCGCCGAAGCCGATCTCGTGGTGCTGAACACCTGCCACATCCGCGAGAAGGCCGCCGAGAAGGTCTATTCGGAGATCGGCCGACTGCGCGTCCTGAAGGACGAAGCGGCGAAAGACGGGCGCAAGGTGACGATCGCCGTGGCGGGCTGCGTCGCGCAGGCCGAGGGCGCGGAGATCATGCGGCGCGCGCCGGTGGTCGATCTCGTGGTCGGTCCACAAAGCTATCACCGCCTGCCCGCCCTGCTGGATCAGGCCGCCCGCGGCGAGCGGCCAGTCGAGACCGAGTTTCCGGCGGAAGACAAATTCAATTTTCTGAAAAATCCCACCCGCGACGCGATCCGTGCGCGCGGCGTCAGCGCCTTCCTGACCATCCAGGAAGGCTGCGACAAGTTCTGCACTTTCTGCGTTGTGCCCTACACCCGCGGCGCCGAGGTCTCGCGCCCGGTCGAGAAAATCCTTGCGGAAGCCGAACGCCTTGCCGCCGCCGGCGTCCGCGAAATCACCGCGATCGGCCAGAACGTGAATGCCTATCACGGCGATGGCCCCGACGGGACGACATGGACGCTGGCGCGCCTGTTCGAGCGCCTCGCGCAAATCCCCGGCATCGATCGCCTTCGCTACACAACGAGCCATCCACGCGATGTGGATGACAGCCTCGTCGCCGTTCATCGCGATCTGCCCGAACTGATGCCGCAACTTCATCTGCCGGTGCAGTCGGGCTCGGATCGCATCCTCGATGCGATGAACCGCAAACACACCCGCGACGATTATCTGCGCGTGATCGAGCGTCTGCGCAAAGCGCAGCCGGCGCTGGCCTTCACTTCGGATTTCATCGTCGGCTTTCCCGGCGAAACCGATCGCGATTTCACCGACACGTTGAAGCTGATCGAAGAGGTCGGCTTCTGCGGAGCATTCTCGTTCAAGTATTCGCCGCGTCCCGGCACGCCGGCCGCCGACATGGACGATCAGGTCCCCGAACACGTAATGACCGAGCGGTTGCATGAACTGCAACTGCTCATCGACCGGCAGATGGCCGCCTTCAACAAGGCCTGTGTCGGCAAGACCCTGGACGTGCTGTTCGAAAAGACCGGCCGGCATCCCGGCCAGATCGCCGGCAAGTCACCCTATCTGCAACCGGTTCAGGTCATGGCGCCGGCTTCGCTGATCGGTACCATTGCCTCTGTGCGGATTGATGACACGGGCAGCTACAGTCTGTTCGGCACGCTGGCGGATGAGGTCGGCAACCGCGTACCGGAACGCCCGAACCTTGCGGCTTTGGAGGCTTGACGCCGTTGCGCAATTACAAGCCAGGTCACGGCACTCCGGTTTCGCCCAAGGCGGGCGAAGAGCCTGCAATCCAGACCATGCTGGCCTTCGATGACAACAAGCTCGCCTCTGTCCTGTTCGGACAATACGGACAGAACCTGGCGCTGATCGAACGCAAGCTCGACGTCGTCGCGGATTCGCGCGGCAATCACGTCACCATCGAGGGGACCCGCGAAGCCTGCGATCAGGCGCGGCGCGTGCTGGAGACACTGTACGAACAATTGAAAAATGGCGCCGACCTGTCGCAAGGCGATGTCGAAGGCGCGATCCGTCAGGCGGCGGCGCAGGGCTCGCTGTTCGACAACGATCCCGCAAGTGCGCGTCCGAATTTTGCAGACATCGCGCTGCGCAAGCGCACGGTGCGCGCGCGCACGGCCGGACAGGATGCCTATATCCGCGCACTCAAG
>Ga0182740_1001053_pt1 | contig 20436 bp, 22 predicted proteins | sample eDN5th37CKraftBY_FD_128872 | JGI IMG/M metagenome (GOLD analysis project Ga0182740, IMG submission 128872) | Enriched backyard soil microbial communities from Emeryville, California, USA - eDNA 5th pass 37_C Kraft BY (version 2) (version 2) | ecosystem: Environmental > Terrestrial > Soil >...
AACGGGCAGGACACCAAAGGATCCGTTGCTGCAGGCACGCGACTTGACGCAGTGATCCTGCAGGACGGCTCGGTTGTCTCGCTCGGCCGATAATCGCTGTTGCTCTGCATCCCGCAGCCTCTCGAGCGAGAGGCTGCTTTTCTGTCGGGAGCGGCTCCGTGCGGATTCTGGCCCTTTCATCTTTCCTGCTGTTCATCCTGCATGCTCTTGTCCTCTCCCACAGCGTTCGAGGCGAAGGTGGAAGACTTCATGCCGATGGGCCGGAGCTTGTGCTGAACCTGCCGGATGGCCGGATCCTGCGGGGTGAAAGCCTCATTGGGATCCGGTTTGTCCTATCCGGTCAGGATGGTGCCATCCACGTCCGGATCGATGGTGTCGAAGAGGATAAGGCGGCCACAGGCGGAGCGCTTCCGCTCTACAGAATGTCGGTCCATTCTCCGGACGGAGAAGAGAAGGGTCCGTTCTGCTTGGCCGATCCTCAAGGGCGCCGTGCCGGTTTCGCAATGCCGGACGGGGCGGGCGGGTTCAGCTTCACCTGCACCAGCGGAGCCGAAGGCAAATGCGTCCGGCTGGGTTATCGTCCCTGGGAGACCCGTGACGGCATTCCTTTGCGTGATCTGCACAGGGCCTGCGTGCATCTGCTGCGCGCCGACTACGGCGGCGATAACCATCCGACGACACGCAACGGCACATCCGTGGACATTTTCGACCGCTTCGGCATTCAGCAATCGGAAAAGGCCGACGGCATGCGGTTTGAGGCGGCCTGGGGACCCGATGGCGCGTTATGCGTTGCTCATCCGCGCATCGCGCAGAACGTCACGCTCGGAGAGATCGCCGAGCGCTACCCTCGCTTGGCCGACAGGCTCGGACCGGAGAGGTGCAGCCTTGATGCGATGCGGTCGGAGCCGCGGGCGCTGCTCTTCAACCATTCCCATCCCTGAGAAACCGGGAACCTGATCGGCCGCGAAGGCGGGATCAGGAGCCCGTCCGCGCTCTCAGGATCAGCCGGTTGCCCCGGACCTCGTAGGAGCCGAGCCGCTCCAAGAACGTCATGCCGAGCAGGTTGGCATGAAGCACGCCTTCGCGGGCGATCAACGCGCGGACCTTGCGCTCGGTGATCGGGCCGATACTCAGGCGGTCGATGATCACAGGGGCCGCGAGGGCGCTGCCGTTGGCGGTCGCGACGGGCATGGAATAATTCAGGTTCTCCGGCTTGAAGCCGAGGGCAACCGCGTTCTCGGCACGCAGGACGACGGTGCTGGCGCCCGTGTCGAAGACGAAGCGGGTCTCGTGGCCGTTCACCTCGCCCTGCATCATGAAGCTCCCGTCCGTCCGGCGCGCGGCCACCACCTCGCCCTCCGGCGTCACGACGGTGCGGCCGACCGCAATATCCCCGATGGCGCGGTCGATCACGGCCTGCAATTCGCCCCGGGACGCGTAGGTCACGAGCAGGGCGATCAGGATGCCGCCGCTGATGGCGATGGATTGAACGCCGTAGGTCCAGTGGCGCGAGAAGCCTTCGACGATCGAAGCCGCCATGAGCAGGCACAACCCGCCCAGGGCCAGAAGCCCCGAAGTCTCCAGAGACGAAAGCTCGCCGACGGAGTCGTCGACGAACAGCCCCACCAGAAGGGCGGCCATGAGAAGGAGAAGGCCCACGCCCCGGATGCCCGGCATCACCCCGCCTTGTCGGATTGAGGCGCGAAGGGGGATTCGATGGCAAAGGCCTCGCGCATCCGCTCCGGCAGTTCGGCCATGATCCGCTGGCGGTCCTCCTCGCTCATCCGGTACCAGCCGGCGATCTCCTCCCGCGTGCGGCCGCAGCCCTCGCAGAGGCCCGTTTCGGGGTCGAGCATGCAGACACGGATGCAGGGGCTGGAAACGCGGGTCATCGTCCCTTCATGTCGTCATGGGCGAACGGCGGTCAAGAGGCCGATCAGCGCAGCGATCTCCGCCACCTGCTGGGCGGCCCCGATGACGTCCCCTGTCTGTCCGCCGAGATGCCGCGATGCGAGGCCGCTGAGTGCAAGGCCCGAGAGGCCCGAGAGCACCAGCATCAGGGCGATGCCCAGCGGCGGCAGGCCCGCGATGGCTCCCAGGACGACGGCAATGCCTCCGGCAAGTCCCGCCGCCAGCCAGAACGTGTCCCGCGCGGGCTGCCCGACCGCCCGGGCAATGCCGTCCCGGCGGGCCGGCGGGAGAAAGACGAGGGGAATCAGACCGGCCGTGCGGGACAGGGAGGCGGCGATGAGGAACGCCGCGATCACGGCTCCCCCGTCGAGGCGGGAGGCCAGGGTGGCGAGCGTCCCGATCCTGAGCGCCAGCGCCAGAAAGAGCGCCGTGGCGCCGAAGGAGCCGATCCGGCTGTCTCGCATGATCTCCAGGCGCTTCTCGCGGGTCGAGCCGCCGACGCTGTCGGCCAGATCGGCGAGCCCATCCTCGTGCAGGGCTCCGGTCGCCACCACCATGGCGGCCACCAAGAGCATGGCCGCGAGCCAGGGGCCGAGACCGAGAATCAGGGCCAGGCCGAACAGGGCCGCAGGCAACAGGCCGATGAGGACGCCCCCGAGCGGGATCACGCGCACCAGACGCGGGAAGCTCGGCAGGGCGTGCGCATCCCGCTCGAAGGGCAGGGGCGGCACCGGCAGCCGGGAATAGAAGCGCACGCAATGGGCCAGGTCGGCCGCGATCGCCCGCCAGCCGCCGATGGTCGCAGCCTCGTCCCGTTGAAATTGCTCCGACATGCTTCACCCCGCGTGCATGGATCGTTATAGGTCACGCCTCTTCGTGTTCTGCAATGCCCCCTGGGCCGGAGCCCTCCATGTCTGACGCCGTGTCCTCACCTTTCGACGATATCCGCCGCCTGATCACGACCATGCCCGGTCCGGACGAGGCCGCCGTCGAGGCCGTGCAGGCGCGCGACCGGCAGCTCACCAAGCCCACCGGGAGCCTGGGCCGCCTGGAGCGGATCGCCGAATGGCTGGCGGCCTGGCAGGCGAAGGCCACCCCCACCGTCGACCGGCCGCTCGTCTGCGTCTTTGCGGGAAGCCACGGCGTGACGGCCAAGGGCGTCTCGGCCTTCCCGTCCGAGGTGAACCGCCAGATGCTGGAGAACTTCGCCGCCGGCGAGGCGGCCATCAACCAGATCTGCGCCGCCTATGGCCTGGGCTTCAAGGTCTTCGACCTCGCCATCGACATGCCGACCGGCGACATCACCGAGGCCGATGCCATGGACGAGAAGTCCTGCGTGGCCACCATGGCCTTCGGCATGGAGGCGATTGCCGGCGGCACGGACCTCCTTGCCATCGGCGAGATGGGGATCGGCAACACCACGGTCGCGGCGGCGATCTACACGGCCCTGTACGGCGGATCGGCCGAACATTGGGTCGGGCGCGGCACGGGAGTCGATGACGAAGGGCTCAAGCGCAAGGTCGCGGCGGTCGAGGCGGCCATGGCCCACCACGGCGACAGCCTGAAGGATCCGCTCGAAGTGCTGCGCCGCCTCGGCGGGCGCGAGATCGCCGCCATGGCGGGCGCCATCCTCGCGGCGCGACTTCAGCGCATTCCCGTGATCCTCGACGGCTACGTGGCGACCTCCGCCGCCGCCATCCTCCACGCCATCCATCCCTCGACCATCGACCATTGCATCGCCGGCCACCTGAGCGCCGAGGGAGCGCACCAGGATGTGCTGACCCGTCTCGGCAAGGTGCCTCTCCTGGCCCTCGGGATGCGGCTCGGCGAAGGATCCGGCGCGGCTCTGGCTGCTGGCCTCGTGAAGGCGGCGGCGGCCGTCCATCGGGACATGGCGACCTTTAGGCAGGCAGGAGTGTCTGAGCGCCTGTCGTGAGGTTCCGGCACCGCCGCTCCCGGTCGAACGGAATCACCTCCCTGATCGTCGCGCTGGCGCTCGCCGGCGGGGCGGGGCTTGCGTTGAAGCCGAACGGGCGCTCGCTCGAAGGCAGGGCCCAGGTGACCGATGGGGACACGATCCGAATCGGCGAGACGCGCATTCGTCTCAAAGGGATCGACGCGCCCGAGATCAGGCAGCATTGCTCGCGCTCCGGTCGTTCCTACGCCTGCGGGGAGACCTCCCGCCGGGCGCTCATCGATCTCGTCTCCGGCGAGACGGTGCGCTGCCGCGCCACCGGCCGCGACCGCTACCAGCGCATTCTCGCGCGCTGCACCGTGAACGGCCGGGACGTCGGGGCGCGCATGGTGGAGGACGGTTGGGCCGTCTCCTACGGGCGCGATTACGATCCTGAGGAAACCCGCGCCCGCAACCGCGCGGCCGGTCTGTGGGAGGGCGATTTCGAACGTCCGCAGGACTGGCGCAGGCGCAATTCGTGAGGGAGCGACGTCGTGTCGTTCCCGCGACCGTCTCCTCGGCCCGGGTCTGCATCCCCATCTGACCGGCATGAATTCCTCGCCGAACTTCGAAGACCTCGCCGCGCAACTGAGAGCCTGCCGCATCTGCCGCGATACGCCTCGCTTCGGCGCGGCCCTGCCGCATGAGCCGCGCCCCATCATCCAGGGCAGCGCCACGGCGCGGCTCTGCATTGCCAGCCAGGCGCCGGGAACCCGCGCCCATGCCAGCGGCATCCCGTTCGACGACCGTTCGGGCACCCGGTTGCGCGACTGGCTCGGCCTTGACCGGGCCACCTTCTACGACCCTGCCAAAGTCGCCATCGTGCCCATGGGTTCCTGCTTTCCGGGCCAGGACGCCAAGGGCGGCGATCTCGGCCCACGCCGGGAATGCGCCGAGGCTTGGCGCCGGCCGCTCTTCCAGGCGCTCCCCCGTCTCGATCTCGTCCTCCTGATCGGCCAATACGCCCAGGCCTGGCACATGGGCGACGAATTCAAGAACGGCCTGACCGAGACCGTCCGACGCTGGCGCGAAATCCTCGATCACCCACAGAAGCCCCGCATCCTGCCGCTGCCGCATCCATCCTGGCGCAACAACGGCTGGCTTAAGACTAATTCCTGGTTCGAAGCCGAGCTTTTGCCGGTTCTCCGCTCAGAGATCCGTACTATGTTCGGGCTGGAGAATAAGGAGTTCTAAGGCATGAGCCCGACGACCCTGCGCTGCACCGTCGACGGATCGGTCGCGACGATCACCCTTGCGCGGCCCGAGAAGATGAACGCGTTCAACGCCGACATGCACGCCGAACTGCGGGACGCCCTCGACCGGTTCGAGCGAGACGAGGCGGTGCGCGTCGTGGTGCTGACCGGCGAGGGAAGGGCCTTCTCCTCGGGCCAGGACCTGACGGTCGATCTGAAGCGCGACGCGCAGGGCCGCATCGACCTCGGACCCGCGCTCACCCGTGATTACAACCCGCTCGTGCTCAGGCTGTCCAACTACGCGAAGCCGACCATCGCGGCCCTGAACGGCCCGGCGGTCGGCGCCTCCATGAACATCGCGCTCGCCTGCGACATCGTCCTGGCGGCCCGCTCGGCCTATCTGCAGGAGGCCTTCGCCAAGATCGGCCTGATCCCGGATGCCGGCGGCACCTGGATCCTGCCGCGCCTCATCGGCCCCAAGCTGGCGCTCGCCCTGATGCTGAGCGCCGAGGCCATTCCGGCCGAGGACGCCCAGCGCATGGGCCTCATCTACAAGGTTTTCGACGATGCATCCTTCGCGGTCGACGTGGCGGCCTTCGCCGCGAGGCTCGCCGAGGGGCCGGGGCTCGCCTATCGCCTGACCAAGCAGGCGGTGACGCAGAGCCTGACGAACGATCTGGAAACGCAGCTCAACCTCGAAGCAAGGCTCCAGGCCGAGGCGGGATCGAGCCACGATTTCATGGAAGGCGTCGCGGCTTTCCGCGAGAAGCGCGCTCCCCGGTTCGAGGGACGATAAGGAGAAGACCCGATGCGCCCCACCTACTGGATTCTCGGCCTGGCCACATTGAGCATCGTGATCGGCCTCTTCATGTCGCGCGATCCTGAGCGCGCCGAACGGCTCAATCAGATGTACCGGGACGCGGCCCTGACCGGCGAGACGCGCCAGATGGTGATCATGGGCCTCGCCGTCGCGATTGGGGCCTTCGTGGTTTACCTGACGATGACGCGGCGGTGACAGGAGAGCCTGGACCCGTCGTCCCGTTTTGTTCACTACCCATTCAACTGCCTTGGCATTTTCTCCTCGCGAAGACCCGTCAGATGGTCGAAAGGGTGCATGATCCGTGTCTCGTCTGAAACGTGCTATCGTTTTTCTTGGGTTTGCTCTGGCGGCTGTCGCCGGCCAGGCTGCTGTCGCATCCGCGCAGGATCGCCTGGCGCTCGTGGTCGGGCAGGGCGCCTATCGGGGCCGCGAGCTTCCGACCGCCGTCAACGACGCGGGGCTGCTGGCCCAGACCCTGACGAGCGCCGGGTTCGAGGTGATCCAGGGGCGCGACCTCGGCGCCGGGGACCTGCGCAGCCTCGTCCGCGACTTTCTCGACAAGAGCCAGAACCTGGAGCCCGGCTCCACGGTGATGATCTATCTGGCCGGCTACGGAGTCCAGCTCGAGGGCGAGAACTACCTGCTGCCGGTCGACGCCCGGATCGAGCGTGACGTGGATGTGCCGCTCGAAGGCTTTCGGCTGTCCGATCTCGTCCGCTCCCTCGAGCGCGGTCCCGCGCAGGTGCGGGTGGTCGTCGCCGACATGGCACGGGATTACCCGCTCGGCTCCGCGGGCGCGCTGATGGCCACGGGCCTCGCCCTGATGGAGCCGCCCGCCGGATTCCTGATGGCCTTTTCGTCGGCGCCCAACATCACCGCGGCCGATGGGAAAGGACCTTACGGGGCTTATGCGACGGCCTTGGCGGAAATGATCCGCCAGCCGGGCATGCCCCTCGACGAGGTTTTCGCCCGCACGCGCCTTCGGACGCACGAGTCCACGAACGGCCTGCAGATCCCGTGGCATGCGGCCAATCTCGGCAACGGCTCCTTCGTCTTCTTCGAGCAGGCGGAAGCGGCGGCCGCGCCGCTGGTGCGCGAGGTGCGCCGGATCGAGGACGTGCCGGCCGAGGAGGCTTATGCCATCGCGGTCGAGCGCGACACGATCCAGGATTATCAGGCTTTCCTGCGCCGCTATCCGGATCACCGCCTTGCCCGCCGCGTGACGGCGCTGCTCGCCGCCCGCCGGGAGGCCGTCGTCTGGCGCCGCACGCTCACCAGAAATACCCGCGAGGCCTACTGGACCTATCTGCGCCGCTATCCGAACGGCCCTCACGCGGCGGATTGCCAGCGCCGGCTGGCGCGCCTGTCCGCGCCCTATGCTCCGCCGACCGCCTTCGAGGAGGTGGTCTACGAGGATCTGCCGCCGCCCTTGCCCGGTGTGGAGCGGGTGGAGATCGTGGAGGTCGTCACCGTCATCCGCGACGTGCCGCCGCCGCGGGCGCCGTCCTATCTGCTTCCGCGATGGGATGAGGACGAGGAGTTCGTGACGATCATCCGCGAGGCTCCGCCGCCGCCCGTGATGGCCGGCGTGCTGCCGATCCCGCTGGCCATCCCGGTTCCCCATCGGGCCCGCCCGCCGCGCTCGTTCTACCAGCCCATCGCACCCATGACCCCGCGCGGCCCGGTGGCGATCCCCGTTGCCGCCCCGCCGGTCTATGGCGTCCTCATGGGCGACGAGCGCAATCCCCGCCCACGGCGTGGTTTCCGTCCCGAGCAACCGGTCGTCCCGCGCCAGCCGGGACTGGCGGCGCCGCTTCGGCCGATTCCGGCCTCCGTCGATCCGCGGAGCCCGCGCGAGGGCAGGGGCGTTCGCCCCGGCGTTCTTCCCGCCCGTCCGATCCCGCTCGTGACCGTTCCTCAGGAGCGGCCCCGTCCGGGGCGGTCCGATATCGGAGAGCCCGCCCTCCGCCCGGAAGCGCCGCGTGGCGTGCGGCCCGCCGAGCGCAGTCCCGATCCGCGACTGGTGCGCCCGGAGGCGCCCATGCGCGATGCAGCCCGCCCGCGAGAGCCGCGCCGCGACAGGGATGACATCTTCCGGCCGCAGGCGCGTCCCGCGCAGCCGCCGGTCGAGATCGAGCGCAACCGGCCCGGACGGAGCGATGCCGCTCGTCCGGATCCGCGCATCATGCCGGGGCCGGCCGCTCCCGTCGCCGGTCGTCCCATGGCGGTCTTCCCGCAGCCGGAGGAGCGCCGTCCGCGCCGGGAGGACAGCCTTCGTCCGCCTATGGAGCGCGAGCGCCCCGCCGCCTGGGACAGAATGGAGCGCGAGCGTCCGTCGGCTCGTCCCGCGCCTCGGATGGAGCGCCCCGAGGCGCCCGTCTTCCAGCCGAGGCCTGCTCCGCGCATGGACATGCCTCGCGAGGAGCGCGCCTTCCGCGAACCGCCGCGTCCGGCGATCCAGCAGCGTCCCGGTCCCGGTTTCGAGAGGCCCGCGCAGGTCCGTCCCGCGCCGTCCGGCGGCCGTCAGGGCGGAGCCAGCTCCGAGCGCTGCCGGCCCGGACGGCCCTGCGCCGAAGAATCGCGCTGAAGCGAGAGCGCCGGAGCCTTTCGGCCCCGGCGCTTCGATGTCGATGTGAAGGATCAGCCGGCGATTACTTGTCGTCGAGCCGGGCGATCAGGCTCGACGTATCCCAGCGCCTGCCGCCCATCTTCTGCACGTCGGCATAGAACTGGTCGACCAGGGCCGTGACCGGCAGGCTGGCGCCGCTCCTGCGGGCCTCGTTCAGCACGATCGACAGGTCCTTGCGCATCCAGTCCACGGCGAAGCCGAAATCGAACTTGCCCTGGTTCATGGTCTTGCCCCGGTTCTCCATCTGCCAGGAGCCGGCGGCGCCCTTGGAGATCACGTCCAGCACCGCCTCGATGTCGAGGCCGGCCTTCTTGCCGAAATGAATGCCTTCGGCCAGGCCCTGCACGACGCCGGCGATGCAGATCTGGTTGATCATCTTGGTGAGCTGGCCGGCGCCGGCCTCGCCCATGAGGCGGGACGCGCGGGCAAAGCTCATGATCGCAGGCTCGGCCTTCGCGTAGGCATCCGCGTCGCCGCCGCACATGACCGTGAGCACGCCGTTTTCAGCCCCCGCCTGACCGCCCGACACGGGAGCGTCGATGAAGGCGAAGCCCTTGTCCGCCGCCGCGGCGTAAAGTTCGCGGGCCACTTCCGCCGAGGCGGTGGTGTGATCGACGAAGATGGCGCCCTGGCCCATGCCGTGGAACGCACCATCCGGGCCGAGCGTCACCTGACGCAGATCGTCGTCGTTGCCGACGCAGGCGAAGACGATCTCCTGACCCTCGGCGGCCTCGCGCGGCGTCTTCACGGCGCGCCCGCCGTTCTCGGACACCCACTGCTCGGCCTTGGCCGCCGTGCGGTTATAGACCGTCACCTCGTGACCCTTCGCCTTGAGGTGACGGGCCATGGGGTAGCCCATCACGCCGAGCCCGAGGAATGCAACCTTCGCCATCGTCTGCTCCCTGAATGTTTCGCCGGTTCTAGCGCATCGTGCGGAAAAGTGGACCCGGTTTTTCGCCCCGAACGATGCGCTCTTCAAAAAGCGGAGCATCGTGCGGAAAAGTGGACCCGGTTTTTCGCCGACGCCCACGCATCACCCTGTCATTCCGGGGCGCCGCAGGCGAACCCGGAATCCATAAACTCGACGTTACAGGAAGGAGCGATCCGCGTTGACCTTTTCCTGCAATCTCCGCGGTTATGGGTTTCCACGCCTTCGGCGCGGCCCTTCGGGTCGGGTTCCGCTACACAGCCCCGGAATGACACGCGCCTTTCCAATCGGATAGCCGGGACGAGCCCGGCCATGACCAAGGGAGGTGTGGCGCAGAGGCTCTATTTGACGTCGAAGGCGAAATATTCGGTGCGGATCCGGTCGTAGGTCCCGTCCGCCTTCACTTGCGCGATGGCGCGGTTGAACTGCTCGCGCAGGCTCTCGTCCTCCTTGCGCAGGCCGATGCCGTAGGATTCGCGCTTGTAGGGGGGCTCCGCGGGCGCATCTCCGAGGATATGGCAGCAGGCTCCCTCGCGGCTCTTCAGGAATTTCGAAAGGAGCAATTCGTCGGCGAAGACGGCATCGATGCGGCCCACGAGGAGATCGAGATTGGCTTCTTCGGCCTTGGAGAAGAGGACGATCTCCGAATCCTTGTAGAAGGTCTTGAGATAGGTTTCGTGATCGGTGCGTTCGATGGTGCCGATCTTCTTGCCGGCCATCGCCGCAGGGGTGAGGGCGCCGGGCGCGGTCTCCTTCGATCCGATGAAGACCGCCGGAATGCGGTAGTACGGATCCGAGAAGGCGATCCGTTTCTGGCGGCGTTCCGTGATTTCCAGAGACGAAATGATCGCATCGTATTCGCGGTTCAGAAGGCCCTTGATGATGCCGTCCCATTCATGCTGAACGAGCTCGCAGGTGACCTTCATGGCGTCGCAGAGGCTTTTGAGGAGTTCGACCTCGAAACCCTGCATTTCGTTGTTGGCGTCGATGAAGTTGAAGGGCGGGTAGGCGCCCTCGATGGCGATGCGGATCGTCGGTTTTTGCGCGGGGGCCGCGTCCTGCGCAAAGGCCGGTGCCGTTCCCAGGCCGACCAGAACGGATGCCAGGAGGGCCAGCCTTCGCGCCAACATGAGGATACTCGCACGCATTGCCTAAAGCCTAACCGCCTGTGACGCTCATGTGACGGCTTAGCGCCGGACGGGAATGGCGCCGGTCGATGATGAAGTCGTGCCCCTTCGGCTTTCGGGCGATGGCATCGACGATGGCACGTTCGAGAAGCTCGTCTGTCCTGGAAACGCGCACCGGTCCCCGCAGGTCGGCGGCATCCTCCTGACCGAGGCACATGAAGAGCTGGCCCGTGCAGGTCAGCCGGACCCGGTTGCAGCTCTCGCAGAAATTGTGGGTCATCGGCGTGATGAATCCGAGCCTGCCGCCTGTCTCCCTCACCCGGACATAGCGCGCCGGCCCTCCGGTGCGGTCGGGAAGATCCTCCAGCGTGTAACGCTCGGCGAGGCGGCCACGGACGAGGGACAACGGCAGGAACTGGTCGACGCGCTGCCCGTCGATCTCGCCGAGCGGCATCACCTCGATGAGGGTCAGGTCCATGCCACGGCCGTGCGCCCATTCAAGCAGGGGCACGATCTCGTCCTCGTTCACGCCTTTCAGCGCCACCATGTTGATCTTGATCTTGAGGCCCGCGTTCTGCGCGGCGTCCAGGCCCTGCAGCACCTTGGTCAGGTCGCCCCACCGGGTGATGCGCCGGAACTTGTCGGCGTCCAGGGTGTCGATCGACACGTTGATCCGCTTCACCCCGCAGGCGGCGAGTTCCTGGGCGTGGCGGGCGAGCTGCGAGCCGTTGGTGGTGACCGTGAGTTCGTCCAGCGAGCCCGAATCCAGATGGCGCGACAGGGAGCGGAACAGGGTCATGATGTCCCGCCGCACCAGGGGCTCGCCGCCGGTGATGCGCAGCTTGCGCACGCCCCGGTCGACGAAGGCCGTGCAGATGCGGTCGAGCTCTTCCAGGGTCAGCAGGTCGCGCTTGGGCAGGAAGGCCATGTCCTCGGACATGCAGTAGACGCAGCGGAAATCGCAGCGATCCGTCACCGATACGCGAAGGTAGGTGATCGCCCGGCCGAAGGGGTCCAGAAGGGACCGGTTGGGATCGGCATTCTCGAGGTGGGCCGGAAAGGCTCCCATGGCGGAGACGTCCTTGTTCGGGTGAACGCTTGCCTTCAATGTTATCATCAAGCAGTTAGCGTGAAATCGTGTTCCAGGAAAGGGGTCGAGGCCTATGACATCTGAACGCTGGCCGACGGAACTCCGCCTCGCCAAGGACAAACGCAGTCTTCGCATCGTCTTCGACGACGGCGCGGCCTTCGATCTGCCGGCCGAGTACCTGAGGGTGACGAGCCCCTCCGCCGAGGTTCAGGGCCACAGCCCCGCCGAACGCAAGACGGTGCCGGGCAAGCGGGAGGTGCAGATCATCGGCGTGGAGCCGGTCGGCAACTATGCCGTCAAGCTCGTCTTCGACGACCTGCACGACACCGGGATCTACGGATGGGATTATCTCTACCGCCTTGGAGCCGAGCACGCGCAGAAGTGGCAGGCCTATCTCGACGAGCTGGCCGCGAAGGGATTGTCTCGGGATCGGCTGCGGTGACGGACGAGGGGGCGCCAACGACAATGGCCGGGACGAGCCCGGCCATGAGACATGAGACGCGATGTCGGCTCGCTTACCGCAGAACCACGACCTTCGCGCCGACCTTGGCGCGGTTGTAGAGGTCGGTGACGTCATCGTTGGTCATGCGGATGCAGCCGGAGGAGACCGCCTCGCCGATGGTCTCCGGCTCGTTCGAGCCGTGAATGCGGTAGATCGTGCTGCCGATGTAGAGGGCGCGGGCGCCGAGCGGGTTGTCCGGCCCGCCTTTCATGTAGCGGGGCAGGTCGGGGCGGCGCTTGAGCATGGCCGCCGGCGGACGCCAATCCGGCCATTCGCGCTTCATGGTGACGGAGTGGGAACCCGACCAGGTGAAGCCCGGACGTCCGACGCCGACGCCGTACTGGATGGCCTGGCTGTTGCCGAGCACGAACCAGAGGCGGCGTTCGCTGGTCGACACCACGATGGTGCCGGGCGCATAGCGGCCGTTGAAGGAGACCACCTCGCGCGCGACCGGCGCGGCCTGGGCCTTCAGGGCGTCCTCAGCGCTGTACAGCGGCTGGCGGGTCAAAGGATCGATTGCCGTAAATGCCGCAGCCGGCGTCGCGAGGGCGACGAAGGCGCAGGCGAGCCCGGTCAGGGCAGCGCGGGTGCGTCCCATTTTTGCCTCAGAGAAAACATGGTTGGTAGCAGGTTCTGCCATTGCTCAACGCAACAGCCCCGCTTCGGATCCATGGCTTACCAAGGAACTGCAATAAAATTCTAGTGCAAACTTGCCTCATTCCGGCCACGTCGTAATCAAGTTCTTAAAGTCGCGCTGCCCCAATTCGCGAAACAAAATACTTCGGGCGGGACATGCTTCTTTGGCTTGACGCGGGGGGCTCTGCGCCTTTAGAAGGCGCTGGTCAGGGCGCGTAGCTCAGCGGGAGAGCATTCGCTTCACACGCGAAGGGTCACAGGTTCAATCCCTGTCGCGCCCACCATTCCTTCCTGACAATGTAGCTTCACTTTTCCGTGCGGGTTCGACGCGTGTCGAGTCAGGCCGCCAGCGGCCTCATGACGGTCTGAACGGCGGCGAAGAGATCGTCGAAGTGATCGATGACCAGGTCAGGCCCCAGCTCCCGCACCGGCACGTCCGTATAGCCGAACGGAACGGCGATCACCGGGATTCCGGCGTTCTGCGCCGTCACGATGTCCGTCCGGGAATCGCCGACCATCACGGCCCGGGCCGGGCTCCCGCCGGCCCGTTCGATGGTCAGGGTCAGGTGGCGCGGATCCGGCTTGAAGTAGGGAAAGGTGTCCCGGCCGCAATTGGCCGCGAAGCGCCGGCCGATTCCGAGCTCGTCGAGCAGCTTGACCGAGTGTTCCTCGACCTTGTTCGTGCAGACCGCCAGGATGAAGCCCGCTCTTTCCAGGCGGTCCAGCGCAGCGGCGACGCCTGGATAGAGCTGCGTCCGGATGCAGATGTTCTCCCCGTAATGCACCATGAACTGACGGAACAGCTCGTCGAGATGGGCGGGCGTCAGCTCCTTGCCGGCGGCTTCGAACCCGCGCTCGATCAGGGCCCTGGCGCCGGCACCGATCATGTCGCGCGCATCGGCAACGGGCAGGGGAGCGAGGCCCTCCCGTTCGAGGATCACATTGAGGGTCCCGACGAGGTCGCCGGCCGTGTCTGCCAGGGTTCCATCGAGGTCGAAGACAGCGATGGGCGAGACGATGTGCGGGGTATCAATGGCCATGAAGGTCGGCTACCTGCTGCAGGCAAGGGAATCAAGCACTGGGATGATATGGTGCCGATGGTTGATTCGTTCTTACCGGATGGAGTGGTGAATGCGGCCCCTTGGTTCCGCGGCGTTGATTTCGGCAGTCCTCGCGCTGGGAGGCCTTTCCGGCCCCGTTCTGGCGGCGTCCTATGATTTCGTCCCCGCACCTCAGACCGACCTGAACAGGATTTATAGGATCGATCGGATCACCGGCGAGGTCAGCTCCTGCCAGTATGGTCTACAGGAAGGCACCGTCGGGGTCACCCTCTGCTACAGCGCGGGCGAGGGCGCGGGAGCCCAGGCGCCGGGCGAATACGGCCTTGTGGCTTCCCGTCACGAGCGGGAAGGGGGCGTCTTCCGGGTCAATTACCGGACAGGCCAGATGAGCATCTGCTACGTCTTCGACGAGCGCGTGGTCTGCACGCCCCAGACGACCCCGTCTCCCGCCGCCTCGTCGGCCGCGCCGACGGCCGCCACCCCGAGCGGCGGCGGCACGGGGACTTCGCCGCAGCGTCCCTGACGAGGGAGGGCGAGGCTCCGCTGCCGATCGTGGGTGAAACGTTCTTTCTTTCTGCCGTTCCGACATGCTAGAGGCGAGCAAAACAGCTTTCGAAAGCCGGAGCGGACGTATTCTTAGAGGATTTCAGTGAGCGACAATCTCAAGCGCGCTGCGGCCGACAGGGCTGCCGAACTCGTTACGGATGGGATGAGGCTGGGCCTGGGCACCGGCTCGACCGCGGCGCATTTCGTGGCGGCCATCGGCGAGCGGGTGCGGGCCGGGCTCAAGGTCGTGGGCGTTCCCACCTCGGAGGCCACCCGCGAGCAGGCGCAGCGCGAGGGCATCCCCCTGTCGACCCTGGACGAGACCCCGGACCTCGACCTGACGGTCGACGGAGCCGACGAGATCGACGACGACCTGCGCCTCATCAAGGGGGGCGGCGGCGCTCTCCTGCGCGAGAAGATCGTGGCCTCCGCGAGCCAGCGGATGATCGTCATCGCCGACGGATCCAAGCACGTCTCGAAGCTCGGCCAATTTCCCCTTCCCATCGAAGTCGTGCCCTTCGGCCTCACGGCCACCGAGCGCGCCATCGTCAGGCTGCTGGACAGCCTCGGCATGAGCGGCGAGCTGGTTCTCCGGCACGCGCCCGACGGGGCGGCCTACGTCACCGATGGAGGCCATTTCATCCTCGATGCGCATCTCGGGCGCATCGACAAGCCGAACGTGCTCGCCTCGACGCTGAACAACATTCCCGGCGTCGTGGAGCACGGTCTTTTCCTGGGCCTGGCCACCGGGGCGATCCTCGCAACCGGCGACGGGCTTGTCGAACTCGGTCAGCTCTGACCAAAGAACCATGACGATTGGAGCCTCTTCTATGATCCGCAACGCTTCCCGCCTGGCCGCGACCTCGGTCGCGTTGTTCATGCTCGCAAGTCCCGTTTTCGCCCAGCAGGCGCCGCAGCCCAGCGCCACCCATCTGGCCGCCGCAACGGAAGTCGCCACCAGCTCCGGCCTGACCGGCGCCTTCGACGCCATGACCGATCCGCTGCTCAACCAGCTCCAGCAGATGAACGTGACCCGCCCCGAGATCCGCCAGGATCTGGAGCAGGTGGTGGCTCTCATCCGTCCCGAGGTCGAGCAGAAGAAGAAGGAAATGGTCGACGCCACGGCCAAGACCCTTGCGTCGCGCCTGAGCGAGACGGAGCTGAAGGAGATCGCGACCTTCTACAAGTCTTCGGTCGGCCAGAAATGGGTGCAGCTGCAGCCCGGCATCCTCGACGCCATCGTCCGCGACATGTCGATCTGGACCCAGAAGACCTCGGAATTCATCATGGCCCGCGCCCGCGAGGAAATGGGCAAGCGCGGCCATCAGCTGAACTGAGGCTTAGAGCATCAATTCCAAAAGTGGACTTGTGCTTTTGGGATCGCTTCCGATCCCCCACTCTTTGAAGAGCACGTCGCCGATATGAAAAAGGCCCGGGAAACCGGGCCTTTCTTTTTGCACGTGTCTGTCGAGGATCAGTCCTCGACGGCCTTGAAGCGCCCCATGCCTTTCAGGAAGAAGGGCAGGATGAGGGCGATCAGGGCAATGGCGAGGAGCGTCGCCGAGATCGGGCTCTGCAGCAGCACCATGGGATCGCCCAGGCTGATCGAGAGGGCCCGTCGCAGCTGGCTTTCGGCGATCGGGCCGAGGATCAGGCCGACGACGACCGGGGCGATGGGGAAGTCGAACCGCCGCATCAGGAAGCCGAGCACGCCGAACACCGTCAGCATGATGAGTTCCACCGGCGAGGGATTGGCCGCGATGGTGCCCATGGTGGCGAAGACCAGGATGCCCGCATAGAGCCAGGGCTGCGGGATCGCCAGGAGTTTGACCCAGAGGCCGACCAGCGGAAGGTTCAGCACCAGCAGCATGGCGTTGGCGATGAACAGGCTGGCGATCAGGCCCCACACGAGAGCGGGCTGCTCGGCGAAGAGCAGGGGGCCGGGATTGAGGCCGTATTGCTGGAAGCCGGCGAGCATCATGGCGGCGGTCGCCGAGGTCGGGAGGCCGAGCGTCAGCAAGGGCACGAGGGTGCCGGCCGCGGACGCGTTGTTGGCGGCTTCAGGCCCGGCGACGCCTTCGATGGCGCCCTTGCCGAAATCCTCCGGGTGCTTCGTCAGGCGCTTCTCCGTCGCGTAGGACAGGAAGGTCGGAATTTCCGCGCCGCCGGCCGGAAGGGCCCCGATGGGGAATCCGTAGAGCGTGCCGCGCAGCCACGGCTTCCAGGAGCGCTTCCAGTCCTCCTTGGTCATCCAGAGAGAACCGCGAACGGGCTCGAGCTTCTCTTCGTGGATATGCCGGCGGGACGCCACGTAGAGGGCCTCGCCGACTGCGAAGAGACCCACGGCCAGGGTGGTGACCTCGATGTTGTCGTAGAGCTCCGGCACGCCGAAGCTGAGGCGGGACTGGCCGGACAGGATGTCGATGCCGACGAGGCCGAGCAGCAGGCCGATGAAGAGGCTCGTCAGTCCCCTGACCGGCGAGTCGCCGAAGGTGGCCGAGACGGTCACGAAGGCCACGCACATGAGCGCGAAATAATCCTCCGGCCCGAAGCTCACGGCGATTTCCACCAGATAGGGGGCGAGCAGCGTGAGGCCCAGGGTGGCGATGGTGCCGGCCACGAAGGAGCCGATGGCGGAGGTGGCGAGCGCCGGGCCGCCGCGCCCCGCCTTGGCCATCAGATTGCCTTCCAGGGCGGTTGCCATGGAGGCGCTTTCGCCGGGCGTGTTGATCAGGATGGCGGTGGTCGAGCCGCCATACATGCCGCCGTAATAAATGCCCGCGAACATGATGATGGAGCCGGCCGGATCGAGCTTGAAGGTGATCGGCAGGAGCAGCGCCACGGTGAGGGCCGGGCCGATGCCGGGCAGAACACCCACGGCGGTGCCCAGGAGAACGCCGATGAGCGCGAACAGAAGGTTCATCGGCTGGATGGCGACGGCGAGGCCGCCTGCAAGGGAGGTGAAGGCTTCCATGGGCGGGCCTCAGAACAGGCGCTCGAGCGGCCCCGCCGGCAGGGACAGGGTCAGGAGCTTGCCGAAGAGCAGGTAAATGAAGACCGCGATCACGGCGCCGATGAGAAGATCGGTCAGGAACGCCCGGCGCCCGAAGGCCGCCGATGTGGTCGCGAACAGGATGGCCGTTCCGATCATGAAGCCGCCCCCGATGGCCACCAGGACGATGAGGCAGGCGAGCCCGCCGAGAATGAGGATGATCGGCTTCCAGTCGAGGCTGTCGCGGGGCGGGAGATCACCGCGCAGGGCGCCGATGCCATTGCCGATGGCGAGCAGGGTCAGGCCGATCGAGACCACGATGGGCATGACCTTGGGGCCGAGATCGTAGGGGGAGAGGATCTGGAGCTTGGTCATGTCCCACCAGACGAGACCCGCCAGGCCGATGAGAAGGAGCGCGATGACGAGGCCTGCCACGTCGATGCGCCGCTTGGGTGTTGTGGTCATGGATTGTCCCAAAAAAGAAGCGCCGCGCTCCGAGAACGCGGCGCTTCCAACGGCCTTTAGCTCGAAAATCAGGACTTCACCAGTCCCACGGCCGTGAGCACGTCCTTGGTGCGGGCCTGCTCTTCGGTCAGGTTCTTGGCGAAGGCATCGCCGGACATGTAGGAGTCTTCCCAGCCCTTGGCCTTCAGGATCTCCTGCCACTCCTTGGACTTCGCCATCTTGTCCATGGCATCCGTCAGGGCCTTCTTCTGGTCGGCGGAGATGCCGGGAGGCGCCACGACGGCGCGCCAGTTGGCGATCTCGAGATCGAGGCCCTGTGCCTTGATGGACGGCAGGTCGGCGGTGGCCTTATCGGCCGGCGACGTCACGCCGAGGAGGCGCAGCTTGCCGGCCTTCACCTGGCTTTCGAACTCGCCGTAGCCGGAGATGCCGGCCGTCACCTTGCCGCCAAGGATGGCCGCGAGAGCCTCACCGCCGCCGGAGAACGGGATGTAGTTGATCTTGGTCGGGTCGGCGCCGGCCGCCTTGGCGAAGAGAGCCGCCGCGATGTGGTCGACACCGCCGGCCGAGCCGCCGGCCCAGGTCACCTTCGCCGGATCGGCCTTGATGGCATCGGCAAGTTCCTTGACGCTCTTGATCGGCGAGCTGGCCGGAACCACGATCGCCTCGTATTCCGAGGTCAGACGGGCGATGGGCGTCGTCTGATCGAGGGTGACCGGCGACTTGTTGGTGAGGAGCGCGCCCACCATCACGTAGCCCATGACCATGAGCTGGTTGCCGTTGCCCTTCGAATTGTTCACGAGCTGGGCGATGCCGATGGAGCCGCCGGCGCCCGGCACGTTGGCGACCTGGACGCTCTTGGCGATGCCGGACTGGGTCAGAGCCTGCTGCATGGAGCGGGCCGTCTGGTCCCAGCCGCCGCCGGGTGCCGCCGGAGCCATGATCTTGAGCTCCATCTGAGCCGCAGCCGATGTCACGAATCCTGCTACGGCTGCCGCAGCGAGAGCACTGCGCCAAAGACCCTTACGAAACTGGCTCATAGATTTCCTCCGTTGACGCTGACTTCTCCGTCAGCATGTCCGGGCAGACCCTAATAAGGGAACAGGGGGGCGGCAAGCGGCTTGCATCTTTATCGTTGTTGAAGCTTCGCGTAAGAGCTGCACCATTGGGGTTAGCAGCCATGCATCCGGGGCAGGGCCAGCGGGCGACGTCGCCGAAAACCATCCTTATATGAATGATCGAGTTCCAGAATCGAGCGGAGACCGCGCCATGTCCTCATTTGACGTTGACCTGTTTGTGATTGGCGGCGGGTCCGGCGGCGTGCGCGCGGCGCGGATCGCGGCGGGCTACGGGGCGAAGGTCATGCTGGCGGAGGAATACCGGGTCGGCGGGACCTGCGTGATCCGGGGCTGCGTGCCGAAGAAGCTGATGGTCTATGCGAGCCGCTTCGCCGACGATTTCCACGATGCGGAAGGCTTCGGCTGGAGCGTCGGCGAGACCCGTTTCGACTGGGCGACCCTGATCCGCAACAAGGACAAGGAGATCGACCGGCTCGAGGGCATCTACCGCGCCAACCTGGACAAGGCCGGCGTCGAGATCGTCGACAGCCGCGCGGTGATCGAGGACGCGCACACGGTCCATGTGCTCAAGACCGGCGCGCGCATCCGGGCTCGCTATATTCTGGTCGCAGTCGGCGCCCACCCGACCCTGGAGCCGGTCATCCCGGGAGGCGAGCTCGGCATCACGTCCAACGAGGTCTTCCATCTGGAAAGCCTGCCGAAGCGCATCCTGGTGGTCGGCGGAGGCTATATCGCGGTCGAGTTCGCCGGGGTCTTCTCAGGTCTCGGCAGCGAGGTCACCCTCCTGCATCGGGGCGACAAGCTCCTGCGCGGCTTCGACGAGGACGTGCGCGATGCGCTCGGCGAGGCCTATGCCGTGCGCGGGATCAATCTCGCCCTGGGCAGGACGCTCACCAGCCTCGAGAGGACGGCGGACGGCATCGCCGCGACCCTGTCCGACGGCTCGACCCTCGTGGTCGATCAGGTCCTCGTCGCCACGGGCCGGCGCCCGAACACGAAAGGGCTCGGGCTGGAGAAGGCCGGCATCACCGTCGACGAGGTCGGGGCCATCCCGGTCGACGGCTATTCCCAGACGCTCGCTCCCTCGATCTATGCGGTGGGCGACGTGACCAACCGGGCGAACCTCACCCCCATCGCCATCCGCGAGGGCCATGCCTTCGCCGACACGGTGTTCGGCGGCAAGCCCACCATCGTCGATCATGACCTGATCCCCACGGCCGTCTTCTCGACCCCGGAAATCGGCGTGATCGGCTGCGGCGAGGCCGCGGCCCGGGCCATCTATGGCGATGTGGACGTCTACAAGACCGCCTTCAGGCCGATGAAGGCCACGCTCTCGGGCGGCAAGGACCGGGTTTTCATGAAGCTCATCGTCGACAAGGCGACCGACAAGGTCGTGGGCCTCCACATCATGGGCCATGACGCAGGCGAGATGATCCAGCTCGCCGGCATCGCCGTGACCATGGGGGCCACCAAGGCCGATTTCGATCGCACCGTGGCGGTTCA